>Ga0310821_100154_pt1 | contig 64961 bp, 63 predicted proteins | sample P4_ome_FD_201300 | JGI IMG/M metagenome (GOLD analysis project Ga0310821, IMG submission 201300) | Sorghum-adapted microbial communities from Joint BioEnergy Institute, Emeryville, California, United States - P4_Day56_Rep1 | ecosystem: Engineered > Bioreactor > SSF (Solid state fermentation) >...
GGCCGCGCCCACGAACGCGGCGTTGTAGAGCATGTCGTAGAGGGAGAAGGCGCGGCCGCGGTAGTCGTCGTCGGTGTCGCGCTGGACGATCGTGTCGACGGCGATCTTCGCGCCCTGCACGGACAGACCCAGCAGCACGGCCGACACCGCCACCACCGCGAACGCGTGCGAGGCCGCGAGCAGCCCCTGGCTCACCACGCCGATCCCCAGGCACACGGCCACCCAGGTCGCCGGCCGCATCCGCTCGTGCGCGATCGGGGTGAGCACGATCGCCACGCCGTTCCCGGCGAGCGAGACGCCCGCGAGCAGCGCGAACATCGCCAGCCCCGCGTCGGCGTCGGTCGGGTCCACCAGCAGGTTGCGCGACATGAGGATGAGCGCGATGAAGTTGACCCCGTAGAGGAAGCGGTGCACGCCCATGACGCCCAGGCCCAGCGCCGGGGTGCCGCGGCGGACCAGCCAGCGCGCGCCGTCGGCGAGGTCGCGGAGGGTCGCCGCGATCGCCTGGCCGATCGGCAGGCCGCGCTCCTCCGGGCCGAGCTGGTCGCGTCCCAGCCGCAGCGCCAGCGCGCTCGCGGCCCCGAAGAACAGCCCGGCGACGGTGAGCACGACGGCGTCCCGCACCGCGCCCTCGGGCGTCACCCGCGAGAGCACGACGCCGATCCCCGCGCCGACGACGGCGGACACCGCGCCGAGCGTGGGCGTGATCGTGTTCGCCATGAGCAGCTGGGCGCGCGGGACGACGTGCGGCAGCGCCGCGGACAGCGCCGCGAGCAGGAACCGGTTCACGCCGAGCGTGACGAGCGCGAGCACGTACACCACGGGCCCGACGCCCACGGTCGCCATGAGCACCGCGAGCACGAGCGCCAGCGGCACGCGCACGAGGTTGCCCCAGAGCAGCACCTGGCGCCGCCGCCACCTGTCGAGCAGCGGGCCCGCGAACGGCGCGACCACCGTGAACGGCAGCAGCAGCACGGTGAACGCCGCGGCGACCTGCCCCGCCGTCGCCATGTTCTCCGGCTGGAAGAAGAACAGGGTCGCGAGGCCGGCCTGGAACATGCCGTCGCCGCACTGCGAGACGAGCCGCACCGCGAAGAGCTTGCGGAAGTCCCGGTGGACCGCGACGGTCCGCAGGTCGCCGAGGACGCTCATGCGCGCCGCGCTCGCCCGTTGGTCACCAGCGCAGGCTAGTCGCCCGGGCGAGGGACGAAGCGCACCCAGGGGATGTGGTGGGCGGCCGCGCGCAGGCTCTCCGGGCTGCCGTCGACGGGGCCGGCGCCCAGGTACGCCGCCAGCGCCCGCGCCGCCCTCGGGTGCCGCCCGGCGTACCGCACGAAGGCGGGGGCGGCGTCGTCGGCGTCGGGGAACGTCGCGGTGACGGCGGTGCGCCGACGCCCGACCTGGATCGTGGCCTCGGGGTGCGCGCGCAGGTTGCGGTACCACTGCGAGCCCGTGCCCCACCCGGACGCGACGGTGATGCGGCCCCGGTCGTCCCGGTCCACGACCTCCAGCACGGTCCGCCGGACGGCGCCCGAGACGCGGCCGACGTGCTCGAGCAGCAGGAAGCGCCCGCCGAGCAGCCACCCCAGGCGCCAGCGGTAGAGCAGCACCGGCGCGCGCAGCACAGCCCGGGTGATCCCGGTGGGCCGCGCCGGTCGGCGCCTCTCGCCGCCGTCCGCCATGATCGCCTCCCTCGCCCCCGACCCTGCCGCAGGCCGTCGGGGCGTGCCACCGGGACGGGCGGCCCCACCCGCGGCGCGGCGCCGGGGAGCAGGATGGTCGTGTGGCCGCGCCCGCCGAGAGTCCCGTGACCGGAGTCCCCGAGCCCTGGCTGCTCGGGGCCGACGACGTCGCGCGGCTGCTCGGCACCGACCCCGAGCGCGGGCTCGAGCCCGCCGAGGCCGCCCGCCGCCTCGCCGCGTACGGCCCCAACGAGATCCGCCGCGAGCCGCCCACCCCGACGTGGCGCCGCCTGCTCGACCAGCTGCGCGACCCGCTCGTCGTGCTCCTGCTCGTCGCCGTGGCCGTCTCGCTCGTCGCGTGGTGGGCGGAGGGCGCGGTGGGCGTCCCGTTCGACGCCGTCGTCATCGCGGCGATCGTGGTCCTCAACGCGGTGCTCGGGGTGGTCGAGGAACGACGCGCGGAGGACGCCGTCGCGGCCCTCGCGAGGATCAGCGCGCCGACGGCGTCGGTGGTGCGCGGCGGGGTGCAGCAGCGCGTGCCGGCGCGGGAGGTCGTCGTGGGCGACGTCCTCGTGCTCGCGGAGGGCGACACCGTGCCCGCCGACGCGCGGCTGCTGCAGGTCGCGTCGCTGCACGTCGCCGAGGCGGCGCTCACCGGCGAGAGCGAGGCGGTGGGCAAGCGGACGGCCCCGCTCAGCGGCCCCACCGCGCTCGGCGACCGGACGTGCATGGTCTTCGGCGGCACCGCGGTGACCCGCGGGTCGGGCAGGGCGGTCGTCACGGCGACGGGCATGGCCGCGGAGACCGGCAAGATCGCCCGCCTGCTCGCGGAGACCGAGGCGGAGCCGACCCCGCTGCAGCGGGAGATCGCCGTCGTCGGCCGGATGCTGGGGATCGCGGTCGTCGTCATCGCGGTGGTCGTGGTGGCGACGGTCCTGCTGGTCTCGGACCTGCGCGCCGTCGGCGACTACGTCACGGTCCTGCTGCTGGGCGTCTCGCTCGCGGTCGCGGCGGTGCCCGAGGGGCTGCCGGCGGTGCTGTCCGTGGTGCTCGCGATCGGCGTGCAGCGGATGGCGGCCCGCAACGCCATCGTCAAGCGGCTCGCGTCCGTGGAGACGCTCGGGTCGGCGTCGGTCATCTGCTCGGACAAGACCGGCACCCTCACGCAGAACGAGATGACGCTGGTCAGGGTGGTCACGGCGTCGGGCGCGGTGCGGCTGGAGGGCGCGGGCTACGAGCCCGTGGGCGCGGTCCTGACCGACGACGGCCGCCCCCTCCCCGACGACGGCCCCCTCCGCGCGGAGGTGGCCGCGGTGCTCGGCGGCGGGGCCGCCGCGAACGACGCCGAGCTCACCCGGGCGGACGACGGCACCTGGCAGATCGCGGGCGACCCCACCGACGGCGCGTTCCTCGTCGCGGAGCGCAAGCTCGGTCGCGACGAGCGGCGGGCCCGGGCGCGGCGCGTGGCGGCCGTCCCGTTCACGTCGGAGCGCAAGCTGATGTCGGCGATCGAGGCCGCCGACGACCACGCGGTGACGGTTCTGACCAAGGGCGCGCCCGACGTCCTGCTGGGCCGGTGCACGCGGATGCTCGTGGGCGACGAGGCGGTGCCGCTCACCGACGAGGCCCGCGCGCGCGTGCTCGCCGCCGTCGAGGAGATGTCCTCCGACGCGCTGCGCACGCTCGGCGTGGCGCAGCGGCGCATCGACTGGGCGCCGGACGCGGTGCGCGACGTCGACGGCGACGTGCTCGAGGCGGAGGTCGAGCAGGAGCTCGTGTGGTGCGGCGTCGTCGGGATCATCGACCCGCCGCGGCCCGAGGCGCGCGACGCGGTGGCGGCGGCGCACCGCGCGGGCATCCGGATCATCATGATCACCGGCGACCACCCGCGGACCGCGCTCCGCATCGCGACCGATCTCGGGATCGTCCCCGAGGGGGCGCCCGTGGCGACCGGGCTGGAGCTGGACGCCCTGGACGACGACGGGTGGCGCGACGTCGTGCGGACCACCTCGGTCTTTGCCCGGGTCTCCCCGGAGCACAAGCTGCGCATCGTCGACGCGCTGCAGGCGGACGGCCTCGTCGTCGCGATGACCGGCGACGGCGTGAACGACGCGCCGGCGCTGAAGTCCGCCGACATCGGCGTCGCCATGGGGGTCACCGGCACGGAGGTGACCCGCCAGGCCGGCGCGATGATCCTCACCGACGACAACTTCGCCACCATCGTCGACGCGGTCCGCGAGGGGCGGGGGATCTTCGAGAACATCAAGAAGTTCCTGCGGTTCCTGCTCTCGTCGAACATGGGCGAGGTGCTCACGGTCTTCGTGGGCGTGGTGCTGGCCGGGTTCCTGGGGATCGCGGGGCACGGCGAGGTCGTGGTCGTGCCGCTGCTGGCGACGCAGATCCTGTGGATCAACCTGCTCACCGACACCGGGCCGGCGCTCGCGATGGGGGTGGACCCGCAGACCGAGGACGTCATGGCCCGGCCGCCGCGCCGCCTGAGCGACCGGGTCATCGACGCGCGGATGTGGGGCGACGTCGTGTGGATCGGGGCCGTGATGGCCGCGGTGTCCCTCCTCGCGATCGACATCCACCTGCCCGGCGGGCTCGTCGAGGGGGACGACGCCGGGGTGCCGCTCGCGCGGACGGCCGCCTTCACCGTGCTCGTCCTCGCGCAGCTGTTCAACGCGTTCAACGCGCGGTCCGGCATGCAGTCGGCGCTCCGGCGCACCCACAACCGCTGGCTCTGGGGCGCGGTGCTGCTGGCCGTGGTGCTGCAGGTGGCGGTGGTGCACGTGCCGTTCCTCCAGGCCGCGTTCGGGACGGAGGCGTTGTCCTGGCAGCAGTGGCTCGTGTGCCTGGCGCTCGCGAGCGCGGTGCTGTGGGCGGAGGAGGCGCGCAAGGCGGTCCTGCGGCGCCGGGACCGATCCTCTCCGCGATCGTGAAGAGTTCCTTCCGCCCGGCGAACGGAAGTCTTCACGATCCGCCGATGGCGACGCGGGCGGTGCACCGCGGTCCGCACGGGCGGAGGTCGCCGCGCCACCCGCCGGCCCACAGGCCCGTCGCAACCTGGCCGGCCGTGGCGCACGCCGCGATCGCGACATGGCGCCAGCGATACCGGAGCGTGCGGTCGCCGTGCTCCAGGAGGACGGCGTTGTCACGCCAGGTGTCCGCGTCCGTGCGGCCGCCGGGATGGGCGAGCCGCCCGTCGAGCTCGACGCGGAGCCCGTAGCCCTCGTAGACGCAGTCGGCGCGGATCCAGCCGCCGCCGGCGACCTCGACCCGCTGCCGACGCGCGCGAGGCAGGCCGTGCCGCCGCTCGACGTCGTGGTGGTAGCGCCGCTCCAGCGGCGACTCGACGCCGGCGGTCGCGTCCGCGAGGAGGTCGTCGAGCAGTGCCCGACGCCGGATACGAAGGGCCCGGCCCCTCCCGAAGGAGGGACCGGGCCCCGGGTCGTGCACGCTCAGCGCGCGGAGCGAGTCACCCGCCGAGCGTGAGCCCGCCGCGCCGTGTCCGACGACGGCGTCAGCGCTCGACCTCGCCGCGGATGAACGCCTCGAGCCGCTCGCGGCCCGCGGTGTCCTCCATCTGGATCGGCGGGGACTTCATGAAGTACGTCGAGGCCGCGTGGATCGGGCCGCCGACGCCGCGGTCCTTGGCGATCTTCGCCGCGCGGATCGCGTCGATGATGATGCCCGCGGAGTTCGGGGAGTCCCAGACCTCGAGCTTGTACTCGAGGTTCAGGGGCACCTCGCCGAACGCGCGGCCCTCGAGGCGCACGTACGCCCACTTGCGGTCGTCGAGCCACGCGACGTAGTCCGACGGGCCGATGTGGACGTTGCGGTCCTCCTTCTTGCCGGACAGCGGGCCGTCCGTGAGGTTGGAGGTGACGGCCTGCGTCTTCGAGACCTTCTTGGACTCCAGGCGCTCGCGCTCGAGCATGTTCTTGAAGTCCATGTTGCCGCCGACGTTCAGCTGGTACGTGCGGTCGAGGATGACGCCGCGGTCCTCGAACAGCTTCGCCAGCACGCGGTGCGTGATGGTCGCGCCGACCTGGGACTTGATGTCGTCGCCGACGATCGGCACGCCGGCCGCCTCGAACTTCGCGGCCCACTCGGGGTCGGACGCGATGAACACGGGCAGCGCGTTGACGAACGCGACGCCGGCGTCGATGGCGCACTGGGCGTAGAACTTGTCGGCGTCCTCGGAGCCCACCGGCAGGTAGGAGACCAGGACGTCGACCTTCTTCTCCTTGAGGACCTGCACGACGTCGACGGGCTCGGCGTCGGACTCGTCGATGGTCGCGGAGTAGTACTTGCCCAGGCCGTCCAGGGTGTGACCGCGCTGCACGGTGACGCCGAGCGGCGGCACGTCGCAGATCTTGATGGTGTTGTTCTCGCTGGCACCGATGGCCTCGCTGAGGTCGAAGCCCACCTTCTTGGCATCGACGTCGAACGCTGCGACGAACTCGATGTCACGGACGTGGTACGGGCCGAACTGCACGTGCATCAGGCCCGGGACCTTGCTCTGGGGGTCGGCGTCCGCGTAGTAGTGGACGCCCTGCACCAGCGACGCGGCGCAGTTGCCGACGCCCACGATGGCGACGCGGATCGAACTCATCCTCGCTCCTCGATCTACTCAGTGCTGCACGGCGGGGCCGGCAGCGGTGTCAGGACCGGTCGAGCGACCGCGCCCCTCGCTCTGGGCGCGACGCCGTGCGTCGCGCTCGTTGTCGATCAGCCCGTCGAGCCACTTGACCTCGCGCTCGACCTGCTCGAGCCCGTGCCGCTGGAGCTCGAGCGTGTACTCGTCGATCCGCTCCCGCGTGCGGGCCGCGGACTGACGGACCTGCTCCAGCCGCTCGGTGAGCCGGGTGCGGCGCCCCTCGAGGATCCGCAGCCGGGTCTCGGCGTCGGTCTGCCCGAACAGGGCGAACCGCACGCCGAAGTGCTCGTCCTCCCACGACGACGGCCCGGCGGTCGCCAGCATCTCCGCGAGGCGCTCCTTGCCCTCGGCGGTGAGCTGGTAGACGATCCGGGCCCGCTTGCCCGTGAGGGCGTGCGGCGGCGGGGTCTGCGTCCCCTCCGCGCCGACGATGAGGCGCCGATCCGCTAGGGTCTTCAGCGCCGGGTACAGCGATCCGTAGGACAGCGCGCGGAACGAACCCAGCAGCAGGTTGAGCCGCTTGCGCAACTCGTACCCGTGCATCGGCGTCTCGGCCAGCAGGCCGAGGATCGCCAGCTCGAGCACGTCGGACCGACTGCGCACGCGTCCTCCGGGATGAGTGTCGGGCTTGTCCGTATCAGGACGACCCAACAGGCCGATGTATCAACTCGATACATCGGCGAATGTAGACGCCGGGGCCTCCCGGGCGCAAACGTTCGGCCGGGATGTGACCCACGCCACAGGCCGCGGCCGGCGCCGCCCCTCGGTGCGGCCCGCCCGCCCGGCCCCAACCCGCACAAGGTCTTCACCTGTCCTCACGGATCATGCCGAGCCCCTTCCGACGCCGGTCCGTACCCTGATCAGTGGCCGGCCACCCCGGCCGCGCCGACGAGCGCCCGAACGAACGGAAGGCAGGTCGTGGCACCCGGCGACCCCACACGCGGATCCGGCTCCGGCCCCCAGCGCCGCAGCGTCATGGGCGGCTCCGGCTCACCGTTCGGCCCCACCGGCGCCTCGCGCCCCGCGTCCGGGGCGGCCCCCGGTGCCCGACGCGCGGCCCCCTCCTCGTCCGCCCGGCCCGCCCCGGCGGCGCGCGCCGGCGCCGCGAGCGGCGGCCGCCGCGCGGCCGGCTCGACCGGCTCCGCGAGCCGCGGCGCCACGGGCGCCGGCTCCCGCGCCCGCGCGGCGGGCGGCAGCCCGGGCGGCCGGGGCGGCCGCCGTCGGCTCATCGACTACCCGCGTGAGGGCCGCACGGGCTTCCGTCGCTGGATCCCGTCCTGGCGCCTGGTCACGGGGACGTTCCTCTTCCTGGTGGCGCTCGCCGTCGGCGCGTTCATCTACGCCTACGCGACGACGGAGATCCCGCCGGCGTCGGCGTTCGCCGGCTTCCAGACGACGACCGTCTACTACGCGGACGGCCGCTCGGTCATGGGCGAGTTCGCCGAGCAGAACCGCCACATCGTGGGCAGCGACGAGATCCCGGACCATGTGAAGAAGGCCGTGGTCGCGGCGGAGGACCGCACGTTCTACGAGAACCCGGGCATCAACCCGGCGGGCATCCTGCGCGCGCTGTACCTCAACGTGACGGGCAAGGACCAGCAGGGCGGCTCGTCGATCACGCAGCAGTACGCGGAGCGGTACTACATCGGCCAGACGACCACCGACATCCCGGGCAAGATCCGCGAGGCGTTCCTCGCGGTGAAGCTCGCCCGCGTCGAGGACAAGGACGCGATCCTCGTCAACTACCTCAACACGATCTACTTCGGCCGCGACGCGTACGGCATCGAGGCGGCGGCCCGCGAGTACTTCGGGGTGAGCGCGAGCGAGCTGACGGTCTCGCAGGGCGCGATGCTCGCCGGCCTCATCCCGTCGCCGAACAACTTCGACCCCGCGGTCTCGATCGAGCAGGCGCAGCGCCGCTGGAACTACGTGCTCGACGGCATGGTGACGACGGGCGCCCTGACGCAGGCGGAGCGGGACGCCCAGGAGTTCCCGGAGTTCCGCGAGCGCACCCGGTCCGACACCTACGGCGGGCCCAACGGCTACATCCTCGACATGGTGCGGCGCGAGATCGTCGCGAACGCGGGCATCACGGAGGAGGAGCTCGACACCCGCGGCTTCCGGATCGTCACCACGATCGAGAAGCCGCTGCAGGAGATGGCGCTCCGCGCGGTCGCGACCCTGCCCCCGGACCACTCGCCGAACCTGCGGACGGCGCTCGTCACCCTCTCCCCCACCGACGGCGCGATCCTCGCCCTGTACGGCGGCCCGGACTTCCTCACCCAGGCGCGCAACGCCGTCACGCAGGACATCGCCCAGGCGGGCTCGACGTTCAAGCCGTTCACGCTCGTCGCCTACCTGGAGAACGGGGGCTCTCTGAAGTCCCGCTACAGCGGGCGCTCCGGGCTCATGGTGGAGGGCTTCGGCGAGGGCGGTGCCCGCGGGCCCGTGCGCAACTTCGGCAACCAGAGCTACGGCGAGCTGACCGTCCCGGAGGCCACGGCGGCCTCGGTCAACGCGGTGTACGCGCAGATGAACGTCGAGGTCGGCCCCGAGAGGACGCTCGACGTCGCGCAGCGGGCCGGCGTGTGCGCGAGCTGGGCGCGCGAGGCCGAGGACTGCTCGCTGCTCGACAACCAGGCGGTGCCGTCGAACGTGCTCGGCACGGCGTCGCCGCACCCATTGGACATGGCGGAGGCGTACAACACGTTCGCCGCGCAGGGGGTGCACCACCAGCCGTTCCTCGTGCGGACCGTGCAGTACGTCGACACGGGCGACGTCGCGTACGACGTCGGCGACACGACCGGCGAGCGCGTGTTCGCCGCCGACGTCATGGCCGACACCACGTTCGCCCTGCGCCAGCCGATCGAGTCGCCCCGCGGCACGGCCCGCAAGGCGCGCGAGGTCGGCCACCCGGTGGCGGGCAAGACGGGCACCTCGAACGAGAACCGCTCGGCGTGGTTCATCGGCTACACGGGCCACATGACGACGGCGGTCGCCCTGTACCAGGTGGGTCAGGACGAGGACGGGCGCGCCGTCCAGGAGACGATCACGCCGTTCGGCGGGGTCAGCCAGGTGACGGGCGGCTCGATCCCGCTCGACGTGTGGACCGCGTTCATGGTGCCGGCGCACGCGGACCGGGAGGTCATCCCGTTCCCGGAGCCGGCCGACGTCGGCGAGCCGAACACGCCGCCGCTCGTGGAGGTCCCGTCGGTGACCGGCCTGCCCGAGGCGGAGGCGCGCGCGACGCTCGAGGCCCTGGGCTTCGTCGTCGCCGTGGTGCCGCAGGCGAGCGACACCGTGCCGGTCGGCATCGTCGTCTCGCAGGACCCGTCCGGCGGCGAGGCCGAGCAGGGCAGCACCGTGACGATCGTCGTGTCCACGGGCCCCGGCCAGGCGGAGGTGCCCGACGTCGTCGGGCGGAGCGAGGCGGACGCGCGGGCGGCGCTGACGTCGGCCGGTTTCGCGGTCGCCGTCGAGCAGCGGCCCGACGCCGCGCCCGCCGGCCAGGTGATCGACCAGAGCCCGCGCGGGGGGCAGGCGGACCGCGGCGCGACGGTGACGATCGTGGTCTCGACCGGGCCGCCGGACGACGGCGGCGGTGGCGACGACGACGGTGGCGGTGGCGACGACGACGGTGGCGGTGGCGACGACGAGGGCGGCGACGGCGGCTGACCGCCCGAGCGCCCGCCGGCGCGCAGCCGCGCGCCGGCGCCTCGCGAGCAGCCGGTGCACAGGCCGGTCCGGGGCGTCCCCGCGAGCCTGTAGCATGGGCGGTCGCTGCCCGGGACCGGGACGCCGATCGTCACGCGTCCCCGGCACGACGACGCACGACCCTCCTGTCACGGAGAGACCGTGACCGCTCAGACCAGAGGAGGTGGGTACCCGCATGCGTCAGTACGAGCTGATGGTGATCCTCGACCCGGACGTCGAGGAGCGCACCGTCGCCCCGTCCCTCGACAAGTACCTCTCGGTGGTCACGACCGCCGGCGGGACCGTCGACAACGTCGACATCTGGGGACGCCGGCGCCTCGCCTACGACATCAAGAAGAAGTCCGAGGGGATCTACGCGGTCGTCGACTTCACCGCGACCCCGGAGACCGCCAAGGAGCTCGACCGCCAGCTGCGCCTCAACGAGGCCGTGCTGCGCACCAAGATCCTGCGTCCCGACGCCCGCTGACGCGTCGCCCGACGAGCCCTACGAACCGAGGGAGCTGGCATGGCTGGTGACACCGTCATCACGGTGGTCGGGAACCTGACCGGGGACCCGGAGCTGCGCTTCACGCCGTCCGGCGCCGCCGTCGCGAACTTCACCGTCGCGTCGACGCCGCGGACGTTCGACCGCCAGACCAACGAGTGGAAGGACGGCGAGACGCTGTTCCTGCGCTGCTCGATCTGGCGGGAGGCGGCGGAGAACGTGGCCGAGTCCCTCACCAAGGGGATGCGCGTCATCGTGCAGGGCCGGCTGGTGCAGCGGTCGTACGAGACGCGCGAGGGCGAGAAGCGCACGGTCGTCGAGCTCCAGGTCGACGAGATCGGCCCGTCGCTGCGCTACGCCTCGGCCAAGGTCACCCGGACCCAGCGGTCCGGTGGCGGCGGCTTCGGCGGCGGCGGCGCCGGCGGCGGCTTCGACAACGACCCGTGGGCCACGCCCGCGCCGGGCGGCGCGTCGGACGAGCCCCCGTTCTGATCCCTGACGTGACACCGGGGCCCGCGGCCCCGCAGACCTGAGGAGTACCCCACGATGGCGAAGCCCGTCGTCCGCAAGCCGAAGAAGAAGCAGAACCCGTTGAAGGCCGCCAAGATCGAGGTGGTCGACTACAAGGACACCGCGCTGCTGCGCAAGTTCATCTCCGACCGCGGCAAGATCCGCGCGCGTCGGGTGACGGGTGTCTCCGTCCAGGAGCAGCGCGCGATCGCGCGGGCCGTGAAGAACGCCCGCGAGATGGCACTGCTCCCCTACTCGAGCTCCGCTCGCTGAGAGGGGGCTGACGTGGCCACGAAGATCATCCTCACGCACGAGGTCTCCGGCCTCGGTGCGCCCGGCGACATCGTCGAGGTCAAGGACGGGTACGCCCGCAACTACCTCTTCCCGCGGGGCCTCGCGACCGCCTGGACCAAGGGTGCCGCGAAGCAGGTCGAGGCGATCAAGCGGGCGCGCAAGGCGCGCGAGATCGCCACGCTCGAGGACGCGCGCGAGGTGCGCGACCGGCTCCAGGAGGCGCCCGTCGTCGTGCCGGCGAAGGCCGGCGCGTCCGGTCGCCTGTTCGGTGCGGTGACGACGGCGGACATCGCCGAGGCCGTCGCCGCCGCCGGTGGGCCGAAGCTCGACCGCCGCAAGATCGAGATCGCGCAGCCGATCAAGTCGCTCGGCGACCACCACGTGCAGGTCCGCCTGCACGAGGACGTCACCGCGCAGATCGACGTCCGCGTCGTGCCGCAGGCCTGACGCCCCGCCGCGACGCGCCACGAGGCCCGGTCCCGTTCGGGGGCCGGGCCTCGTCACGTCTGCCTCGCGTCCCGGTCGTCGCGAGCCCGCGGGCAGGGCTCCGTCCGGGGACGGGCGGGTGATTCCGTCCCGTGGCGGACGCGGCCGTGCGCGCCGCGGGCCTACCGTGGGCGGCGTGAGCGACGACCAGCGTCCCGACCCGGACCCCGACCCCCGTCCCGACGGCGACCCCGCCGGGACCGCCGACGGCGAGCCCGCCCCCGAGGGCGACACCTCCGCGGGCGCCGACGCCGCCCCGTCCGCCGACGCGCAGGCCCCGCGTCCGCTCGGCGTCACCGCGTGGGCGTTCCTGCCGATCGGCCTCACGTTCTTCCTCCTCGGGCTGATCCAGGGCTTCGACGACGGCACCGGCATCGCGTTCTTCACCGTCGGCGTGACGTTCCTGCTCCTCGCGCTCGGCATGGGCGGCGCCGAGGTGTCCCGGGCCGGCCTGGCCCGGTTCCAGCAGCCCGCGACCGCCAAGACCCAGCCGACGACCGCCGAGGCCGAGCCGACGACGGAGGGCGACGCGGAGCCCACGTCCGACGCCGAGTCGCCGTCGACGGATCCGGAGAGCCCCGGCCCGGCCGCGGGCTGAGTCAGGCCCCGAGCGTCATCCAGGCCGAGCCGCGGGCCCGCAGGCCCGTGGTCAGCGCCCGCGCGCCCATGAACGCGCCCGCGTAGGCGAGCCAGGCCCACGCGAGCCCGGGGCCGCCGTCGGGCGCGAGGGACCGCACGGCGACGGCGAGCGGCGCGTACGCGGCGAGCGTCACGACGCCGGCCCACGCGAGGAACCGGCCGTCGCCGGCGCCGATGAGCACGCCGTCGAGCACGAACACCCAGCCGGCCATGGGCAGCCCGGCCGCGGTGACGAGCAGGGCGGTGGCGACGGCGGCGCGGACGGCGGCGTCGGGCGTGAAGAGCGGCCCGACGGCGCCCGCCCCGACGGCGAGGACGGCCCCCAGCGCGACGCCCGCCCCCACGCCCCACTGGAGGGTGCGGCGGAGCACGGCCCGGGCGGCGGTCGGGTCGCCGGCGCCGAGCGCCTGGCCGACGAGCGCCTGCGCCGCGATCGCGAGGGCGTCGAGGGCGAACGCGGCGAGGTTCCACACGGCCGCGACCACCTGGTGCCCGGCGAGGGCGACGGTGCCGAGCCCGCCGGCGACCCATGCGGCGAGCAGGATGCCGATCCGCAGGGTCACGGTGCGCAGCAGCAGCGGCGTGCCGGCGTGGGCGGCCTGGTGCAGGCCGGCGCGCGTGGGCCGCAGCGGCACGCCCTCGGCGCGGGCGCCCCCGACGACGGCCCGCGTGAGCACGACCGCCATCGCCGTCTGCGCGACGGCGGTGCCGAGCCCGGACCCGGCGACCCCCATGCCCAGGCCCAGGACGAGCGTCACGGACAGGACGGCGTTGAGCACCGCGCCGCCCGAGGCGACCCACAGCGGCGTGCGCGTGTCGAGCCGGCCGCGCAGGGCGCCCGTGGCGGCGAGGACGACGAGCATCCCGGGCAGCCCGGGCGCCGACCAGCGCAGGTACGCGATCGCGTGCGGCCGCACGTCGGCGGGGGCGCCGAGCGCGTCGAGGATCGGTCCGGCCGCCACGCCGAGCGCGACGGCGAGGACCGCTCCGATGCCGAGGGCCAGCCACATCCCGTCGACGCCCCACTGCAGCGCCCGACGCCGGTCCCCCGCCCCCAGCGCCCGCGCGACCCGCGCCGTCGTCGCATAGGCGAGGAAGATGCACAGCCCGACGACGGTGGTCAGGACCGTCCCGGCGAGCGCGAGCCCGCCGAGCTGGGGGGCGCCGAGGCGCCCGACGACGGCGGAGTCGACGAGGACGAACAGCGGCTCGGCGACGAGCGCCCCCAGCGCGGGCACGGCGAGCGCGACGATGCGCCGGTCGAGGGCGCGCCCGCCACCACCCGAGACGGGCGGTCCGGATGCTGAGAGGTTGCCCAACGAGTTCCTGTCCACAGTCGGTGCACGGCGAACCGCGTGCTCGCCGCGGGGTCGCGGCGGACGACGGCCACCGTATCCACAGCCTTGTCAACGACGTGTGGACGGCCCCGCGCGGCGGTCCACATGCCGCCCACAGGCCGCCCACAGCACCACGCACACCCCCGCGTTGAGGGGCGTCCGCGCTGCTCAATAGAGTCGCGGCAGCAGTTCGAAGGGACCACCGGTAGGCCGGCATCACCGCCGATGTCGCAGGGGCCTGAGAACATCAGTTCGACTCGTCCGGGGACCGGTGGGGGGTGCGTGGCGTGAGCGTCGAGGAGCTGGAGCGCGGGCTCTCGCTCAGTCGGTCGGAACCGGGGTTCGACCGGACGCCACCGCAGGACATCGTCGCGGAGCAGAGCGTGCTCGGCGGCATGCTGCTGAGCAAGGACGCGATCGCCGACGTCGTCGAGCAGCTCCGCGGCACGGACTTCTACCGGCCGGCGCACGAGATCATCTACGACGCGATCCTCGACCTGTACGGGCGGGGCGAGCCGGCGGACGCGGTGACGGTCGCGGCCGAGCTCACCAAGCGGGGCGAGATCGGCCGGATCGGCGGGGCGCCCTACCTCCACACGCTCATCGCGATGGTCCCGACGGCGGCCAACGCCGGCTACTACGCGCGGATCGTCCGCGAGCGCGCGGTGCTGCGCCGGCTCGTGGAGGCCGGCACGCGCATCGTGCAGCTCGGCTACGCGGCCGACGGCGGCGACGTCGACGACATCGTCAACACCGCCCAGGCCGAGGTCTACGCGGTCACCGAGCGGAAGACCTCGGAGGACTACCTCCCCCTCGCCGAGATCATCAACGGCACGATGGAGGAGATCGAGGCCGCGGGGCACCGTGGCGAGGGCATGGTCGGCGTGCCCACGGGCTTCATCGAGCTGGACCGGCTGACGAACGGGCTGCACCCGGGCCAGATGATCGTCGTCGCGGCGCGCCCCGCCGTCGGCAAGTCGACGCTCGCCACCGACTTCCTGCGGTCGGCGTCGATCAAGCACGGCCTGACGTCGGTGATCTTCTCGCTCGAGATGAGCCGGAACGAGATCACCATGCGCATGCTCTCGGCGGAGGCGGGCGTGCCGCTGCAGAACATGCGCAAGGGCATGATGCGCGACGAGGACTGGCAGAAGCTCGCCGCGACGATGGGCCGGATCTCGCAGGCGCCTCTGTTCATCGACGACTCGCCCAACATGTCGCTCATGGAGATCCGGGCGAAGTGCCGCCGGCTCAAGCAGCGCCACGACCTGAAGATGGTCGTCGTCGACTACCTGCAGCTCATGACGTCGGGCAAGCGGGTCGAGTCCCGCCAGCAGGAGGTCAGCGAGTTCTCCCGCGCGCTGAAGCTGCTGGCCAAGGAGCTCGAGGTCCCGGTCGTCGCGATCTCCCAGCTCAACCGCGGCGCCGAGCAGCGCACCGACAAGAAGCCGATGCTGAGCGACCTGCGCGAGTCCGGCGCGATCGAGCAGGACGCGGACGTCGTCATCCTCCTGCACCGCGAGGACGCGTACGAGCGCGAGTCGCCGCGGGCCGGCGAGGCGGACCTCATCGTCGCCAAGCACCGCAACGGCCCCACCGACACGATCGTCGTGACGAGCCAGCTGCACTACTCGCGGTTCGTCAACATGCCGCAGGGCCTGTAGCCCGACGGCGGCGAGCGCTCTGCTCGGCGCGCGCGGGCGGCTCCGCCGGCTGTGCCGCCCCGCGTTGACTTCGAGCGCGCTCCAGCTCCTAGCGTCGAGCGGGCGGCCCGGACCGGGCCGCCCGACGCATGAGGAGGACGCATGGAGCAGACGACGCTGGGTCGCCACGGCCTGCGCGTGAGCCGGCTGTGGCTCGGCGCCATGACCTTCGGCCGCGAGACCGACGAGGCGGAGAGCCGCCGGATCCTGGACAGGTACGTCGACGCCGGCGGCACGGTGATCGACACCGCCGACGGGTACGGCGCCGGCGCCTCGGAGGAGATCGTGGGCCGGTGGCTCGCGGGACGGCCCCGGCACGACGTCGTCATCGCGACGAAGGCCTGGTTCCCCACCCGGGAGGGCCCGAACGCGTCCGGCCTGAGCCGGGCGCACCTCGTGGAGGCGGTCGACGCGAGCCTGCGGCGGCTCGGCACCGACCACATCGACCTCTACCAGGCCCACCTGTGGGACGACGCGACGCCCCTCGAGGAGACCCTCGGCACGTTCGAGACGCTCGTCGCGGCGGGCAAGGTGCGCTACGTCGGCCTCAGCAACGTCACCGGCTGGCAGCTCCAGCGGGCCGTCGACCTCGCGCGCGAGCGCGGCTGGGTGGGCATCGCGAGCCTGCAGGCCGTGTACAACCTGCTCGACCGGGAGCTCGAGTGGGAGCTGCTACCGGTGAGCCGGAACGAGGGGGTCGGCGTCGTCGTGTGGAGCCCGCTGCGCGGCGGCTGGCTCACCGGCAAGCACCGCCGCGAGCAGGCGGCGGAGGGCTCCCGCGTCGCGCACGCGGACGCGTGGTCGTGGACGGAGCGCTGGGACAACTACGCGCACGAGCGCACCTGGCGTGTCCTCGACGCGCTGCGCGCGGTGGCCGACGACGTCGGCCGCACCCCCGCGCAGGTCGCGCTGGCCTGGCTGCTGACGCGCCCGGGCGTCACCGCGCCCATCCTCGGCGCCCGCACCCTCGCGCAGCTCGAGGAGAACCTCGGCGCGATCGGCTGGGAGCTGGACCCGGAGCACGCCGCCCGGCTCGACGAGGCGAGTGCCGTCCCGGCCCCGTACCCGTACCGGATGATCGCGGACCTGCAGCCGGTCGGTCGGTAGCGCGCCCGCGCCGCTCTGCCGTGGGCGTATCCGCCCGCGGCAGAGCGGGGGCCGACGGGGCGGGCCGGCGTGCGAGCGTGGGCGGGACAGCACAGAAGGAGGGTTCCCATGAGCGTCCCGTCCGCCGCGGCGACCGGCGCCGTGCTGCGCGCCGACGCGCCCCCGCTCGCACCGTTCGACGACCAGCTCGCCGCCCGCCTGCTCCACCAGCGGATCATCGTGCTGGGCCAGGAGGTCGACGACCCCGTCGCGAACCGGATCTGCGCCCAGCTGCTCCTGCTGTCCGCGGAGGACCCGCGCGCCGACATCGCCCTCTACATCAACTCGCCGGGCGGCTCGATCTCGGCCGCGCTCGCGATCTACGACACGATGCGGCTCGTCCCCAACGACGTGTCCACACTCGCGATGGGCCTCGCCGCGAGCGCGGGCCAGTTCCTGCTCTCGGCCGGCACGCCGGGCAAGCGGTTCGCGCTCCAGCACGCGCGGATCCTCATGCACCAGCCCGCGGGCGGCATCGGGGGCACGGCGATCGACGTCGCGATCCAGGCGGAGAACCTGCGCCACACCAAGCGGACGATGCAGGCGCTCATCGCCGAGCACACCGGCCAGCCGGTCGAGCGCATCGAGCGCGACTCGGACCGCGACCGGTGGTTCACCGCGGAGGAGGCGCGGGAGTACGGGTTCGTCGACCGGGTCGTGGCGCGCCTCGACGACGTCCGGCCCGACGCCGGCCGCCCCGTCGGCCTCTGACCGTCGCCCGGGGGTCGCCCAGGCGTCGCCCAGGCGTCAGGCGGCCTCGGGCGTCAGGCGACGCAGAGGTAGGCCTCGCACAGCGCGGCCGTCGGCGCGTCCGGCGCCGGCGTCGCGGGCGGGGCCGCGGGGTGCTCGGGTCGGGAGTCCAGCCGCCGCACCGCGGCGAGCGCGCGCGGGTCGACGGCGCGGGCCCGCGGGCCGGCCGCCGGGGTCCGCGCCTCGGCGGCGAGCAGCTCCGCGGCGACCTCGGTGAGCAGGTCGACGAGGCGGATGCCGAGCGCCCGGCACACCGCGACGAGCACCTCCGACGACGGCTCCTTGCGCCCGCGCTCGATCTCCGACAGGTGGGCCACGGAGATCCGGGCCTCCGCGGCGACGTCGGCCAGCGTGCGCCGCTGGGCGGCCCGGCGCCGGCGGAACGCGGCGCCGACGAGGCGGCGCAGGAGGGGCTCCGGCCCCCGTGCGGGCGCGCGCCCCGGGGGCACGGCCCGGGCCGGGACGCCCCGCGACGGCGCCCCCCGCGGCGGCGTGCGCACCGGGCGCGGGGCGGGGGACAGCGAGGTGGTGGGGCCCGACGTCATCCTTCGGACGCTAACAGCGCGACCCGACACCGAGGAGGGTTCCGCCTTCTGCCCTCGGCGAAGGCGTCCGCCGCACGGGGGCGAGGCGGCCGACCGACCCGGCGGATCAGGCCGGCCCGGCGAGCCCCGCCGGCCACTCCACGCCGCAGCCGTGGCAGCGCAGGGCCTCCTGCGGCCGCCCCAGCGGGACCACCGGCACCCAGAAGAGGTGGAACCACGTGCGCACCTCGAGGTGGTCGTAGGGGCGGTCGACACCGCAGAGCGGGCAGCGGAACGTGCCCGTGTCCAGCAGCCGCCGCCGCAGCCGGGTGCCGAAGAAGAGGATCACCCTCCCACCGTGGCACGCCCGCGCCGCGATCTCCCACGGGACCGGGCCCGGACGGGTGAAGCCCGCCGGCTACAGCTCGCCCGTGCGCTGGAGCGCGCGCATCGCGAACCAGCCCACCGGGATGCGGGCCCAGAAGGTGACCAGGCGGAACAGCAGCACGATCGGCGTCGCGAGCGGGAGGGCGATCTTCGTCGTCGTGGTGAGGGTCGTGACGAGGGACAGCTCGACCGCGCCGAGGCCGCCGGGCACGGGCGCGAGCGAGCCGACCGCGTTGCCGAGCAGGTAGACGATCGCGAGGTCGATGAGGGAGACCCGGTCCGCCTGCCCGAACGCGGCGAGCGTCGCCCAGAACGCGCCGAGGTAGCCGAGCGTCATGAGCATGCTGCCGCTGACGGCGACCGCGAACCGGCGCGGCTGGCCGATGAGCTGGACGAGCCGGGGCCACGTCGTCTGCCACACCGGCACGACCTTGCGGCGCGCCCACGCGCGGACCCCCGGCACGAGCATCGCCACCGCCACGACGACGGCGACGACGACCAGACCCAGGAGGATCGCGCGCGACGGGAGCTGCTCCCCGATGGGCACGTCGCCGGGGCTGAGGATCGACAGCACGAGGAGCAGCAGGATCGTCGTGATGAACTGCGCGAGCTGGACGAGGCCCACGGACGCGACCGCGAGCGCGTTGGACACCCCCCGCCGGGTCAGCATGCGCAGGTTGAGGGCGGCCGGGCCGACGCCGGCGGGCGCCGCGAGCGAGACGTAGGAGGCCGCGGCCTGGACCATCGTGGTCCGCCACAGGGGGAGCCGGGTGGGCGAGAAGGCGATCATCGTGATCGCCGGCCCGACGAACGTCAGCAGCGCGAGCCCGAACGCCGCGAGCGCCCACCACGGGGACGCGCGCCGCAGGGTCTCGAGCATCTCCTCGAGGTTGAGCGAGGTGATGACGGCGAACGCCGCCACGATGCCGAGGACGAGCATGACGATCGTGCGCGCGCCGAACCGCACCACGCGCTCGGGCTCCACCACCGCCTGCGGCAGCCGGGCGAGCAGCGCCTCGCGCAGCTCGCCCATGACGTGCCGGTTGCGCCGCGCCTCCTCGCGCGTCGCCCGCGGGAAGGCGATGGGCTGCAGGAGGGGGCCGATCGTCGCGAGGTCCTTGGGGATCGTGCGCACGGCCGACGCCACCGCGCGGTCGGGGCCGACCTTGAGCGCGAGCACCGTGAGCATCGTGGCGACGTCCATCCGGCGGGCCAGCTCCGCCGACGCGACGTCGCCCGACTCCCAGCCCGTGAGCAGCACGACCGGCGCGCCGGGCGTGCGGGCGCGCGCGGACGGCGCGTCCTCCGGGCAGCTCTCCGCGTCGGGGTTGACGAGCACGACGTCGGACGTGATCGCGCGGTGCGCCAGCCCCGCGCCGTGCGCGATGGCGAGCTGCTCCCAGATGGCGTCGAGCACGGCGTCGGTCACCGCCTCCGGCGGGACGTCGCGCAGGGGCACCGCGCCGCGCGCGTGCTCCTGGATGAGGATCATCGAGTCCTCGGCCTCGGCGATGCCGAGGAGCCGCGGCGTGCAGACGCCCGCCGACCAGGCCGCGTAGGACAGCAGGGCCGCGCGCTCGGCGGCCTGGCGCAGGGAGACGACGGCGCGCCCCTCGATCCCCCGCAGCCGCATGGACCGCCAGAACCGGGTGAGGACGCCGACGACCTGCCGGTCGCCGTCGAGCACGACGACGTCGAGCCGCTCGCCGTCGACGGTCGTCATCGCGTAGACGCGGTTGTCCCCGATGCGGGTGATGGCGACGGCGGCGAGGTCGGTGGCGAGCTCGGCGGTGTCGTTGCCCTCGACGCCGATGTCGTGCACGCGCACGAGCCGGCGCGGCGCGAACCCCGCGCGCCGGATGCCGTCGACGAGGGCTGCCCCGTACGCGCGCTCCGACGTCACGCCGAACGCGTACCGCAGCGTCAGCCCGCTCGCCCGGCCGATGAGCACCGAGAGCAGCGCGGCGGGCAGCGTGAGCAGGCCGGTGATGACGGCGACGCCCAGCACCACCCACAGGAAGTTCCACGACCAGCCCACGGTGCGCCGTCGGCCGCGGGTGCCCGACGCGGTGAGGAGCGCGGCCACGGCGGTGAGCATGGTCGGGACGGTGACCACCCACTCGCCGTCGACCCACGTGGAGAACTCGTTGCGCAGCGCCGGGATGCCGCGGTTCTGGATGAGCCACGCCGCCGCGAGCGCCCCGAGCCCGCCGACGACGGCCCCTGCCACGGCCTCGAACGCCTGCCGGAAGAGCCGGCGCAGCACGAGCTCGAGGAGCACCGCGATCGGCGCGAGCACGGTGATGATCCACTCGAGGACCGCCACGGGCACGATGACGAGCCCCCGGACGATCTCGGCCGCGTCCTGCACGTCCTCGGCCAGCCCGCGCGTGGTGCCGTGCGCGTAGACGGCGAGCACGACGACGAGCGCGATGCCCAGCAGCGCCGCGATCGCCCCGACGAGGTCCGCGGGGTGGTGGACGCGCGCCGCCGGCGTGTCGACGATGCGGACGCCGTGGTCGGCGGGGGCGCGACTGCGGAGGCGCAGTCGCTCCGCAGGCGGGCTGGACATGGTGGCGAGTCTAGGACCGGGTGGAGTTCGGCCGACGGCGTTGACGGCCCGCGGGGGGCGCAGGACGCTGGGTCGATCCCGCGGGCGCGCCGCGCCCGCGGCCGCGAAGGAGCGGACCATGACCGAGCGGATGCAGCGGCTGCTGGCCCAGGCCGACGGCGCGGACCCGGTCGCGGCGCTCGCCGCCGTCGCGGCGCTGCGCGTGGAGCTCGAGCGGCGGGAGGCCGTGCTGGTGCGGCGCGCGCGGGTGCGCGGCGCGTCGTGGGCGGCGATCGCCTCGGTGCTCGGGGTCTCCCGGCAGGCGCTGCACCGCAAGCACGGCGGCGGCTGGCGCGACCGGCGGCCGGCCTGAGCGGCGTCCCGGGATCGCTGGCGCCCGGGCGCGTTCAGCGCCGGCGGTGCGCCTTCGTGGCGTACATCCGCTGGTCCGCGGCCGCGAGGAGCCGGTCGAGCGGCATGCGCGGGTCGGCGGACATCGCGTAGCCGACGCTCGCGCCCACGGTGACCGTGCCGCCCGGCAGCGTGATCGGCTGCTCGATCGCGTTGACGAGCCGCCCGACGACGACGCTCACCTCCTGCTCGTCGTGCACCTCGGTGAGCAGGACGCCGAACTCGTCGCCGCCGAGCCGGCCGAGGTGGTCGTGCGCGCGCAGGGACGCGGCGAGGCGCCGCGCGACGACGACGAGGACGTCGTCGCCGGCCTGGTGGCCGAGGCGGTCGTTGACGTCCTTGAAGTGGTCGAGGTCGACGAAGAGCACGGCGACCGCCGCGCCCGGCCCGGCCTGCGGGAGCGAGGCGGACATGCGCCGCAGCAGCTCGCCGCGGTTGGGCAGGCCGGTGAGGTCGTCGTGCGACGCCGCGTGCGCGAGGGCGCGCTGGGCGTTGAGGCGCTCGCTGACGTCCCGCTGCTGCACGACCATGCCCTCCACGAGGGAGTCCGAGAGCAGGTTGTGGAACGTCCACTCGTACCAGCGGCGCTCGAGGCTCGCGTGCACGACGAGCACGTCCATGCTCGAGCGCGCGTCCGCGCCGCGCTGCATGAGCTCCGACAGCCGCGCGGCCACGGCCGGCCGGTGCTCGGCGTCGACGATGTCGAGGAGCGGGCGGCCGAGCAGGTCGGCGGGCCGGTAGCCCATCGCGCGCTCCGCGGCCGGGCTGACGTAGGTGAGGATCCCGCCGCCGTTGCTCACGGTGAGCACGTCGGTCGAGCTCTCCATGAGGGCGCGCAGGCGCGCCTCGGCGCGGGCCAGCGCGTGCGCGTACCCGGCCTGGTCGGCGGCGTGCCGCGCGACGACGAGCAGCACGGCCCAGGCGAGGACGAGCAGCGCGCCCGCGCCCACGTGGCTGTGGTCCGGTGCGAGGACGGACCCGAGCAGCTCGGTCCGCACCCCCGCCTCGCCGAGGGCGGTGAGCGCCGTCGCGGTGATCCCTGCGACGACGGCGAGGCGCCGCCCCGCGCGCTGGACGAGCGGCACCGCGGCGAGCGTGACACCGGCGGGCACGAGCATCGTCCAGCCGGCGTTCCAGAACAGCGCGGTCACGGCCGCCGCGGCCAGCACGAGCCGCAGGCCGTGCCGCTCCTCGAGCCGGCCCGAGCCGAGCGACGGCTGGCTCCTGTCGCCGGCGATGAGCACCGCGAGCGGCACGAGCAGCGCGACGACGACCGGGTCGCCGAGCACCAGCCCGCGGGGCTGCAGCCACAGGAGCGCGGGCAGCGCGATGCCGAACGCCACCACCGCGACGAGGGTGGTGCGCAGGTTGCTCCCGGATCTGGGCACGTCACGCTCCGTCGTCGCGGGCCCGGCGGTGCCGGTCCTCTCGGTAGTGATCGGCGCGCGGGGCCCGCGGGATGAGCCCGAGGCGTCCCCGACGCGCGGCGGGTCAGGTGATCCCGAGCGCGTCGAGCACCGTCTCCGGTAGCAGGGTGTAGCCGACGAACGCGACCACGTCCAGGGCCGTGTGGGCGACGACGAGCGGCAGCACCCGCCGCGTGCGCACGTAGTACCAGCCGAACAGCAGGCCCATGACGACGTTCCCGACCGCCATCCCGGGCCCCTGGTAGAGGTGGTACGCCCCGCGGAGCAGGGCGCTCGCGGCGAGGATGCCCGGCGTCGTCCAGCGCAGCTCGCGGAGCCGCTCGACGAGGTATCCGACGGCGACGACCTCCTCGAGGAGCGCGTTCTTCAGCGCCGCGAGGACGAGGACGGGCACCGCCCACCAGTGCGGGTCGAGGCCCGAGGTGTGGATGGCCACGCTCAGCCCGAGGGCGCGGCCGGCCACGTAGAGGCCGAGCCCGGGGATCCCGACGGCGGCCGCGATCCCGAGCCCGACGGCCACGTCGCGGACGGGCCGGGTCCGGTCGAGCCCGATGCGGCGCGGCGCGGACCGGCCGGGCGCGGCGAGGAGGTACAGCGCGAGCGCGACCGGCACGAGCGCGAACGCGATGTCGAGGAGCTGGTAGGTGAGGTCGAGGTACGGCCGCTCGGACCGGGAGGGGTTGAGCACCGCGGTCTGCTGCCCGAGCGGGACGTCGGCCGTCAGGCGCGTGTACAGGCGCAGCGCCGCGTAGACGGCGGACTGGCCGAGGGACAGGCCGAGGACGATCCAGACCTCGGCGCTCAGGCGGCGTCGCGGGCGGGCCCCGGCGGGGGCGCCGGGCCCGTCGCCCGCGGGGGGCGGGGTGACGTCCGTGGGAGGCGCGTCGCCCGCGGGAGGTGGGGTGACGTCGTCGGGCACGGGGTCAACCTACGTGACCCGGCGACCGGTCAGCGCCGGGGGTATTGACACGGTGAGGACCGGGGATTCATAGTGGAGCCAACAACTTTGCGGCACAAACTACTTTGCAGGAGGGGACATGGACGACGAGCGACCGCTCGACCCCGAGGCGGGCGCCGCCATCGTCGAGGCGCAGCGCGCCCGCGTGGAGGCCTCGACGGCCGTCGACCCGCGCGTGCTCTTCGGCGCGTGGGGGCTGGCGTGGCTGCTCGGGTTCGGCCTCCTGTGGGCGGCCGCGCTCGACGAGCCGCTCGTGCCCGTCGACCTCGGCGTCGCCCTGGCCGTGTTCTTCGCCCTGCTCGCCGCGGCCGGCGTCGTCACCGCCGTGCACATCGCCACGCGGTCCCGCGGCGTGCGCGGGATGTCGGCGCGGCAGGGCGCGCTCTACGGCTGGGGCTGGTTCCTCGGCTTCGCGGTCGTCGGCGCCCTGGCCCATGCGCTGAGGCGCGCGGGTGCCTCGGAGGACGTCGTGTCGCTCGTCATGATGGCGACCTCCGTGCTCCTCGTGGGCGCCCTCTACATGGCCGGCGGCGCGCTCTGGGACTCGATCTCCCAGTGGGCCCTCGGGGCCGTCATCACGGTCTCGACGGTGGTCGCGCTCGTCGTCGGCCTCCCGCACGCGTACCTCGTCATGAGCCTCGGCGGCGGTGGCGCGATGCTCGTCGCGGCCGGCGTCGAGGCCCTCCGGCGGCGTCGGGCACGGGGGCACTGATGGGCGAGGAGCTGCTGGACCCCCTCATCCACACGCAGGCCCGCCTGCGGATCATGACCACGCTGACGTCGCTCCCCCGGGGCGACCGGCTCACCTTCCCCCGGCTCCAGGCGCTCGTGGAGGCCAGCGCCGGGAACCTGTCCACCCACCTGCGCCGCCTCGAGGAGGCCGGCTACGTCGAGGTGGTCAAGGGCCACCAGGGGCGCGTCCCCTCCACCCAGGTCGGAGTCACCGACGCCGGGCGCCGCGCCTTCGACGACTACCTCGCCCGCCTGCGCGCCCTGCTCACCGCGTCCGCCACCGCGGGCCCCGACGGGGCCACCGGCACCGACGACTCCCAGGAGAACTGATGCACACCGCCACCAGCACCCGCACCGGCGCCCTACCGGGCGCCCCCACCGGCACCGCACCCGGCGACCCCGTCATCGAGGCGCGCGGCGTGACCCGCCGCTTCGGCGCCGTCACCGCCCTCGACGCCGTCGACCTCGTGGTCGAGCCCGGCGAGCTCGTGGGCCTGCTCGGCCCCAACGGCGCCGGCAAGACGACGCTCCTGTCCCTGGTCACCGGCCAGCGCCGCCCCGACGCCGGCGTGGTCCGGCTCTTCGGCGGCGACCCGCGCGACCCGCGCTCGCGGACCCGCCTGGGCACCACGCCGCAGGAGACCGGCCTGCCGCCCACCCTGCGCGTCGCCGAGGTGGTCGACTTCGTCGCCCGGCACTACCCCGACCCGCGCCCGACCGGCGCGCTGCTCGAGGAGTTCGGCCTCGCCCCGCTCGCCCGGCGCCAGACCGGCGGCCTGTCGGGCGGGGAGAAGCGGCGCCTCGCCGTCGCGCTCGCGCTCGTCGGCAACCCCGAGCTCGTCGTGCTCGACGAGCCCACCACGGGCCTCGACGTCGACGGCCGGCACGCGCTGTGGGAGGCGCTCCTCGCCTACCACGCGTCGGGCGGCACCCTGGTGCTGACGAGCCACTACCTCGAGGAGGTCCAGGCGCTCGCCCAGCGGGTCGTCGTCGTCGACCACGGCCGCGTGCTCGCCGACGACGGCCTCGACGCGGTGCTCGCGCGCGTCGCCATGCGCCGGGTCGCCTTCCGGCTGCCGCCGGGCCCGCTCGACGGCGCCGCGACCCACGCGCACCTCGCCGCGCTGCCCGGCGTCGCCGACGCCGTGCGGGAGGGCGACCGCGTCGACGTCCTCGCGTCCGACGCCGACGAGGTCGTGCGCGGCCTCGTCGCCGCGGGCGTGCCGTTCCGCGACCTCGACGTCCGCCGCGCCTCCCTCGAGGAGGCGTTCCTCACCCTCACCCGCGCGGGTGGGGCCGACCAGGAGGTAGCCGCATGAGCGCCCTCGCCCTGACCTGGCACCACGCCCGGTACCAGCTCCTCGAGACCGTCCGGGTCCCGATCGCCGTCGTCGGGATGATGCTGTTCCCCGCGCTGGCGCTCGCGTTCTTCGTGCTGCCGCAGCAGGAGGTGGCGCAGTCGCCGACGGCGGCGGCCGCCGCGGTCGCGCAGCTCGCGCTGTTCGCCGTGATGTCGACCTTCACGTTCACCTACGGCGCCGGCGTCGCCGAGGACCGGGCCCTGCCGTTCGACGCCTACGTGCGGACGCTGCCGGCCGGGCCGGGCGCGCGGCTCGGCGGGCGGCTCGTGTCCGGGCTCGTCCTGGGGCTCGCGTCGCTCGCCCCGCTCGTGCTCCTCGGCTGGCTGTTCACCGCGGCCGACCCGGGCGTCGGGCGGCTCCTCCTCGGCGTCGCCACCGTGCTCGTCGCGGCCGTGCCGTTCCTCTGCCTCGGCCTCGCGATCGGGTACGGGCTCTCCACGAAGGCGGCGCTCGCCGTCGCGCAGGTGGTGCTCTTCCCGCTCGCGTTCGCCGGCGGGCTCTTCCTCCCGCCGCAGATGTTCCCCGCCTGGCTGGACACCCTCTCCGGGTTCCTGCCCAGCCGGGCCGGACGGGACGTCGTCGTGCAGGCGGCGCTCGGCACCGGGGCGACGGCGCAGGACTACGTCGTGCTCGCGGCGTGGACGCTCGCCCTGGGGGCTCTGGCCGTGTGGGTGTACCGGCGCGACGAGGGTCGCCGCTTCCGCTGACCTTCGCGGCCGGGGACGACGACGGCGGGCCGGGGGGACGTCCCCGGCCCGCCGTGCGTCCGTGGGCCCCGGTGGTCCGGCGGTCAGGCCGCGCGGCGCAGGCGCAGCGAGTTCGTCACGACGAGCACGCTGCTGAACGCCATGGCCGCGCCGGCGATCATCGGGTTGAGCAGGCCGAGCGCCGCCAGCGGGATCGCCGCGACGTTGTAGGCGAACGCCCAGAACAGGTTCTGCTGGATCACCCGCAGCGTGCGGCGCGACAGCCGGATCGCCTGGCCCGCCGCGCGCAGGTCGCCGCGGACGAGCGTGATGTCGGCGGCCTCCATCGCGACGTCGGTGCCGGTGCCCATGGCCAGGCCGAGGTCGGCCTGGGCGAGCGCCGCGGCGTCGTTGACGCCGTCGCCGACCATCGCGACGACGCGGCCCTCGTCCTGCAGGGCGCGGACGGCGTCGACCTTCTCGGCGGGCAGCACCTCGGCCAGCACCTCGGTGATGCCGACCTCGGCCGCGGCCGCGCGGGCGGCGCCCGCGTTGTCGCCGGTGAGCAGCACGGGGCGCAGGCCGAGCGCGCGGAGCTCGTCGACCGCCGCGCGCGACGTCGCCTTGAGCGGGTCGCGGAGCACGACGACACCGCGCGCCCCGCCGGCCCACGCCACCATGACGGCGGTCGCGCCGTCGGCCTCGGCGGCCTCGAACGCGGCGTCGAGCGGCGTCGTGTCCACGCCCTGCTCGCGCAGCCACGCGGGCCGGCCGACGAGCACCCGGCGCGCCAGCTCGACGCCCACGTGCGCGGGGCGCACGAGCGCGACCACGCCGCGCCCGGCCTCGGCGGCGAACTCGGTGACGTCGAGCTCCGGCTCGTCCGCCTCCTCCTCCCCCGTCGAGTGGAGCGTCGTGGCGCCACGGCGCTCCAGTGGAGGCTCTTCGCCGCCACTGCGCTCCAGTCCAGGCTCTTCGCTGCCAGAGCGCTCCACTCGAGCCTCCGCGGCCGCGGCGGCGACCGCCTGGGCGATCGGGTGCTCGGACCGCGACTCGACGGCGCCCGCGAAGCGCAGCACCTCGCGCGCGGACAGCCCCTCCGCGGGCACGACGTCGACCACCCGCATCCGGCCCTCGGTCACCGTGCCGGTCTTGTCGAGCACCACGGTGTCGACGCGGCGCGTGGACTCGAGGATCTCCGGGCCCTTGATGAGGATGCCGAGCTGGGCACCGCGCCCGGTGCCGACGAGCAGCGCCGTCGGGGTGGCCAGGCCCAGCGCGCAGGGGCACGCGATGATGAGCACGGCGACGCCGGCCGTGAACGCGGCCTGCAGCGAGCCGCCGGTGAGCGTCCACACGGCGAACGTCGCGAGCGCGATGACCACGACGACCGGGACGAACACCGCCGAGATCCGGTCCGCGAGCCGCTGCACCGGGGCCTTGCCCGTCTGCGCCTGCGTCACGAGCCGGCCGATCTGGGCGAGCATCGTCTCCTCGCCCACGCGCTCGGCGCGCACCACGAGGTAGCCGGACGTGTTGACCGTCGCCCCGGTCACCGGCGAGCCCGGTGCGACGTCGACCGGCACCGGCTCGCCCGTGAGCAGCGAGGTGTCGACGGCGCTCGTCCCCTCGACGACGACGCCGTCCGTCGCCACCTTCTCCCCCGGGCGGACGGCGAAGAGGTCGCCGACCCGCAGGGCGCTCACGGGGACGCGGCGCTCGGTGCGGCGGCCGGCGTCGTCGGTCTCGAGGAGCGCGACGTCCGTGGCGCCCAGGGCGAGCAGGCTGCGCAGGGCGTCGCCCGCGCGTCGGCGCGAGCGGTGCTCGGCGTAGCGGCCGGCGAGGAGGAAGGTCGTGACGACGGCGGCGACCTCGAAGTACAGCTCCGGCGTCTCCATGCCGGCCGTCGCGGCGCGCGGGATGAGGGTGGGCTCCATCCGCATGCCGATCTCGCCGGCGCCGCCGAGGAGCACGGCCCACAGGGACCAGGCGGTCGCGGCGATGACGCCCAGCGAGACGAGCGTGTCCATCGTCGAGGAGCCGTGGCGCGCGGCCCGGGCGGCCGCCCGGTGGAACGGCCACGCCGCCCACGTGACGACCGGCAGCGCCAGCGCGGTGACGACCCACTGCCAGCCGGGGAACTGGGTCGCGGGGATCATCGACAGCACGAGCACGGGCACCGTGAGCACCGCCGCGACGACGAGCCGGCGGCGCAGGTCGGCGCCGCGGTCCGGGACGGGCGCCGAGGTGTCAGCGGCCTCGTCCATCGCGTGGCCGGGGGGCATGGCGTGGCCGGACAGGGCGTGCTCGACGTCGTGGCCGGCGTCGTGGGCGCCGTCGTGGCCGCCGTGCTCGCCGGTGTGCTCCGCGTGCGCCGCGCGCGCGGCGGCGCGGTGGGCCGCCCGCGAGTCGCGCATGACCGTGGCGCCGTAGCCCGCCGCCTCGACCGCCTTGACGATCTCGGCGGGGTCGACGTCCTCGGTGAGCTCGACGTGGGCGGTCTCCGTGGCGAGGTTCACCACCGCGCTCGCGCCGGGCACCTTGCCGATCTTCTTCTCGACCCGGGCGACGCACGACGCACAGGTCATCCCGCTCACCGCGAGGTCGATCGTGCCGACGACGGCGGGCAGGCCGGTCGCGTCCGGACGGTCCCCGGGGGTGGTGGGGGCGGTGGGCTGGGTCATGCGATCACGTCCCGGTGGTCGGGCGGTGCGGGGGTGGCCCCGCCGGGTCAGATGGCCGGGTCAGAGGAGGGAGCGCGGCGGGGCGAGGGTGTAGCCGGCCTCGGCGACGGCGGCCCGGATGGCCTCGTCGCTGATCGGCTCACTGGCGGTGATGGTCACGGTCGACGTGCCGCCGTTGACGAGCTCGACGGCGACGTCGGTCACGCCGGGGATCGCCGCGACCTCCTCGGTGACGGCCTTGACGCAGTGGCCGCAGGTCATGCCCTGGACGCCGACGGTCTGGGTGCTCATGGGTGCTCCTTCGGTGGGTGGGCTCAGTCGGTGGTGCGGGTGCGGTGGTGCGGGTGCGGTGGTGCTCGGGTGCGTGGTGGTGGTCGGGCGCTCAGCTCCGCACGAGCCGCGCGATCGCGTCGGCGGCCTCGCGGACCTTGGCCTGGCCGGCGTCGTCGGACTCGCGCGCCGCGTGCACGACGCAGTGGCCCAGGTGGTCCTCGACGAGCCCGAGGCTGACGGCCTGCAGCGCCTTCGTCACGGCCGCGACCTGGGTGAGGATGTCGATGCAGTAGACGTCCTCGTCGACCATGCGCGCGATGCCGCGCACCTGGCCCTCGATGCGGCGGAGCCGCTTGAGGTACTCGTCCTTGCTGCTGCTGTAGCCGGCCATCGCGCGCCTCCCTGGGTCCTGGCGACCCGGACACCATACCCCCGTAGGGTATCGCACGCCAAGCCGGAGGTCCCGAGCGTGACGCTCCCGCCCCGAGTGCGCCCGGATGTCGCCGCGGTGGGCCACGATGGAAGGGTGACCGAGAACGCTGCGCAGTCCGACGTCGCGGAGGTCCTCGCCGCGCGCGAGCGGGAGGTGCGCGAGCAGGCGGCGACCCTCGCCGAGCAGCTCGAGGGCCTCGTGGAGGCGGCGGCCGGCGCGAACGCCGACGACGAGCACGACCCCGAGGGCGCGACCCTCGCCTACGAGCGCGAGCAGGTCGCCGCGCTCCTGCGCAACACCGAGGAGGAGCTGGCCGAGCTCGCCGCCGCGCGGGCCCGGCTCGCCGAGGGCACCTACGGCACCTGCGAGGTGTGCGGCGGCCCCATCGCCCCGGCGCGGCTCGAGGCCCGCCCGACGGCCCGGACCTGCATCACCTGCGCGAGCGCGCGGCGCTGACCCCCGGCCGCGCCCTGAGCGCCGCCCGCGGCCGCGGCCCTCAGGCCTCGAGGAACCGCTCGACGAGCCGCGCCGCCAGCCCCGTGTACGTCGCGGGGGTGAGCGCGGAGAGGCGGGCGGCGACGTCGTCGGGCAGGCCCAGCCCCGCCACGAAGGCGCGCAGGTCCTCGCCGGTGACCCGGCGGCCGCGCGTCAGCTCCTTGAGCCGCTCGTACGGGTCCTCCATGCCGGGCACCCCGGCGACGGCGGCCGCGCGCATCGCGGTCTGGATCGCCTCGCCGAGCACCTCCCAGTTCGCGTCGAGGTCGCGCTCGAGCGCGGCCCGGTCCACGTCGAGACCCGCGAGCCCCCGGCGGACGTTGTCGATCGCGAGCAGCGAGTGCCCGAACGCCGGGCCGATGTTGCGCTGGGTCGTGGAGTCGGTCAGGTCGCGCTGCAGGCGCGAGGTGACGAGCGTCGCGCCGAGCGCGTCGAGCAGCGCGCAGGAGATCTCGAGGTTCGCCTCGGCGTTCTCGAACCGGATCGGGTTGACCTTGTGCGGCATCGTCGACGAGCCGACCGTGCCCTGCCCGCGCACCTGCGCGAAGTACCCGAGCGAGATGTACGTCCACACGTCCGTGGCGAGGTTGTGCAGCACGCGGTTGAACCGGGCGACGTCGGCGTAGAGCTCGGCCTGCCAGTCGTGCGACTCGATCTGCGTGGTCAGCGGGTTCCACGTGAGGCCGAGGCCCTCGACGAACGCGCGCGACACCGCCGGCCAGTCCACGCCGGGCACCGCCGCGACGTGCGCGCCGTAGGTGCCGGTGGCGCCGTTGAGCTTGCCCAGGTACTCGGTGCGCTCGATCCGCCGGACCTGGCGGTGCAGGCGGTGGGCGAGCACGGCGAGCTCCTTGCCCAGCGTCGTCGGGGTGGCGGGCTGCCCGTGCGTGCGGGCGAGCATCGGCACGTCGGCGTGCGCGCGGGCCAGGGCGGCGACGTCGGCGACGAGCGCGCGGGCCGCGGGGAGCCAGACCTGCTCGACGGCGCCGCGCACCATGAGCGCGTACGCGAGGTTGTTGACGTCCTCGCTGGTGCACGCGAAGTGCACGAGCTCGGTCACCCGCGGCAGCACCGTGTCCGGCCCGAGCGCCTGCGGCGCCTCCGCGAGCCGCCGCTTGAGCAGGTACTCGACGGCCTTGACGTCGTGCACCGTGATCCGCTCGGTGGCGGCGAGCTCGGCGACCGTGCGCTCGTCGAACTCGTCGACCATCGCGCGCAGGTGGTCCCGCTCCTCGCTGGACAGCGTGGGCGCGCCCGGCACGACGTGGTGCGACGTGAGGTGGATGAGCCACTCCACCTCGACGTGCACGCGCTCGCGGTTGAGCGCCGCCTCCGACAGGTGGTCGACCAGCGGCGCGACCGCCGCCCGGTACCGCCCGTCGAGCGGCCCGAGGGCCAGGGTGGTGTCCGCGAGCCGGCGGCGGGCACGCGCCGGGGCGGCCGCCCGGGCCGCGTCGTCGTCGGTGCCCCCCGCGCCCGGGGCGGCCGGCAGGTCGGGATCGTGGGCCATGGCCGCATCCTCCCACCGGCCCGACGCGCGGGGCGGCCCCGTCCGCGGACGCGACCGGCCGACGTCGGGCGGTACGGCGACGGGGGCGGCTGCGCGGGCACGTGCCGTCGGGGCGAGGGGCCACGGCGTGGACGGACGGGGGTGAACTGCGCGGACCGCCGCCCCCGCGTGGGTGGGGCGGGCGACAATGTGCCCGTGGCTCGGCCGACGACGACGGTGCCCCGCCGGGGCGCGGGCCGCGCGCGCCCCGAGGCCGGCCCGCCGACGCGGGTCGCTGCGCTCATCGGCCTGTCCGTCGTCGTGGTCGTGGCGGCCGCCCTCGCGGGGCCGTGGGACCCGCCGACGCGCGGGGAGTCGCTGCTGCCGTGGACGCCGCCGGTGCCGGACATGCCCACGGTGCCCCCGGCCGCGCCGATCGAGCTGCAGCTCCGCGACGCCGACTACCTCAACCCCGAGCCGTGGGACCTGACCTGGCTGGGGATCGTGCTGCTCTCGGTCATCGTGCTGTGGGTGGTGTTCCTCGTGGCGCGGTGGCTGCAGCGGCACCCGGTCGAGCTGCCCCCGGACGCGCCCGACGACGCCGGGCTGGCCGCGGGCGACGTGCTCAGCGGGCCGGGCGTACGGATGCCGGACCTGCCCGCGCTGCGCGAGGCGGTGGCGGGCGCCGACCTGCTGGTCCGCCGGCACGTCCCGCCCACCGACGCGGTCATCGCGGCCTGGGTGCACCTCGAGCAGGCGGCCGCGCGGTCGGGCGTGCCGCGGGACCGCGCGCAGACGCCCACCGAGTTCACCGTGGCCGTGCTCGACCGGACGCCGGTCGACCCCGCGGCGACCCGGGCCCTGCTGAACCTGTACCTGCGGGCCCGGTTCGGCGGCGAGCGCATGACGACGTCGGACGTCACCGCCGCGGTGGCCGCCCTCACCGTGCTCGCCGAGGGGCTGGGCGACCCCGACGCCGCGGCGCTCGACGAGATCGAGGTCGTGCCCGACGACGAGCCCGGCGGCCCCGGGGAGGCGCCGTGACCTGGCGCCGGTGGCACGCCGTGGTCGTGGCCGGGTCCGTGTGCTTCGCCGCCGCGCTCGTCGGCCTGCTGTGGGGCGACGCCGCGCTCGTGGGGCTCGTCGCCGGGCTCGTGGCGGCGGCCGCGGCGCTCGTCGGGGCGGCCGCCCCCGACCCGTGGCCCCGCGCCCGCCGCACCGACCTCGCGGGCACCCGCCGCGAGGTCATGGCCCTGACCTGGTCGTTCGTCGGTCAGGAGGGCCGGGTGAGCGAGTTCGCCGTCCGCCGCCTGCGCGCGGACGCGACCCGCCGCCTCGCCCGCCGGGGGATCGTCGTGCCGGGCGGGCTCGGCGCGACGACCCGCACCTCCCCGCTCGTGCCCGAGGACGTCCGCCGGGCCGCCCGCGCCGTTCTCGGCGACCGGGCCTGGTACATCCTCACCACCCCCGGCGGGACCATGCCGTCCCTGTCGGACATCGCCCACTGCGTCGAGGTCGTCGAGCGCCTCGAGCCGCCACCGGAACCGACGAGAGGTCAGCCGTGACTGCACCCACCCCGGACACCCCGGGCGCCCGCACCCCGGACACCCCGGCCACGACCGAGGCCCCGCTGCCGCCCGACCAGGTCGCCCGCCTCGCCCAGGCGGTCCTCGACGAGGTGGCGACCGCCGTCGTCGGGATGACGGAGCCGCTGCGGATCGCGCTCGCGGCGATCCTCGCCGGCGGCCACGTGCTCTTCGAGGACGTGCCCGGCCTGGGCAAGACGCTCGCCGCCCGCAGCCTCGCCACGACGCTCGGGCTGGAGTTCCGGCGCATCCAGTGCACGCCCGACCTGCTGCCGAGCGACATCACGGGCTCGGCGGTGTGGGACCCGCAGACGGCGACGTTCCGCTTCCGGCCGGGGCCGGTGTTCGCGGGGCTGCTGCTCGCGGACGAGATCAACCGGACCGCGCCGAAGACCCAGTCCGCGCTGCTCGAGGCCATGGCGGAGCGCCAGGTCACCGTGGACGGCACCACGTACCCGATGGCGCGGCCGTTCCACGTCGTCGCGACGTCGAACCCCGTCGAGTACGAGGGCACCTACCCCCTGCCGGAGGCGCAGCTCGACCGGTTCATGGTGCGGATCGGCGTCGGCTACCCCAACCACGAGGCGGAGGCCGACGTGCTCACCCGGCGGCTCGCCCGCCGTCGGGAGGAGGCGCCGGTCGCGCGCGTCGTGGACGCCCGGACGCTGCTCGCGATGCAGGCGGGCGTCGAGGCCGTGCACGTCGACCCCGACGTCGTGCGGTACTGCGTGGACCTCGCCGCGGCCACGCGGAACCACGAGTCGGTGGAGATCGGCGCGTCCCCGCGCGGCTCGCAGGCCCTCATGCTCGTCGCCCGCGCGCTCGCGGTGCTCTCCGGGCGGCGGTTCGTCGCCCCGGAGGACGTCAAGGAGGTCGCGGTCGCCGCCCTCGCCCACCGGATCACGCTCACCCCGGCGACGTGGGCGGCGGGCGTGGCGGCCGACGACGTCGTCGCGGAGGTCCTCAAGCGGGTGCCGACGCCGAGCACGGTCCGGGCGGGCGGGTGACCGAGTCGTCGAGCGGTCCCGCGACCGGGCCGTCCGCCGCGCGGCCGGCCGCGCCACCGGGCGGGCAGGGCCCCGTGTGGGCGCCGGGCGCCGCCCTCGTGTGGACGGCGGGCGCCGCGCTGCTGCTGCTCGCGCTGGGCGCGCTGCTGGGCCGCCCGGACGTCGCGCTCCTCGGCGTCGCGCCGGGGGTGAGCGCGGCGTGGGCGGTGTGGGCGCGACCGCGGGGCGAGGTGTGGGTGGACCCGGGCGACGTGCCCGACCCCGGCACGGGCGAGCTGACCCGCTCGTACCGGCTCACGGTGCCGCCGGGCTGCACCGCCGTCCGCCTGCGCGTGAGCCGCCCCGAGCACGGGACCACGGAAGCCCTCGTCGCGGTGCCGGGCCGGCGGGAGCTCGTGCTGTCCGCCCGGACGGTGCGCACGGGGCCGCAGCCGCTGTTCACGGTCGAGCACCAGGGGCTCGGGGGCGGCGGGATGCTCGTCGGGCCCGCCGGGGAGGAGCCGGCGGACCTCGTCACCGTGCTGCCCGTGGGGCGCGGCATGCCGGCGCTCCCCCTGCCCAGGCGCCTGCGGGGCCTCACCGGCCAGCACGACTCGCAGCGGCCCGGCCAGGGCGGCGGCCTGCGCGACGTGCACCCCTTCCTGCCCGGCGACGACACCCGCCAGGTGGACTGGAAGGTCACCGCGCGGCGCTCGCCCCGCCTCGAGCAGCTCTACGTGCGGCGCACCTTCGCGCTCGGGGAGGCGCTCGTCGTTCTCGTCGTGGACTCCCGGGACGACGTCGGGCCCGACCCGCTCACGTGGGGCGGCATGCACCCCATCCGGCCCGACGACGCGACCAGCCTCGACATCGCGCGGCAGGCCGCCGTGACGGTCGCCGAGGGGTACCTCGCGGTGGGCGACCGCGTGGCGGTCGAGGACCTGGGCGTGCACCGGCGGACGCTGAGGCCGGGCACCGGCCGCCGCCACCTCGACCGGGTGGTGCAGCAGCTCGCGATGGTGGCGCCCGAGGGTGACCCGCCGCGCCGCGTCCGGCCCCCGCGGCTGCCGACCGGCTCCCTCGTCTACGTGTTCTCGACGTTCCTCGACCCGGAGGCCGCCGACATGGCCCGGGCGTGGCGGCGACAGGGGCTGGCGGTCTTCGCCGTCGACGTGCTGCCGCGCGTGCGGACCGGGCGCCTCGACTCGCGGCACTGGCTCGCGTACCGGCTGGTCACGCTCGAGCGCCGGGACCGGCTCGCGGACCTCACCGCGACCGGCGTCGAGGTGCTGCACTGGGCCGACGTCGACGGGACCACCGAGCGCCTGCAGCTCGCGGCGCGGCGCTCGCACCGGCGGCCGGGGACGCTGCGGTGAGGGGGCGGCCGGCATGAGGCTGTGGGTCCTGCGCAACCGGCTGCGGGCGCTGTTCGGCCTGGCGCCGGTGCCGCCGCGCCGCGGGGAGCCGGTGCCGCCCGTGCCGCGGGTGGAGCCGTCGCTCGGCCGGACCCTGCCGGGCGCGCTCGTGCGGCTCGCGCCGGCCGCCGTCGTGCCGGCGGTCGCCGCGCTCGCGGGGTGCCGGGACGGCTGGTGGGTGCTCGCGGGCGTGGCCGCGGTCGCCGTCGTGGGCTGGCCGCGCCAGCCGGTGGTGATGACGTACCTGGCCGTGGCGGCGCTGTGGCTCGTGGGCGACGGCGACGCCCTCCTCGCCGACCCGACGACCGGGTCGGTGCCGGGCGTGGCCCGGGTGGCCGGCCTCGTCCTGGCGGTGCACCTGCTGCTCGTGGCGACGACCCTGGCCGCGCACGTGGAGTGGGGCTCGCTCGTGGAGGTCGCGGTGCTCGTGCGGGCGGCGCGGGGCGCGCTGGCCGCGCAGGCGGTCGCGCAGAGCGCCGTGCTGCTCGTCGCGTGGGTGCGGGCCGGGATCGTCGGCCGGCTCGACGTGCTGCGCGGGGTGGCCGTGCTCGCGGTGGTCGCGGCGGCGCTCGTGGCCGTGCCGCGCGAGTGGTTCGAGCGGCGGCCCCGGCCCCCGCGCGACTGACCCGCGCGACCGACCCGCGCGTCGGGTTCGCGCGACCGGCCCGTCCACAGCGCGGGCGGGCCGCACGTCCGGTCGCCCGGCGGCGTGCGTAGCGTCCCGCGCCGGGAGGCGAGATGGACGACGGCGCGGCGGCGGCCGCGTGGTGGTGCCGCCGGGCCGCGGAGGCGGTGGCCGACGCGCGGACCGAGCTGCTCGCGGCCGCCGCGGTCGAGTGGGCGGGGCCGGCCGCGCGGCGGTTCGGCGATGCGGCGTCGGGGCTGCTCGACGCCCTCGCGCGCGTGGCCGCCGAGATCGAACGGGTGCACGACGCGGCGCGGCGGGCGGCGGCCGCCGGCCCGGCAGCCGACGCCGGCGGCGCGCCGGGCTCGGTGGGGCCGTGACCGCCGGGCCGGACGGCAGCACGGGCGGGGGCGCCCACGGCCTCGTGGTCACGGGCGGCGCGGGCGGCACCCGGGCGCGGCTGGAGGCGCTCGCGGCGGCGGCGGGCAGGGCGGAGCGCGCGGCCGATCACCTGGCCCGCGCCGCGACGTCGGTCCGGCGCGCGCACGCGGCGGCGCTCGGCGACCCGGCGGCGGGCCGGGTGATCGCGCCGCTCACCGGCCTCGCGTGGGGCCGCACGGGCGTGCGGGTCTGGGCCGGCCACGCCGCCGACCTCGCCGCCGCGCTCCGCGGCGCCGCCCGCGCGTACGCCGCGGCGGACGCGGAGGCCTCGGCCGCGCTGCGGGCGCTCGTGCTCGTCGTCGGCCACACCCTCGGCGAGGGCGGCCCGCTCGCGGCGCTGCTCGCGGGCGCCGGGGCCGCCGCCGGGGGCGCGCAGGCGCTGCATGCCCTCGTCCTCCTCCGGCTGCTCCGGGCCGGCCCGACGCCGGTCGGCCTCGCGCTGCGCGCCGCGACCGGCCCCGCCGTCGCCGGGCGGGACGACGCGGTCGGCCTGCTCGCGCGCCTCGTGTCCGCCGAGGGCGGCGCGCTGCCCGGCACGCTCGGCCTGCCCGACGCCGCGACGGTCGAGCTCCTCCTCCCCGGCCTCGCCGCGTGGCTGCTCGCCCTGCCGCCGGGCGACCAGCCCCTCGTGGGTGACCCGGTGGCGCGGGTCGCCGCGCTCGTCGTCGTCGCGGCCGGGGCGTGGGCGGCGCTGCTCGGCGCGCCGCGGCGGGACGTGCGCGTGGCGCCCCTGCTCCCCGCGAAGGGCGAGGGCCGCCTGCCCCAGCCGCCGGCGCCCACGGGCGCGGCCGACCTCCTGCGGCAGGTCGCGGACCTCGGGGCGGAGCCGTTCCCCACGATCGGCCTGCAGCGCCTGGACCACGCCGACGGCACCACGAGCTGGGTGGTGGCGATCCCCGGCACGCGGTCCTGGGACCTGACCGGCGGCGTCGACCCGATGGACAACGGCACGAACCTCGCGCTCGTGGCCGGCCTGCCCGACGCGATGACGCAGGCGGTCGAGGAGGTGCTGCTGCGGGCCGGCGTCGGGCCGGACGAGCCGGTCGTCCTCGCGGGGCACAGCCAGGGCGGGATGGTCGCGGTGCGCGCGGCGGCGGCCCTGTCCGGCACCTTCACGGTCGCGGCGGTCGTGACCGCGGGCTCCCCGGTCGGCTCGATGCCGCTGCCCGCGCACGTCCCGGCCCTGCACCTCGAGCACGCCGCCGACTACGTGCCCGCGCTCGACGGGCGGCCCAACCCGGACCGGCCGACCCGGACGACCGTCGTGCGGGCGGCCTCGCCGTCGGGCGGGGCGGGCCGGGGGCTCGCGCCCGGCGACGTCGCGGGCGCGCACGGGTGCCGGGGCTACGTCGAGACCGCCGAGCTCGTCGACGCCGGCGGCGACCGGTCGCTCGACGCGTTCGGCAAGGACCTGCGCCGGGCCCTCGGGGACGGCACGGCGCTCGCGACCCAGCAGCGGTACGTCGTCGCGCGCGTGCCCGCGCCGGCCCCGCCGGGGACCGTCGACGCGACGGTCGCCGCCGCCGCGGTGCCCGTGCCGCTGGAGCCGCCGCCGGGCCGCTAGTCGCGGACGGCCAGGGAGAGGACGAAGCTGACGACCGAGATGATCAGGCCGCCGACGATGGCGGTCCAGAAGTTCTCGATCCGCAGGCCGTACTCCGTCTGCTCGCTCAGCCAGCCGACGAGCCAGAGCATCGCCGCGTTGACGATGAGCGTGAACAGCCCGAGCGTGAGGATGTACAGCGGCAGGGCCAGCACCTTGACGATCGGCTTGACCACCGCGTTGACGATGCCGAAGACCAGCGCCACCACGAGGAACACGAGCACGCGCTCCCCCGTGGACTCGCCGCCCACGACCTCGAGGCTCTCGCCGAGCAGGAGGGTCGCCAGCCAGATGGCGACCGCGTTGATGACCACCCGCAGGAGGAACTTCATGCCCGGCATCGTTCCAGGCCGGGCGCGCCAGGACCACCCCGTTCGCCTGGCATGCTGACGGCGTGACCGGTCCCGCCCCCCGCCGCGTCGTCGGCGAGATCCCGGCGTACGTGCCGGGGGCCCGCCCGTCGTCGGCGCCCGCGCACAAGCTGTCCTCGAACGAGAACCCGTACCCGCCGCTCGACGGCGTCCGCGAGGCGGTGGCCCGCGCCGCCGCCGACGTCAACCGGTACCCCGACATGTTCGCGGCGCCCGTCGTCGAGGCCGTCGCCGCCCGGCACGGCCTGACGCCCGCCTGGGTGGTCGCGGGGTGCGGCTCGGTCGCCGTGCTGGGCCACGTGCTCGAGGCGTTCTGCGACGCCGGCGACGAGGTGGTCCACGCGTGGCGCTCCTTCGAGGCGTACCCCATCGCGATCGCCCTCCAGGGCGCCGTCGGCGTGCCCGTCCCCGTCGACGACGCCGGGCGGCACGACCTGCCCGCGATGGCGGCCGCCGTCGGGCCGCGCACGCGCGTCGTGCTCGTGTGCACGCCGAACAACCCGACCGGGCCGGCCGTGCACGCGGGCGAGCTCGAGCGGTTCCTCGACGCGGTGCCGCGGGACGTGCTCGTCGTGCTCGACGAGGCGTACGTCGAGTTCGTGCGCGACCCCGACGCCGCGCGCGGCCTCGACGTGCTGCGCGAGCGCGAGAACGTCGTCGTGCTGCGGACGTTCTCGAAGGCCTACGGGCTGGCGGGCCTGCGGGTCGGGTACGCGCTCGCCCACCCCGACGTCGCGGCGGCGGTGCGCACGGCGGCGACCCCGTTCGGCGTCAACCACCTCGCCCAGGTCGCCGCGCTCGCCTCGCTCGAGGCGGAGGAGGCGCTGCTCGCGCGGGTGGAGGCCGTCGTCGGCGAGCGCCGGCGCGTGCTCGACGGGCTGCGCGCGCAGGGCTGGCCCGTCCCGGACACGGAGGCCAACTTCGTGTGGCTGCCGACGGGCCGGCGCACCGTGGACCTCGCGGCCGACGCGGCCGCGCACGGCGTGCTCGTCCGGCCGTTCGCCGGCGAGGGCATCCGGGTGTCGATCGGCTCGCCCGAGGCGAACGACCGCGTGCTGGAGCTCGCGGCGACCTGGCGCTGAGGGCTCGCGCCGACGCCTACGCCACGACGATCGGGAACCGGATCTCGGTGCGGTAGTCGGCCGGGTCCGGGGTGTCCGCGGGGGACGTGAGGTACACCTCGCGCGGCGGCCCGCTGCTCGCGTGCCCGTGCGCCTGGACCCACCGCTCGACGGCGGCGTACGCCGGACCCTCCTCCTCGTAGGGCCCGCGGTGGACCGTGGCGGCCACGAGGTGGGCGGGCTCCTCCCGGCCCTGCACCTCGCCGTCGCCGGGGAACGGCGTGGCGACGGGGATCCCCACCTCGACCTCGCCGTCGCCGCCGTCGGGGTCGACGACCTCGGTCATCACGAGGAACGTCGGGCCGGCGAACCCGGCGCCCGAGCGGCCGACGGCGGCCATGAGCGCGCCGAACGCGGCGCCGACCTCCGCGCCGATCGTCCCCGCGGTGACGCGGCGGCGCAGCACCGCCACGTGCTGGGCGGGGATCTCCTTGACTGTCACCTCGTACGGCACGGGACGTCCCTCCTCCTCGATGAGCCGGCGGAGGAACGCGAGCATCCGGTTCTGGTGGGCGACCCGGTCCTCGAGGCGGGCGCGGTGCCGGTCCATGACCTTCGCGACGACGTCGTCGTCCGCCGCCGTCAGCACCTCGCGGATCTCGTCGAGCGGCATCTCGAGCGAGCGCAGCACGCGGATCACCTCGGCCGACGTCGCCTGGGCGTAGGTGTAGTACCGGTAGCCCGACGACGGGTCGACCCACGCAGGCTCGAGCAGCCCGACGTCGGCGTAGTGGCGCAGCGCCTTGATCGAGAGCCGGGTCACGCGCGAGAACCGGCCGATCGGGATCAGGTCGTCCATCGTTCCTCCGGCGCCCACGCTGGGGTCTCCCGTACGGGGAGAGTCAACACCGGCCCGGGGGCCCGGCGCAGGCGCGTGTTGGAGGGATCGCACAACCGGGGCCCGGCCGTTTGTCGCCCGCCCGCAGGGGGCTACCTACGGATGCGTAGCCTACGCTGACGTAAGTTCGCACGAGCCCCGCCACCGGGAGGAACCCCGTTGACAGAGCCCGACATCGGCCCGGAGCTCGTCCAGCTCCTCACCCCCGACGGCCGGCGCGTCGCGCACCCCCGGTACGACGAGCGCGTCGCCCACCTCGACGCCGCGGCCCTGCGGGCCATGCACCGCGACATGGTCCTCGCCCGGCGCTTCGACACAGAGGCCACCGCGCTCCAGCGGCAGGGCGAGCTCGCGCTCTTCGCGCCCGCGCTCGGCCAGGAGGGCGCGCAGATCGGCTCCGCGCGGGCGCTCGCGCCGCAGGACATGGTCTTCCCGTCCTACCGCGAGCACGGCGTGCTGCAGGTGCGCGGCGTCGACCCGGTCGACGTGCTCAGCCTCTTCCGCGGCATCGACTACGGCGGCTGGGACCCGACGGCGACCGGCGTCCACCTCTACACGCTCGTCATCGGCTCGCAGACCCTGCACGCCACCGGGTACGCGATGGGCGTCGCCCGCGACGGCCTCGTCGGCACCGGCGACCCCGAGCGCGACACCGCCGTCATCGTCTACTTCGGCGACGGCGCGACGTCGCAGGGCGACACCAACGAGTCGCTCGTCTTCGCCGCGGTGAACCAGGCGCCGGTCGTCTTCTTCTGCCAGAACAACCAGTGGGCGATCTCCGAGCCGACGGCGCGGCAGTCCCGCGTCCCGCTGGCCGACCGGGGCAAGGGCTTCGGCATCCCGACCGTCCGCGTCGACGGCAACGACGTCCTCGCCTGCTACGCCGTCGCGGCCGAGGCGCTCGAGCGGGCGCGCACCGGCGGCGGGCCCACCTTCGTCGAGGCGGTCACCTACCGCATGGGCGCGCACACGACGTCGGACGACCCCAGCCGGTACCGGACCGCCGAGGAGGAGGAGTCCTGGCGGCGCCGGGACCCGATCGACCGCCTCCGCGCCCACCTCACCGCCGCCGGCGAGCTGTCCGACGACGACCTGGCCGCCCTCGAGGCCGAGGGGGACGCGCTGGGCGAGCGCCTGCGCCGGGAGGTCCGCGCGATGACGGCCCCCGCGCCCGAGTCGATGTTCGAGCACGTCTACGCCACCGCGCACGCCGGGGTGGCGCGCGAGCGGCGGGAGTACCTCGCGGAGGCCGCCGCCCGGACCGCCGCGGCTCCGGTCGCGGGACCGAGCCAGGGGAGCACACGATGAGCCTGATGACCGTCACGCGCACCCAGCAGACGACCGCGACGGGCGGCACCGCCGCGGCGGCCACGGCCACCGGGAACGGGGCGGCCGGCGTCGGGCCGGAGGCCGGCGCGGCCACGCTGACGATGGCCAAGGCGATCAACCTCGGCCTCCGGGCGGCGCTCGCCGCGGACCCACGCGTCCTGCTCATGGGGGAGGACATCGGGACGCTCGGCGGCGTCTTCCGCGTCACCGACGGCCTGCAGCAGGAGTTCGGCGCCGACCGGGTCGTGGACACCCCGCTCGCGGAGTCCGGGATCGTCGGCACGGCGATCGGCCTCGCGATGCGCGGCTACCGCCCGGTGTGCGAGATCCAGTTCGACGGGTTCGTGTTCCCCGCGTTCGACCAGATCACGACGCAGCTGGCGAAGATGCACCACCGCACGCGGGGCGCCATCAGCCTCCCGGTCGTCATCCGCATCCCGTACGGCGGGGGGATCGGCGCGGTCGAGCACCACAGCGAGTCGCCCGAGGTGCTCTTCGCGCACACCGCGGGCCTGCGCATCGTCACGCCGGCGTCGCCCGCCGACGCGTTCACGATGATCCAGGAGGCCATCGCCTCGCCCGACCCGGTGATCTTCTTCGAGCCGAAGTCGCGCTACTGGGAGAAGGGCGAGGTGGACCTCGGCCGGCCGTACGCGACGCCGACCGGGGCCCTGGACCGCGCGCGGGTGGTGCGCCGGGGCACCGACGCGACGATCGTCGCCTACGGGCCCACCGTGCACACCGCGCTCCGCGCCGCCGACGCCGCCGCCGAGGAGGGCCGCTCGCTCGAGGTCGTCGACCTGCGGGCCATCTCGCCGCTCGACACCGACACCGTGGCCGACTCCGTGCGCCGCACCGGCCGCTGCGTCGTCGTGCATGAGGCGCCCGTCGCGTTCGGCACCGGCGGGGAGATCGCCGCGCGGATCACCGAGGCGTGCTTCTACCACCTCCAGGCGCCCGTGCTGCGGGTGGGCGGGTACGCCACCCCGTACCCCGTGGCGCGCCTGGAGCACGAGTACCTGCCGTCCGTGGACCGCGTGCTCGACGCCGTCGACCGCGCCGTGGGCTTCTGAGGGGGCGCCGTGCCGCAGTACGAGCAGTTCCGCCTGCCCGACGCCGGTGAGGGCCTCACCGAGGCCGACATCGTCGAGTGGCGGGTCGCCGTGGGCGACCGCGTCGCCGTGAACCAGCCGATCGTCGAGATCGAGACCGCGAAGTCGCTCGTCGAGCTGCCCTCGCCGTGGGACGGCGTGGTGGCCGAGATCCTCGTGGAGGCGGGGCGGACCGTGGACGTCGGGACGCCGATCATCACGATCGACACCGATCCCGACGGCGCGGCGCCGCCCGCGGCGGCGGGTCCCGTCGCGGAGGAGCCCGCTGCGGAGGCGGGGGCGCCCGAGGAGGCCGCGCCCGCCGCCGACGCCGGCCCCTCCCCCGAGGGCGGGAGCGGCGCCGTCCTCGTCGGGTACGGGACCACGGAGGCGCCGAGCCGGCGCGCCCGGCGCACGGCCGCGCCGGCCACGACCGTCGAGACAGCCGAGGCAGCCGAGGCGGCCCCGGCGACCGCCGAGGCGACCGCGACGACCGCGGTGAGCGCCCCGCCGTCGGGCGACCCCGCGCCGTCGGGCACGGCGGACCCGACGGACACGACCGGGACGGTCACGAACGGCGACCACCCCGTGCTCGCGAAGCCGCCGGTGCGCAAGCTCGCCAAGGACCTCGGCGTGGACCTGCGCACGGTGACCCCGACGGGCCCGGGCGGGATCGTCACGCGGGAGGACGTGCTCGCGCGCGCCAAGGAGAACGAGCCGCAGGGGCTCGCCACCTACCCGGCCGACGACCAGCCGTGGCTCGCGTCGGGCACGGTGTCCGACGACGGCCGCTCCACGCGCGTGCCCGTGCGGTCCGTGCGCAAGCGGACCGCGGAGGCGATGGTCGCGTCGGCGTTCACGGCCCCGCACGTCTCGGTCTTCCACACCGTCGACGTGACCAAGACGATGCGCCTGGTCAAGCGGCTGCGCGAGGACCGGGAGTTCGCCGACGTGCGCGTGACGCCGCTGCTCATCGCGGCGAAGGCGCTGCTGCTCGCGGTGCGGCGGCACCCGGAGATCAACGCGTCGTGGCTCGACGAGACCCAGGAGATCGTCTACAAGCACTACGTCAACCTGGGGATCGCCGCGCAGACCCCGCGCGGCCTCATCGTGCCGAACGTCAAGGACGCGCACCGGCTCGGCCTGCACGAGCTCGCCCTCGCGATCGCCGACCTCACCGCGAAGGCGCGCGCCGGCACCACCACGCCCGCCGAGATGTCCGACGGCACGATCACCATCACCAACGTCGGGGTGTTCGGCATCGACACGGGCACGCCGATCCTCAACCCGGGCGAGTCGGCGATCCTCGCGTTCGGCGCGATCCGCAAGCAGCCGTGGGTGCACAAGGGCCGCGTCACGCCGCGGTACGTCACGCAGCTCGCGCTGTCGTTCGACCACCGGCTGGTCGACGGCGCGCTCGGCTCGCGCGTGCTCGCCGACGTCGCGGCGGTGCTCGAGGAGCCCGCGTTCGGCCTGGTCTGGGGCTGAGGGGCCGGCGCCGGCGCCCCGCGCCGGGGCGCCCGGCCTACGCTGGGCCGGTGGTCTCCGTCGGCGCCCTCACCCCGGACGCGGCCGACGCGGCGCCGGGCCCGGGCGGCGACCGGCCGGCGTCGGACCCCGACGCCCCGACGCCCCCCGACGGCCCGCTGACCCCCGGCGGCCCGACGCCGGGGCGCGGCCGCCTCAGCCCCGTCGCCGTCGTCGCGGCCGCGCTCGCCGCGGTGGCGACCACCGCGCTGGCCCTCTGGCTCTCCGGCGCCGCCGAGCCGCCGCTGCTCGGCGACCCGGGCGCCGTCGTCCGCTGGGGCCTGCCGACGACGACGGCGCTCGCCGACCTCGCCGGCGCCCTCACCCTCGGGGCGCTCGCCCTGGCCGCGTTCGTGCTGCCGCGCGGCGGCGGGCGCGACGCCGCGGACGGCCGCGCCTGGCCCGCCGCGCTCGTCGTCGCCGCCACGGCGGCGGGGGTGTGGACGGTGCTCGTCGTGGCGCGGCTCGTGCTCGCCTACGCGAGCGTGGCCGGGCGGCCCGTGGGCGGGCCCGGGTTCGACGCCGAGCTCGGGCTGTTCGTCACGTCGATCACGCTGGGCCGGCTGCTGCTCGGCGTCATCGTGGTCGCCGGCCTCGCGTGCGTCGCGGCGCTGCTGGTCACGACGCCGCGCGGCGCCCTGCTCACCGGCGTCCTCGCGGCGGTCGCGCTGGTGCTGCAGGCGCAGTCCGGGCACGCGGCCGGCGCCGCGAGCCACGAGCTCGCGATGGCGTCGATGTTCCTGCACCTCGGCGCCGTGTCCCTGTGGGTGGGCGGCCTCGCCGGGCTCGCCCTGCTCTACCCGCGGCTCGGCGTCGACCTGACGGCCGCCGTCGGGCGGTACTCGACGCTCGCGGCGTGGTGCTTCGCGGGGGTGGGGATCTCCGGCGTCGTGAACGCGTGGATCCGGCTCGGCGGCGCGGACGGCTTCGCCTCGACGTACGGCGCGCTCGTGCTCGGCAAGGTCGCCGCGCTCGCGGCGCTCGGGGCCTTCGGCCTCGCGCAGCGGCGCGCCATCGTGCCCCGCCTGCGCGAGCGGCCGCGGCTGTTCTGGCGGCTGGCCGCCGTCGAGGTGGCCGTCATGGGCGCCACGACCGGCCTCGCCGCGGCCCTCGCCGCCACCGCGCCCCCGGTGCCCACCGACGCCCCGCCGACGACGGAGCTCACCCCCGCGCAGATCGTCACCGGGCACCCGCTGCCCCCCGAGCCGACGTTCGAGCGGTGGCTCACCCTGTTCCGCTGGGACCTGCTCGTCGCGCTCGGGTGCCTCGCCGCCGTCGTCGTCTACCTGCGGTGGGTGCGGCGGCTGCACGCCCGCGGCGACCGGTGGCCGGTGGGGCGCACGATCGCGCTCGTCCTGGGGATGCTGGTGCTCGCCTGGACGACGTCGGGCGGGCCGGCCGTGTACGGGCACGTGCTGTTCAGCGCGCACATGGTCCAGCACATGCTGCTCGTCATGGTGGCGCCGGTGCTGCTGACGCTGTCGGCGCCGGTGACGCTCGCGGCGCGGGCGCTGCCGGCGCGGCACGACGGGTCGCGCGGGCCGCGGGAGTGGGTGCTCGGGATCGTGCACTCGCGGGTGGCCCGGTTCTTCGCCCACCCGATCGTGGCGTGCGTCAACTTCGCCGGGTCGATGGTGCTCTTCTACTACACCGACCTGTTCCCGCTGGCGCTGTCCACGCACCTCGGCCACCTGCTCATGACCGTGCACTTCACGCTCGCGGGGTACCTGTTCGCGAACATGCTCATCGGCGTGGACCCGGGGCCGCGGCGCCCGGCGTACCCGGTGCGGCTCCTGCTCCTCTTCGCGACGATGGCGTTCCACGCCTTCTTCGGGCTGGCGCTCGTGGAGGGCGAGGTGCTGCTCGCGCCCGACTGGTTCGGCGTGCTCGGCCGGCCGTGGGGCCCGCCCGCGCTCGAGGACCAGCAGGCCGGCGGGGCGATCGCCTGGGGCGTCAGCGAGCTGCCGATGCTCGCGCTGGCCATCGCCGTCGCCCTGGCCTGGACGCGCGACGACGAGCGGACGGCCCGCCGTCGGGACCGCGACGCCGACCGCACGGGCGACGCCGAGCTGGCCGCCTACAACGCGATGCTCGCGCGGCTCGCCCGCGGCGAGCGGCCCGGCGAGGAGCCCGGCCCGGACGACCGGGGCTGACCGCTCGACGCGCGCTTTCGGTGCACCTCGGTGATGATCGAGGAACCCGGACCCCCGTCCGGCCGCACCGAAGGAGGCACGACTGTGGGTATCGGTACCGGGATCTTCCTGATCGTCGTCGGCGCGATCCTGGCCTTCGGCCTCGAGCCGGACGCCTGGAGCGTCGTGAACCTGAACGTCGTCGGCTACATCCTCATGGCCGGCGGGCTGGTGGCGCTGATCCTCGCGCTCGTCGTCACCCAGCAGCGCCAGCGCAGCCACCACGTGGTGGAGCGCTACGACGACCGCACCCCGCCGCCGGTCGTCTGACCCGATCGCCGAGTGGAGCGCCGTGGCGGCACGGCGCTCCACTCGAGCACTTTTCCCGCCACGGCGCTCCAGTTGGGGCTAGTGGAGGCGGACGTCGCCGATCTCGACCTCGGCCGTGACGCGGCCGTCGGTCAGGTCCGCTGCGTGCACGACGACGCCGCTCGCCTTGGTGGCGACAGCGGCCTGGACGTGCGCGACCGCGTGCAGGCCCGCGTCGGTCGGGCGCAGCTCGACCAGGTCGCGCGGCAGGCCGTTCGCGGCCAGCGCGGTGCCGATGGTCTCGGCGAGGGCGTTCAGCAGGCGACCGACGGTGATGCCGCGCGCCTGCGCGGTGAGCGAGAGCGTGGCGTCGCCGTCGGCGTAGCCGAGCCAGCGGGCCGTGACGGTGACGCGCCCGGCGAGCGCCGCGCCGAACCGCATCACCCCCGACAGGCCGGGCACCAGCGTCGGGTCGAGGTCCACCTCGACCGCCCGCCCCGAGGGGCGGACCGCGAGCACCATCGGCGGCAGCGGCGCCACGGCGCGCGCGAGCCGCACCGCCTCCTCGACGGTGATCTCGATGCGCACCCGGCCCTCCTCGCTCAGCAGCCCCCGCCGTCGCCGTCCCAGGACATCCCTGGGTCGCGCACGTAACGGTAAGGGTCGCCGCTGCCGGGCGCTCCCGCTCGGTCGCCTCCCAACGACAGGAGCGCGACGATCACCACGAGCGCGATGAACCCGGGGCCGAGGATCCACAACCACACACCGACGAGCGCCAGCGTCGCGAGGATCCTGAAGAGGTCCCACGCCACCTCGAGCACGCGCCACACCGCGTCCATGTCACGACGGTACGAACGCCCGGTGACACGTCGGGTGGGCGCGGCTCAGCCCAGCGCCGCGGCCGCGATGGCGACGGCGAGGTCGGTCGGCCGGGAGAACATCGGCCAGTGGCCCGTCGGCAGGTCCACGTACTCGACGTCGCCGTACGCCTCGAGCTCGCTGGGGATCACGCCCTGGCCGACGAGGTCGCGCAGCACCGGCGAGGGGATGGACGTGCAGATCACCGTCACGGGCAGGGCTAGCCGCCGCGCGTCGTGCACGCGCACCGGCGCCGTGGCGACGCCACCGGGGACCACGCCCGCCCGCGCGCGGAACGCGGCGAGCGACGCCTCGTCCATGCCTTCGGTGCTGCAGCCCTCCTGCGTGAGCTGCTCCCACGCGGGGAGCGGGACGTCGTCACCGGAGCCGGGGCGCACGGCCGCTCCGGGCAGCAGCGGGCCGGCGTCGACGTAGACGAGGCGGCGCACGCGGTCGGGCCGCTGGTCGGCGACCATCTGCACGACCGCCGCGCCGCCGCTGTGCCCGACGAGCACCACCTCGCCGTCGAGCCCGTCCACGAGGGCGACCACCGCGGCGACCTGGTCGTCGAGCGTGACGCCCGCGCGGGGCGCCTCGGGCGTGCCGGGCTCGCCGAGGCCCGGGAGCGTCACGGCGTGCGGGGCGAGGCCGGCGTCGCGCAGCGCGGGCACGACGGCGTCCCACGCCCACCCGCCGAGCCAGTAGCCGGGGACGAGGACGGTGTGGACGGGCTGCGAGGCGTGCGTGGGGTTCGTCATGCGACCAGCCTCGCCCCGGTTCGGTGACACCCCCCTGTCACCGAAGTGTCACCAACCTGGCAGCATGGGCGAGGTGAACCGCACCGACCGGCTGTACGCCATCCGCGAGGAGCTGCGTCGCGCCGGCCGCGCGGGCACGACGAGCGCACGGCTGGCCCGGCAGCTCGAGGTCAGCGAGCGGACCATCAAGCGCGACATCGGCGCGCTGCAGCAGGCGGGCGCCCCGATCTGGGCGCAGGCCGGGCCAGGAGGGGGCTACGTCCTCGACGCGTCGGCGAGCCTGCCGCCGGTGAACTTCACGCCCACGCAGGCGGTCGCGGTGGCGGTCGCGCTCGCGACGCTCCCGCCGGGCAGCCCGTTCGCCGTCGACGCCGCGGCCGCGCGCGCCAAGCTCTGGGACACGTTGGGCGACCGCGACCGGGAGCGCGCCCGCCGGCTCAGCGCGCGCGTGTGGACCCGGCCCGAACCCACGCCGACGACGGCGTCCCCCGCCGAGGGCGACGACCTCACCCCAGGTGGGCCCTCGCCGTCGGTGCTGCGCGCCGTCGAGCAGTCCCTGGGCGACGAGCGCGCGCTCGCCGTCGTATACGCGGGGCGCGACGGGACGGTCACCCGCCGCACGGTGGAGCCGGTCCTGCTCGCGCACACGCAGGGGCGCTGGTACCTCGTCGCGTGGTGCCGGCTCCGCGAGGCGATCCGCTGGTTCCGCCTGGACCGGGTGGTCGAGGCGCACCTGACCGCCGAGCGCTACGTCCCGCGCTACGTCGCCGAGGTCGGCGAGCCCCCGGCCGGCTCCGCGCCGGTCGCCTGAGCGCCACGGCCCGGACCGACGCGAAGACTTCCTTTCGCCAGACGGAAGCACGTCTTCACGATCCGTGGGTGGGCGCGCCCCGTGCTGGCTAGCGTGTCCGCATGGCCGTCCGAGGGCTGCCCGTCGCGCGGGTCGCGTGCGCCGTCGTCGTCGCCGTGGCTGCGGCGCTGCCGGCGACGGGGTGCCGGCCGGACGAGTGGCGTGGGCCGGTCGAGATCGTCGATGCCTACCCCGAGGCCTACACGTACCCGGAGGGAGTCACGTCGCTCGAGCTGTCCGTGAACACCTGCCACGGCGACCCGGAGGTCACCGGCCTGGTGCAGGAGGCGGACCGCGTCGAGGTCGAGGTCACGTCCACCAGCCGCCGCGCGGGCAACGGCTGCCTCGACGCGGTGGTCCTCGAGCTCGACGCGCCGCTCGGCGACCGGCCGCTCGTCGACGGCTCGACCGGGGACCCCGTCCAGGTCACACAGGTACGGCCCGGCTCGTAGCGGCGCCGACGGACGCGCGGGACTTCCCCCGCCGCGCATCGTGTTCACTACCGACGTGACGACTCCCGCGCCCGCCCGCCTGCCCCGCGTCCGCGCGTCCGAGCTGGCCGGCCGCGGCTGGCTCAACACCGGCGGCCGCGACCTGAGCCTCGCGGACCTGCGCGGCAAGGTCGTGCTGCTCGACTTCTGGACCTTCTGCTGCATCAACTGCCTGCACGTCCTCGACGAGCTGCGCGAGCTCGAGGAGGCCTACCGCGACGTCCTGGTGATCGTCGGGGTGCACTCCCCGAAGTTCGTGCACGAGGCCGAGCCGGTCGCGCTCGCCGCCGCCGTGGAGCGGTACGAGGTGCGCCACCCCGTCCTCGACGACCCCGACCTCGTCACCTGGTCCGCGTACACCGCGCGCGCCTGGCCCACGCTGGTCGTCGTCGACCCCGAGGGCTACGTCGTCGCGCACATGGCCGGCGAGGGGCACCGGCACAACGTCGAGGTGCTCGTCCGCGAGCTCGTCGCCGAGCACGAGGCCAAGGGCACCCTGCACCGCGGCGACGGCCCCTACGTGCCGCCCCCGCCGTCGTCGGGCACGCTGCGCTTCCCCGCCAAGGCGATCCGGCTGCCCAGCGGAAACCTCCTCGTGGCCGACGCCGGTCACCACTCCCTGGCGGAGCTCGCGCCCGACGGCGAGACCCTGGTCCGGCGCATCGGCTCCGGCGAGCGCGGGCTGGTCGACGGCGGCCCCGACGTCGCGCGGTTCTCCGAGCCCAACGGCCTGTGCCTGGTCCCCGAGGAGCTGCGCCCGTGGCTCGGCTACGACGTCGTCGTCGCGGACACGGTCAACCACGCGCTGCGCGGCGTGCGCCTGGCCGACGGGTACGTGACCACCGTCGCGGGTACGGGCGAGCAGTTCCTCGTCGGCGGGCCGGACAACCTCGAGCCCTGGCCGGACGGCTCGGGCGAGCGCCTCACCTGGGAGCCGGGCGGGACGTACCCGCCGCGCATGGTCCGGCTGTCGTCGCCGTGGGACGTGGCGTGGTCGACCGAGCTCGCGGCGTTCGTCGTCGCGATGGCGGGCAACCACACGATCTGGGCGTTCGACGGCAAGGAGGGCTCGATCCGCCACCTCGCCGGGACGATGAACGAGGGCCTGGTCGACGGTCCCGGCCTCGAGGCGTGGTTCGCGCAGACGTCGGGGGTCGCCGTCGCGCCCGACGGCGGGATCTGGCTCGCGGACTCCGAGGTGTCCGCGCTGCGCCGGCTCGACCCCGCGGGCGGCGCGGTCACCGCGAGCACCGCCGTGGGCCAGGGCCTGTTCGACTTCGGTCACCGCGACGGGCCCGCCGCCCAGGCGCTCCTCCAGCACCCGCTGGGCGTCGCCGTCCTCCCGGACGGCTCGGTGGCCATCGCCGACACGTACAACGGCGCGATCCGCCGCTACGACCCCGCCGCCGACGCCGTGACGACCCTCGCGCGCGACCTCGCCGAGCCGTCCGGCCTGCTCGTCGACGTGCGCGACGACGGCGGGATCGACCTCGTCGTCGTCGAGTCGGCCGCGCACCGACTCACGCGGATCGCGCTGCCCGCGCGGCTGGCGGGCGAGATCCTCGACGCGGGCGCGCACCGGACGCAGCGCCCGGTCACCGAGATCGGCCCGGGCGAGGTGACGCTCGAGGTCGTCTTCACGCCCGCGGCGGGGCAGAAGTACGACGACCGGTTCGGCCCCTCGACGCGGCTGCAGGTCTCCGCGACGCCGCCCGGGCTGCTGCTCGACGGAGCGGGCGACGACGTCCCGCTCACGCGCGTGCTGCGGCTCGACCCGGCCGTGCGCGAGGGCGTGCTGCACGTGACCGCGCAGGCGGCGTCGTGCGACGCGGACCCGGCGATCGAGTACCCGGCCTGCCACCTCAACCAGCAGGACTGGGGCGTACCCGTGCGCGTGGTCGAGGGCGGGCCGACCGTGCTGACGCTGCCGCTGCACGGCTGAGCGCGGCGGGCGCGCGTCCGCGCGGACCGCGGACCGTCCCCCTGGCGGCCCTCAGGCGTCGGCGACCCCGACCGCCCGCAGCACGAAGGACTCGACGGCCGACGTCGGCTGGCGCTCCCCGCCCCGCCCGACGGCGACCCGGGCGGTGAGGCACGCGTTGACCAGCCCGATCGCGACCTCGACCGGCTGCTCGACGAACACCCCTGCCTTCATGCCCGCCCGCAGGATCCGGCGCAGCGTGTCCTCGACGGGCGCGGCGTGCTCGCGCAGGCGGGCCTGCGCCTCCGGGGAGACGGCCGCGCGCAGGCCGGCGGGCATGTGGAACGACCGGCGCATGGCCAGCTGCCGGCGCACGTAGACCCGCAGCTGCTCGACGGGGTCGGCGACGCCGGCGAGCGCTGCCTCGAGATCGGCGAGCCAGCCCCGCGTCTCGTGCCCGATGTACTCGAGGAGCAGCGTCTCCTTGTCCGGCACGTGGTTGTAGACGGCGGTGCGCCCGATCCCGGCCTCGGCGGCGACGTCCGCGAGGGTCACGGCGTCGAAGCCGCGCTCCTCGAGCAGCCGCGCGAACGCGGCGAAGAGCCGGCGGCGCGTCTCGTCCCGGTGCTCCGTGAGCGAGGCGCCGATGATCCTGGGCACGGGTCCATTGTGACGGAGCGTCCCCGCGGGCGACTTGCCCCGACTTGCGCCGTGGAATGTACGGTGCCGCCATGACCGACCAGAAGCCCGCCGACGCGATCGTCCCCGACACCAAGGACTGGACCTGGGTGCTCGAGCGCCGCTGTCCCGAGTGCGACTTCGAGGCCGGCGCGGTGGCGGGCGCGGCGATCCCCGCCCTGGTCCGCGGCTTCGCCGCCCGCTGGGCCGAGGTGCTCGTCAGGCCCGACGTCGCGCGGCGGCCGGCTCCCGCGGTCTGGTCCCCGCTGGAGTACGCCTGCCACGTGCGCGACATGAGCCGCGTGTTCGGCGCCCGCGCCGAGCTGATGCTCGCGCAGGACGAGCCCACGTTCGAGAGCTGGGACCAGGACGCGGCGGCGATCGAGGCCCGCTACGGCGAGCAGGACCCGGCGACCGTCGCCGCCGAGCTGCGGGAGGCCGTCGAGGCGGCGGCCGCCACGTTCGCCGACGTGACGGACGAGCAGTGGTCCCGCCGCGGGCTGCGCGGTGACGGCGCGGCGTTCACCGTCGAGACGCTCGGCCAGTACTACGCGCACGACATGGCGCACCACCTCTGGGACGTCCGCGGCTGACGCCGGCGGTGCGGAGAGGGCGCGCCGGGCCGCGTCAGGCGGTACCACCCGAACGGACTAGCCGCCTGCTTCGTCGTGCACATCTTTTCTCCACAGGGGTGTGCGTGGAGGGCGTCCGCCGTGGGGCCGTATGTGGACGAAGCTGTGACTTCACGGTGGATGAAAAGTCGCCGCCAGAACCCCTTGCCACCCCCTCGCGGGCCCACTAGAACTTGGGGTCAACGGCACCGCAGGTCAGCCGGTCCGAGAGGGGAAACCCTCGAGGAACAGGTCCGGGAAACCGGGTCTGACCGGCAGATTTTGCGGAGTCGTGACCGACCGGAGATCGGCGGTCCAGCTCTTCGGGCCTCGGCCTGAAGGGTCCCTCGCGGGGCAACTCGTGGGGGCTGTGGACGACGACGCAGTGGATCGTGCGGACCGGGCGGTGTGATCGACCTGGGAAGCCGCCCACGGGAAACCAACGGGCCGTCTTTCCACCGCACCGTCGGAGCGGGACCGGTGTTCCGGTCGGTCGGGGTGGTCGGTCCCGGTTCGCCGGGACTCGATCCCCCGGTCGCCGGGACGGGCTCGGCAGCGCCGGGCGGTTGGTCCGGTTCGCCGGATCGCCGTCGGGTAGCCGGGCTGGGCGGTCGACGATCACAGCAAGGCCCCTCGGACGCTTACTCCGAGGGGCCTTTGCTGTGTCTCCCACAGTAGGTGCGGCGCACCGGACGGCCGCGCAGCGACACGCGGCGACGGCAAACGTCCTGGGACGACTTCCTCGCGGGCCCAGCTCCGGGCCGGCCGATCCACCGGCTGGCCGCTCACGATCGTGCGCTGTTCGAACATGTGCGATCGCGCGCGAAAATGTGCGAAGATGGGCCCATGCTCGCCCAGCAGCGCCAGGAGGCGATCCTCGCCGCCGTCCGCCGCGACGGAGCCGTGCGCGTCGCCGACCTGGTCGCCGCCCTCGGCGTCTCCGAGATGACCGTCCGGCGCGACGTCGGTCTGCTCGCCGAGCGCGGCCTCGTGCAGCGGGTGCACGGGGGCGTCGTCGACGTGCGCCGCGCCGCCGAGGAGCCGGGCTTCCGCGCCAAGGCCGGCCTCCACGCGGACGAGAAGGCGGCGATCGCCGCGGCCGCCGTCGGCCGGCTCGCCCCCGGCAGCGCGGTCGCCCTCTCCGCCGGCACGACGACGCACCTCGTCGCCCGGCTCATCGCCACCACCCCCGCGCTGCGCCCGCTCACCGTCGTGACGAATTCGCCGCCCGCCGCGGACGTCCTGCACGCGGCGGGCGACCCGGGGCTCACGGTCGTGCTCACCGGCGGCACGCGCACGCCGTCGGACGCGCTCGTCGGGCCCGTCGCCACCCGGGCGATCGAGAGCCTGCGGGTCGACGTCCTCGTCCTGGGCGTGCACGGCGTCGACCCGGAGGCGGGGCTCACGACGCCCAACCTCCTGGAGGCGGAGACGAACCGCGCCCTCGTCGCCGCGGCGAGCCGCGTCGTCGTCGTCGCGGACCGGTCGAAGTGGGGCGTGGTCGGGCTGGCGCGGATCGCCGACCTGGCCGACGTCGTCCTGCTCGTCACCGACGACGGCCTGCATCCCGAGGCCGTCGCGGCCGCCCGCGAGGTCACCGAGGTGGTCCTCGCCGCCCCCGCGGGACGGCGGCCGTGACCGCCGCCGTGCGCTGCACCGCGACCCGGCTGGCCGACGGCCGGGAGCTGTTCTACTTCGACGACTCGGAGCCGTACGTCTCCGGCGGGGCCACCCGCGAGCTCGTCGACCGCCGCCCCCTGCCCGACCGGTTCGCCACGGTGACGGCGGCCGACGGGACCGGGGCGCCCGTCGTCGGGCCGGAGATGCGGCTCGACCCGCTGACGGGCGAGTGGATCCCGATGGCGGCACACCGGATGGACCGGACGTTCCTGCCCCCGGCGGACGCCTGCCCGCTCTGCCCCGCGCGGCCCGGCGCGGAGTACACCGACGGCGAGATCCCCGCGACGGACTACGACGTCGTCGTCTTCGAGAACCGCTTCCCCGCGCTGGTGACGCCGCCCGGGACCGACCCGACGGCGCCCGGCCGGCTCGTCGACGGCGAGCCGCTGTGGCCGGCGCGCCCCGCCGTCGGGCGCTGCGAGGTGATCTGCTTCTCCGCCGAGCACACGGCGTCCCTCGCCGACCTGCCCCCCCGGCGCGTGCGCACGATCGTCGAGGCGTGGGCGGAGCGGACCCGCCGCCTCGCCGCCGAGCCGGGCGTGGCACAGGTGTTCTGCTTCGAGAACCGCGGCCGCGAGATCGGCGTGACGCTGCCGCACCCGCACGGGCAGATCTACGCGTTCGGCTTCGTCACGCCGCGCACGCGGGTGATGCTCGACCGCGCCGCCGAGCACCGCGCGCGGACGGGGCGCAACCTCTTCCGCGACGTGCTCGACGCCGAGCGCCGCGCGCGGACGCGCGTCGTCCTCGAGTCGGAGCACTGGACGGCGTACGTCCCCGCGGCCGCCCGCTGGCCCGTCGAGGTGCACCTCGCGCCGCACCGCGACGTGCCGGACCTGCCCGCCCTCGACGACGCGGAGCGCGACGACCTCGCCGCGGTCCTGCCCGAGCTGCTGCGGCGCCTCGACAGGTTCTTCGCCGACGACGGCTCCGTGCCCCTGCCGTACGTCGCGGGCTGGCACCAGGCCGTGGTGGGCGAGGGGCGCGAGCTCGGCCGGCTGCACCTGCAGGTCCTCTCGGTGCTGCGCGGCCCGGGCCGGCTGAAGTACCTCGCGGGAGTGGAGTCCGGGATGGGCGCATGGATCAGCGACACGACACCCGAGCGGATCGCCGCGCGACTGCAGGAGCTGGCGCCGTGAGCGCCCCGGGCCCCGGCGGGGTCGGGACCCCGCGCGTCGAGTGGCGCGCGGCGTGGACGCCCGCCGAGGGCGCGGGCCGGGCACGCGCGGGGTTCGCCGCGGCGTTCGGGGGTGAGCCCGCGGGCGTCTGGGCGGCGCCCGGCCGGGTCAACGTCATCGGCGAGCACACCGACTACAACGCGGGCCTCTGCCTGCCCGTCGCCCTCGCCCACCGCACGTACGTCGCGCTGCGGCCCCGGCCGGACGGCGTCGTGCGGCTCGTCTCCGCGCAGGAGCCGACCGCGTGGGAGGGCCGGCTGGCCGACGTCGGGCCGGGGACCGTGCAGGGGTGGGCGGCCTATGCGGTCGGGGTGGCGTGGGCGCTGCGGGAGGCGGGACTCGACGTGCCCGGGTTCGACGCCGCCGTCGACTCGTGCGTGCCGTACGGCGCGGGGCTCTCGTCGTCGGCCGCGCTCGAGGGCGCGTTCGCCGTGGCGCTCGACGACGTGGTCGGGGCCGGCCTGGGCGCGGACGACGCCGGCCGCGCGCGCCTCGTCGCCGCCTGCCGCCGCGCGGAGAACGAGATCGCGGGCGCGCCCACCGGCGGGCTCGACCAGACCGCCGCCCTGCGCTCCGTGCCCGGGCACGCGCTGGCCCTCGACTTCCGCGACGGGAGCGTCCGGCCGGTGCCCGCGCGGCTCGGCGAGCACGCGCTGCTGGTCGTCGACACCCGCGCGCCGCACCGGAACGCGGACGGGCAGTACGCGGCCCGGCGCGCGGCGTGCGAGGACGCCGCCCGCCGGCTGGGCCTGCCGTCCCTGCGCGAGGTGACCGACCTCGACGCGGCGCTCGATCGGCTCGCGGCCGACGGGGCCCCTCCGGAGACCGGCCGGCGGGTGCGCCACGTCGTCACGGAGAACGCGCGGGTCACCCGGGCCGTCGCGCTGCTCGCGGAGGACCGGGTCGCCGAGCTCGGGCCCGTGCTCACGGCCGGGCACGCCTCGCTGCGCGACGACTACGAGGTGAGCTGCCCGGAGCTGGACGTCGCCGTGGACGCGGCGGTCGCGGCCGGCGCGCTCGGGGCCCGCATGGTCGGCGGCGGGTTCGGCGGGTCGGCGCTCGCGCTCGTCCGGCGCGAGGACGTGGCCGCGGTCGCGGAGGGCGTCGGCGCGGCGTTCGCCGCCGCCGGGTTCGGCACGCCCGCGCTGCTCGTCGCGGAGCCGTCCGGCCCGGGCGGCCGCGTCGAGCCGGCCGGACCGGTCGCCGACGCCGCTGGGGGTGCCCGGTGAGCACGTGGCTCGTCACGGGCGGCGCCGGCTACATCGGCGCCCACGTCGTCCGCGCGCTCCGCGCCGACGGCGCCGGCGTCGTCGTCCTCGACGACCTGTCGAGCGGGCACGCCGAGTTCGTGCCCGACGACGTCCCGCTCGTCCGCGCGTCCGTCACCGACGCCGCCGCGGTCGCCGGGACGCTGCGCGCGCACGCGGTCGACGGCGTCGTGCACCTCGCCGCGTTCAAGTACGCGGGGGAGAGCGTGCGCCGGCCCCTGCACACCTACGAGCAGAACGTGACCGGGACGGCCCGGCTGCTCGCCGCGATGGCGGAGGTGGGCACGCCGCTGCTGGTGTTCTCGTCGTCGGCGGCGGTCTACGGGACGCCGGACGTCGACCTCGTGACCGAGGAGACCCCGACCGCGCCCGAGTCGCCGTACGGGCGCAGCAAGCTGGTCGGGGAGTGGCTGGTGGCCGACGCCGCCCGGCCGGAGGCGGCGGGCGAGGTGCCGCGGCTGCGGCACACGTCGCTGCGGTACTTCAACGTGATCGGGTCCGGGGACCCCGCGGTGTACGACTCGAGCCCGCACAACCTGGTCCCGCTCGTGCTGGACGCCGTGCTCGCGGGGCGGGCGCCGCGCATCCTCGGCGACGACTACCCGACGCCCGACGGCACGTGCGTGCGCGACTACGTCGACGTCGCGGAGGTCGCCGCGGCGCACGTGGCCGCCGCGCGGGCGCTCGAGGCGGGCCGCACGCTCGCGCCGGTGTACAACCTCGGCGCGGGCGAGGGGCGGTCCGTGCGCGAGGTGATGGCCGCCGTCGCCGCGGTGACGGGTGTGCCGTTCGAGCCCGAGGTCGGTCCCCGGCGGCCCGGGGACCCGCCGCGGATCGTGGCGTCGGGGGCGCTCGCGGCGCGTGACCTCGGCTGGGCGCCCCGGGCGACGCTCGAGGAGATGGTGCGCAGCGCGTGGCAGGCGCGCCGGGCGGTCGCCTGAGCCGTCGCCTGCGCGGCCCGCGCGGCTGCCCCGCGACGACCCGCTCAGGGCCGGCCCAGCCGCCGCCCGCCGTACTTCTTGTGCACGGCCTGCTTCGAGACCCCGAGCGCGCCGGCGATCTGGGTCCACGTCGCGCCCCGCACCCGCGCCCGGCGCACGAGCGCCGACTGCTGCCGCTCGAGCTCGGTGCTCGCGGCCGCGGTCGCCCGCAGCGCGCGGATGGGGTCGTCGTCGTCGGCGGCGAGCCGGAGCATCTGCGACACCTCCCGAAGGTCCACGGAGTCAACTATGGTTGACCGCGCCCGCCGTCGTCAACCCACGTTGACGACGGCGGGCCGCCCGACGCCGTCACGCCCCCCGTGCCCGCCGTCGCGCCGTCCGGGCTCAGGCCCTTGACAGGTTTCGTCGCAGCATATTTTATAATCGGCAAGAAGTCGCGCAGGGGTTGGGCCCGCCGTCCGGCGAGCCGACGAGCACAGGACGTACTCGAGGGAGAGTGAGGATGAAGATGCGACTGTCGATGCGACGTGCACTCGCCGTGGCGGCGTGCACGGCGCTCGCGGCCGGCACGGTCGCGGCGTGCTCGGGCTCGGACGAGCCCCAGGAGGAGCCGTCGGAGTCGACGCCGGCGGAGAGCGGACCCACGGGCGACATCCGGGTCCTCGCCGTGGAGGGGCCCGAGACCGACTCGCTCGCGACCCACGCGGCCGAGTTCACCGAGGCAACCGGCATCGGCGTGACCGTCGACAAGGTCGCCCGCGACGTCTGGGGCCAGCGCAAGGTCGCGGAGCTCGCGCAGGACGCGGGCACCTACGACGTCGTCTTCGTCGGCGGCGGCGACGACGCCGTCTGGCTGCTGCGCCACGCGCACGCCCGGGACCTCGCCCCCTACCTCGGCGACGTCGTCGGCGACATCGTCAACGCGGACCTCTTCACGCGGGACGACGGCGCCCTCGTCGGTGTGCCGCAGTACTACAACTTCCCCGTCGTCCTCTACCGGACGGACCTCTTCGAGGACCCGGCAGAGCAGGCGGCCTTCCAGGAGAAGTACCACCGCGAGCTCGCCCCGCCGACGACGTTCGACGAGCTCGTCGAGGTCGCGGAGTTCTTCGACCGGGGCCCGGACCTCTACGGGACCTGCCTCGGCGGCGTCGACTGGTCCGTGTTCCTCGACGACACGTACTTCGTGTACGGCCAGGACTCGAACTTCGGTGACGCCGAGACCGGCGCCCTCACCCTCGACACCCCCGAGCACGTCGCGGCCATGGAGTACATCGACGCCCTGACCTCCCTCAGCGCACCCGGCTGGGAGGCCCGGAGCTTCTTCGACTGCGACAACCTCATGGCCAGCGGCCAGGTCGCCATCTACCAGAACTGGCTGTACGCCTGGCGCGCCGTCGGCGACCAGATGGACGGCACGCTCGGCATCGCGCCGCCCCCGGGCGAGAAGACCCACCTCGGCGCGATGCTCGCGACGATCCCCGAGTCGGCGCCGAACCCCGACGCCGCGGGCGCGTTCGTCGCGTGGATGGTCTCCGACGAGTTCCAGCTCCCGCAGACCGCCGAGACCGGCAACCTGCCCGTGCTGCGCAGCCAGCAGGACGGCGCCGAGTTCGCGCAGGCCCTCCCCGAGCTGGACATGCTCAAGACGGTCGCGAGCCGCTTGACCTACCTGCAGACCACCTGGTCGGGTGAGCTGAGCTCGGGTGTCGCGGAGGCGATCGCCAAGGTCCTCTCCGACGAGATGACCGCCCAGGAGGCTGCGCGCTGGCTCCAGGAGGAGAAGTTCGCCGGGCGCGAGGCCATCGAGTGACGACTGTCGCTCATGGACGTCGCGGGGAGGACGTCGTGTCCTCCCCGCGACGTCCCGAGACCCGACGGCGGGGCCGGGGAGCCCCGAGCCCCGGCCCCGCCGTCGTCCACCGCTCGTCCCGCCGACGCCGGCTCGCTGGGATCGCCTTCACGCTCCCCTCGATGCTCTTCGTCGGTGCCGTCATGGCGTACCCGCTGGTCTACCTCGGGTACATGGCGCTCCACACCTACCGGCCGCTGACGTCGTCGGAGATCACGCCGGCGGGGCTGAGCAACGTCACGGCCCTGTTCACCGACTCGACCGTGCGGAGCTCGCTGCGCGTGACGCTGCAGTTCACGCTCGCGTCGGTCGCGATCGAGGTCGTCGTCGGCACGGCGTGCGCGATCCTCCTGGCGAACGTCATGCTCCGGTTGCGGGGGCGGTTGGGCCGGCTGTTCTCCCGCGCGCTCGCCTCCGCGTTCATCGTCCCGTTCGCGGTGCCCGCCGTCGCCGGCGCCTACGCGTGGCGGATGATGCTCGACGCCCAGCTGGGGCCCGTGAACCAGCTCCTCGGCACGTCGATCCCCTGGCTCGTCGAGCACCCGCTCCTCTCGATCATCGTCATCGACGCCTGGAAGATGACGCCGTTCGTGCTCTTCGTGATGCTCGCCGCGGTGATGTCGATCGAGCCGTCGCAGTACGAGGCGGCGGCGCTCGACGGGGCCGGCCCGGTGCGCACGCTGTTCTCGATCACGCTCCCGTCGATCCTCCCGATCATGCTCGTCACCGGCGCCTTCCGGGCCGTGGACGCCTTCACCAAGGTCTTCGACACCGTGTTCGCGACGACGGGCGGCGGGCCGGGCGACGACACGCGCGTGCTGCCCCTCGTCATCTGGCGGACCGCGTTCACGCACCTCGACTTCGGCTCGGCGTCCGCGCAGGCGCTGCTCGCGCTCGTCATCTCGCTCGGCTTCGGCGCGGCCCTCATGGTCCTGCAACGGAGGAACCGCTGATGCGACTCACGTTCCAGGCCCGACGCCGCCTCGGCGCCGCCGCCGCGGGGGCGGCGCTGACCGTCGTCGCGCTGGTGATGCTCGCGCCGATGGCGTGGATGGCGTTCGTCTCCGCCAAGCCCGAGACCGACATCTTCAGCCGGGCGCCGCTGAGCATGCCCGACGAGCTCACCGGCACGCACTACGCGAACCTCTTCGACCAGTTCCACTTCGGGTCGTCGATCACGAACTCGGTCGCCATCGCGGCGGCCACCGTGGCGATCAGCGTCCTGCTCGGCGGGCTCGCGGCCTACGGGTTCGCGCGGTACCCGTGGCGCGGGAGCGGCGTGGCGCTGGCGTTCCTCATCGTGGCGCGCATGGTGACGCCGGCCGCGCTCGTCGTGCCGCTGTACACGATCATGCAGCGGCTCGGGCTGCTGAACTCGCTGAGCGGCGTGATCGTCGGCGTGACGGTGCTGAACCTGCCGTTCGTCGTCTGGATCCTCAAGCCGTTCTTCGAGCAGGTGCCCAAGGAGGTCGAGGAGGCCGCGGAGCTCGACGGCCTCTCGCCGGCCCGGGTGTTCTTCCGGATCGTCCTCCCGCTCGCGCTGCCCGGCCTCATGACCGCTGTCCTGTACAGCTTCCTGGCCGGCTGGACGGACCTGCTGTTCCCGATGACGCTCATCACCGACTCGACGGTCATGCCGCTGACCTCGAGCCTCCTGCAGATGCAGACGGGGTACCGCATCTACTGGGGCGAGCTCATGGCGGGCGGGATCGTCCTGACCCTGCCGCCGGTGCTCCTCTGCTTCGCGCTGCAGAAGTACCTCCTGCGCGGCCTTCGAACCGGCTACTGAGCCCTGACCCACGAGGAGAACCCGTTGACCGACGAGCTTGCCCGGATCCGGTGGGGCAGCGCCGTGTCCGCCTACCAGGTGGAGGGCGCGACCCGCGCCGGTGGCCGCGTCGAGAGCATCTGGGACACGTTCGCCCGACGTCCCGGTGCCACGACACGCGGGGACACGGGCGAGGTGGCCTGCCGGGCGTACGAGGACCCCGGCGCGATGCTCGACGCCGTCGCCTGGCTGGGCCTGGACACGTTCCGGCTGTCCGTGTCGTGGCCCCGGTTCGTCGGGCCCGACGGCGCGGTGAACGAGGAGGCCGTCGCCTACTACCGGCGCGTGCTCGCCGGCCTGCGCGAGCTCGGCGTGCGCCCGCTCGTCACGCTCTACCACTGGGACCTGCCGCAGTGGCTCGAGGACCGGGGCGGCTGGACATCGCTCGGCACGGCCGACGCGTTCGTCGCGTTCGCCACGCGCGCCGCGGAGCGGCTCGGCGACCTCGTCGACGACTGGGTGACCATCAACGAGCCGTTCTGCGCCGCGTTCCACGGCTACCTCAGCGGCCTGCACGCCCCCGGGCGGACCGACGAGGCGGCGGCGCTGCGGGCCGCGTTCGTGCAGATGCACGCCCACGCGGGAGCCCTGCGCGCGCTCCGCGAGGCGGCGCCGGGCGGCCGCGTCGGCTTCGCGATCAACCTGTCCGACCTCGCGCCGGCGAGCGACCGGCCGGAGGACCTGGCGGCCCACGCGCGCGCGGACCTCGTCGAGAACCGGCTGTTCCTCGAGCCGCTCCTCCTGGGCCGCGTGCCCGACGACGCCGAGGCGTACTTCGGCGCGGGCCCGCTGGTGGCCGCGCTCGACGGGATCGACGTGGCCGAGCTCGCGCGGCCCACGGACTTCGTGGGCGTCAACCACTACGAGCACAACGTGGTGCGCGCGCACGAGGTCGGCACCGACCCCGTGGTGCGCGGGGTGGCGAAGCTCCCCGTGCCGGAGCCGCGGAGCGGGCACGGCGTGGCCGTGCACCCGGCCGCGTTCGAGCGGGTGCTCCTGCGGGTGGCCGAGCACGCACCGGACCGGCCGATCTGGGTGACGGAGAACGGCGTCGGGCTGTGGGACTACGTGGGGCCGGACGGTGCGTGCCGGGACGTCGAGCGCGTGGCGTACCTCACGGGGTACGTGGGGGCGATGGCGTCGGCGATCGCCCGGGGCGCCCGCGTCGAGGCGTACTACTTCTGGTCGCTCATGGACAGCTTCGAGTGGGCGCAGGGGTACCAGCTCCGGTACGGGCTCTTCTACACGGACTACCCGTCCGGCCGGCTCGCGCCGAAGCTGAGCGCCGCGCACTACCGCGACGTCATCGCGGCCGCGCGCGCCGCCGAGACCGCCGCCGTCGGGGGATGACCGCGCTCCTGGGCCCTTGCGCGGGCACTTCTGTCCGGCTATAAAAAAAGAATGGAAAATGGGTCGCCCGGCCGGCGCAAGGCCTCGGTCCGCGACGTCCGCCGGGCGAACCGCGCGCTCCTGCTGCGCCACCTGCTCCTGGCCGGCGAGTCGAGCCGCTCGGACGCCAGCGAGGCCACGGGCCTCTCCCCGACGTCGGTGACGAACATGGTCACGGAGCTCGTCGCGGAGGGCGTCGTCGTCGAGGGCGGCCAGCTCGACTCCTCCGGCGGTCGGCCCCGGACGATCCTCAGCGTCAACCCCGACGCCGCGTACGTCATCGGCGCCGACGTCGGCGAGGCCGAGGTCGTCACCGAGATGTTCGACCTGACGATGAAGCGCGTCGCCTCGCGCTCCTGGGGCTTCCCGGAGCGGCGGATCTCGCCCGAGGAGGTGACCGACGTCATCGCCGGCTCGGTCGCCGAGATCCTGCAAGAGGCCCAGGAGGCGCGCGGCCCGGAGGTGCTCACGCGCGTGCTCGGCGTGGGCCTCGGGGTGCCCGGCGTCGTCGAGCGTCCCGAGAACCTCGCGGGCTGCGGCGACCCCCTGCGGGAGCCGATCGTGCACGCCCAGGTCGTCGGCTGGGACGAGACGGACTTCTCCACGCTCGCCGAGCGCCTGGGCCTCCCGCTGCTCATCGACAACGGGGCGAAGACGACCACCCAGGCCGAGGCCTGGTTCGGCGCCGCGCGCGGGGTCGACCACGGCATCGTCGTCCTCGTCGGCGACGGCGTGGGGGCCGGGATCATCACGAACGGCCGGCTCTTCCGGGGGTCGTCCAGCAGCGCCGGCGAGTGGGGCCACACGAAGATCAGCCTCGACGGGCCGCGCTGCCGGTGCGGGGCGCGGGGCTGCATCGAGACGTTCGTCGGCGCGTCCGCCGTCGTCACCGCGTGGCGCGGGCCCGACCCCGCGCGGGCGGGCCACGAGATGGAGGACGTCCGCAGCATGCTCGCCGCGTACCACGCCGGGGACGAGCGGGCGCAGGCCGCGCTCGACCGGATGGTCGAGCACCTCGGCGTCGCGCTGTCCAACCTCGTCAACCTCTACAACCCCGCGCGCATCGTGCTCGCCGGGTGGTTCGGGGACATGGTCGCCCAGGAGCTCCTGCCCGACGTGCGGCGCAGCATGATCGCGTCGTCCCTGCCGCAGCCCGGGCGCGAGGTCGCCCTGGTGCGCTCGCGTCTCGGGCGGGACGCCGTCGCCCTGGGCGCCGCGACCCTCCCGCTGGACCGCTTCATCGAGCGGGGCTGGCCCACGCGGTCCGCCGAGGACGGCGGGGGCGCGCGCCGCGGGCGCGGCGCGTCCGAGGGCGACTGGTCCTGGTGAGGCGGCCGCCGGTGCTCAGCGGTTCTTGAAGTAGCGGAAGAGGTGGCGTTCGCGGGTGGTGGCGACGCCGGCGAGGGTGCCGAGGACTGTGGTGGCCGCGCCGGCGAGGAGGGTGCGGGCGCCGAGGAGGAAGGCC
>Ga0310821_100155_pt1 | contig 64764 bp, 59 predicted proteins | sample P4_ome_FD_201300 | JGI IMG/M metagenome (GOLD analysis project Ga0310821, IMG submission 201300) | Sorghum-adapted microbial communities from Joint BioEnergy Institute, Emeryville, California, United States - P4_Day56_Rep1 | ecosystem: Engineered > Bioreactor > SSF (Solid state fermentation) >...
AAGTGGCGCGCCGTGCGCAACTGGACCCAAGCGCTCGCCGCGTTCAAGATCTACTTCGAGGACCGCATCCCCGACTGACATGACAACAGTCGCCCCGGCCTCACCCACAGAACGTCGGACACCCTCCAACCGCACTCCTGTAGCGCGTTTGGCCGCCAGCCCGTCGCGGGTCCGCTGGCCGATCAGCCTCCGCTCGAGCTGAGCGAAGGTCGCCATGATGGACACCATCGCCTCGCCCATCGGCGTCGTCGGATCGGTCGGCGTGTCGAGCGCAACGCACGCCCAGCCCTGTCGCTGCGCCGTGTCCATCACGCCCGCGAAGTCGACGAGTGACCGGGAGAGCCGATCGAGCTTGGAGACTACGAGTACGTCAGCCTCGCCGGCGGCCATTGCCTGTAGCGCGATGGCAATACCGGGCCGACGGAGATCCTTCGCGGAGAAGCCGGCATCTTCGACGACGTCGACGACGGTCCAGCCGCGGCGGCGCGCCTCAGTCTCAATGGCGGCGCGCTGCGCCTCGATGCTGGCGCGGCTTTCGGCCTGCTCTTCGGTGCTCACCCGGACGTAACCTAGGGCTCGCATATGGGGCGCTCCTATCGCCTCGTGTGCCGCGGGCCGGGGCGGTTGCTGCCGTCGCCGGCCCAACCTTGTACCCGCGACCGTACAGCAAACGACCGATTGCTGTACGGGCGCGTGCCTGCGGACACTCATTCTTGCCGTTGCGCTTGGCTACGAGGCGTTCTCCTGGGCAGCGTGCCACGCGTCGCACTCGGACAGCCGATACCGACGTGCGCCCCCAAACCGTCGCGACGGCATCCCGAGCTTCCGCCACCTGCGCACGGTCGCCCCCGACACACCGAAATGCCGGGCTGCCGCTCCCTCATCGCACCACGGCTCCCACCGCACGCCATGTTCGTTGTATCGGGCTGGGAAGGGGAAGACCGTGCCGGGCTCTTCGTTGCGCTCTTCGCGCTCCTCCGGCTCCTCGGGCCCCTGGGGCTCGTCGGGCTCTTTAGGCATGGAGACCTCCACTCAGTCGAGCAGATGGGGACGCATCGAGCATCGAGTCCCGACGACGCCTCCGTCAAGGGTTCGAGTTCGGCTTTCGCTCGCACAGAGCGCCATCGTCGGGGCGCACGCGTTGCACGGAATCCCCCGGCCGGCGTGGTGCCCATGTTTCGCTCGTCAGCGGATCGCGTGGTCAGCCGAATGACGAAACCCGGAAGTCCGATTCCGGGAAGCGGTCAACCGCCAGGGTTGCCCACGGGGGAGGGGGGAGGGGGCGAATCGGTAGGTCCCCGCTCTCCACTTTTCAGGTCGGTCTCTGGGATTCGGAAGGCTAACGGGGCGTTGTGGAGTTGCCTGCAAATTGCGTGGTTTCTGCCGCTGCGGCAGGTAGGCTTGGTCGTGGTAGTGGCCTGTGCTGGAGGGGCCCGCGTGACTCTCGGCTGGTGGTCGGCGGGGTGGGTGCATCTGGTCCGCTCTGACCGTTACTAGACGAAGTCGACGAGGTGATCGCTGATGGCGCGAGGTCGTGGTAGGCGTACTTGGTACAAGGGGCCGGCGGAGGGCTATGTGCCTCCGGGGCCGCTTCCCCGGGTGTACGGCTCGCCGAATGGTGAGCGGCGGCGAATGGGTCCGAACGACCACGTGCGTGACTATTCGGATCAGAGGGTTGCGGAGGGGCTCGCCGCGTTGGCTCCGCACTCCAGCAACCCTGCGGTGGTGGCGTTCTTGCAGGCGGCTCACGCGCGGGAGATGGACCGCCGGCGGCGGAGGCGCGCGGCGTACGAGCAGGAGTTTCGCCAGTCCCACCGCCGGTGGGTTGACTGATGGCGTCGCTCGCCGACTACGCGGACGATCCTGCCGTCGTCGCGTATTTGAAGTCGCTGCAGGCCGCGCAGCAGGGGACGGCGAACAGCCCGAACCTCGCTGCGACCGGTGCGGTGCCGTTCGATGCCGCATTGACGGCCCGGCAGAACCTGGCTCGGACCAGCTATCAGAACCGCATCGCTGGGATCGCGGCGCAGGAGCCGATGGTTCGTCGCCGGTTCGGGTTCACCGAGCAGGGCCAGATCGACCCGAGCAACCCGTTCGGTCGCGCTCAACTGTTGAAGCGGTCGTATGACCAGTCGCAGCGCGGCACGACGAACAGTCTCGCCGCGCGCGGCCAGTTGTACTCGGGCGCGCTGCAGCGGCAGAAGGAGGAGAACCAGTTCAACTATCAGGCGAATGATGCTGCGCTGCGGGGTTTGTACGGGCAGGAGATGGCGGGGTTGTCGGCGGCGAGGTTCGCGGCGCAGGACCAGTTCAACCGGGAGATGGCCGACGCGTACTGGGGGTGGTTGCAGGCTCAGATCGAGGCGCGGGCGGCTGAGCCGGGGTCGACGCCGGACAGCTCCGGGTCGCCAGTCGAGGCTCCGCCTGTCCCGAACTCGACCATGGTGACGGTGCCTGGTCACCAGCCGCAGCCGGTGAGCACATACAGCAACCCGCAGGCCGCCGTGCAGGCTGCGCATGCTGCCGCGGACGCCGGCGGCTATGAGGCGCCGACGGGCGCGCGCCCGGGGAACTCCGCGAGCGACCCGGCGTTCGGGCTTGCGGCACTCGCTCCGTACGTCGGTACGCCGGCGGAGGCTTGGCTGCGGGCCCAGTACGCGAAGCAGCAGGCGGGCGCGATCAACTGGCCCGGGCTTCCGTCGCTCGCGCCCGTTGGGCGGTGAGAGAGGGGCCCGGCATGTCCCCGTCGGCCGTCGGGCCGTGGGCCAGTTCAGGCCCGCTCGCCGCTGGGGGCGTCCCGGGGGCATAGAGGTGTCCCGCAGGGTCCGCTGAAGGCCGCTCGTGTCTCGGCTACCTGCCGGTCCGAACGTCTCGCGTGGACTCGGAGGGACAACCGGGTTTCGATGGTAAGGAAGGGGTCGCCGGTTCGAGTCCGGCAGAGGGCTTCGCACGGCCCAGGCCGGCAGTCTCGTCGCGGTCGTCGAGGCAGGCAAGCGCAACGCGTTGCTTCTGCGTCTTCTCGTCGCGCGCAAGCTCTCCGGTTGAACCGGTCCCGACTGCTCGACGCCGACATCGCGGTACCCGAAGGGAAGGGCCGCGCTGAACCTCGCCGTTCCATCCGATGGCGACGCCCCCGCGTTCGGCTGCATCCAGACGCAAGGGCCGGACACCTTGCGCGGGATGCACGAGAGTTCGAGCTTTCGGTCCAGGCTGACCAGGCGTAGGATCTCGCGCATTCGTCGTAGTTTGAGGCGCGCGCATCACGGGCCCGCCGCGACCAGGGAGGGACGCAGGCCATGCACTTCGTCAGGATCGCCGCCGCCCTGCTGACCGTGACCGCGGGGGCTGCGGTCGGCGGTTGCGGCGGATCGAATCAGGCCGCGACGGTCAACACCGCCGCCCAACGGGAGGCGATCGAGAAAGCCAAGGAAGAGGCGGTTCGCGAGGCGGTTGAGAAGGAGCGCGAACGGCAGCAGGCCAAGAGGCTGCAAGCGCAGATCGACGAGCTGAAGCGCAGGCAGCGGCAGGCGGAGAGGCGGTCGCAGGGGTCGTCATCGGGTGCGAACGCTGCCGACGCGCAGCCCAGCAGCTGTGGCGGCGGGATCCGCGTCGGTCCGAACACCAGCTGCCTGTTCGCGCGCAACGTCGTGCAGGCCTACTACGAGAGCGGCGGCGGCAGCACGACGGTGATCGCCTACAGCCCGGTGACGGACCGCAGCTACTCCATGTACTGCCAGGCGGGCGCGCAGATCGTCTGCGCCGGCGCCAACAACGCCTCGGTGTTCTTCTGAGCCGGTTCGCGATCACCGTCGTCTGCGTCGCATGCGTCGTCACGCTGCCGGGATGTGGCGGCGGCGCGCAGCAGACGGGCGGGAACGCGAACACGATCTCTGCGCCGCCCGGCGATCTGCCCGGCCAGCGCCTGGTCGACGAGCGAGTTGCAGACGCTGAGCACAACGCTGAGCGGAACGCCTCTGGGGCGAGTGCCCGCACCGGCGGTGCTGAGCCGCCGCCGCTGGACACACCGAACCCGAACGCGCACGCCACCGACCGGACCACCCTCGGGCCCGACGGCCTGCCCGAGGATTCGGCCGGGCACGCCCCTGACCGTGCCGAGCGCAGGCCGCCGACGCTGCTGTCGAGCGCGGATCTGAGCAGCTTCCAACGGCTGGAGGCGCAGCTGGGCGCGCAGGCGGCGATCGGCGTCTCCGTGGTCGGGACGGGGCGGACGGTGCGGACCGCGGGATCGTTCAGCTCGGGCCCGGCGTGGTCGACGATCAAGGTGCCGATCAGCCTCGCGGTCCTCGACCAGGCCGGCGGCGCTCCCAGCGCGTCGCAGCGGGCGCTGATGATGGCGGCGATCGGCGCGTCGGACAACGCGGCAGCCGAGCGTCTGTGGGCGGAGCTTGGCTCACCCGCGGCCGCGGGCGGAAAGGTCGAGACAGTGCTCGGTCAGGCCGGGGATACGAGCACGCGAGTGCAGACGCAGGTGACTCGCGGGGAGTTCAGCGCCTACGGGCAGACGGACTGGTCGATCGTTGAGCAGACCCGATTCGCGGCGGCGCTGCCCTGCCTGCCGCACGGCGACACGGTGCTGGACCTGATGGGGCAGGTCCGTTCCGATCAGAGGTGGGGACTGGGGTCTGCGGGCGCGCAGGCCGCGCAGTTCAAGGGGGGATGGGGGCCTGATCCCTCCGGCCGCTACCTGGCTCGGCAGATGGGGGTGCTGCGCGTTGACGGCAGGTTGATCGCCGCGACCGTCGCGGTGATCCCCGCCGATGGGTCCTTCGCGTCCGCCACCTCCGACCTGACCAGGATCGCCTCGTGGCTGGTGGAGCGGGTCAACACCAGCGCGGCATCAAGCCGCCCGCGCTGCTGACGACAACGCAGGCACGCAACAACGACCAGACCGCCCGCTACGACGAGTTCAACCGGCGCTTGCGGGCAACCGTTCTGCCCATCAACTCCAAGACGCTCCGAACCAGCGTCCAGCAATCACCCATGTGCTGCCGCGGCAACGGGTTCTACGGCGGAAGCGCCAGCTGCTTGCCCGGAACCACCCTCACCGGCGGCGGCGTCGACTGGGGCTTCAGCCCGCGAACGGTGGCTAGATCCTCGAGCGTGGACGCGACGTCGGCTGGGTCAGGGTCGAGGAACGACTGAATTGCCAGGACTGCGCGACCCGGGTCGTTCTCGAGGGCGCCCCATGCACTTGCGGGATCGGGCTCCCATGAGTCCTCGTTCCATCCGGAAGCCTCTCCGGGCTCGTCGTGGCTGCTGGCGGTCTGGCCCGTGTCACGGTCCGTGCGTACATGGGCGATCGTTGCGCCTGCGCCGGTTCCGACAACTCCGGTCCGACAATCGACGCTCCGGTGTCCGGCCGCGGGAGTCCCACCGCGACCGTCCGGATTACGAGGCCGCGCTCGGCGGCGCTCCGCGGCGGGAGCCGCCCAAGGCGGGCGAGCGGCGACCTGGACACGCGGACTAGCGCGCTGACGACGACGGAAGCGTTGCCGCACACCGATCGAGCGGCGCCGGTTACGATCCCGCGCCAGATGACCAGCGCCAAGGCCAAGGACCCGGCACAGCGCGCCGCGGCGGGGGTGATGGGCAGCGGCTACGCCCGGCACTCCGGCGTCCAGCACTCGGCCGAGAACAACGGCATGCCGATGCTCGCCCGCGCGCTGGAGGCGGTGGCGCTGCCCGCGGACGGCGCGCCGTTCCGGGCGGCCGACCTGGGCGCGGCGGCGGGGACGAACTCGCTGGATCCGATGCGCGCCGTCGTCGAGGGGGTGCGCAGGCGGACGGGGACCGAGACGCCGGTCACGGTCGTCCACACCGACATCCTCGACAACGACTTCAACGCGCTGCTGCACAATGTCCTCAGCACGCCCGGGTCCTACGCGCAGATCCCCGGCGTGTTCGCGTTCGCCGAGGCGCGCTCGTTCTACGAGCGGCTGTTCCCGGCGGGCGAGCTGCACCTCGCGTGGACCGCGATCGCCGTGCACTGGCTCTCGCGCCTGCCCGCGCAGGTGCCCGGCCACATCTTCAGCACGTCGGCGACGGGCGACGTCCGCGAGGCGTTCGCGCGGCAGGCCCGCGAGGACTGGAACGCCTTCCTCACGCACCGCGCCGATGAGCTCGTGCCGGGCGGGCAGCTCGTCGTGGTCGGCGGCGCGGCCGCCGACGACGGGTCGAGCGGCGCGGAGGGCCTGATGGCGGCGGCCAACGCCGTGCTCGTCGAGCTCGTCGACGACGGCAAGCTCGACGAGAGCGAGTACGCGCGCATGACGATCCCGACCTGGAATCGCACGCAGGCCGAGTTCCTCGCGCCGCTGCGGGACGGTCCGCTGGCCCACGCGTGGCGCATCGAGGAGCACGACCTGCTCGCGCTGCCCGACATGCTGCTGGAGGCCTACGAGCGCACGAACGACGTCGACGCGTTCGCCGACCAGGTCACCGCGTTCTTCGCCGCCGCGTTCGAGCCGTCGCTCTGGAGCGCCCTGGAGGAGACCCGCGACGTGAGCGCGCTCACCTCCGAGTTCGAGTCGCGCCTGAAGGCGCGGATCGTCGCCGACCCGCGCGCGGTCGAGACCCACTGGCACGTCGTGCTCCTGCGGCTCACCCGGCGCGCGTGATTCCGTGATCGCCCACACCCCGGTCTGTGGCCGGGGGCGGATGACGACCCGGTCGGGATCGCCGACGCTGCCGGCACGTGGATGTCGCCGATCCTGCACCACCACGTCCTGAGACGGCCGCCGGCCTGAGCAGCGACGCCGCCAGGCGGCTGCTGGCGGAGGTCGGCCCCAACACGGTCACGGAGTCCGAGGGGCCGTCGCGGCTGCGCCGGTTCCTGGCGAACGTCGTGCAGCTGCTCGCGCTCCTGCTGTGGGCCGGCGCCGGGCTGGCGCTCCTGGCGGGAATGCCCGAGCTGACGGCGGCGATCGTGGTCGTCATCCTCGTCAACGCGGTCTTCTCCCACCTCCAGGAGAGCCGGGCGGCGCAGGCGGTGGCGGCGCTGCGCCGGATGCTGCCCCAGCGCGTCCGCGTCCGCCGCGACGGCGAGACGACCGAGATCGCCAGCGAGGAGGTGGTCCCCGGCGACGTGCTGCTGCTCGAGCCGGGCGACCGGGTGGCCGCCGACGCCGAGCTCGTCACCGCCCGCGACCTGCGGATCGACGAGTCGGCGCTCACCGGCGAGTCCGTGCCGGTCGCGCCGCAGCGCGAGGTGCTCGCCGGCACCTACGTCACGGCGGGGACGGCCGAGGCGCTGGTGACGCGGACCGGCATGGCGACCCGCTTCGGCCGCATCGCGACGCTGGCCCAGCAGGCGCCCCACGAGCGCACGCCGCTGGAGCACGAGCTCGACCACCTCACCCGCATCGTGGCCCTGCTGGCGGTCTCGATCGGCGTCGTCTTCTTCGTCGTCGCCGGCTTCGCGGGCATGGGGGTCACCGACCGGTTCGTGTTCGCGATCGGCGTCACGGTCGCGCTCGTCCCCGAAGGGCTGCTGCCGACCGTGACCCTCTCGCTCGCGCTGGCCACGCAGCGCATGGCCCGCCGCAACGCGCTCGTGCGCCACCTGTCGTCGGTCGAGACCCTGGGCGAGACCACGGTCATCTGCACCGACAAGACCGGCACGCTGACCGAGAACCAGATGACGGTCGCCCGCGTGTGGACGCCCGATCGCGAGCTCGCGGTCGAGGGTGCCGGGTACGAGCCGTTCGGCCGCTTCCGCGCGGACGGCGAGGTCGTCGACCCGCAGCCGCTGGCCGAGCTGCTGCGCGCCGGCATGCTCTGCAACGACGCGCGGATCATCCACGGCGACCGCGGATGGGCCGCCATCGGGGACCCGACCGAGGCCGCGCTCGTCGTGCTCGGCGAGAAGGGCGGCCTGCGCCACGAGCAGGAGGCCGCCCGCGCGCCGCGGCTGTTCGAGCTGCCGTTCAGCTCCGAGCGCAAGCGCATGACGAGCGTCCACCTGGCCGGCGACCGGCGCATCGCCTACGTGAAGGGCGCCCCCGAGGTCATCCTGCCGCGCACGACGGCCGGGGACGCCGTGCGCGAGGCCGCGCTCGGCGCCGCGGACGCGATGGAGCGCGACGCCCTGCGCGTGCTCGCCCTCGCCCGGCGCGTCCTCCCGGCCGGGATCGGCGAGGACGCCGACGCGATCGAGCAGGACCTCGAGCTGCTCGCGCTCGTGGGCATGATCGACCCGCCGCGCCCGGAGGTGCCCGAGGCGGTCCGCCGCTGCCGGCAGGCCGGCATCCGGCTGATCATGGTCACGGGCGACAACGGCCGCACGGCCGAGGCGATCGCCCGGCGCATCGCGCTCGTCGACGGTGACGTGCACGTGATCACCGGCGATGAGCTGGGAACGATGGACGACGAGGAGCTGCGCCGCCGGCTGGGCGAGCGCGACGTGATCTTCGCGCGCATCGACCCCGAGCAGAAGCTGCGGCTCGCACAGGTCCTGCGCGCCGAGGGCGAGGTCGTCGCGATGACCGGCGACGGGGTCAACGACGCGCCGGCGCTCAAGCACGCCGACATCGGCGTCGCGATGGGCCGCGCCGGCACCGAGGTCGCCAAGGAGGCGGCGGACCTCGTCCTGATCGACGACAACTTCGCCTCCGTCGTGGCGGCCATCGAGGAGGGCCGCGCGGTCTACGACGACATCCGGCGCTTCGCGGGCTACCACTTCTGCTCGAACGTCGGCCAGCTCGTGCCGTTCCTCGTCTGGGGCATCTCCGGCGGCGCCGTGCCGCTCCCGCTCGTCGTCATGCAGGTCCTGGCCATCGACCTCGGCACGGACCAGATCCCGGCGATGGGCCTCGGCACCGAGCGGGCGGAGCCCGGCACGATGACCCGTCCGCCGCGCCCCCGCAGCGAGCATCTGCTCAACCGGGCGACGCTCGGCCGCGTGTTCGGGTGGATCGGGCCGCTCGAGGGGCTGGCGGCGATGGCGAGCTTCGTCTTCGCGTTCTGGCTGGCGGGCTGGCGGCCGTGGGAGGCGCTGCCCGACGGCGGGACGCTGTACCGCGAGGCGACGACGATGACGATGGCCGCGATCGTGATGGCGCAGGTCGGCGCCGGCTTGGCCTGGCGCACCGAGCGCCTGCCGCTGCGGCGCGCCGGCTGGCCCAACCGCCTGCTGCTCGCCGGCATCGCGGTCGAGATCGCGACGATCGCCGTGCTGGCCTACGTCCCGGGGCTCGACGACGTCTTCCATACCGCGCCGCTCGGCCCGTGGCACTGGCTGTTCCTGGCGCTGTGGCCGCTGGTGGTCATCGCCGCCGAGGAGGGCCGCAAGGCGGTCGCGCGGCGGCTCGCGCGGACGCCCTGAGCGCATGGCTCAAGGACGAGCGGCGACGCGCCGATATTGCGCGGCGACGCGCCACCGACCGACGCGCCATACGACCCAGGTTCCTCGCATGTCCCGCTCACCTCGTCTGCTGATCGCGTCCCTCGTCGCCCTCCTCGCCGCCGCCACCGCCGCGCCCGCCTCGGCCGCGCCGCTCCCGGGCGTGCCCACCGACGCCTCCCTGCTGTTCACCGTCGGCGCCGATCGGGGCACGCTGCGCCAGTCGAGCGGCACGCTCGTCCTGACCCTGCGGGGCGTCGACCGGCGGGCGACCTGGTTCACCGACCGCCCCGACCGCAACGCCGGCCACGTGCTCACCTCGCAGCTCATCGGGGCCTGGCCGGACCTGGACTTCGCGCGCGTCGCGCCGAACGCCGCGCTCGTGCTCGACACCGAGCGCCACACGCGGGACACGATCGCGCTCGAGCTGCGCCGGCCCACCTACGACCGGGCCCGCCGCACGCTGCGCTTCGCGGTCCGCCGTCTCGCGGCGCTGGGGCCGGGGCTGCCGCAGCTGCACGCCCAGCTCGACCGGCGGATCCCGCGCCGCTTCGGGCGCGCGACGCTGTTCATCGACAACGCCGGGACCGGCGCGAACGACTGCACGGTCGGCCAGTTCCAGCTCATGGCCACGAACCGGCCGGTGCGGAACATGCTGCCCGCCGACGGCCGCACGCTGCCGTCTTTGGAGTACCTGGAGGTCGCGTCGATCTTCGGGAGCGCCTACGGCGGCGACGTGGTCCGCACGACCGCCCTGCCGAACCTGCCCTCGCCCGCGCCGGGCACGACCTGGTACGCGTGCGCGCACGGTCGGATCCCGCGGGAGGGCGACCTCGGCCCGTGCACGGTCGGCGAGGTCGACCTGTGGAGGCCGGCCGGCGCGATCGGCCTCAGCGATCCCGGCTGGGTGCCCGCCGACGGGCGCACGCTCACGATCCAGGATCGCCTGCGCGCGGAGCGCGTCCCCTTCGCCTGGGACCAGCTCACCGTCACGCTGCCGAACCTCGCGGCGCCGCAGGGCCTGACGTGGATGGTGTGCGTCGCCGGGACGATCGTCTCCGATCCGGCGGTCGGCCAGATCGACCTCTTCGCCGGCGCGCCGCCGCGGTGGGCGGACACCTGGATCCCCGCGGACGGGCGCACCGTCTCCGCCGACGACTACCCCGCGCTCGACGCCGTCATGAACGGCACCCCGACGCCCGAGCAGGCGCACCGCCGCTTCGCCGTCCCGAACGTGCCGTCGCCCGCGCCGGGCCTGCAGTACTACATCGCCGTCAACGGGGACTGGCCGCTGCAGCGCTGATCGCAACGCTCGAGCGGCGTCAGCTTCCCGCAGGCGATCTCGGCGCCAGCCCGTCGAGCAGGACGTCGAGCGCGCCGGCGATCGCCCGCGGCTCGACGCCGCGCTCGTCGACGAGGTGCACCTGCACGCCGGCGGCGAGCGGCGCGAGCAGCAGCTCGGCCAGCACGTTCGGGTCGGCGCCGGCGCCCATCTCGGTCAGCAGGACCGCGACGTGCTGGCGCCAGGCCTGGTGCACGCCGGTGTGGTGGCGCGAGACCGGCGATCCCTCGTCGGCGGCGGCGAGCACCTCCCGGTTGGCGACGACGAGCTCGAGCAGCGCGTGGAGGAACGCGCGCAGGCGCTGCGCCGGCGGCGCGCCCGGCCCGAGCGGCGGCTCGCCGCGGATGACGGCCTCCTGGAGCTCGCGCTCGCGCTGGTCCACGAGCGCCATGAGCAGCCCGCGCTTGTCGCCGAACGCGCGGTAGATCGTGCCCGCTCCGACGCCGGCGGCGGCGGCGACGTCGGCGATGCGCAGCGCGGCGGCGCCGCTGCGGGCGACGAGCTCCTCGGTGGTGGCGAGCACGCGGGCCCGGTTGCGCGCGGCGTCGCTGCGACGGGGCTGGGGCACGGCACGCAGTGTGGCAGAAGCGGAACGCGTTCCGCTAATATTTGCGCATAACCGGAATACGTTCCGCTTAGTCTCGGAGGTTCCCGACATGCCCACCCGCCTGCTCCTGGTCACCGCCTCGCCCCGCGGAGAGCAGTCCGAGTCGCTGCGTCTCGCCTCGGCGCTCGTCGGCGCGTTCCGCGACGCCGGCGGCGGCGACGTCGACACGCTCGACCTGTTCGCCGAGCCGCTGCCGCCCTTCGCCACCGCCCAGGCGCGCGCCAAGATGGCCGTCGTCGGCGGCGAGGCGCCGCCGGACACGACCGCCGATGCGTGGCGCGAGGTGCTCGCGCTCGGCGAGCGCGTGGCGGCGGCCGACGCGCTGGTCCTGGCGGCGCCGATGTGGAACGCCACGGTGCCCTGGACGCTGAAGCTGTTCATCGACACGCTCACCCAGCCCGGGGTCGCCTTCGGCTTCGACCCCGACACCGGCTACCACGGGCTGCTCGGCGGGCGGCGCGCGGTCGTGCTCGCCACCAGCCACGTCTACGCGCCCGGCGTGCCGCCGAGCTTCGGCGTCGACTTCCACGCGCCGTACCTCGAGCACTGGCTCGAGATGTGCGGGTTCGGCCCGATCGACGTCGTGCGCCTGCAGCCGACGTGGCCCGGCGCCCCGGACCTCGCCGCCCGGCGCGACTCGGCGCTCGCCGAGGCGGCCGCGCTCGGACGGGAGCTGGCGCGATGAGCGGCTGGGCCTGGCTCGGCGTCGCCGGGGCCCTCGAGGTCGCCTGGTCGCAGAGCATCCGGCCGACCGACGGCTTCACGCGCCCCCTGCCGACGCTGCTGTGCCTGGCGCTGGCGGTGGCGGCGATCGTGCCGCTGTCGAAGGCGATGGAGCAACTGCCGGTGGGGACGGCCTACGTCGTGTTCACCGGCATCGGCGGACTGGGCGCGGTCGTGCTCGGGATCCTCGTCGCCGGCGACGCGCTGACGGCGGCCCGGCTCGCCGGCGCGGCGCTGGTCATCGCCGGCGTGGCGACCCTGCGGGCCGCGGGCGCGTGACCGCGCCCGCGGCCGCCGCCGTCACTCGAGCACGAACGTGACCTTGAGGTCGACGCGGAACTCGGTGACCTTGCCGTCCTCAACGCGGACCATCTGCTCCTTCACCCAGGCGCCGCGGATGTCCCGCACGCTCTCTGCGGCCTTCGCGAGGCCGTTGCGGATCGCGTCCTCGAAGCTGGTCTCGGACGTCGCCGAGATCTCGATGACCTTCGCAACGCTCATGCTGCTGCCACCTCCTCTGGTGGGTTGTCGGTGTGTGTGGTCGCTACCCGGGCCGAGCGGGGGACGACCAGAACCGGGCAGGCGGCGTGGCGCACGACACGGTGCGCGGTGCCGCCGAGCAGCACCCGGCGGACCGGCCCGTACCCGCGCGACCCCAGCACGAGCAGATCGGTCCCGACGGTCACGCCATCGAGCTGCTCGGCCGGGTTGCCGACCCGGATCTCGATCGGCGCCCCCTCGGCCGCGGATCGCAGCTGGTGCTCCAGGCGCTCGCGCTGCGCCTCGCGCACGCGCTCCCAGTCGGGCACGTACGTGTACGGCGTCCACGCGTACGACGCCTCGTCGGGCACGACGCCCACGAGCGCGACCGTCGCGTCGGCGGCCCGCGCGAGCTTGCGCGCGGCCTCGAGCGCCTCGCGCGCCTCGGCGCCGCCGTCGAAGCCGACCGTGATCCGGCGCAGGCGCCAGTCGCGGTCCGCGAGCCCGGCCGGCGCGACCGCGACCGCACAGGGCGCCCCGGTGATGACGGCCTCGGCGTGGCTGCCGAGGAGCATCCGGCCGATACCGGCGCGGTGGCTGGAGCCGACGACGATCATGACCGCCCCGCGCTCCTCGGCGATCGCGTGCAGCCCCTGGGCCGGCGAGCCGGCCGCGATCGGCACCTTCTCGACCGGACACGGCGCGCCCTCGGCGGCCTCGTCGAGCAGGCGCCGCGCGTCGTCGGTCAGCGGCCCGGTGCCACCGACGCCGAAGGCGAGCGGGTCGTAGGGATGAGCGTGGGCGAGGACGACCTTGGCGCCCGTGATCTCCGCCAGCGTGCAGCCCAGCGTGATCGCGTCGCGCGAGTGCGGACGCCCGTCGACTCCCACGACGATGACGTCAGACATGAAGACCTCCCGTCGGTGTCGACCCGACGCTATGGGCGCCGGTCGCCGCGGTCATCGGTGGAAGGCGCCCGGCCTGGGTCCGTGCCCACCACGGATCGCATGCCTATCCGCAGGGTCTACGGAGACGGACTCCGGGGTTGCGGTCGATGCCGGCGGGTAGGGCACCGGCGTAGCGTCACGGCCATGGCCCCCGGACTTCGCATCGCGACGGCGCACGAGCGCCGGTTGCTCGAGCAGCGCATCGCCCAGGTCAGGGAGATGATGCGGGCGCGTCGCGAGCGCTTCGACGCCCGCGACGACGTCCGGCCGTCCCGCGGGCGCGCGCCCGAGGAGCACTCGCATGTCCCTTCGCGCCCCCGCTGACGGCCGTCGCCACGTCGTGATCGCCGGGGCCGGCGTCGCCGGGCTCGAGGCGCTCATGGCCCTGCACGACCTCGGCGAGCGGCGCATGCGGGTGACGCTGATCGCGCCCGAGCCCGCGTTTCGCCTGCGCTCCACGCTCACCTGGTCGACCTCCGCCTCCGAGCGGGGCCGCGCGGTTCCGATCGACGACATCTGCCGCCGCTTCGGCGCCGAGCTGCGCCGCACCACGCTCGCCAGCGTCGACCCCGAGCACCACCGGGTCCGCTGCGCCGACGGGCACGTCCTCGGCTACGACGCGCTGATCGTCGCCGCCGGCGCCCGCCGGATCCCCGCCTATCCGCCGGCGTTGACGATCAGCGACGCCGACGCGCCACCGCTCCCCGCGCTGCTCGCCGACCTCGTCCAGGGCTGGTGCTCCTCGGTGGCCGTGGTGGTCCCGCCCGGCGAGTCCTGGACGCTCCCCGCCTACGAGCTGGCGCTGGTCGTCGCGCACGACGGGCGCGCGGCCGGCCGCGACGTGGAGGTCCATCTCGTCACGCCGGAGCCCAACGCGCTGGCCGTGTTCGGTCCCGGTCCCGGCCAGGCCGTGGCCGAGCTCCTGCGCGACGCGGGCGTGCAGCTGCACCTCGACGCGTTCGCGGACGTCACCGCCGGTCACCGCCTCGTGCTGATGCCGGGCGCGAACACGCTCGACGTGGAGCGGGTCGTGGCGCTGCCGCGGCTGGCCGGGCCCGGCTTCCCGGGGCTGCCCTGCGACATCCACGGCTTCCTGCCGACCGACGAGCACGGCCGCGTGCGTGGCGTCGCGGACGTCTACGCGGCGGGCGACGTCACCGACTTCCCCGTGAAGCAGGGCGGGCTGGCCGCCCAGCAGGCCGACGCCGCCGTCCTGCAGATCGTCGCCGCGGCCGGCCTGCCGGTCGAGCCCGAGCCGTTCCGCCCGGTGCTGCGCGGGCTGCTCGTCACGGGGACGGCGCCGCGCTTCCTGCGCAGCGACCTGGCCGGCGGCGGGGGCGAGCCGCGCATCGCCGACCGGCGCCTGTGGTGGCCGCCCGTGAAGGTCGTCGGCCGCTACTTCTCGCGCTGGCTCGCCAGCGAGCTGGGGATCGTGCCGGCGGCGCCGGACATGCCGCACATGGAGGTCGAGGTCCCGCTGCGTCACGAGCGGGCGACCGACCGGGCGTGAGCGCCCGGCGCGGGTCGCGGCGGCGGACGTCCGTCGCGCCGCCGCGACGGGCCGGTCAGTCGGCCTGCTCCTCCGTGCGCAGCTCGGCCGTCCGGCGACGCACCTCGGCGCCGATCTCCTTCAGCGTCTTCGGCGAGTCCTGCATGCGGACGGCCATGAGCCCGATCTCGCGCTTGAGGTCCTCTCCGGCCTGCTCCAGCGCCTCGCGCCACTCGGCGAGCTCGTCCTGAGCCGCCTCGGCGCGCGACTTGATCGCGCTGCGGATCTGCTCGACGGCCTTGTCGATGCCCTCGCGCGCCTCCTCGCCGGCACGCTCGCGCGCCCGGTCGAGATCCTCCAGTGCGTCCTGGAGATAGTCCGCGACGCCCTTGGGCGCCGGGGTCTTGGTGGGTGTACGGGTGGAGGCCATGCTCCTCCTTCCGGTCGGTTTGACGACGAGCTCCTCGGGCCCGTCTGCACTGAGCCTCTCCGGCGCGGGCGCCCGGTGCATCGGCGGTCAGCCGCCGACCCGTGCGGGAAAAATGCGGATGCGCTCAGGCCGGTCCGCCGCTGCGGGCGGGGCGGACGATCCGCAGGGACGGCGACGGGAAGTGGATCGCCTCGTGCTCCTCGTCCCAGCGCACGCGGTAGTGGCGGTGCGATCCCGTCCCGAGGACCTCGAGGATCAGGCCCCGGCGCGGCGGGCCGTCGAGCGACGGCTCCTCGATCCAGTCGCCGACGCGGGCGGCCGGGGGCTCCGTCACTCCGGCGCCTCCGCGTCGGCGCGCCGCCGACGCGGCCGGCCGTCGGACTGGCGCGCCGCGTTCGACATCGCCTGCAGGCGCTTCTGGACCGCCTCGTTCAGCGAGCCCGGCGCCCACGCGCCGCCGTCGCCCCGCGCCCCCGCGACCCGCCCGGTGAGGATCTCGATCGCCTCGTCGATCGTGCGCACCGGCCACACGTGGAAGCGGCCCGCCTCGACGGCCTCGACGACCTCGGGCGCGAGCATCGCATGGCGCAGGTTCGTCGCGGGGACGACGACGCCCTGGTCGCCGGTGAGGCCGCGCTCGCGGCAGAGGCCGAAGAACCCCTCGACCTTCTCGTCGACGCCGCCGATCGCCTGGATGCGGCCGTGCTGGTCGATCGACCCGGTGACCGCGATGCCCTGGCGCACGGGCGCGCCGGAGAGCACGGACAGCAGGGCGATCAGCTCGGCCGCCGACGCGGAGTCGCCCTCCACCGGCCCGTAGGACTGCTCGAAGACGACCGAGGCGCGCAGCGCCAGCGGCGAGTCGGCGCAGTAGCGGCCGGCCAGGAAGCCGGTGAGGATCAGCACGCCCTTCGCGTGCAGCGGACCGCTCAGCTCCGCCTCGCGCTCGATGTCCACCACGTGGCCCTCGCCGGGCGCGGCGGTCGCGGTGATCCGCACGGGATGCCCGAACGCGATCGGGCCGGCCGACCGCACGGCCAGGCCGTTCACCTGCCCGACGACCTCGCCGTCGAGGTCGATGCGGATCGTCTCGTCGAGGATCGCGGTGCGCAGGCGGCGCTCGGCCAGCGCGGAGCGGTCGTGGCGGGCGGCGAGCGCCTCGCGCACGTCCGCGGCGGTGACGAGGTCGCGCCGCGCGGTGCGCGCGCGATGGCCGGCCTCGCGCACGACCTCGACCAGCTCGCGCCGGCGCGTCGTCAGGCGCTCCTGGTGGCCGGCGACCCGGCTGCCGTGCTCGATCAGCGCCGCGACGGCGCCGGCGTCGAAGTGCGGGGTCGCGCCGTCGGCCGCCATCCGGCTGACGAGCGCGGCGTACCCGCGCTCGGCCTCCGGCGTGCGCGGCATCTCGTCGTCGAACGCGACGTGCACCTTGAACAGCCGCGCCATGTCCTCGTCGGCGGCGTGCATCAGCGCGTGCAGGTCCGGGGTGGCGACCAGCACGACGACGACGTTCGCGGCGACCGGCTCGGGCTGCGGCGCCACCCCGGGGAAGACCGTGTACTGCGCGCCCGGGTTCTCGATGCGGATCGTCCCGGAGCGCAGCAGCTCCTTGAGCCGCATCCACGCGAGCGGCGTGCCGAGCACGTCGCGGGCGTCGAGCACCAGGTAGCCGCCGCGGGCGGCGTGGACGGCGCCGCCGCGCAGGTGGCGGTGGTCGGTGGTGACCGCGCCCCACGTCGTCTCGTACTCGATGCGGCCGAACAGGCCGGCGAACGACGTGTCCTGCGGGCTCACGACCGGGGCGCCGCCGTCGGGGTCGCTGCGCACGAGCACGTTGACCGCGTAGCGCTCGGACGGGTCGGGGCGCCGGCCCGCGATCGCCATGACCTGGGGCGGCATCTCCGGCTGGGGGAGGAACGCGTCGAGGTTGGCGACGATGTCCTCGCGCACCTCGTCGAGCCAGGCGGTCACCGCCGGCGACGCCTGCCAGCGCTCCCGCACCTGGTCGACGAGGTCGCTGACCGCGGTGAGCGCGACGTCGCGGCGCAGCTCTCGGTGGCGCGCCGCTGCCTCGCGCTCGATCGCGCGCAGCTTGGCGAACGCCTCCTCGGACGGGTCGCGCAGCTCCTCGACCGCAGCCTCGAAGCGCGCCCGCGCCTCGGGCGGCATGTTCGCCATCTCCTCCGGCGTCAGCGGGCGCCGGGCGACGATCGGCACCATCACGACGCCGGCCGGCGTGAGCTGCAGGCCGACGCCGAGCTCGTTGGCGCGCGCCTCCAGGCGCTCGAGGAGCTCGCGCCGGCGGCGGTCGACGTCCTCGTGCAGCTCGCGGTGGCGGGTGCGGAAGCCCTCGCTCTCGAACGCCTCCTGCAGGCGCTGCGTCGCGTCGGTGACCATCGTCTCGACGTCGTCGGCGAGCTGGTCGCCGCGGCCGGCCGGAACGTCGAGCGCGCGCGGGCACATCGGGTCGGTGAAGTTCGGCACGTACACGAGGTCGGGCGGCGCCGGCTCGCGCCGCGCCCGCTCCGAGAGCCAGGCCAGCACGGCCGCGCGCCGGCCGGTGCCGGGCGCGCCGGTCACCACGGCGTTGAAGCCGCCGTCCAACTCGGCGGCCAGCCGCAGCGCCTGCTCGGCCGGCTCCTGGCCGGCCGGGGCGTCGGACGGCTCGACCTCGGCGGTCGTCTCGAAGCCCAGGCTCGCGGGATCGCAGCGGCGCCGCAGGTCGGCCGCGTCCGCTTCGGACGGTGAGGTCGTCGATGTCGGTTCCGAGCCCATGCCGCCAGATTCCCCAGTTTCGGGGACCGGGCCCATGTGGGCAACCCGACGATCGGCCGGGAGGGACTACGGAGGCGCGGGCGACGTCGGATCGACGGGGCATGATCGCTCAAGGAGATCGGTCCGCGCGCCGATGGGGTCTTGACCGGACCGCCGTCAGGTGCGCGCGCCCGCCGACGACCTTCCACCACCATGCGTCGCTTCGACGATCTCGACGATCTCGTCCTCTCGGCCAGCGACCTGACGAGCTTCCTTGCCTGCGCGCGCATCACGCAGGAGCAGCTGAAGGCGGCGCTCGGGGTGCGCGGACGCCTGCCGCGCGACGACGGCCCGCACGCCGAGCTGGTGCGCGCGCACGGCGACTCCTATGAGCAGGTTCAGCTCGCCCGGCTGAGCGCGGACGCCGGCGGCCACGTCGCCGTGGAACTGCCGGCGTACGGCTACGGGCTGGCGGAGCTGCGGCAGGCGGCTCACGAGACCGCCGAGCACATGCGTGCCGGCGTGCCGCTCATCTACCAGGGCGTGCTGTTCGACGGGCGCTGGCAGGGTCGCGCCGACTTCCTGCGCCGCGTCGACCGCCCGTCGGAGCTCGGCGCGCACGCGTACGAGGTCGTCGACACGAAGCTGGCGCGGTCGGTCAAGCCGCAGGTCGTCCATCAGCTGAGCCTCTACGCCCGCCTCGTCTCCGACATCCAGGGCGATGCCGTGTGGGAGGCGGTCGTGCTCCTGGGCGACGGGACGGAGGCGGCGATCGACCTGCGGGAGTTCGCCGCCCTGCACCGCCGTCTCGTGTCGCGGCTGGAGCAGGTCGTCGCGGCGCCTGTGCGGGACATCTATCCCGAGCCCGCCGCGCATTGCCCCCTGTGCCGCCTCGAGCGGGAGTGCCGGGGGCGCCTGCGCGCCGACGATCACCTGTCGTTCGTTGCCGGCGCGCGCCGTGTCGACCGCGACGCGCTCGTCGCGGGCGGCATCTCCACGCTCACCGAGCTCGCCCATGTCGGCCCGGACGCGTCGATTCCCGGCGTCGCCCCCGAGCGCCTGGCCACGCTGCGCGCACAGGCGGCGCTCCAGCACGAGAGCCGCGCGACCGGGCGGCCCACGCGGCGGCACCTCGAGCCGATCCCGCGGCGGGGCTACCGGCGCCTCCCGCCCCCTTCGCCGGGCGACGTCTTCTTCGACCTCGAAGGCGATCCGTACGTCGGTGCGGACGGCATCGAGTACCTCTGGGGCTGGGTCACCGCGGACGGCGCGTACCAGGGCCGCTGGGCGCACGACCTCGACGAGGAGGCCGCGGCGCTGGCGGCGTTCGTCGAGGAGGTCGAAGCGCTGCGCGCCCGGCACCCCGGCCTTCACGTCTTCCACTACGGCGCTCACGAGGCGTCGAAGCTGAAGTCGCTGGCCCAGCGCCACGGCGTCGCCGAGGAGCGCATCGACGCCTGGCTGCGCGCCGGCGTTCTCGTCGACCTGTACGCCGTGGTCCGTCAGGCAATGCAGGTCGGGGAGGAGAGCTACTCGCTCAAGCGGCTGGAGCGCCACTACGGCTTCACCCGCACCGAGCACACGGTTCGCGACGGCGGCGGATCGATCGTCGCCTACGAGACGTGGCGGCAGACCCGCGACCCGGCGATCCTGGACGCGATCCGCCGCTACAACGCCGAGGACTGCCGGTCCACGGCGGCGCTGTACCGGTGGCTGGTCGAGGAGATGGCGCCCGAGGCCGCGGCCGAATTCGGCGTCGACCTCGACGACGCCGAGGAGACGGACGTCGAGGAGCCGCGCGAGCCCGCCTTCATGGCCGAGCTGCGGCCGACGCTCGACCGTCTCCTGGACGGCATCCCGGTCGGCGACGAGGTCGAGCTCGACCCGGACGCTGCCGAGCGCCGGCTGCTGGCCGGTCTGCTCCTCTACCACTACCGCGAGTCCAAGCCGCAGTACTGGCACTGGTTCGCGATGCAGGAGATGACCGCCGAGCAGCTCGCCGACGAGCGCGAGGCGATCGGTCTCGTCGAGCTCGATGCGACCGTGGCGCCGGTGGAGGACAAGCGGTCGCTGCTGTGGACCTATCGGTTCCCCGAGCAGGAGACCCGGCTCGAGGCGGGTCGTGCGCGGGAGCCGTTCACCGGTGCGAGCTGCAACGTCGTCGAGATCGACGACCGCCGTCTCGTCGTCAAGCGGGGACGGTCGGAGCCGGCGCCGGAGATCCGCGCGCTGATCCCCGACGCGCCACCGGACGGCGGTCCCATCCGGCGCGCCGTCACCGCGGTCGCCGACGCGCTCGACGCGGCGCCCGCTCGCTTCCCGGCGATCCGCGCGATCCTGCGCCGCGAGCCGCCGAGCGTGGTTCCGCCCGTGGCCGGCGAGGAGGTCGGACCGCTCGTCGAGGCGACGCTCGCGCTCGGCGACTCGTACCTGGCGATCCAGGGGCCGCCCGGGTCGGGCAAGACCCACCGCGGCGCGCACATGGCCGTCGCGGCGCTCGAGGCGGGCCGGCGCGTCGCGGTCACCGCGAACAGCCATGCGGCGATCCAGAACCTCCTGCGGGCGATCGAGCATCAGGCGGCCGCGCGCGGCGTGACCGGATGGCGCGGGGTGTACAAGGGCAACGGGTATGCGTCGCCGCACGGCCTCGTCGAGCAGGTCGACGACAACGAGGCCACAGACGGGGACGAGTACCAGCTCGTGGCCGGGACCGCGTGGCTCCTGTCGCGCCCGCAGCACCGGGAGCGCTTCGACCTGCTGTTCGTCGACGAGGCCGGGCAGCTCGCGCTCGCCAACGCGGTCGCGGCGGGCACCGTCGCGCGGGGGATCGTCCTGCTGGGCGACCCACAGCAGCTGCCGCAGGTCAACCAGGCGTCGCACCCGGATGGTGCCGGGGCATCGGTTCTCGGCCATCTGCTCGGCGGTGCGGACGTCGTCCCGCCCGATCGCGGGGTGTTCCTCGACGTGACCTGGCGCATGCACCCGGACGTGTGCCGGTTCCCCTCGGAGCGGTCCTACGACGGGCGGCTGCGCTCGGCGCCGCAGTGCGCGCGGCGTCGCATCGAGGCGAGCGGCGCGCTGCGCGGCGCCGGGTTGCGCGTCGTGGCCGTCGAGCACGAGGGCTGCAGCCAGCAGTCCGTCCCGGAGGCGGAGGCCATCGCCACCCTCTGCCGCGAGCTCCTGGACGGGAGCGCGACCGTCACCGACGAGGAGGGCGAGACCGCCGCGCTGATGCCCCACGACATCCTCGTCGTCGCGCCCTACAACCTCGCGCGCCGGTGCATCCAGCAGCTGGTCCCGGCCGGCGTGCGGGTCGGAACGGTGGACAAGTTCCAAGGTCAGGAGGCGCCGATCGTCTTCTTCGCGATGACGTGCTCGTCGGGCGAGGACGTGCCGCGGGGCATCGACTTCCTCTTCGACCGCAATCGCTTCAACGTCGCGATCTCCCGGGCCCAGTGCATGGCGGTCCTCGTGCACGCGCCGCGCCTGCTCGACGCCGACTGCCGGTCCCTCGATCAGATGCGCCTGCTGGACGGCGTGTGCCGGTTCGTCGAGTTGGCGGAGCCCGTCAGTCCGCCGCCTGCGCCTCGCGCTCCCTGACGAACCCGAGCGCCGAACGCGCCGGGGGCGGCCGGCTGCCGGCGAGTGCGTCCGACCCCGATGCCTGTCAGATTGCGCAGTGCCGACGCGACTGCGGACCGACCGATGACGACCGCGCCCGTCCCGAACCCGCTCGAGTGCCGCCACCTGCGCGAGGACGAACTGCTGCGGCTGTACTGCCATCACCGCGATCGGGGCGAGGACGAGCGCGCGGCCGAGATGTGGCGGCAGCTCGCGATTCGCAGCCACGACCGCGTCGTGGCCATGGCGAGGGCGTTCCGCTTCCCCGGCGGTGGCCGGCTCGACCCCGAAGATGCCGCCGACGCCGCACAGGAGGCGTTCCTGCGCGTCGTCGAGATGGGGGCGAGCTTTGCCGGCTCGGCGCTCGGCCAGTTCCGGGCGGCGCTGCGTCAGTGCGTCCAGCACGCGTGCCTCGACCACGGACGGCGCGAGCTGCGCCACGAGCGCCGCCGGGCCGGCAGCCTCGACGAGCGGTACGACGGCGCCGCGGACGCCGGCCCGTTCGATGCCGCGATCGCCCGTCACTCGGTCGAGCAGGCGCAGCTCGCCGCCGAGGCCGAGGCGGACGACGAGCGTCGCCGTGTGAGGAGCGAGCTCGTCGCCTGGGCGATCGGACAGATCCGCAACGACAACTACCGTGCCGTCCTCGAGCTGACCTACGTCGAGCGCCTGAGCGCGGACGAGATCGCGTCGCGGCTCGGCATCACCCCGGACAACGTGTACGCCCGGCGCAGCCGCGGCCTGAGGCAACTGGAGACGATCCTCCGTGACCAGCGAGCGTGAACGGGTCCTGAGCGACTTCATCGACGCCTGGAACGCAGGTCGGCGTCCCGACGTCGACGCGCACCTGCGCCGGGTCGACCCGGCGCAGCGCGACGTGCTCGCGGACGAGATCACCTCGTTCCTGACGTGGGCGCCCGACCCGGACTACGACGACGCCGCGCTGGTGGCGCTCACCGCCGACGCCGTCGCTGCGCTCGCGCGGGCGGGGGCGGCCGACCCGGCCTCCTGGTGGTCGGCGTGGCTCCCGCTGCTGCGCCGGCGCGCCGCGCTCACGCGCGCCCAGCTCGCGGATCGCCTCGGCGAGCGGCTCGGCCTGGCCGCGGCGACGCGGCCGAAGGCCGAGCGCTACCTGGGCGATCTCGAGGAGGGCAGGCTCGACCCCGCGGGCCTGTCGGCGGGCCTGCTCGACAGCCTGGCCGGCGCTCTGGGGATCGGCGCGAGCGTGCTGCACGAGGCGGCGCGCGGGCGGGCGGCATCCGCTCCGCTGTTCCGCGGAGACGACGTGGCGCCCGACGCCGCCGCCGACCTCGACGTGCTCGCCGACGCTCTGACGACCGAGGTCCCGCGGGATTGGGACGAGATCGACGTGCTGTTCCGCGGAGGGAACTCGGCATGAGCCTGCTCGACGACCCGAGCCTCCTCGACGTCGTCCCGTGGTCGTACGGCTTCGCGCACTCGTGGGCGCTGCGCCAGTTCCTGCGCGAGCCCAGGACGGCGGATCGCCTGTTGCGGCGGCTGAAGCTGCCGGGCGGGATCGAGGACGTGACGATCGAGAAGCGGGTGGGACGCGCCCGGGCGGACGTCGCGGTCGTGCTGCGCGACGGCCGAGGCAGGCTGCGTGAGCTCGCGATCGAGACGAAGGTGAACGACCCGTACCGCGAGGAGCAGATGCAGGCGTACGCCGACGCCAAGATGGTGCCGGCGGTCTTCCTGCCGGGGCTGACCGGGCTGCTCATCGAGCACGTGCCGCCCGCGGTGGACGGCGAGCGGCGCATCACCGGCGCCGACGTCCTCGCCGCCACGACGGGCGTGCGGATGGGCCGGCTGCTGCGCGGCTACGTCGAGCGGCTGCGGGCCGAGACGGTGCGCATGGAGCTGGCCCGGCGCATCGCGCGCGGTGAGTCGAAGCGCAGGCTCGGCGACGGCGAGGTCGACGGCGACCAGCTCCTCGCGGTCGCCCGGCTGAGCGAGGTCTACGCCCGGCTGCGCCGGTCGGCGGACGAGGAGTACCCGCCGCGGATCCGCGTTGCGACCCATGACCGCGGGATCCAGCTCGAGGACTCCTGGTGCGACGTGGGTGGGCCGCACAGCGGCCTCTTCGTCGAGGTCGTCGCACCGGTGCGCGGCTCCACGATGAAGGTCACGGTCAAGGCCTACTCCGAGGTGGGACCCAAGGCGCTCGCGCACGCCTGGGACGTCGCCCATGATGCCGGCCCGCCGGGCGACGGCTGGCTGGGCGCGGGCCGCCGGGTGGCAGGCGAATCCGCGACCATCTGGACGCTCGACGTGTCCGACGGCGGGGTGCAGGACGTGACGGATCACGCGCGTCGCGCGGCGGCGTGGATCGCCTCGATCGTCGATGACCAGTGACGATCGCGACGCCTGGGTCCCGGGGGCTCTGCGCGAGGCGGTGGCGTGGGGTGAGGGCGAGACCGAGCGGTGGCGCAGCGCCCTCCTCGACCGCTGCCAGGAGCTGCGCCGCCTCCTCCTCGACGCCGAGCGCTGGCTGGGTGAGGGGCTTGACGACCGTCCGGAGATGCGACGCGTCATGCACGCGCGATTCGACGACGTGCTGCATGCGCACGACAGCCTCGTGGACGACATCGCCGGCTGGCACTCCGGCGGAGCGATGGACCGCGTCCGCGCCGTCGCGACCGACTTCGAGGTGGGGTGAGGCTCAGCTGGCGGCCGGGGCGGCGGGGCGCAGCCCCGCGGCGGTCAGGGCACGACCGACCTCGTCCGGCGGTCGTCCGATCCGGGCCGCCACGTCCTCGACGCCCATCTCGCCGGCGAGGAGGCGGCCGAGCGGGCTCGCGCGCAGCTCGTCGGGGATCCGCGCCGGCGCAGCCGCCGCGGCGGCGATCGCGTCGTCGGGCTCGGAGAGGCCGAGTCGGTCGATGAGCTCGAGGTGGAGCCCCTCCTGGAGCTCGCGGTCGAGCCGGGCGCGGTGCTCGGCGTCGGCAAGCACGCGGCAGGTCTCGAGGCGGATTCGCGCCATCTGGGCGCTGACGCCGAACGCGCACGCGATCCGCACGACCTCCTCCAGCGAGAGCCTCAGCGCGGGAAGGCCCGGGTACAGACGCTCGACCGCGGCGCGGGGCATCAGGAACTCGGCGGCGAACGCGTTGGCTTCCACCTCGCGCGGGTCGGCGGCCAGGCCGCCGAGCGCGGCGTCGTCGTCGATCACCGGCCCGTGCTCGAGGCGATGGTGGGCGTATTCATGGGCGACCGTGAAGCGCTGCCGGGCCGGCGGCTGCGCGCCGTTGACGAACAGCAGCGTGCGACCGCGCCGGCTCACGTAGGCGCCCGCGACCCGCTCCCCGAGGTCGAGCACGACCACGTTGACGCCTGCGCGTTGTTCGAGCAGCGCGACGATGTCGCCGAGCGGCTGATCGGCAGGGAGGCCGAGCGCCGCGCGCGCCTTCCGCGCCCGGCCGATGCCGCGGTTGGTGTGGATGCTCGGCACGCCCCGAGTATCGACCCGGTTCGCTCTCCCGGTCAATCCACTGTCAGATCCCGTTGGCGTCCCGCGACCTAAGGGCCATGTGGCTGATGACCACCCGTGGCTTCTACAGCGTCGTCTCGCACCGGACCATGCCCGCCGAGCTGCTCGTCCGGGCACGCGCCCGCGCGGACCTCGAGGCGCTGGAGGAGCTCATCGGGCCGATCGAGATCCTGTCGACGCCGCGGGCGGACTACCCGTGGCGCGCGATCATCTCGCGCGAGCGGTGGTCGGCTGCGGTCGTCCTGCTCACCGCGGAGATCGACTACGACAACTTCAAGGCGGCGGTCGGCGACCGGCAGGGGAGCCAGCGCGAGGAGGTGTACCGCGGCGTCTGGTCGCTGCTGGTGCGCAGCCAGCTGGCGCTCCAGCAGACGTCGTCCCGGTGCGGTTAGGGTCGTCAGCCATGACGCGCGTATGGTGGTGCAAGGACGACGTCTACGCGGCGTTCGAGGTGTTCCGCGACCGTTGCTTGAACGCAGACGGTTCTCTGTTCAGCGACCGACGGGTGTGGACGATCCACTCGCTCGAGGCGGTCGACGCGCAGGTTTCGCGCTCGGACCCTGGGAGCGGTTCATGGCTCGACAAGCTCGTGGCGCAGCTCGAGACGCTGAGCCCTGAGGAGGTCCTCCTTGGCGGGGAACTCGTGTACATGCTGCTCCTCCCGCAGCTGGACACGCTTGCCGAGACCAAGCGCGCTCATCTCGGACGCGTGCTCGGGCTTCTCGATGAGCCGCCCGCGCTTCCGTCCGATTTGGACGCGGCGCTCGACGGGGGCGGCATCGCGAAGTTCTCGACCGCGAAGTCGTGGAGCCCGACGCTGCTGCAGTTCCTGATCCGTCTGGCGGTGCGCGTCAAGGAGATGTCGGGCGACGAACGGCGGCATGCCCTGTCGGACCCCTGGGTGTTCCGGGATGTCGTCGAGGACGTGCGCACCTCCACCGACCAGATGATGGCCAACGCCATCAAGCATGCGCTGTTCCCTGAGACCTTCGAGTCGATCATCTCGCCCAGCCAGCGCGAGCAACTCATGGCCGCGTTCGCGAAGGCGCCAGGTGTCGCGGACCAGCCCAACGATGATCGGAAGATCGGGCGCATCGCCGAGATCACGGCGAAGGCCGCCGACGGCGATTTCACGCTCTACGAGGAGCCGCTCCGGCGGGCGTGGTCCGACGCGGCGAATCCCCGGTGGGAGGAGGCGATCCGCCTCGCCCAGCGCATCTACCAGCACGACGAGTTCGACGCGCTCGAACGCGAGTACAAGCTGATCATCGGCGGCCTCTTGGCCGATGCGCGGAACGCCATGTTGGCCGGCGATTCGACCTGGCCGGACAAGCTCGCGGCGGCATTTCGACACACGCGGCAGAACCTCGTGAACTACCGGGTGCACGGCCGCTTCCTCGAATGGGTCACGGCGGATCGAGACGCCGCTGACGCAGCACTTCGCGCGCTGTGGACCGAAGAGCCGCCGACCGTTCCCGGGTTCGTCCGCCTGCTCCCACCGGAGCCACAGCTCCGAGGGCGCGGAACGCGGGCCTCGATCGCGTCATTCCTCCTCATGGGCGTCGACGTGCACCGCTTCCCGTTCTTTCGACCGACCGTCAACGACAAGTTCCGCCGGGCGCTCGGCTTGGAGCCGTTCGAACCGGACGAGGAGAACGCCACGGAGGACGTGGTCGTCGAAGCGCTGTACCGCAGCTGGGTCGGCCTGATGCAGGAGTTCCGCTACCGCATGCTGGCCGCCGGGACCGAGCTTCGCGACCCGCTCGATGCGCAGAGCCTCGCCTGGTGGCTCGTCTCGGCGTACCCGCCGCCTGGGTGGACCGACGACGAGGTCGCCGCGCTGAAGGCGTTTGCCGACGGGAGGACCTCGAGCGACGACCCAGGGACCGGCCCACACGTGCATGGGTTGCTGCCCCCGGTGGACGCCGATGCCGCTGCGCATCTCCACGTGCCCGTCTCGTGGCTCAACGGTGTGCTCGACCTACTCGAGGAGAAGAAGCAGATCATCCTGTACGGGCCGCCGGGCACCGGCAAGACGTTCATCGCGCAGCGTCTCGGCAAGCACCTGGCCGCCCACGGCGGCGGCTGCCGGCTCGTCCAGTTCCATCCCTCGTACACGTACGAGGACTTCTTCGAGGGCTACCGGCCGCGTGTGGAGGAGGATGGCGTCCTGCGGTTCGAACTGGTCCCTGGGGCGCTGCGGACGATCGCGGAGGAAGCGAAGAACCATCCTTCGACGCCGTACCTGCTGATCATCGACGAGATCAACCGCGGCAACATCGCCAAGATCTTCGGGGAGCTGTACTTCCTGCTCGAGTACCGCGAGGAGCAGATCGCCCTCCAGTACTCAGGGGGCGAGCCGTTCGCGCTCCCGCCGAACCTGTTCCTGATCGGCACGATGAACACGGCGGATCGTTCGATCGCGCTCGTCGACACCGCGCTGCGCCGGCGCTTCTACTTCGTGGAGCTCTCGCCCACGAAGCCGCCGATCGACGGCGTGCTCGCGCGGTGGCTGGACGCACACGACCACGATCGGGAGGCCGCGGACTTCCTGGAGGCGCTCAACGCCGAGATCGACGACGACGAGTTCGCGATCGGGCCGTCGTACTTCATGAGCCGCAACGGCGCGACGCCCAACCTGGATCGCATCTGGGCCAACGCGATCATGCCCCTGCTGCAAGAGCGCTACCACGGGACCGACGTGGATCTCGGACGCTTCACGCTCGAGGCGCTGCGGGCCCGCCTCGAAGCCGATGCGGATTGAGCTCACCGCCTGGTCGCACGAGACCAGGCACCTGTCGGGCGAGGTCGCGACAGCGCTCGCACAGACTGGGCTCGTCGACGTGCGCGTGGCCGACCGGCCGGATCACTGGCGACTGATCACGGACGCGCGCGTCGGCGTTGCGGCGACTGCCGGGTGTGACCTGCGCGTAGCACCGAAGCTCGACATCCCGCGGCTCATGTTCTTGCTCGCATACGCCACGGACCCCAAGGGTTGGCGCGAGCTCGGGCCGCTGTTCGATGTCGAGGACGATCTCTTCGCCGCGATCGCCCACGGCTTCGCGCTGCAGGCCGAACGGGCGGTGACACCTGCGCCGCTGCGCGGGTACGTTGCCGTCGACGAGACCGCGAGCACGTTGCGCGGGCGGGTTCGCATCGGGGATCAGCTCGCGCGCCGGCCCGGGCTGCCGATCCCCCTCGAGCTCACGTACGACGACCACAGCGCCGACATCCCGGAGAACCGGCTCGTGCGCGGCGCCACCGAGGTCCTGCTGCGCATGTCGCACGTGTCCACGCGTGCGCGCCTGCGGCTCCTGCGCGTTCGCGCGACGCTCGACGACGTGCAGCCGACTCGTCCGGGGCCGTCGGTCCGCGCGCCGCAGATCACCCGGCTCAACCGGCGCTACGCCGGCGCGCTCGTCCTCGCGCAGCTGATCCTGCGCGGCACATCCATCGCGACGTCACGCGGCGACGTGGAATCGGCGGCGTTTATGTTCGACATGAATCGCGTATTCGAGGACTTCCTCTCCGCCGCGCTGCGCGGCGCACTCGAGCGTCGCGGAGGCCACGTCCGACTTCAAGATGGGCGCCGGAATCTCGACAAGGCTGGCCGCATCACGCTGAGACCCGACCTCACGTGGTGGCAAGCGGGCACCTGCAGGGCTGTGATCGACGCGAAGTACAAGGCTCTCGCCGATGGCGGGGTTCCCAACGCCGACGCGTACCAGATGCTCGCCTACTGCACCGCGTTCGGACTCGATCGTGGCTACCTCGTCTTCGCGAAGGACGAGCAGGAACCGGTCGACCACGTCGTGGCCGGCACGGGGACGCGCATCCTCGTGCGGGCGATCGATGTCGAATGCGAGCCCGACGACGTGCTCGCGCAGGTCGACGCGCTGGCGGAGGAGATCGCCCGCTGACGGTCGGTCAGCCCGGCCGCATTCGAGAAGGCGTTGAACGACTTGCGCCGCACCGAGGCGATCCCGCGGCGGGGCGCATCGCACCGCCGCGGTCGGCGGTGCCGGGCGGACCTAGCATGCGGGTCGTGCCCGAGCCGCGCGTCGATGGCCGCACCCTGCGCTTCCAGCACCGGCGTCCCGAGATCCTGGAGGCGGTGATGGAGCACGTGCTCGAGCACGGGCTCGGCGACGTGTCGCTGCGCTCCCTCGCGGCCGCCGTCGGCGTCTCCCACGTGACGCTGCGCCACCACTTCGGCAGCAAGGAGGAGCTCGTCGCCGAGATCTTCGACGAGATCCGCGCGCGCCAGGAGATCCCGGCCGACATCGCCGCCGAGGACGGGGCGGCGCTCCTGCGCCGGCTGTGGGAGGCGTGGACCGGCGAGCGGGGCCTGCGCCAGTTCCGGCTGCTGTTCGAGGCCTACGGGCAGGCGCTCATGGCCCCCGACCGCTACCGGCGGTTCCTCGACGGCGTGGTGGGCGAGTGGCTGGCGATCATCGAGGCGTGGGCGCTCGCCGCCGGCTGCCCGCCCGACGAGGCGCCGCGGTTCGCGACGCTCCTGATCGCCCAGCTGCGCGGGCTGGCGCTCGACCTGCTGGCGACCGGCGACCGCGCGCGCGTCGACGCGGCGTTCGACGACGTCGTCGACGACGCCGAGCGCCGGCGCGCGGCCTGGGCCGTCAGCAGCGGGTCGCGCGCCTAACCGTCTGCGTCCCGATCGGCGGGTCGTACGCCGACGTGTAGGCGATCGTCCAGCGGCCGCCCCGCGGGCACGCCGGCGGAGTGCGGACCAGCGCGCGCCGGCCGCTTCGCGCCCCGAGCCGCAGCGAGAGGCGCGTGAGGCTCGCCTCCGCGCCCGCTCCCAGCTCGACCTTCGGCAGCACGGTCGTGACGGTGCGCGCCCCGACCGTCGGGTGCAGCACGCGCAGCACCGTGCCGTCGGGCTGCGTCAGCGCGATCGTCAGGGTCCGGTCCGGTCCGTTGAACGCGTGCGCGGCGAGCGGCAGCGTCCCGCCGGTTCCGATGCGGACCTTGGCCGAGCCCGTGCCGATCCGGCTGCTCGGCGGGCAGGCGGCCACGCCGCGCTGCGCCAGGTCGGCGTCGGTGGCCGGACACGCCGGGACGGCGCCGGTGTCGAGCCTCGTGCCCTTCGGGAAGCGGATGACGCTGCGGCGCATGGCCGGCGACGAGAAGCCCTCGGGCGGCGCGGGCAGCGCGGAGGTGAACGCGACGTGCGTCGCCGTCCCGGGGCGGTGGCTGGTGAAGCGCAGCGACAGCGACTGGTAGATCGACCGCCCGAAGCGCTTGCGGGCGAACGCGATGCCGCGCGTGAGCGCGGCGCGCGCCGAGCCGCGATGGTCGACCCCGGGGAAGACGTCCAGGGCGACCTCGGAGCCCTTCGCGCGCAGCTCCCCGGCGAGCATCACGACGGTCCGGGTCGGCACGAACTCGTCGTCGGCGCCGTCGGCCAGGTACAGCGGCTGGTCGAGCTTCACGATCGGCGGCTCGAGCCGGTCGAACAGCGGCTTGAGCCTGGCGTAGGCGGTGGCGGGGTCGTCGACGATCAGCGGCTTGCCGAGCACCTCCGGGAACACGCTCAGGACCGTGTCCGCCAGACAGCCCTCGTGCGTCGCGTCGCGCAGCACGCGGCCCTCTGCGGTCAGCAGGGAGGGGACGTCGAGGTCCGGCTGGTAGAGGGTCAGCGCGTCGAGGACGAGCGGCGTGAGCACGCGCCCGACGTCGGTCGTCTCGACCACCTGGATGCCCCAGTGCGAGGGCGGCGCGGTCGCGATCGCGCCGCGGAAGCGCAGCTCGGGCGCCAGCCGCGTGGCGCTGGCGGCCGTGAACAGCGTCGCCTGCCCGCCCTGCGACTGGCCGACCGCCATCCACTGTCGGCTGAGCCCCTTCACGAGTTGGCGCGCGGCGCGGACGATGTCGATCTGGCCGTAGGCCTCGCTGCGGCCGTCGAGGTACGGGTGCGGGCCGGCCGGGCCCAGCCCCTCGTAGTCGGTCGCGACGAGCGCGAAGCCCGCCTTCAGGTACTCGCCCATCCACGCGGCCAGGTCCTGCCGGTACGACGGCGCGCAGCGGTTCACGACGCCGACGGTCCCGTGCGCGTAGGAGATCACCGGCCAGCCGCCCTTCGGCGGGCGGCCCTCGGGCACGTAGACGAGGCCCGACACCACGACGGGCTGGTCGCGATACCCGCGCGAGGCGTACAGCACGGTCCAGCCGCGGCCCGCGCCGGGCAGCAGCTTGTCGGACGCGATGGGCGCCGATCGCAGGAGGCGGCCGCGCTCAGCGGTGTCGGCGCCCGCCGGCGCCGCGTAGAACGGGGTGAGCGGACCGTCAGCGGGCTGCTGGCCCGAGGCGCTCGCCGCCCAGGCCAGGAGCGCCAGCACCGACGCCAGGACCACGCCACATCGCGACATCCATCTCTCCTCGGGCTCGGGGACGAGGCGGAACCTAGCACCTAGCTCTACCAAGTGGTAGAGCTAGGTGCGGCGAGGGATCCGCGGCCGTGCCCCGCCGTTGTCAGATCCAGGTCGCTATGCGATCGCGAGACGACAACGGTCAACGAGGATCACGTCGACACCCGATTCCCGGAGGTACTCATGACCCTCATCTGGTTCGTCGTCTGGTTCATCGCCAACCTCATCGGCGGGAACGAGCCGCTCACGTTCGACCCCGTCAACGGCTGGACGGGCACGCTGCTCTTCGCGATCGCGGTCGACCTCGGCGGCTCGCACGCGCGGCGCGGGGAGAAGGCCAAGGTCTGACGGCGATCGCTCACCCATCGCCGCGGTCAGCAGCGGCTCGGCCAGGCGCCCGGCATGGTCGACGGGCTGCGCCCACCGGGCGCCCGTTCCAATCGCGCATCGTGATCGCGCGAACGGGCGCGCGGATCGCGTTCCGGCGCGCGACGGCGCACCGTGAGGGCCATGGCGCCCCAGCCTCCCACCGCCGGACTCGACCGCCGCACCCTGCAGATCGGCGGCGTCGTCGCGATCGGGCTGATCATGTCCGTGATCGACACGACGATCGTCAACGTCGCGCTCGAGCACCTCGCGGCCGACCTGCACGAGCCGCTGTCGACGATCCAGTGGGTCTCGACCGGCTACCTGCTGTCGCTGGCGGTCGTGATCCCGCTGTCGGGCTGGGCCACCGAGCGGTTCGGGTCCAAGCGGGTGTGGCTGGCGGCGATCGCGGGGTTCGGCGTCGGCTCGCTGCTGTGCGGGCTGTCGACGACGGCCGGCGAGCTGATCGCGTTCCGCGTCCTGCAGGGCTTCGGCGGCGGCATGCTCGTGCCCGTCGGGTTCACCCTCGCCACGCAGGCGGCCGGGCCCGAACGCGCGGGCGCGGTGCTGTCGCTCATCGGCGTGCCGATCCTGCTGGGTCCGATCTTCGGCCCGATCCTGGGAGGGTTCATCCTCGACACCGCGGGCTGGCACTGGATCTTCTTCGTGAACATCCCGATCGCCGTGGTCGCCTTCGGTCTGGCGGTGCGGATGCTCGACGGCGCGGCCGGCCGCCAGGACGCCGGCCGCCTGGACTGGATCGGCGTGCTGCTCGCCTGCCCGGGGCTCGTCGGCCTGGTGTTCGGCCTGTCGGAGACCGAGACCCGCGGCGGGCTCGGGCACCCGCTCGCGCTCGTGCCGATCGTCACCGGCGTCGCGCTGCTCGTCGCGTTCGTCTGGCACGCGCACCGCGCCGCCCGGCCGCTCATCGACCTGCGCCTGTTCCGCGGGGAGGCGTTCGCGGCCGGCGCCGCGACGACGTTCCTGCTCGGCCTCGCGCTGTTCGGCGCGCTGCTCCTGCTGCCGCTGTACTTCCAGCTCGACCGGGGCGAGAGCGCGCTGCACGCGGCGCTGCTCATGGCGCCGCAGGGGGTGGGCGCGGCGATCGCGCTGCCGATCAGCGGCCGGATCACCGACCGCATCGGCGGCGGGCCGGTCGTCGTGGTCGGCGCGACGGTGGCCACGCTGGCCACGCTGCCGTGGGCGTTCGTCGCCGGCGACACGCCGTACGCGCTGCTGATGGCGATCCTGTTCGTGCGCGGGATCGGCCTGGGCTCGTCGATGCAGCCGGCGCTGGCGGCCTCGCTCAAGGTGCTGCGCACCGACCAGGTCCCGCGCGCCACCGCCGCGCTGAACACGATCCGCCAGGTCGGCGCGTCGATCGGCACCGCGGTCGCCGCCGTCCTGCTGGAGAGCCAGGCGCAGGCGACGATGCCGCAGGCGCGCGGCGGGTCGGGCGTGCTGGAGCCGTTGCCGCCCGCCGTCCGCGCCGAGATCGCCGCGCCGCTGGCCGACGCGTTCGGCCACGTGTTCCTGTGGGCGACGGTCGCCACCGGGCTGGCGATCGCCGGCGGCCTCGTGCTGTGGCGGGCCGAGACGCGCACCCGGCGCGAGCTGAACCCCGGGCCCTCCATGGGGGCCTTACACGGATGACCCCGGGGTAGTCCGCACCCGGCCGAACACGGGGCCGGGGCTGATGGAAAACGGCCCCCCGCCGGTCAGGGTCTGGGCATGGCCACAGTCCCTTCACCACCGGCGGCCCACCGTCCGCGCGCCGTCGTCGCCCTGGGCGGCAACGCGCTGCTGCGCCGCGGTGAGCCGCTGGAAGCGGCCACCCAGGCGCGCGCCGCGCAGTCCGCCGCCGAGATCATCGCCGGCGCCTCGCTGCGCCACCAGCTCGTCGTCACGCACGGCAACGGCCCGCAGGTCGGGCTGCTCGCGCTGATGAACGACGCCTACCGCGAGACCCAGCCCTACCCGCTCGACGTGCTGGACGCGGAGACCGAGGGCCAGATCGGCTACGTGCTCGAGATGGCGCTCGACAACGTCATCGACCACCAGGACACGGTCGCGATCATCACGCGCATCGTCGTCGACGCCGACGACCCCGCGTTCGCCGACCCGACGAAGTTCATCGGCCCCGTCTACGACGAGGCGCAGGCCCGCGAGATCGCCGCCGCGCGCGGCTGGACCGTCAAGCCCGACGGCGATCACTGGCGGCGCGTCGTCCCCTCGCCGGAGCCCAGGCGCATCGTCCAGCTCGGCGCGATCCGCCGGCTCGTCGACGCGGGCTTCCTCGTCGTCTGCGCGGGCGGCGGCGGCGTCCCCGTGATCGAGGACGAGCACGGCCGCCACACCGGCGTCGAGGCCGTCATCGACAAGGATCTCGCCTCCGCGCTGCTGGCCGTCGACCTGGGCGTCGACACGCTCGTGCTCGCCACCGACGTCGACGCCGTCTACGACGGCTTCGGCACGCCCGCGCAGCGGCCGATCGTGGCCGCCACCCCGCAGGGGCTGCGCGAGCAGGCCTTCGCCGCCGGCTCCATGGGCCCCAAGGTCGAGGCCGTCTGCCGCTTCGTCGAGGCCACCGGCGGCCGCGCCGCGATCGGCAGCCTCGAGGACGTCGAGGGGCTGCTCGACGGCACCGCCGGCACCCAGGTGCGGGCCGACGGCCCCGCGCTGTCGTTCGGGGAGCCCGTCGGGAGGGCGGCATGATCGCGGCCCGGGTCCGCGACCTGATGCCGCAGCTCACGGACGACCTCGTTCGGCTCGCCGCCATCCCCTCGATCGCGTTCCCCGGCTACCCGCGCGAGCCGCTGCAGGAGGCCCACGACCTCGTCGCCGCGCTCCTGCGCGACGCCGGCGTGCCGCGCGTCGACACGCTGCACCTGCCGGACACGGCGCCGATCGTCGTCGGCGAGATCCCGCCGCCGCCCGGCGCCCCGACCGTCCTGCTCTACGCGCACTACGACGTCCAGCCGCCCGGCGACGCCGACGCCTGGCGCACCCCGCCGTTCGAGCCGACGCGCCGCGACGGCGCCATCCACGGCCGCGGGGTCGCCGACGACAAGTCCAACGTGCTGATGCACGTCGGCGCGCTGCGCGCCTTCGACGGGCGCCCGCCGGTCGGCGTGCGGATCGTCGTCGAGGGCCAGGAGGAGTGGGGCAGCCCGTTCGACACCTTCCCGCCCGAGCGGCCCGACCTGTTCGCCGCCGACGCGATCGTCGTCGGCGACGCGGGGAACCTGCGCCCCGGCGAGCCCACGCTGACCATCGCGCTGCGCGGCGACGCGCAGGCGGTCGTCGAGGTCCGCACGCTGGCGAGCGCCAAGCACAGCGGCGAGTTCGGCGGCGCGGCCCCCGACGCGCTGCTCGTGCTCCTGCACGCGCTCTCCACGCTGCACGACGAGCGCGGCGACGTCGCCGTCGCCGGCCTGCTGCGCGAGCCGTGGGACGGCGCCACCTACACCGACGAGGAGTTCCGTGCGCTCGCCGAGATCGCGCCGGGGCTGCCGCTGATGGGCACCGGCGGGCTGGGCGAGCGGCTCTGGTCGGGACCCGCGATCACCGTCACCGGCATCGACGCGCCGCCGGTCGACGAGGCCGTCAACGCCGTCGTCCCGCACGCGCGCGCGAAGATCGACCTGCGCGTCCATCCGCGCCAGAGCGCCGCCGAGGCGCAGCAGGCGCTGATCGACCACCTCCGCGGCGTCGCCCCGTTCGGCGTCGAGGTGACCGTCCATCCCGCCGAGATCGGCGACGGCTTCCAGGCCGACACGGACGGTCCCGCCTACGCGGCCGCCCGCGCCGCGCTGCGCGCCGCCTGGGGCGCCGAGCCGCAGACGATGGCCAGCGGCGGGTCGATCCCCCTGCTGACCGCCCTTCATCGGGCCGTTCCGGACGCCGAGGTCCTCCTGTTCGGCGCCCAGGACGGCGAATGCAACCTGCACGCGCCCAACGAGCGCGTGCTGCTCGACGAGCTCGAGCGCGCGGTCGTCGCCGAGGCGACGTTCCTGCGCGCGCTCGCGTCCAGAGAGGAGCGAGGGTCATGAGTGCCATCGAGACCACCACCACCCCGGCGACGTCCGTCGCCGAGCCGCCTCCGAAGGAGCCGCCCACGGTTCCGCCGGACGAGCCCGAGGCCAAGGGCCGCTGGCGCTTCCCGAGCGCGTTCACGGTCCTGGCGATCGTCGCGCTCGTCATCTGGGGCCTGGCGTTCGTCATCCCGTCCGGGCTCTACGACCTGAACGACGAAGGCGCGCCCATCCCCGGCACCTACCACGAGGTGCCGTCGCCGCAGGACTTCGGCGAGCGCCTGAATGATCTGTTCCTGGCGCCCGTCAACGGCTTGTACGGCATCCAGTCGACCGACACGGGCGCGGTCTCGCCCGACGCCACCGGCGACCTGTTCGGCGCCGCCGGCGTGTTCCTGTTCGTCCTGGCGATCGGCGCGTTCATCACGATGGTCTTCCAGACCGGCGCGCTGGATCGCGGCATCGCCCGCCTCGCCTACAAGCTGAAGGGCCGCGGCTGGGTCCTGATCCTCGCGATCATGGCCGTGTTCTCGCTGCTGGGCACCGTCGAGGGCATGGCCGAGGAGACCCTGGGCTTCTACGGCCTGATCGTGCCATTGATGCTCGCGCTCGGCTACGACCGGATGGTCGCCGTCGGCGTGATCATCATCGGCGCCGGGGTCGGCGTCATGGGCTCGACCGTGAACCCGTTCTCGATCGGCGTGGCCTCCGGCTTCGCCGACGTGTCGATCGGCGACGGCATCGTGCTGCGCCTGATCATGTGGCTCGCCTTCACCGCCGTGGCGATCGGCTACGTCGTCCGCTACGCGCGCAAGGTCGAGCGCGACCCCGCGAAGTCGCTCGTCGGCTTCCGCGCCGGCGACCGCGAGCAGGCCATCGAGGCGGCCTCGAAGGAGCCCGAGCCGATGACGGGTCGCCAGAAGCTGGTGCTGGGCCTGACCGCGGTCACGTTCCTGTTCATGATCTTCTCGATCGTCCCGTGGTCGGGCATCTTCTCGGGCCCGGACGCGGCGCCCTACTCCTGGGAACTGGGCTGGTGGTTCCCCGAGCTGGCCGCCCTGTTCATCGTCGCGGCCATCATCGTCGGCATCGTCGGCGGGCTCGGTGAGAACAAGCTGACCGAGACGCTGGCGCGCGGCGCCGGCGAGTTCATCTACCCGGCCCTGGTGATCGTGGTCGCCCGCGGCATCACGGTCCTGATGAACAACTCGCAGATCACCGACACGGTGCTGCACGCGATGGAGAGCGCCGCCGAGGGCGCCGCCTCCGGCGCGTTCGCGATCGTGATGTTCCTGATCAACCTGCCGCTGGCGTTCCTGATCCCGTCGACGTCCGGCCACGCCACCCTGGCGATGCCGATCCTGGCCCCGCTGGGCGACTTCGCCGACGTCGACCGCTCGCTGGTCATCACCGCGTGGAACGCGGCCTCCGGGTGGATGAACCTGTGGGTCCCGACCACCGCGGTCGTCATCGGCGGCGTCGCCCTGGCGAAGGTCCGCTACGACCACTACCTGCGGTTCGTGGCGCCCCTGCTCGGGATCCTGTTCGTCCTGACGTGCGCGTTCCTCGCCATCGGCGCGGCGTTGAGCTGACGAGACGAGACGAGAGAAAGGAGCGCAACATGGCACTGGACACCGACACGAAGGTCCGTTTCCACGTCGACTCGGAGGTCGGGACGCTGCGCAAGGTGCTCGTCCACCGTCCCGGCCTGGAGCACACGCGCCTGACGCCGTCCAACGCCGAGGAGCTGCTGTTCGACGACGTCATCTGGGTCAAGCGGGCCAAGGAGGAGCACGACGCGTTCTGCGAGGTCATGCGCGACCGCGGGGTCGACGTGATCGAGGCGGAGACGCTGCTCGCCGAGGTCCTCGGCATCCCGGAGGCCCGGGAGTGGATCCTCGACCAGGTGCTCAACGAGCGCCGCGTCGGCGTCTACCTGGCCCGCTCGCGCCGCGAGTGGGGCCGGGAGGCGCCGGCCGCCGAGGTCGCCGACTTCCTGATCGGCGGCATCACCAAGGCGGACCTCGAGGGCGGCGCGGGCCTGACCTACGAGGCCATCGGCAGCACCGACATGGTGCTGCCGCCGCTGCCGAACTTCATCTTCCAGCGCGACCCGTCCAGCTGGATCTACGACGGGGTCACGCTGAACCCGATGACGAAGCCGGCGCGGCGGCCCGAGACCGTCTTCCTCGAGGCGATCTACCGCTGGCACCCCATGTTCACCGCCGCCGGCGGCGTGCGCGTCTGGCACGGCGGCGTGGAGCAGGACTGGGGCCGCGCGACCGTCGAAGGCGGCGACGTCATGCCGATCGGCAACGGCGCCGTGATGATCGGCATGGGCGAGCGCACCGCGCCGCAGGCCGTGACGCTGATCGCCCGTGAGCTGTTCAAGGCGGGCTCCGCGCGGGTCGTCTACGCGGTGATGCTGCCCCGCTCGCGCCACTACATGCACCTCGACACGGTCATGACGATGGTCGACCGCGACGCGGTGACGCTGTTCCCCGAGGTGGTGGACGGCGCGCGCGTCTGGTCGATCCGGCCGGGCGACAACCCGGAGCTGCCGGTCGTCGAGGAGTTCTCGGGCGGCGTCGTCAAGGCGATGGAGCAGGCGCTCGGCATCGGCCGCATGCGGGTCATCCCGACCGGGGGCGACCCGTTCGGCAGCGAGCGCGAGCAGTGGGACGACGGCAACAACGTCCTGTGCCTCGAGCCGGGGGTCGTCGTCGCCTACGACCGCAACGTCGACACGAACACGCGCCTGCGCAAGCAGGGCATCGAGGTCATCACGATCTCGGGGTCCGAGCTCGGGCGCGGCCGCGGCGGCGCGCACTGCATGACCTGCCCGCTGATCCGCGACGCGGCGTACTGAGGAGGCGGGTCGAGCATGGTCAACCTCCGCAACCGCCACTTCCTCAAGGAGGCCGACTTCACCGCCGGCGAGCTCGAGCATCTGCTCCGGCTCTCGGCGGCGCTGAAGATGGTCAAGTACGCCGGGACCGAGGTCCCGCAGCTCACCGGCAAGGAGATCGCGCTGATCTTCGAGAAGACCTCGACGCGGACGCGCTCGGCGTTCGAGGTCGCCGCCTACGACCAGGGGGCGCACGTCACCTACCTGGACCCGAGCGGCTCGCAGATCGGCCACAAGGAGTCGATCGCCGACACCGCCCGCGTGCTCGGGCGCATGTACGACGGCATCGAGTTCCGCGGCTCCGCGCAGTCGGCGGTCGAGGAGCTCGCCCGGTACGCCGGCGTGCCGGTCTACAACGGCCTCACCGACGAGTGGCACCCGACGCAGATGCTCGCCGACTTCCTGACGATGCACGAGGCGTCGCACAAGCCCTACGACGCGCTGTCGTACTGCTACATGGGCGACGCGCGCAGCAACGTGGGGCGGTCGCTGCTCGTCATGGGCGCGATCATGGGCGCCGACGTGCGCATCTGCGGGCCGCAGGAGCTCCTGCCGCCCGCCGACGTGCGGGCGATCGCCGACAAGCGCGCGGCCGAGAGCGGCGCGCTGGTCACGGTGACCGACGACCCGGACGAGGCGCTGCCGGGCGCCGACTTCGTCTACACCGACGTGTGGGTCTCCATGGGCGAGCCCAAGGAGGTGTGGGACGAGCGCGTGGAGCTGCTCGCCCCCTACCAGGTCAACAGCGCCGCGATGAAGCGGACCGGCAACCGACGGGCGCGCTTCCTGCACTGCCTGCCGGCGTTCCACGACCTCAACACGACCGTCGGCGCCGAGATCATGGAGCACACCGGCATGCGCGACGGCCTCGAGGTGACCCACGAGGTGTTCGAGTCGCCGGCCAGCATCGTGTTCGACCAGGCCGAGAACCGGCTGCACACGATCAAGGCCGTGCTGGTGGCGACGCTGGGCGCGAACTGAGGCCCGCGTCGAGCACGGCCGCGAGCGAACGCGGTGGGCGGCCGGTGAGCCGCTCCACCGCGTCGCTCGTCGCCTCGAAGCGACGGGCCCGGACCGCCTGGCCCATCGAGACGACGAGGCGGGCGCCGTAGCGGGCGTGGCCGTCGCCGCCGAAGGCGTCGGCCAGCGCCCGCTCGAGGTCGTCGTCGGCGACCGCCACCGGCGTCACGGTCCGGCCGCCGAGCTCGCCGTAGAGGCGCGCGAGATCGCCGGCGCCGAGCGCCTCCGGACCGGTGATGTCGAGGATCTCGCCCGGCTCGCCCGCGCCGGCGAGCACCGCCGCGGCCACGGCTGCGCAGTCGTCGCGCGACACGTAGGCGACGCGGCCGTCGCCGCGGTTGTGGTGCAGCTCGCCGGTGGCGAGCGCCTGCTCGGCCTCGGGCACCTGGAACTCGGCGTACAGCGAGTTGCGCAGGATCGTCCAGGCGGTGCCGCCGGCGCGCAGCGCGGCCTCGGTCGCGCGGTGCGAGGGCGCGATGACCGCCGGGTTCTCGGGGTCGGGGTCGAGCATCGAGGTGTAGGCGACGTGCCGCACGCCGGCGCGCACCGCCGCGTTGATCGCCGTGGCGTGCTGCTGGGTGCGCCGGTCGAGCGCGTCGGTGCTGACGAGCAGCAGCCGCTCGCCGCCGGCGAACGCGGCCTCCAGCGACGCGGGATCGTCGAAGTCGCCGTGGCGGATCTCGGCGCCGCGGGCGGCGAGGTCGGCGAGCGCGTCGGGACGGCGGGTGACCGCCGCGACGGCGGGTCGCGGGTCGCGGTCGAGCAGGCGCTCGACGACCGCGCGCCCGAGCTGCCCCGAGGCGCCGGTGACGACGACCGTCACTCGCCCCAGCCCGGGAAGGGCTCGATCCGCCGCGGCTCGAAGTGCCAGTACTCGCGCAGGTCCCGGCAGCGGCCGTCCTCGGCGAACGTGAGCATGAACTCGCCGGCGAGCGTCACGTCCTGCCCGCCGTTCTTCATCGTCACCCACCACTCCACGGCGGTGCGATCGCCGACCGTCAGCGGCGTGCCGTAGCGCACCTCGACGTCCGACTGCGTCTCCGTCACGCGCGCCCAGTAGTCGCGTACGCCCTGCGGACCCGCGAACGCCTCCTGGTAGGGCATCTCGCGATACCGCGAGTCCTCGGTGAACAGCGCCGCGGCGGCGTCGGGATCACGGGTGATCCAGGCCTGCCGGTACGCCTCGAGCCACTCCTCCGCGTTCAGCATCTCTAAACACTACCCAAGAGCTGCTTGTCGCCGCAACCGCGGCCGTTGTCGTCTCGAGATCGCATAGCGAGCTGGATCTGACAACGGCGGGCCGGGCCGGGAAGCAAGAAGGGCCCCGGCGAACCGGGGCCCTTCGATCTGGTGTCTGATTCAGGTGGCCTACGCCCGGAGGAGAGAGGGGAGGACGTAGACCGGTCATTCACCGACGACCGTCGCGGGGGTTATGGGCGACGGCCGCGACAGAGGATACGTCGTCGTCTCGCTCAGTCTGTGTGACACCGGTCACACAGAGCGGGCGGGGCGGCGGCGGCGCGAGCGCGACCGCCGCCCGGACGAGCCGGGCCGCGACGACGCCGAGGTCGCCTGCCGATCGCGCGCCGGCGCGCCCGAGGTCGCGTTGGACGCGAACCCGGAGCGCTCGAACTCGCGGTGGAGCTTCAGCTCGCCGGCGATCTTCGCGACGTCCTTGGCCTGCTCGGCGCCGACGAACGTGATGCCGATCCCGGTGCGCCCGGCGCGGCCGGTGCGCCCGACGCGGTGGACGTAGCCCTCGCGGTCGTCGGGCGGGTCGAACTGGATGACGTGCGAGATGCCGTCGATGTCGATGCCGCGCGCGGCGACGTCCGTGGCGACGAGCGTGTCGACGCGGCCGGCCTCGAACCGGGCCAGCGCCTTCTCGCGCTGGGCCTGCGACTTGTCGCCGTGCATCGCGACGGCCTCGACGCCCTCGCGGCTCAGCCGCTTCACGAGCCGGTCGGCGCCGCGCTTGGTGCGCACGAACACGAGCGCGAGGTCGCGGTCGCCGTCGCGCAGCTCGCGCACGAGCGCGTCGAGGCGGTCGTCGCGCTCTGCGGCCACGAAGCGGTGCTCGATCTTGGCCCGGCGCTCGGGCGGCGTGTGCTCGTGGCGGCGGGCGTCGCGCGTGTAGCGCTCGGCGATGCGGCCGGCCTCGCCGTCGAGCGTGGCCGAGAAGAACACGGTCTGGCGGTCGGCCGGGCACCGGGCGACGATGCGGTCGACGGCCGGGCGGAAGCCCATGTCGAGCATGCGGTCGGCCTCGTCGAGGACGAGCATCCGCACGTGGTCGAGCGAGAACGTGCCGCGCTGGAGGTGGTCCTCCAGCCGGCCCGGGGTCGCGACGAGGATGTGGGCGCGGGCCGCCTCGCGGCCCTGCTTCTCCATCCCGACGCCGCCGTAGACGGCCTTGATGCGCAGCGCGCGGGCGTGCGCCACGGAATGCAGCTCGTCGACGATCTGCGCCGCGAGCTCGCGCGTGGGGGCGAGGACGAGCGCGGACGGCCGCGGGTCGGTGGCCTCGACGAGATCGACGAGCGGGAGGCCGAACGCGAGCGTCTTGCCGGAGCCGGTGGGGGACTTGGCCAGCACGTCGCGGCCGGCCAGGACGTCGCCGATCACCATCTCCTGGATCGGGAACGGCGACGTGAAGCCGCGCTCGGTGAGGGCGGCCACGACGGGCCGGGACACGCCGAGATCGGCGAAGGACTGCGAAGACAATGGACTGCTCCTGATGGGCGGCGCTGCCGGGCCGCGGGATTCGGGAGACGGCTGACCTGACCCCGAACCGCCGTGGCGGAGATGAGCGAGCGAGCTGCCTCGCGGCCGACGGGCGCCGACCGCACACCACCCACCCTAGCGACTCGGGCGGGCGGCGGGCTCGGGGCGGGTCGCCGCCGCGACCGCTCCCCGGCGCGCGATCCGCAGCGCGACCGCCGCCGCGGCCAGCGAGCACGCCGCGCCCGCCCAGAACGTCAGCGCGTACCCGCCGAGCGCGGCGAGCGCGCCCATCAGCGGCCCGCCCAGCCCGAAGCCGGCGTCGAAGAACGCGGTGAACGAGCCCAGCGCCGACCCGCGCCGCTCCTCGGCGACGCGGTCGATGACCAGCAGGGCGAGCGCCGGGTAGACGACCGCGAACCCGACGCCCATGACCACCGCGCCCGCGAGCGCGACCGGCCAGGACCCCGCCACCGCGATCGCGGCCAGGCCGGCGCCCTCGCCCACCGCCGCGCCGACCGCCGCGCGCAGCGGGCCGATGCGGTCGGGCAGCCGGCCGAGCGCCAGGCGCCCGGCGACGACCGCCATCGCGAACCCGGAGAACACGAGCGCGCCGTGTCCGACGCCGCGGTCGGCCAGGTGCAGGATCACGAAGCCCGCCAGCGCCGCGTAGCCGGCGTTGCCGAGCGCGAGCGAGAGGCCCGGGCCCAGCGCCTCGCGGGCGATCAGCGGCGCGCGCCGGCCGGTCCCGGCGCCGCGCGGGCGAGACTCCCGCTGCGCCCACGCGATCGCGGCGCCCACCAGCGGCGCGGCGGCGGCGAAGGCCCACACCGCGTCGTAGCCCCCGAGCGCGCGCAGCCCCTCGCCGATCGCCGGCCCGGCGCTGAGCCCCAGCCAGACCGACAGCCCGAGCAGGCCGATGAGCTGGGCGCGGCGGTCGGCGGGCGCCAGATCGACCACCCAGGCCGCCACCGCGGTGTAGACGGTGCCCTCGCCGATGCCGACGATCAGCCGCGCGAGCACGAGGCCGGGCACGCCCGCCTCGACGAACAGCAGCGCGCCGCCGAGCGCCATCGTCAGCGCGCCGGCCAGGACGACCGGCCGCCGGCCGCGCTCGTCGGCCAGGCGCCCTGCCCACGGACGCGCGATGATCGCGGTGACCGCGAACGCGCCCACCACGACGCCGACCGCGACGTCGCCGGCGCCGATCGGGCCGTGGACGTAGCGGGGCAGGACCGGCAGCACCGCGCCGATCGACAGGAACACGGCCAGGGAGGCCGCGAAGACGCCGGCGATCGCCCTCGCCACCGCCCGTTCTCGCGCCGGCGCGGGCCCGCCGTCGTTGGCCTCCATGGCGCTCAACGCTAGCCCGCCGGTCCAAGCGGGAGCCCGAATCGCCGTGGCACATTCCCGAACCGTGACCCTGCCGGCCACCGCGCCCTATTTCGACGAGCTCGTCGACCACGACGGGACCCCGCGCCCGCACTGCGCCGGGCTCGTCGAGGCGCTGCGCCGGATCGGGCACGAGGGTCTGGCCGCCGCGGGCCGCCGGCGCGACGCGATCTTCGTCCAGCAGGGCATCACCTACGAGGCGGACGAGGAGGGCCAGGTCGTCAAGGACCGCCCGTTCCCGCTCGACCTCGTCCCGCGCGTGATCCCCGCCGCCGAGTGGGCCGCGATCGAGCGCGGCCTGCGCCAACGCATCCGCGCGCTGAACGCCTTCATCGACGACGTCTACCACGGGCGCGAGATCGTCCGCGCCGGCATCGTGCCGTGGACGCTCGTCGTCTCGCGCTCGCACTTCGCCCGCGCCGTGCACGGCATCCGCCCGCCCGGCGGCGTCTACTGCCACGTCGCCGGCTGCGACCTCGTGCGCGACGTCGACGGCACCTGGCGGGTGCTCGAGGACAACGTCCGCACGCCGAGCGGCATCTCCTACGTGCTCGAGAACCGCGCCGCGATGACGCGCCTGCTGCCGCAGCTCTTCGCCGGCCACCGCGTGCGCCCGGTCGACCACTATCCGCAGCTGCTGCTCGCGGCGCTGCGCGCGGTCGCCCCGGCGGCCGAGGGCGAGGCGACGGTCGTCGTGTGGACCCCGGGCTCGCTGAACCCGGCCTACTTCGAGCACGCGTTCCTGGCCCGCCAGATGGGCGTCGAGCTCGTCGAGGCCTCGGACCTCGTCGTGCGCGACGACGTCCTCTACATGCGCACGACGAGTGGCCTGCAGCGCGTCGACGCCGTCTACCGCCGCCTCGACGACGACTTCCTCGACCCGCTCGAGTTGCGCCCCGACTCGCTGCTCGGCGTCCCCGGCCTCGTGCGCGCGTACCGGTCGGGCAACGTCGCGATCGCCAACGCGATCGGCACCGGCGTCGCCGACGACAAGGCGATCTACCACTACGTGCCGGAGATGATCCGCTTCTACCTGGGGGAGGAGCCGGAGCTCCAGAACGTCACGACCTACCTGCTCGGCGACCCCGAGCAGCTCGAGCACGTCCTCGACCGCCTCGGCGAGCTGGTCATCAAGCCCACGGGCGAGTCCGGCGGGAAGGGCGTCTTCATCGGGCCGCAGTGCGCGGAGGACGAGCTCCAGGGCCTGGCCGCGGTCATCCGCCGCCAGCCCGAGCGGTGGATCGCCCAGGAGCTCGTGCGCCTGTCGACGGTCCCGACCGCCGACGCCGACGGCCACCTCAGCCCGCGCCACGTCGACCTGCGCCCGTTCGCCGTGTTCGGGGAGACGATCGAGATCATCCCCGGCGGCCTCACGCGCGTCGCGATGACCCCCGGGTCGATGATCGTCAACTCCTCGCGCGGCGGCGGCAGCAAGGACACGTGGGTGCTCGACGGGGGCGCGGCGGGCGCGCCGCGGCGCCGGCGCCCGGCCCCGGTCGAGCAGTCAGCGCTGCCCGACCTGCGCTACGGCGGCTGGAGCAACCAGGCGCAACAGCAACAGCAGGCTCGGCAGGCCCGCTGATGCTGGCCCGGATCGCTCACGACCTGTACTGGCTCGGCCGCAACCTCGCCCGCGGCGAGCACACGGCGCGCATGCTCGACGGCGTCTCCCAGGCCGACCTGCAGTCGCCGATCGACGACGACCTGTGGGCGGTCACGCTCTCGTGGGACGGCGTGCTGGCGATCATGGGCGCGCCCGCCCTGCCCGGCGGCGCCGACCGCGAGGAGGCGCTGCGCTCGCTCACGGCCGACGCCGGCAACCCCGCGTCCGTGCGCGCGTGCGTCGTGCGCGCGCGCGAGGGCGCGCGCGTGGTGCGCGACGTCATCTCCGCCGAGATGTGGACGGCGGTCAACGGGCTGTACCTGGAGATCGAGTCCGGGGACTTCGCGGGCCCGTTCGGCTTCCTGCAGCGGGTGAAGGAGCGCACCGCGGTGTTCTGGGGCGCGACGGAGGCGACGATGCTGCGCGATGAGGCGGCCGCGTTCCTGCAGGCCGGCCGTCGCCTCGAGGCGGCCGACATGGTGCTGCGGATGCTGCGGGTGGCGCTGCCGCTGGGGCGCGAGGACGGCGCCGGCGACGGGCAGGCGCTCGCGCTGCTGCAGGCGGTCGGCGGCTTCCAGGCCTTCCGCCGCGCGGTGCCCGCGCCGCCGAACGCGGGCCCGGTCGCGCGGTTCCTGCTGTTCGAGCGCGCCTACCCCGACTCGGTCGCCGCCTCGATCGAGTCCGCCCGCGCCGCGCTCGCCGCCGCCGACCACGACGCGCGCGTGTCCGAGCCGGTGCTGCGCCTCAGCCGCGTCGCCGCCGACCTCGAGTTCCGCGCGTGGGACGGCGAGGAGCAGGACCTGCACGAGGTCCTCGCGCTCGTCGGCCGCGAGCTGCGGTCCCTGGACCGCGACATCTCCTCGCGCTATTTCGCCGGGGCCCTCACCTGACCGGACGCCCATGCACTTCCAGCTGCGCTACCTCACCGAGTACCGCTACGACCAGCCGGTCACCGACAACCTCAACGTGCTGCGGGTGCGCCCGGCGACGAACCGCACCCAGCGCGTCGACGACTTCGTCGTGCGCGTCGACCCGGAGACCCGCCTGGGCCGCCACGGGGACTACTTCGGCACCGAGGTGATCGAGTTCGGGATCTCCAAGCCGCACGACCACCTCACGATCGACGTGCGCGCGCGTGACGACGTCGGACCCGGGCGAGCCGCCCGAGGCGGGCTGGGAGGCGGTCGCGACGAGCGCGTACGCGGCGGCGGGCGGCGAGTTCCTGCTGCCCGACGGCGACACGAGCGGCGACCCGCGCCTCGACGAGCTGACCGAGCAGCTGCGCGCGACCACGCCGCTGGCCACGCTGCGGCTGCTCACCGAGCTCGTCCCCGACACGTTCGAGTACCGCCAGGGCGTCACGTACGTCGACTCGACCGTCATCGACCTGCTCGACGCCGGCGCCGGCGTCTGCCAGGACTTCGTCCACCTCGGCCTGCTGCTGCTGCGCCGCCACGGGATCGCCGCCCGCTACGTGTCCGGCTACCTGTGGGCGCCGGGCGAGCAGGCGGCGCAGGGCTCCGTCGAGGTCGACACCCACGCGTGGCTCGAGGCGTTGCTGCCCTCGACCGACGGATCCGGCGAGCCGGTGTGGTGGGGCGCGGACCCGACGAACCGCCGGCTCGTGGGCGAGGGGCACGTGAAGATCGGCCACGGCCGCCACTACCGCGACGTCCCGCCGATCCGCGGCGTGTACCGAGGCGCGGCCAGCGCCGCCCTCGAGGCTTCGGTCCGCATGACGCGGCTCGACCCCGCCACCAGCGCCCGCGCGTGATCGGCTACCATGCTCTGTCCGACCTGCCGCCGGCGGGTCGTTCCTTTGTGTCCCGACCCGGGAGCCCGCCAGATGGCCCGCGGAGACGTGCGCATCGCTGTCACCCTCGCGTGCGAGGAGTGCAAGCGGCGCAACTACCAGACGAACAAGAGCAAGCGAAACAACCCCGACCGGATCACCCTGCGCAAGTTCTGCAAGTGGTGCCGGAAGCACACGTCCCACCGGGAGACCCGGTAGGGACCCGACCTCGATGGCCCGCGACCCCCGCAAGGACGACGACCCGCTCCGGAGAGAGGACCTCCCCGGAGAGCTCGAGCACGCCTCCGGCGAGGTCGACGAGGCGGAGGCCGCGCTGGTCGCGGGCGCGGGCGGCCAGGTGTCCGACGTCTCCGAGTCGGAGCTCGAGCGCCAGGCGGCCGAGGCCGGCCGCGGCGCGCGCATCCCGGCCGACGAGCGCGGCGGCCCCCGCCCGGGCGGCAACCGGGCCCTGAACTTCCTGCGGGCCAGCTGGGCCGAGCTCCAGCGCGTCCAGTGGCCCGACCGGCGTCACGTCACGCAGGCGACGACGGTCGTGATCGGCTTCGTCGCCATCGCCGGCGCCTACCTCGGTGTCGCGGACTGGGCGGCCCAGCGCGTCGTCGAGTTCATCATCTGATCAGAGAGAGACCATGTTCCGCTGGTACGTCGTCAACACCTACTCGGGCCACGAGAAGAAGGTCAAGCAGAACCTCGAGCATCGCGTGGTCTCGCTGGGCCAGCAGCGCAACGTGCGCCAGGTGGTCGTCCCGACCGAGACGGTCTCGGAGATGAAGGACAACCAGAAGGTGATGACCGAGAAGCGCACGATGCCCGGCTACGTGCTCGTGAACATGGAGCTCAACGAGGACTCGTGGAACCTGGTCAAGAACACGCCGGGCGTGACCGGCTTCGTCGGGGCCTCCAACGAGCCCGTGCCGCTCACGCAGGCCGAGGTCGACCGGCTGCTGAAGAAGGAGGTCGCGACCGCGCCGCGGACCCGCGCCCAGTTCTCCATCGGCGAGACGGTCAAGGTCATCTCCGGCCCCCTCTCGGACTTCTCCGGCGAGATCTCCGAGATCAACGAGGACGCCAGCCGCCTGAAGGTCCTCGTCTCTATCTTTGGACGCGAGACCCCGGTCGAGGTCGGCTTCGACCAGGTCAAGAAGATCTAGGAAACCTCATGGCGAAGAAGGTCCTCACCACCATCAAGCTGCAGGCCCCCGGCGGCCAGGCCAGCCCGGCCCCGCCGGTCGGCCCGGCGCTCGGCCAGCACGGCATCAACATCATGGAGTTCGTCAAGGCGTTCAACGCCCAGACGGCGAACGACATGGGCACGACGATCCCGGTCGAGATCACGGTCTACGAGGACCGCTCGTTCACGTTCGTCACCAAGACGCCGCCGGCCGCGGTCCTGATCCGCCAGGCGCTGAACATCGAGAAGGGCTCCTCGGAGCCCAACCGCACGAAGGTCGGCACGATCTCGCAGGCCCAGCTGCGCGAGATCGCCGAGAAGAAGCTGCCGGACCTGAACGCGCACGACGTCGACCAGGCGGCCAAGATCATCGCGGGCACCGCCCGCTCGATGGGCGTGGAGGTGTCGGGCTGATGGCCAAGCACGGCAAGTCGTATCTCGAGGCGCGCGCCAAGGTCGACCGCGAGCGCGAGTACTCGCCGGCCGAGGCGATCCGCCTCGTCAAGGAGCTCAAGCGGGCCAAGTTCGACGAGTCGATCGAGGTCCACATCCGCACCGGCCTGAACGTGCGCCACGCCGACGAGCAGCTGCGCGGCACGATCGCCCTGCCCAACGGGCTCGGCAAGGAGGTCACGGTCGCCGTGTTCGCCCAGGGGCCGAAGGCCGCCGAGGCGGAGGCCGCCGGCGCCGACGTCGTGGGCGCCGAGGACCTCGCCAAGCGCATCGAGGACGGCTTCACCGACTTCGACGTCGCGATCGCCACGCCGGACCTGATGCCGATCGTCGGCCGGCTGGGCCGCATCCTCGGCCCGCAGGGCAAGATGCCCAACCCGAAGGTCGGCACGGTCACGATGGACGTGGCCAAGGCCGTCGAGGAGGCCAAGGCCGGCAAGATCGAGTACCGCACCGACCGCAACGCGATCGTGCACCTCACGATCGGCAAGACCTCCTTCGACGAGAAGGCCCTGCTGGAGAACTACGCCGCGGTGATCGACGAGATCGTCCGCGCCAAGCCGTCGGCGGCCAAGGGCCGCTACATCCGCTCGATCACGCTGGCCTCCACCCAGGGCCCGGGCGTGAAGGTGGATCCCACCCGTGTCCGCGACATCGTCGAGGAGGCTGTGCCGGCCGCGGCCTGAGCGACAGCCCTTCTCCCGAGACCCCCGGCAGCCATAGGCGGAAGACCGGGCTAGGAGGCTGATGAACCGAGAGCAGAAAGCTGCGGCGATCGCCGAGATCGCCAACGAGATCCAGGAGTCGCAGGCGGTCTTCGCCGTCGACTACCGCGGGATCTCCGTGCCCCAGGCGGCCGAGTTGCGCGCGAAGCTGCGCGAGGCCGACACCCGCTTCCGGATCGTGAAGAACACGCTCACGGAGCGGGCCGCCGACCAGGCCGGCGCCGAGGCGCTGAAGGACCTCCTGGAGGGCCCGACGGCGCTCGCCTTCGTCCGCGGCGACGCCGCCGCGGCCGCCAAGGCGATCGCCGACTACGCGCGGGCCACGGACCTGCTGCCGTTCAAGGGCGGGTTCATGGACGGCGCGGCGCTCGACCCCGACCAGATCCGGGCGATCTCCCGCCTGCCCTCGCGCGACGTCCTCTACGGGCAGCTCGTGGGCATCGTGGCGTCGCCGATCAGCGGCCTCGCCCGGACCCTGCAGGCGCTCATCTCCGGCCTGGCCATCCAGCTCGGCCAGATCCAGGAGCAGGGGCTCGTGGGGCAGGGCGCACCGGCCGCTGAGGCCGAGGCGCCTGCGGCCGAGGCGGAGGCTCCGGCCGCGGAGGCCGAGGCTCCGGCCGAGGCGCCCGAGGCCGAGGCCCCGGCGGCCGAGGCCGACCAGGACGCCGAGCCGCCCGAGGCCGCTCCGGCGGCCGCCCAGGACCCCGCCGAGGGGGCCGACGACGCATCAGCAACGACTTCGAACGACGAGGAGCAGTAGACCATGGCCACCAGCACCCAGGAGTGGATCGACGAGCTGAAGAGCATCTCCGTGCTCGAGCTCGCGGAGCGCATCAAGGCGCTCGAGGAGGAGTTCGGCGTCTCGGCCACGGCCGTGGCCGCGGCGGCCCCGGCCGCCGGCGCGGCCGCCGCCGGCGGCGGTGACGCGGGCGGCGGCGAGGAGGCCTCGTCGACGGTCGACGTCATCCTGGCCGGCGCCGGCGACAAGAAGATCCAGGTCATCAAGGTCGTCCGCGCGGCGACCGGCCTGGGCCTGAAGGAGGCCAAGGCCCTCGTCGACGAGGCGCCCAAGCCCGTCAAGGAGGGCATCGAGCGCGAGGAGGCCGAGAAGCTCAAGGCCGAGCTCGAGGAGGCCGGCGCCACCGTCGAGCTCAAGTAGCTCGCGGCTCGCGCCGCATCAGCCGTCGTCGAGGGGCGCCCCCGCGGGGCGCCCCTCGTCGTTCTCAACTCCGCGGCGCGTAGCGGTGGTGGAGCATCAGGTCGTTGCCGTCGGCGTCCGTGAACAGCGCCATCTTGCAGACGCCGGTGTCGAACGTGTCCCCGTGGAACTGCACGCCCTTGGCCTCGAGCTCGGCGCGCGCCTTGTCGATGTCGTCGACGTGCAGCGCCAGGTGGGCGTTCTTCTGGGGCTGGAACGGGATGCCCTGCTTCTCGGGCTCCCAGATCCCCAGGCACGTCTCGCCGACCCAGAACTCGTAGTCGGCGTGCTCGTCCTTGCGCAGGCCGAGGGTCTCGCCGTAGAAGCGGCGGGCGCGCTCGGCGTCCTGCGTCGGGACCGCGACGAAGTCCAGCTTGGTGATGAGGCTCATGGCCGGAAGCGTGCCACCGATTGCGGCCACGTGGTGACCGCAATGGCGCCCGTGCGATCATGCCGCGCCTGATGCTCACGCTCCGCGCCGGACAGCTCGAGGCCGACGTCGCGCCCGAGGCGGGGATGGTCGTCGCCTCCCTGCGCTTCCGCGGCGACGAGCTGCTCGGCGTGCGCGCCGGGCTGGCCGGCTGGCGCGAGGGGCGCACGTTCGGCGTGCCGCTGCTGTACCCGTTCGCCAACCGCCTGTCGGAGGTGCGCAGCCCGCGGATCGACGCGTCGGCGGCGCGGCGCGACGGGCGCTTCCCGATCCACGGCCTGCCCGCCGCCCGCGGCCCGTGGCGGGTCGTCGAGGACACGCCCGAGCGCGTGCGCGGCGCGCTGGACTGGGACGACCCGGCGTTCCCGCCGGCGCACACGGTCGAGGTCGAGCACGCGCTCGACGCGCGTGGCCTGCGCGTGACGACGCGCGTGATCGGCGACGGCGTGCCGGTCTCGTTCGGCTGGCACCCGTACATCGCGATCGACCGCGCCCGCGACGAGGTCGACATCCCCGCGATGCGCCGCCTGGTGCTCGACGCCGACGGCATGCCGACCGGCGCGGTCGAGGACGCGCCCGCCGTGTCGGGCCTGCTCGGCGACCGCGCGTTCGACGACCTCTACGAGGCGCCGGACGCGCCGCTGCGCGCCGGCCGTCTGGCCGTCGTCTTCGAGTCCGGCGTCCACTACGCGCAGGTCTTCGCGCCGCCGTCCGAGCCGCTGATCGCCTTCGAGCCGATGTCGGCGCCGGTGAACGCGCTGGTCAGCGGCGACGGGCTGCAGACGTCGCCGTACGAGATGGCCTTCCGCCTCGAGCTCGCATGATCCTCGCCGACCGCTGGTCCTCGATCGACGAGATCGTCGCCGCCCACCGGCCGCTGCGGCTGGACCTCGGCTGCGGCTACGTCAAGCCCGCCGGGTACGTCGGCCTCGACGACCTGCGCGGCGTCGGCGGCCTCCAGGGCCAGCTCCCGTCCGTGGAGGGCGGGCCCGACGTGCTGCTGGACCTCAACGAGGACGAGTACCCGTTCCCGGACGGGAGCGTGGAGGAGATCCGCTCGCGCCACTTCCTCGAGCACTCCCACCTCGACCACGTCTTCGCGCAGTCGCACCGGCTGCTGCGCCCCGGCGGCCTGTTCGTCGCGATCGTCCCGTACGCCAACAGCGCCGACGGGATGTCGCCCGGCCACCACGTCTTCCTCACCGAGCGCTTCTTCGAGCGCAACCCGTCCTTCGGGCAGAAGTTCCAGATCACCCGCATCACCTACCGCCAGAGCGAGGAATGGGAGGCGTGGCCGCGGCTGCTGCGCCGCCTGATCCCGTACGACTGGGCGCGGACGCACCTCTTCAACGTGTGCAAGGAGATGCGCGTGGAGGCTGTGCGCCGCCCGTAACGGGGCCGAACGAAGGTCCATCGCGCGCTCACAGGGGTCATGGCGCGTCGCCGCTCGGCCGATCCGGCACGGACCATGCGACCGATCCCCTCCCTCATCATCGCGGCCGTCGCGACCCTCGGGTTGGCGGCGCCCGCTGCGGCCGCCGACCGGCCGCAGACCTACCAGGAGTGCCTGGCCGAGCAGGCCACGAACCTCAACGTCGACTGCGTGACCGCGAGCCAGGTCGGGCCCAAGCCGCGCAAGGCCAAGGCCAAGACGCCGCGGACCGTCCGGGTCGAGTGGTCGCTGGGCGGCTGCGCCGGCTTCCCGGCCACGTCGTGGCAGTGGCGGGTGCGCATCCTGCGCGACGACCGCAAGGGCACCTGGATCCCGGCGGAGTCCCCGGACGGCACCCGCAACTACCTGTTCGGCGGCACGACGCAGACCGGCAGCCGGGAGATCAAGCTCGCCCGCGGCGCGTACTACGTCGACCTGGCGGTCGAGCACGCGACGTCGCCCGACGGCGGCGACTGCGGCGGGGTCGACGTGCGCTCCGCGCGCTTCGTCGTCCGCTGACCCTCGCCTCGGCCCGGAGCCGCCGTCCGCCTCAGGACGGCGGCGCCGGGCAGGCGCTGGGCACCGGCACCGGCCGGCCGATGTCCGCCATCGCCTTCATGTAGGTCTCGACGTCGGGCGAGTCGGCGGCCGCGGCCGACCAGATCACGGTCGTGCACGTGGACGTGTCGCAGTTCCCGCCGAACGTGCTGTAGCCGGCCGACTCGACCACCCGGCAGCGGCAGGCGGCGCGGTCGGGCCGGCGCCGGTCGACCGTGCAGGTCATGTCCAGGCAGTTGGCCCAGCGTCCCGGGCCCGCGCACGTCATGCCGCGCCCCGTCCTGGCCTCCTCGGCCGGGATCGCGAACGTCGACACGACCTGCCGCTTCGTGGGGGCGCGCTTCTCGCAGGACGTGTAGCCGAACGAGTAGCCGTGGCGGACCGTGCAGCGGCAGACGACCTCGTCCGGCCGGCCCCGCACCGGCTTGCACGACGCCGAGCTGCACAGCGCGTAGCGCTGGCGGCACAGCCAGCCGTTGCCGGCCTTGACCTTCCGCGGGCCGGTCGCGCGGCCCATGCGGGCGACGCTCGCCCACGCGGACTCGACCGCGGGGAGGATCGCGACGGCGACCGCCCCGGCGAGCGCGCCGCGCAGCACGCCGCGGCGGCCCAGCCGGTCGCGCGCGCCGGCCGCGACCGCCTGCTCGACGAGCGCGGCGATCGCCCCGGCGCCCTCGGCGGGGGCGGCCGCGACCCGGCCGTCCGCGCCGACGAGCACCGCGGTCGGCGTGGCGGCGATGCCGTACGCGGCGAGCGCGGCGCCGTCGGGATCGAGCAGCACGCGCACGGGCCCGTCGGCGGTGTCCAGCGGCCGGTCGCTGACCACGGCGACGCTCAGGCGCCGGGCGTGCTCGCGCTCCCAACGCGCGAGCGTGGGCAGCAGCTCGTGGCAGGCGCCGCACCCCGCGCCGGCGAACACGAGCAGGCGCGGTCCCGGCAGCGCGTCCAGCGCGACCTCGCGGCCGGTCGTGTCGCGCAGCGCCAGCGCCGGAGCCGCCGCGCCGGCGCGCACCGCCGGGCGCGAGCGCGTCGCGACCATCGCCGCGACGGCGGCCAGCGCGACGGCGGCGAACGCGGCCGGCGCGCGCCCGCCGGCGGCGACGAACGCGGCGACCGTCGCCAGCAGCGCGTTGCGCGCGACGGCCGGCCAGCCCGCCGGCCCGGCGCTCAGCCGCCCGAAGCAGCGGCACTCGATGTCGCGGCCCCGCGCCGCGCCGCGCGCCAGCAGGGCGGCGAAGGCCACCAGCAGCGCCCCGGCGGCCAGCGCCGCGACCCGCGACACGGGCGCCGGCGCCAGCAGCGCGGCCGCGAGCGCCAGCTCGACCGCGGGCAGGCCCCACGCGATCGGCGGGCCCCAGGCGGCGGGCAGGCCGAGGTCGCGCGCGGCGTGCCGGGTGCCGTCGCGGTCGGCGAGCTTGGCCGCGGCGGCCACGGCCAGCACGATGGACAGGAGGACCTGCGCGAGAACCAGCGTCAATGCCGTGCTCCCCTCGGAAATCGCATCCGGCGGTTCGGCGCGACGCTACCAGCGCGATCGGCGGTGTCTCGTGCGCGCACGCGCGCGAGAAGGCCGGAGCGGCGCAGCGCCCGCGTCGTGGCCGGATCACGGGCCGGTTGGTACAGTGCAGGCCCTCGGCCGATAGTCGAAGCCGCCCACCGCACGGCACCGCGCCACATACGCGGTCGCCACGGGCGGGGTCCGTGAGCGCCGAGACGCCCCCGCGGGGGTCCAGCTTCGCGCTGTGCTAACTTGGAACGTCGCGCGCTTTCCATGGAGCGCGCGAGCCCCCGCCCACCTCGCACCTTCGACCCTTCCAGAGGAGTCGCCGTCTTGGCTTCCACTGACGCCACGCGCAAGCGCCGGTCCTTCGCGCGCCTGAGCAAGCCCCTCGAGGTCCCCAACCTCATCGACATCCAGCGCCGCTCCTTCGAGCGCCTGACCGACCCCGAGAACGGCGGGCTGCGCGAGACGATCGACGACATCACGCCGATCGAGGACTACACCGGCAACCTCGCCGTCGACTTCGGCGAGTTCACCTTCGACGAGCCTGTCGCGTCCATCGAGGAGTGCCGCGAGAAGGACCTCACGTACGCGCGGCCGCTGACGGTCACCGTCGCGTTCGTCAACCGGGAGACCGGCGAGATCCGCGAGCAGTCGGTGTTCATGGGCGACTTCCCGTGGATGACCGAGCGCGGCACGTTCATCATCAACGGCACCGAGCGCGTCGTCGTCACGCAGCTCGTCCGCTCGCCGGGCGCCTACCTGATGGAGCCCAAGGATCGCGAGAAGCAGGTCTTCATCGCGAACCTGATGCCGGCCCGCGGCTCGTGGCTCGAGCTCGAGATCGACAAGAAGGGCAAGGTCTTCGTCCGCATCGACCGCAAGCGCAAGCTGCCGGTCACGGTCCTGCTGCGCGCGATGGGCTACGCGAGCGACGAGGAGATCCTGCGCCTCTTCGACAACTCGCTCTACATCCGCAACACGATCGACGCCGACACCGAGGTCACCAAGACCGAGGAGGGCGCGCTCATCGAGCTGTTCAAGAAGCAGCGCCCGGGTGAGCCGCCGAGCGTCGACAACGCGCGCGCGCTGCTCAACCAGCTCTTCTTCGACCCCAAGCGCTACGACCTCAGCCGGGTCGGCCGCTACAAGCTGAACTCGCGCCTGGGCCTCGACATCGACCTCGAGACCCGCACCCTGACCCACGACGACATCATCGCGCTGGTCAAGGAGCTGGTCACGCTTCCGAAGCTGCTCGGCATGCCCGAGGAGCCCGAGGTCGAGATCAAGGACTACGCGGCCGAGGCCGCGGCGATGCCGCGCGAGCCCATCCAGGAGCACCTGGACGAGTACGAGCACTTCGGCAACCGCCGTCTGCGCACCGTCGGCGAGCTGATCCAGGAGGCGTTCCGGATCGGCCTGTACCGCATGGAGCGCGTCGTGCGCGAGCGCCTCACCACCGAGGACGCCGACACGATCACGCCGCAGACGATCATCAACATCCGCCCGGTCGTGGCCGCGATGAAGGAGTTCTTCGGCTCCTCGCAGCTCAGCCAGTTCATGGACCAGACGAACTCGCTGGCCGGCCTGACCCACCGCCGCCGCCTCAACTCGCTGGGCGCCGGCGGCCTCACGCGCGAGCGCGCGCCGATCGAGGTGCGCGACGTGCACCCGACCCACTACGGGCGCATGTGCCCGATCGAGACGCCGGAGGGCCCGAACATCGGCCTGATCGGTTCGCTGTCGAGCTACGCGAAGGTCTCCGAGCACGGGTTCGTCACGACCCCGTACCGCGTCGTCAAGAACGGCGTGGTCACCGACGAGATCGTCCACCTGGACGCCACCCAGGAGGAGGAGAAGCTCGTCGCGCAGGCCGACACGCCGGTGGACGACAAGGGCAAGATCACCGCCAAGGAGTGCCTCTGCCGCACGCAGGCCGGCCAGTACGTGACCGTGCCGCCGAGCGAGGTCGACCTCATGGACGTCTCGCCCGAGCAGATCTGGTCGGTCGCGACGGCGATGATCCCGTTCCTGGAGCACGACGACGCGAACCGCGCGCTGATGGGCTCCAACATGCAGCGCCAGGCCGTGCCGCTGCTGAAGACCGACGCGCCGATCATCGGCACCGGCATGGAGCGGCGCGCCGCCCTGGACACCGGCGACGTGATCATCGCCCGCAACGACGGCACGATCGCCTACGTCGACGCGACCCACATCACCGTCGAGACCAAGGACGGCGGGCGCGACGAGTACGAGCTGCAGAAGTTCATGCGCTCCAACCAGGGCACGCTCATCCACCACAAGCCGCTGGTCAACCCCGGCCAGACGGTGAAGAAGGGCGACGTGCTCGCCGACGGCTCCTCGACCGACCACGGCGAGATGGCCCTCGGCAAGAACCTGATGGTCGCCTTCATGTCCTGGGAGGGCTACAACTTCGAGGACGCGATCATCCTGTCCAACCGCCTCGTCAAGGACGACGAGCTCACCTCGATCCACATCGAGGAGTACGAGATCGACGCCCGCACGACCAAGCTGGGCGACGAGGAGATCACGCGCGACATCCCGAACCGCTCCGAGGAGTCGCTGCGCAACCTCGACGACCGCGGCATCGTCCGCATCGGCGCCGAGGTCGGCTCCGGCGACCTGCTCGTCGGCAAGGTCACGCCGAAGGGCGAGACGGAGCTGACGGCCGAGGAGAAGCTGATCCGCGCGATCTTCAAGGAGAAGGCGCGCGAGGTCCGCGACACCTCGCTGAAGGTGCCGCACGGCGAGGGCGGCGTCGTCATCGACGTCATGACCTTCAGCCGCGAGAACGGCGACGACCTGCCGCCCGGGGTCAACGAGCTCGTGCGCGTGTTCGTGGCCAAGAAGCGCAAGATCTCCGAGGGCGACAAGCTCGCCGGCCGCCACGGCAACAAGGGCGTCATCTCGAAGATCGTCGACGAGCAGGACATGCCGTTCCTCGAGGACGGCACCCCCGTCGACGTGATCCTGAACCCGCTCGGCGTCCCGTCGCGCATGAACGTCGGCCAGATCCTGGAGACCCACCTCGGGTGGGCCGCCGCGCAGGGCTGGTACGACGACGGCAGCGACGCCTACAAGGAGGCCAAGAAGAACGGCGGCAAGGTGTACATCTCCACGCCGGTGTTCGACGGCGCGTCCATCCAGGACGTCGACGAGGCGCTCATCAAGTGGCAGGAGGCCCACGACGGCGCCATCAAGATGGACATCGACATGAGCCGTCGCCCGGGCGAGCGCGCCAGCGGCAAGCTCCAGCTCTTCAACGGCCGCACCGGCGAGCCGTTCGAGGAGAAGGTGACCGTCGGCTACATGTACATCCTGAAGCTGCACCACCTCGTCGACGACAAGATCCACGCGCGCTCGACCGGCCCGTACTCGCTCGTCACCCAGCAGCCGCTGGGCGGCAAGGCGCAGTTCGGCGGCCAGCGCTTCGGCGAGATGGAGGTGTGGGCGCTGGAGGCCTACGGCGCCGCCTACACGCTCCAGGAGATGCTGACCATCAAGTCCGACGACACCGTCGGGCGCGTGAAGGCCTACGAGGCGATCGTGAAAGGCGAGAACATCGCCGAGCCGTCGATCCCCGAGTCCTTCAAGGTGCTCCTGAAGGAGATGCAGTCGCTGGCGCTCGACGTCAACGTCGTCTCCGACGAGGGCGCGCGCGCCGAGATGGGCGACGAGGACGACGACCTGCTGCGCGCGGCCGAGGAGCTCGGCATCGACCTCTCCGGGGTCCGGGCCGGCGAGAACGCGGGCGCCGACGAGCAGGTCGAGGGCTCCGATGACACCGACGCCGAGCCCTCCGGCGAGAACGACGAGGACATCGAGGCCGACGTCGATGTGGACATCGACGCCGACGTGGACATCGCGGACCTTCCGCAGGAGTAACTCTTGATCGACATCAACAACTTCGACGCCATCGAGATCGGCCTCGCGTCGAGCAAGCAGATCCGCAGCTGGAGCTCGGGCGAGGTCACGAAGCCCGAGACGATCAACTACCGGACGCTGAAGCCCGAGAAGGACGGCCTGTTCTGCGAGCGCATCTTCGGTCCCACCAAGGACTGGGAGTGCTACTGCGGCAAGTACAAGCGCGTCCGCTACAAGGGCATCGTCTGCGAGCGCTGCGGCGTGGAGGTCACGCGGTCCAAGGTGCGCCGTGAGCGCATGGGCCACATCGACCTGGCCGCCCCGGTCAGCCACATCTGGTTCTTCAAGGGCGTGCCGTCGCGCATCGGCTACCTGCTCGACATGGCGCCCAAGGAGCTGGAGAAGGTCCTCTACTTCGCCGCGTCGATCGTGACGTGGGTGGACGACGAGGCCCGCCAGCGCGACCTGCCCGAGCTCGAGGCGCAGGTCAACGCGGTGCTGGACTCCTACGCCGCCGAGCGCGAGGAGCGCGTGCTGGAGCTGCGCGAGTCGCTGGCGCGCCGCGAGGCGTACCTGACCTCGGGCGACCAGTCCGGGTTCAGCGACGAGGACCACCTGTGGGCCGACTCGCTGGACGTCAAGATCAACAAGCTCGACGACGACGAGCGCGAGAAGCTCCTCAAGGAGCTGCGCAAGACGTTCGAGGCCGACATCGCCGACACGGAGGCCTACATCGAGGACGCGGCCGAGCGCATGCGTCAGGTGTGGGAGCTCTTCAAGGAGATGGAGCCCAAGCGCATCGAGCACGACGAGACGCTGTTCCGCGAGCTCAAGGAGCGCTTCGGCTCCCCGTACGGCTTCGGCGAGTACTTCCGCGGCGGCATGGGCGCCGAGGCCATCCGCGACCTGCTCGAGCAGGTCGACCTGGAGGCCGAGGCGGCCGAGCTCGAGGAGCAGGTCAAGACCGCCAAGGGCCAGAAGCAGGCCCGCGCGGTCAAGCGCCTGAAGGTCGTCTCCGCGTTCATCCAGTCGGGCAACCGCCCCGAGCAGATGATCCTCGAGGCCGTCCCGGTCATCCCGCCGGAGCTGCGCCCGATGGTCCAGCTCGACGGCGGGCGCTTCGCGACGTCCGACCTGAACGACCTCTACCGCCGCGTCATCAACCGCAACAACCGCCTGAAGCGGCTGCTGGACCTGGGCGCGCCGGAGATCATCGTCAACAACGAGAAGCGGATGCTCCAGGAGGCCGTCGACGCCCTGTTCGACAACGGCCGCCGCGGGCGCCCCGTCACCGGCCCGGGCAACCGGCCGCTGAAGTCCCTGAGCGACATGCTCAAGGGCAAGCAGGGCCGCTTCCGCCAGAACCTGCTGGGCAAGCGCGTCGACTACTCGGGCCGCTCGGTCATCGTGGCCGGCCCGAACCTGCGCCTGCACCAGTGCGGCCTGCCGAAGCTGATGGCGCTCGAGCTGTTCAAGCCGTTCATCATGGCCCGGCTCGTCGAGCGCAAGTCGGCGCAGAACATCAAGGCGGCCAAGAAGATGGTCGACTCGATGATCCCCGAGGTCTGGGACGTGCTCGAGGAGGTCATCGCCGAGCACCCGGTCCTGCTGAACCGGGCGCCGACGCTGCACCGCCTCGGCATCCAGGCGTTCGAGCCGATCCTCGTCGAGGGCAAGGCGATCCAGGTCCACCCGCTCGTCTGCTCCGCGTTCAACGCGGACTTCGACGGCGACCAGATGGCCGTGCACCTGCCGCTGAGCGCCGAGGCGCAGGCGGAGGCGCGGATCCTGATGCTGTCGGCCAACAACATCCTGTCCCCCGCGCACGGCGCGCCGCTGGCGACGCCGTCGCAGGACATGGTGCTGGGCGCCTACTACCTGACCTACGGCCCCGAGCCGGACGAGCTGGAGCAGATCGACCCGGCCTCCGTCGAGCCGCGTCCGCACGTGTTCCGCACGGCCCAGGAGGCCGAGCTGAGCTACGACTTCGGCGCGGTCAAGCTGCACGACCTGGCCGAGTACCGGCCGGTCGGGCGCGAGGGCGGCCACGTCCTCACGACGGTCGGGCGGATCATCTACAACGACCGCATCGAGCGCGCCCTCGAGAACGCGATGGGCGACGAGTTCGATCCGAGCACCTACGAGTTCGTCAACAAGCCGATGAAGAAGCGCGACACCGCGCGGCTCATCGACGAGCTCGTGCAGACCTACGGGGCGCCCGTGGTCGCGCTCGTCCTCGACGCGTTCAAGGACCTCGGGTTCAAGTACGCGACGCAGGCCGGCATCACGGTGTCCAAGAACGACGTGGTCGTGCCGCCGTCGAAGGCCGAGATCCTGGCCAAGTACGACAACCTCGTCGCGGAGATCGAGGACCAGTACGAGATGGGCCTCATCACCGAGGAGGAGCGCAAGGACGCGATCGTCGCCCAGTGGGACGCCGCGACCGACGAGGTGGCGGACGCGATGGTCGAGAACCTCGACCAGCTCAACCCCATCTACATGATGGCCAACTCGGGCGCCCGCGGGTCGTTCAAGCAGATCCGCCAGCTGGCGGGCATGCGCGGCCTCATGGCCAACCCGAAGGGCGAGATCATCCCGCGCCCGATCAAGGCCAACTTCATCGAGGGCCTGTCCGTGCTCGAGTACTTCATCTCGACGCACGGCGCGCGCAAGGGCCTCGCGGACACCGCGCTGCGCACCGCCGACTCGGGGTACCTGACCCGGCGCCTGGTCGACGTGTCGCAGGACGTGATCATCCGCGAGCCCGACTGCGGCACCGAGGAGTACATCGAGCTGCTGGCGTTCAACGACGCCGGCGAGCCCAACGACAACCTCGTCGGGCGGATCGCCCCGGTGGACATCAAGGCCGCCGACGGCAAGACCGTCCTGGTCGAGAAGGGCGCCGAGATCGGCCGCGACGAGTTCGCGGCGATCATCGACGCCTTCCGCCCGCAGTACGACGACGAAGGCGTCAACCAGAAGATCCCGGTGCGCTCCGTGCTGAAGTGCGAGGCGACCTCGGGCGTGTGCCAGCACTGCTACGGCCGCTCGATGGCGACCGGCAAGCTGGCCCAGATCGGCGACGCGGTCGGCATCATCGCCGCGCAGTCGATCGGCGAGCCCGGCACGCAGCTGACCATGCGGACGTTCCACACCGGCGGCGTCGCCGGCGCGGACATCACGCACGGCCTGCCGCGCGTCGTCGAGCTGTTCGAGGCGCGCAAGCCGAAGGGCCTGGCGCAGATCAGCGAGGTCGACGGCGTCGTGTCGATCGAGGAGACCGACAAGGCGATCAACGTCATCGTCACCGACGACGGCGGCGACGAGCACAAGTACTCGTTCCCGCGGCGCACGCGCATGTTCGTCGAGGACGGCCAGCGCATCGAGAAGGGCACGCAGCTCAACGAGGGCTCGCTGTACCCGCACGACGTGCTGCGCATCCAGGGCCGGACGGCGACCGAGCAGTACCTCGTCAAGGAGGTGCAGGTCGTCTACAAGTCCCAGGGCGTCGACATCAACGACAAGCACATCGAGCTGATCGTGCGTCAGATGCTCAAGAAGGTGCGCGTCGACCAGAAGGGCGACACCGACTACCTCCCGGGCGCGTTCGTGGACCGCTACGAGTTCGCCCGCGAGAACGAGCGGGTGATGGCCGAGGGCGGCGAGCCGGCGCAGTACGAGGAGATCATCCTCGGCATCACGAAGGCGTCGCTGAACACGGACTCGTTCCTGTCGGCCGCCTCCTTCCAGGAGACCACCAAGGTCCTGACCGACGCGGCGCTCGAGGGCAAGATCGACCGCCTCAACGGCCTGAAGGAGAACGTGATCATCGGCAAGCTGATCCCGGCCGCCACGGGGCTGAAGCGCTACCGGCGGATCGAGATCGAGCCGGCCGAGCCGCTCCCGCGGGCCGACGAGGTCGGGCTGCTGGACTCCGACGACATCGCGGCCGAGCTCGGCCTCGGTGGCGAGGGGCTCGGCAACTTCGGGTTCGACGACCAGGAGCTGGCCTCGCTGGGCGAGATCGGCAACGGCGGTGGGGCCGACCCCGGCTTCGCCGAGGAGCTCGCCGACCTCGACGTCCCGTCCGACGACGAGGAGAAGAGCTAGGGGAACGCTCGTCCCGGGGGCGAGGTTCCCTCATCGGGTGTTCGCCCAGAGGGCGAAACCCGCGCCTCGCTCCCGGTGCTCCCAAGGGCTCGCGCGAAGGCGCGCAGGCGCTCGGCGTGCGCGGCTGTGAGGCCGCTCGCGGGGGCCGTCTCCACGAGCAGCGTGGGGGCGGCCCTTCGCGCTGCCCAGGCTCGGACCGCGTCGTTGAGGTCGTCGTCGACCCAGGCCAGCGGACGGTCCTGCGCGTGCTGCCGCACCGCCTCGAGCTTCCAGTGGCCGGGGCTGTTGCCGAACGTCAGATGTGGGTAAGGGCCGAGCCTGAGGACGTGGGGCAGGTGGTCGTTGGCGCGGTCCTTCCACCCCGAGCACCAGACGACCTCGTACAAGCCGTCGAGCGCATGCAGGTGCTCGGCGGCGTCGTGCGAAAGGAGATGAACGATGCCGTCGACCTGGTGCCAGCTGCAACGAGCGGGAACCGCGCTCGGATCGAACCCGAACAGGCTCAACACGCCGTCGATGTCGACGAACAGCAGCGGTTTGTCCCGTGGTTGCAGCAACTCTGCGCGGATTCGACCGACTGGCGCCGCATTCGGGCCCAGAGCGCTATGGTGACATCCAACGTCGGGCATCAAGGTTGGAAGCGCGGCCGCCGATTGCTTGAGAGAACCCGGCGCCGCGATCTTTCTTCCTCACCGGCGTTCCTCTTACCTGAATGACTCTTCACCTCGGCATCCTCATGGCGCTGCTCTGCGCCTTCGTGACGAACCTCGCGTTCCTCTACAAGCACCGCGGAGCCTGCGCCGCTCCGCCCGTCGACATCCGCCGCCCCATCGCCTCGGCCGTCGGCCTGTTCCGCTCCCCCTGGTTCGCGCTCGGCATGCTGGTCGCGCTCGGCGCGTGGGTCTTCCACGTCGCCGCCCTCGCGCTCGCACCGCTGTCGGTCGTGCAGGTCGTGCTGGCCAGCGGCCTCGTGCTGCTGGCCGTGATGGCCGACCGCCTCTTCGGCTTCACCGTCGGCCGCCGCCAGTGGCTCGGCCTCGCCGCGATGGCCCTGGGCATCGGCCTCATCGCCATCACGCAGCCCGGCGCCACGGGCGCGCACTCGAGCTACTCGGTGCTCGCGATGGTCGCCTTCGAGGGCGGCCTGCTCGGCCTCGGCGCGCTGCTGATCGCCGGCCCGCGGGTGGTCGGCGCCCGGGCCGAGCATCACGGCCTCGCGCTCGGCGCGGCGGCCGGCGTGATGTTCGGCGTGTCCGACGTCGCGATCAAGGCGCTGACCGGCCTCGTCGGGATCGACGGCCTCTTCGGCCTCGTGTCCCCGTGGCTGGGGGTCGCCGCGCTCGCCTCCGTCGCCGCCTTCTACGCGTCGGCGCGCGGCCTGCAGGTCGGCGAGGCCGTCCCGGTCATCGCGATCACGGGCACCGCCGCGAACGTCTCCTGCATCGCCGGCGGCATCCTCGTCTTCGGCGACCCGCTGCCGGGCGACGCGATCGGCATCGTGCTGCAGTCTGTCGCGTTCGTCCTCGTGATCGTCGCGGCCGCCCTGACGCCCGCCCCGATCCGCGCCGCGCGGGTCGAGCCGGCGCCGGCGGCGGCGTAGCCCGCGCCTCGTCGGACCGGCGGGCGCGCGCGGTGGCCACCCCCTGGGGTGGGAGCCCTCGTCCGCCTAGGAGCCTGTTGAAGTTTCGGCGGTGGTGAGGCGGTCGATCTCGGCCGAGCAGCGGCCGAGGAGGTTAAGGAGGCCGGTGATGGCGGCGAGGTCGGGGCTGTTGTCGCCGGCCTGGCCGTCAGAT
>Ga0310821_100156_pt1 | contig 63739 bp, 62 predicted proteins | sample P4_ome_FD_201300 | JGI IMG/M metagenome (GOLD analysis project Ga0310821, IMG submission 201300) | Sorghum-adapted microbial communities from Joint BioEnergy Institute, Emeryville, California, United States - P4_Day56_Rep1 | ecosystem: Engineered > Bioreactor > SSF (Solid state fermentation) >...
CCGCCGCTCGGCTCGCCCTCCGGGCTCGCCTCCCGGCCGGCGATCCGTCCGACAAGCCTGCCAGCGTCCTGGTTCTACAGCCCACCGACTCTCACAGTCAGTGGACCGAAGACCGGGGTCCCTCCAGCTCTTCGGTGACGTAGCCGCCTCGGCGCCATGTGACCTGGCTGAGGTCTGTGCCATCGGCGACGCCGAAGTACTGAAACGGAACGAGGAACCCCTGGTCGATGGCCTCCCAGAGGCGAAGCTCGACGGCAATCCGATGGTCGAACCAAACGGTCACGTCCTGGCCGTCCAGACGCTCCGGTGTGGCGGTCAGCCCCAGCAGCTCGCGCGGCCGCAGGTGCTTCAGCAGCCGGTCGTAGGTCGCCGCGGCCGCATGGTGGAACTCGTCGACCACGACCACGTCGAACGCGCCGGGTGCGAGCTGGGCGAGCCGGTCGGCGCGGAGCGACTGCACCATCGCGAAGACGTGGCGGCCTTCCGCAATCCGGCCGCCACCATGGATCTCGCCGAACGACCCATCGCGCAGGACCGCGCGGTAGGTCGCCAACGACTGGCGCAGGATCTCCTCGCGGTGTGCGACGAAGAGCAGCGAGAGGTCTTCACCGGAGCGCTTGAGCAACTGCTGGTAGTCGAGTGCGGCGACCACGGTCTTGCCCGTTCCCGTCGCGGCGACGACGAGGTTGCGGTGCCGGTCATGTCGTTCCCGCTCGATCGTGAGCGTCTCGAGCATGCGCTGCTGGTGCGGGTACGGCCGGACGTCGAGATTCGCGAACGAGATCGTGGAGGTCTCGCCGAGGGACCTCCGGTCGTGCTCGGCCAACGCACGCACGAGGTCCTCGCCGTTGGTCTTCGGGTCGTATGGCTCGAAGTGCTCCGACGCCCAGTGGCTCTCGAACATCATGCGCACCCGGTCGATGACGCGCGAGGCGTCGACCGATGAGAGCCGGACGTTCCACTCGAGACCGTCGAAGAGCGCCGTGTGCGAGAGATTCGACGATCCGACGAACGCGGTGGTCAAGCCGGAGTCGCGCTCCAACAGCCACGCTTTCGCGTGGAGCTTCGTGGTCCGCGCATCGAAGGCGACGCGGACCCGGGCGCCGAGCGCCACCAGCTCGTCAACGGCTCGTTTCTCGGTGGCGCCCATGTAGGTCGTCGTGATCACGCGGATTCGACCGCCACGGGCAACGACGTCGCTCAGGGCGTCGCGGAGGTGCCTCACGCCGGACCAGATCACGAAGGCGCAGATCAGGTCGACGGAATCTGCTGACGCAAGCTCGGCGCGGAGCTCGGACCCGACGTTCGGCTGGCCCTCTCCGTTGACGAGGAGGTCGCTCTGGCCGAACGGGGTCTCGGGCAGTGGCGGGAGATCGACGACGTCGCCGAGCGCGGAGCGCGCCTTGATCCCACGCAGGATTCGTGGCGGAACCACGACCTGGCTGTCGGCGCTGTCCTGGATGGTGCGGCGGAGGAGCTCGTTGACGCGCCTCGCCTGGGCGGCCGCTGTGCTGTCGGTCGCTGCGAGATCGGCTCGCAGTTCCTCCATCACATGGCGAGCAAGGCGATCGGGAGCTTCCGCCTCGTCGAGGTCGGTCGCGTCGACAACCTCGGGCGCGAGCTCACGCAACTCGCGCTCGAGCCGGCGCGTGACCAGGTGGTCCCTCGGGCCCGGATCGGTCGCACCCATCCCGGTTCAGGCTCCTCCGCTCGAGGAGCGGCGAAGCTGCGTGAGTTCCGTCTCGCTGGTCATCCGCTCCCTCGCGGTCCGAATCCTCTCAGGTGCGCCACCTGGCGTGGGACGCTCTGGCCCCGGGGCTTGAGCGAGCGTCCTGCGGGACCGGCTGTGGTCTACCTGCAGATCCGAAGATCGCGCGCGATCCGGGTAGGCACGCCCTCGACGCCGGTGCGGCACGGCTCTTTGTCATCGGGGCCCATGAAGACGTTCACCCATCCGTTGGCACTGCGGCGATACACGGCAGACCCGTTGCCGAGATTGCACCGGCGGAGGAACGCTGATGCCCATCGCCGGTTGATCGTCGAGATGCGGACATCAAGGCATCTCGCTGGAAAGCCGGCCTCTCGCGCGATCTCCCTCTTCTCGGCAGCGTTGGCGGCGCGGTCCGCCAGGGCGGGGGAGGTGACCATGAGGAAGGCCGCAGCAGCGGCGACGAGGGCGACTCCTCGTGGCAGCACGGGCCGAGCATACCGCTGCCCGACCTTGACAACGAAAGCCCCGCCGAGGCGGGGCTCCTGATGCGCCGGAGAGGACTCGAACCTCCACGAGCTATTCGCTCACAAGGCCCTCAACCTTGCGCGTCTACCAATTCCGCCACCGGCGCGAGGGCGCAGCGAGCATAGCGACATTGTTTCCGTCCAGCCCTCGCGCTACCGTCTCGAACACATGTTCCCCTCTGACCACCGAACAGCGTGAGGAGAGCCGAGGCCATGGACCTCACCAAGCGCCAGCAGGAGATCTTCGACTTCATCAAGCAGTACACGGCCAAGTACGGCTATCCGCCGACGGTGCGCGACATCGGGAAGGCCGTGGGGCTAGCGTCGTCGTCGACGGTCCATGCGCACCTGGCCAACCTCGAGAAGGTCGGGCTGCTGCGGCGCGATCCTTCGAAGCCGCGGGCGATCGAGCTGCTCGATCGGGCGGTCGGCAGCGTCAAGAGCCTCGTGTCGTCGGACGGGCGGCTTCCGCTCGTCGGCGCGGTCGCTGCGGGGCAGCCGATCCTGGCCGAGGAGAACATCGAGGACCACATCACGGTGCCGGCCGAGGCCGGCGGCGATCAGGGCGAGTTCGTGCTGACGGTGCGCGGGGACTCGATGGTCAACGCCGGGATGCTCGACGGCGACTTGGTCGTGGTCCAGCCGCAGGACACCGCGCGCGACGGCGAGATCGTGGTCGCGCTGGTGGGGGAGGAGGCGACCGTCAAGCGCTTCTTCCGGGAGCCGGATCACATCCGGCTGCAACCCGAGAACGACCACATGGAGCCGATCCGCAGCCGCGAGGTGCAGATCGTCGGCAAGGTGGTCGGATTGCTGAGGGTGGTGCAATGAGCACGCTGACCTTGCTGGACGCCATCGAGCGTCCGTCGATCCTCGGCGTCGACGGCGACCGGTTCGAGACGCCGTTGCCGCGCGCCGACCGCGTCGACGGCGAGGCCGTCGGCGAGCCGGCCGTCGGCGGGACCCCGACGCTGGACGAGCTGCTGACGGACACGTGGGAGTCGCTGATGATCGGCCGCACCGCGACGTGCCCGATCTGTCACGGGGCGCTCGAGCCCCGCTACGCCGCCGGGCACGCGCCCGTCGCCGGCCGCTGCACGAGCTGCGGCACCGAGCTCAGCTGAGGCCTGGAAGCTGGGCTGCGGCGGTTGCCGGAGCTGCCGAAGCAGCGCTAGATTGGATGGTGCAGGCCAGGCAACCGCGGAGGTTCTGTGCCTTCGAGGAAAGTCCGGACATCACAGGGCAGGGTGGTCGCGATAGCGACCCGGGGAAACCCGCGGGAAAGTGCCACAGAAATGACACCGCCTACGTCCGGGGCTGCAGCTGCGTCCCGGGCCGGCAAGGGTGAAATGGTGCGGTAAGAGCGCACCGGCGTCGCGGTGACGCGGCGGCCAGGCAAACCCCACCCGATGCAAGGCCAAGCAGGACCGTTTGCAGGCTGCCCGCCGAGGTCCAGGTCGGCCGCTCAGATGGATGGTTGCCCACGACAGAATCCGGCTTATCGGCCTGCTACGGAGAGGCCCCGCACCGCGGGGTCTCTCTAGTTCTGGGGCCGCGTGCTATGGCGCCAGCGCCGGCGGTTGCGCCGCACGACCGGGAACGCCGCGGCACGATCATCGGCGCTGCCGCGGCGCTCCGTAGTGCCTACGGACACGCCATCCGCGGGAAGCGCGGTGTTCACCGTATGCGCCCGCCCATACGGTGCGCAGCACCCGCGCCGGACGGCCCGGGCCGCGGCCGGACCACCCGCCCGTCTCCCACCCCCACCGGGCGGGAGTCCGCGCCGCTCGGGCCCCCGTTCGGGCGCCCGATCGATCAGGAGCAGGAGCATGTCCGATACCGTCACGTTCACCGACCGCGGCGCGGCCAAGATGCAGGAGGTCCTCGCGGCCGTGCCGGACGCCGACGGCGCCGGCCTGCGCATCGACGTCATCGCCGGCGGCTGCTCCGGCTACCAGTACCGCCTCGCGCTCGACGAGCCCGCCGACGGCGACCTCGTGTTCGAGGACCGCGGCGTGCGGATCGTCGTCCGCAACGAGCACCTGCCGTTCGTGCGCGGCGCCGAGGTCGACTACGTCGAGGACGAGAGCGGCCCGAGCCTCCGGATCAACAACCCCAACATCGTCTACGGCTGCAGCTGCAGCAACTCGTTCATGCTGCGCGAGGAGGCGGCGACCGCCTGAGCGGCCGCCCGCGAGCGCCGGCACGAGCCCGGCGAGCCGCGGCCCTCAGCCCCAGAAGATCCCGGTCGGGTCGGCGTCGAGCTCCTCGAGCTGCGGCCAGATCGTCTTCGTCGGCCCGCGCCCGCCCCGGTAGGTCGTCCAGCCGGTGGCGGTCGGCTCGCGCAGCGACCACTGCCCGGTCCCCACGCGGTAGCGCAGCTGCGCGATCGGCGTGCGCGTCCACTCCCGCGCGCTCGGCTGCCACGGCGCGCGCAGCTCGGTGATCGTGATCGCGTTGCCCTCCTGCGCGACCTCGATGCGCAGCTCGTCGGCGACGCTCTCGGGCGCGCGGCGGGCGCACAGCTCCCGCACCGCCTCGAGCGCCTCCTCGCGGACATCGGTCGGGATCGGCATCACGCCGACCGTAGCGAGCGACGGGCCGGCTGTCAGTCGGTGACAGGACGCGCCCAGATGTTCGCGCACTCCTCGCACACCGCCTTGGGGATGACCCCGGCGCGCATGAGCAGGGCGAACACCTGGCAGCCCAGGCACAGGCCGAACGCGGACTCCAGGAATGCGGCCGCGGCGAGGGCGCCGGTGACGATCCACGCGGCGGTCGGCGCGCCGGCGAACGCGAGCACGGCCGCGGTCGTCGAGAACGTCAGGCCGATCGCCTGCGCGAAGCGCTTCGGCGGGCCGGGCACGAGCTTGGCGGGGCCGAGGCGCGGTGCGATCACGCGGGTGGCCAGCAGCCCCAGCGGCGAGAAGCGCGGGCCCGACGCCACGCGCGCGGCGAAGCCCAGCGCGAGCACGATCAGCAGCCAACGCCAGCCGGTGGCGATCGCGAGCACGCTCAACGCGACCACGCCCGCCGCCACGACTCGGGCGGCCTTCTCGTTGACCGGGTTCGGGAAGCTGAACACCGCTCCAAAACAATAGCGCGAAAGCGGATGGGAATTCTGAGGTTTGAGCGCAGGAGCGCCGCCGTGCCCATCCGTCCACCTGGTTGCGTCGCCGTCGTTCGGATGCGAACATGCGTTCGATGAGTGTCGTCTGCGTCCATCTCCCGCGCCTCGCCCTCGTCGTCGCCGCGGGCGACCGGGCGACCCTCCTGCGCGAGCCCGCCGCGCTCGCGCCGGAGCCGGGACGCGAGCAGCGCATCGGCGAGGTGTCGCTGGCCGCCGAGGCGTTCGGCGTGCGCGCCGGGATGCGGCTGGGGGAGGCGCTCGCACGCTGCCCGCGGCTCGCGCTCCTGCCGCCCGACCCGATGGGCGTCGTCGACGCGTGGGAGCGGGTGATCGCGCGCCTGGAGTCGATCGGCGCCGCGGTCGAGACCGAGCGCCCCGGGCTGGCCTGCTTCGATGCCTCCGGCCTGCGCCGCCTGCACGGCGGCACGCTGGAGGCGACGCTCGAGGCCACCCGCCGCGCGCTCGGGCGGCCGGTCCGCCTCGGCGCCGGGCCGTCGCGCTTCACCGCGTTGGCCGCCGCCCATCGCGCCCGGCCCCGGCGGGCGGAGATCGTCACGGGCGACGCCGCCGCGTGGCTGGCCGGCGAGCCCGTCGCCCTGCTGGGCCTGCGCCCGGCGACCGCCGCGCTGCCCGAGCCGCTGGAGCGCTTCGGGCTGACGACGCTCGGCGCCGTCAGCCGGCTCAGCCGCGCCGAGCTGGCCGACCGCTTCGGCCCCGCCGGCCTGGCCGCCTACGCGCTCGTGCGCGGCCGCGACGAGGCGCCGCTGCGCCCGCGCGCCGCCGGAGAGACGCTCGAGGAGTCGCTCGAGCTGCCCGAGGCCGGCTCGGGCGCGCAGCTCGAGCGCGCCCTGCAGATCCTGGTCGACCGCGTCCTCGCCCGTCGCGAGCGGCGCGGGCGGACGCTGCGGGCCGTCGCGGTCGCCGCCCGCCTCGTCGAAGGCGGCACCTGGCGCGAGCGCGTCGTGTTCCGCGAGGCGCTCGCCGACCCGCTGCGCATGCGCCTGGCGATCTGGCGGCGGCTGACGCTGCTGCCCGCTCCGGCCGAGACGCTGCGCCTGAGCGTCGAGCGCTTCGGTCCGCCCGGCGGCGACCAGCGTCCGCTGCTGACCGACTCCACCGAGCACCGCCTCGGCCGCCTGCGCGAGGCGATCCGCCAGGCCCGTGCGGCCGCCGGCCCCGAGGCGGCGCTGCGCATCCTCGCCGTCGACCCCGACTCGCGCTTCCCCGAGCGGCGCGCGGTCCTGACGCCGTTCGAGGCATGAGCGACGGTGTCGTGCTCGACGCGCGAGAGGCGTTCCGCCGCGACGGGACGCGCCGGCCGGCCCGTGATCGCCGCCGCCCCCGCCGGCCCGACGCCGCGCCCGGTCCCACCGGACCCGGACCAGACGACGGCGCCGGCGTCGCCCCGCTCGACCCGTCCGCCCCTCTCGTGAGCGGACCCCGTCGCCTCGACGAGCCTCGCCCCGTGCGCGTGCGCGCCGACCGCCGCGGCCGTCCGCTGGTCGTCGACGGGCGCCGCGTCGAGGCCGTGCGCGAGTCGTGGCTGGTCGAGGACCGCTGGTGGACGGAGCGCCCGCTGCGCCGTCGCTACTGGGAGGTCGTCACCGCCGACGGCCGTGATCTCGTCGTGTTCCGCGAGCTCGTGGTGGGCGGTTGGTTCGCGCAACGCGGATGACGGGACCGCTTGCGGGGGAGGATCGACCCCGATGACCACGTTCACGATCACGCCGCGGGGACCCTTCTCGCTCACCGCGGCCGAGCGCTTCTACGGGCGCTGGGAGGCGACGGCGGGCGTCCGAGCCCGCCCCGGGGAGCTGCTGCGCATCGCGTTCCTCGTCGACGACTGGCGCGGCGCGGCCGGGCTGGTCGTCCGCCAGGACGCCGCCGACGGCCCGGTCGAGGCGGAGCTGGTCAGCACCGCCGGCGAGATCGACCCGGCCCGGGTCGAGGCTCAGCTCACCCGGGTCCTGTCGCTCGACCACGACGGGACCGGATATCCGGCGGTCGGTGAGCGCGACGAGGTCGTCGGCGAGCTCCTGCGCGCCAGCGGATACCAGCGCCCGGTGCTCCACCACTCGCCCTACGAGGCGGCCTGCTGGGCGATCATCATCGCCCGCGTCCACTCCGTCCAGGCGCGCCGGATCCGCCTGCTGATGAGCGAGGCGCTCGACGTGGACGGGGTCGATCTCGGCGTGTTCCCCGGACCTGAGACGCTGCTCGCGCGCGAGCGCATCGAAGGTCTCTCCGGCGAGAAGGTCGCCTGCCTGCATGACGTCGCGCGCGCCGCGCTGGAGGGCGAGCTGGACCGCGATCGCCTGCTCGCCCTCGAACCCGAGGAGGCGCTGGCGGGCCTGCAGCGCCTGCGCGGGATGACCGCGCTCGGCGCGGCGCGCATCCTCCTGCGCGGCGTCGGGCCGACCGACGCGCTGACGACGGTGGAGCCGCGCATGCGCCACGCGGCTGCCATCGCCTACCGGCGCGCCGAGCTGCTCACCGACGACGCCGCGTTCACGGCGCTCGCCGAGCCGTGGCGGCCCTACCGCACCTGGGTCAGCGTGCTCCTGCGGACGACCGCCCCTGAGCCGCCCGATAGCGCCTGATCAGCGCGTTCGTCGAGCTGTCGTGCGCGAGCTGCGGCTCCTCCTCGGACTGCAGCTCGGGGATGATCTTCTGGGCCAGCTCCTTGCCGAGCTCGACGCCCCACTGGTCGAAGGAGTTGATGCCCCAGATCGTCCCCTGCGTGAAGACCTTGTGCTCGTACAGGGCCACGAGCGCGCCCAGCGTCCGCGGCTCCAGCCGGTCGCACAGGATCGTGTTCGTCGGCTGGTTGCCCTTCGTCACCCGGTAGGGCTCGGGCGCCTCGCGCCCGAACGCGAGCGCCTCGGTCTGCGCGAACAGGTTGGCGGTCAGCAGGTCGTGGTGGTCGCCCACCGGGTTCAGCGTGTGCAGGAACCCGATGAAGTCGCACGGGATCAGCTTCGTGCCCTGGTGGATCAGCTGGTAGAAGGCGTGCTGGCCGTTCGTCCCCGGCTGGCCCCACACGATCGGCCCGGTCTGCACGTGCACCTGGCGGCCCTCGAGATCGACGTGCTTGCCGTCGGACTCCATGTCGAGCTGCTGCAGGTACGCGCTGAAGCGGTCCAGGTACTGGTCGTAGGGGAGGACCGCGACGGTCTCGGCGCCGAAGAAGTCGTCGTACCAGATCCCGATGAGCCCCATCAGCACCGGCAGGTTGCGCTCCAGCGGGGCCGTGCGGAAGTGCTCGTCCATCGCGTGGAAGCCGGCGAGCATGTCGCGGAACTGCTCGGGCCCGATCGCGACCATCAGCGACAGGCCGATCGCCGACGGGTACGAGTAGCGCCCGCCGACCCAGTCCCAGAACTCGAACATGTTGGCCGTGTCGATCCCGAACGCGCTGACGCGCTCGGCGTTCGTCGACACCGCCACGAAGTGCTTGGCGACCGCGTCCTCGCTGCCCAGCGCGTCGACGACCCAGTCGCGCGCGCTGTGGGCGTTCGTCAGCGTCTCCAGCGTCCCGAACGTCTTCGAGGAGATGATGAACAGCGTCTCCGCCGGGTCCATGTCGCGGACCGTCTCGGCGAAGTCGGTGCCGTCGACGTTCGAGATGAACCCGAAGCGCATGTCGCGGTCGCTGTAGTGGCGCAGCGCGTCGTAGGCCATCGCCGGCCCGAGGTCCGAGCCGCCGATGCCGACGTTGACCACGTTGCGGATCCGCTTGCCGGTGTGGCCGGTCCAGCTGCCCGAGCGCACCGCGTCGGCGAATGCCGACATGCGGTCGAGCACCGCGTGGACCTCCTTGACGACGTCGACCCCGTCGACGACCAGCGATGCGTCGCGCGGCAGGCGCAGCGCCGTGTGCAGGACGGCGCGGTCCTCGGTGACGTTGATGTGCTCGCCCGCGAACATCGCGTCGCGACGCTCCTCCAGCCCGCGGGCGCGCGCGAGCGCGAACAGCAGCTCGAGCGTCTTCTCCGTGATGCGGTTCTTGGAGTAGTCGAGGTAGACGCCGGCGCCCTCGGCCACGAAGCGCTCCCCGCGGTCGGGCGACTGCGCGAACAGGTCGCGCAGGTGGACGTCGCGCAGCTCGCGGTGGTGCGCCTCCAGCGCCTTCCACTCCGGGGTCTCGTGCACGGGGGTGAAGCTCACGCCTGGTCTCCTGGGAGTTGCGGGGACAGCCACTTCGCGCCGCGGGGGAGGAGGTGGTCGGCCTCCGGTGGTCCCCACGACCCGGGCTCGTAGAAGTGGATCGGGGTCACGTCGCCGAGGATGCCATCCACGACGCGCCAGGCGGCCTCCACCGTGTCCTCTCGCGCGAAGAGCTGCTGATCGCCCTTCATCGCATCGCCGAGCAGCCGCTCGTAGGGCTCCATCTCGTCGTGCGGGCGCTCGTCGAGCACGAGCGACTCGTCGCAGCCGGTCATGCCCTCGCCCGGCGTCTTGGCACGCACGTCGAGCGAGATGCGCAGGTCGGGCCCGATCTGGAAGCGCAGCCGGTTGGGCGTGCCCTTGTCGAACACCCGCTGCGGCGGCTGGGTCAGCTGCACGACGACCTCGGTGGCGGTCACCGGCATCTGCTTGCCGGCGCGGATGAGGAACGGCACGCCGGCCCACCGCCACGAGTCCACGCGCAGGCGGACGGCCACGAACGTCTCGACCGTCGAGTGCTCGGAGACGCCCTCCTCGTCGCGGTAGCCGACGAACTGGCCGCGGACGACGTCCTGCGGCGTGAGCGTGCGCAGCGAGCGCATGAAGCGGACCTTCTCGTCGCGCATCGCCTCCTCGCCCCGCTCGGCCGGGGGATCCATCGCCGTCAGCGCGAGCACCTGGAGGAGGTGGTTCTGCACGACGTCGCGGATGGCGCCCGCCTCCTCGTAGAAGCGCCCGCGGCCCTGCACGCCGAACGACTCGGCCATCGTGATCTGCACGTGGTGCACGTGCTCGCGGCGCAGCAACGGCTCCAGGAACGTGTTCGCGAAGCGCGTGTAGACGAGGTTCTCGACCGGCTCCTTGCCCAGGTAGTGGTCGATGCGGAAGATCGAGGACTCCGGGAAGACCGAGTGCAGCACCTGGTTGAGCCGCGTCGCCGAGGCGAGGTCGTGGCCGAACGGCTTCTCGACGACGACGCGGGCGCCGTCGGCGCAGCCCGCGGTGTGCAGCGCCTCGACGACCGTGGCGAACAGCGACGGCGGGATCGCCAGGTAGTGCAGCGGGCGCTGCGCGCCGCCGAGCTCGCGCTTGAGCGCCGTGAAGGTCTCGGGGTCCGCGTAGTCGCCGTCGACGTAGCGCAGCAGCGAGAGCAGCTGCTGGTAGGCGTCGTCGTGCTGGGCGATCGAGTCGTGCGCGCGCTGCTTGAGATCGTCCAGATTCCAGCCGGCCTTGGCGACGCCGATGACCGGCACCTTGAGGATGCCGCGGCGGACCAGCGCGTGCAGGGAGGGGAAGATCTTCTTGTGCGCGAGGTCTCCGGTCGCGCCGAAGAAGACGAAGGCGTCGCTGTCGTGGCTCATGACAGGTGGGAGCCTCGCAGAGCGACCGGCGCCATGGGGCGGGAATCGCGCGTTCGCGCGTCTTTCTGCGCAGAGTCGTCACGGAACCGGCACAACCTGGTGTAGAGCTGTGACATCTCGCGCTTCACGCTGGGGTCGTGGGCGAGCGCGGGCAGGCATCGGTCGAGTGGGTGGGCGTCGTCGCGCTGATCGCGGCGCTGCTGGCCGTGGTCCTCGCGCTCGCGTTGCCGGGCGACGGCGTGGGCGCGGCGGTGGTGCGGCAGATCCACCGCGCGCTGTGCATCGTCGGCGGCGGCGTCTGCGACCTGGACCGGCGGCCGTGCGTCCTCACGTCGGGGACCACGCGCGACCGCGCGCACGTGACCGTCTTCTCCCTGCGCGTGGGACGCGACGAGCTGATCGTCTACGAGCGTCTGTCGGACGGACGCGTCCTGGTGACCTACCTGGGCGACACGCGCTTCGGGATCGACGTCGGGGCGGGCGTCGACGCGTGGCTCGACGCCGCCGGCGCGCACATGTCCGCCGGTCGCAGCGCGCGGGCGGCGCTGATGGCGGCCGCGGGCGGTGGCGAGACCTGGCTGTTCGACGACGCGTTCGCCGCCGACGCGGGCATGGCCGCGCTGTCGGAGGGGCACGATCCGCCGCGCGGACGGCGCGCGGAGTGGATCGACCGCCGCGGCCTGGGCGTCGAGCTCGACGCGAGCGCGGGCCGGGGCAAGGCGTCCGGCGCGCTGGGCCTGGAGGCCGGCATGGTCAGCGGCACGATCGTCGACGAGCGCGACGGCAGCCGCATCCACGTCCTCGAGCGCGGCATCCAGGGCGAGGCCGTGCTGTCGCGCAAGGACGATGGCGCGCACGGGCGCGGCGCGGCCGACGAGCGCATCAGCGTCCGCACCGACGCCGCCGGACGGCCGCTGGAGCTGGCGATCGTGCGCACCGGCGAGCTCGAGGGCGCCTTCAGCCTGCCCGACCGCGTGCAGTCGATCGCGCAGGAGCTCGCCGGCGCCAGCCAGAAGGGCCGGAGGTGGGTCGTGGAGCAGCGCCTCGACCTCACCGACCCGCTCAACCGGCAGGCGGCGCTGGAGTACGTCGAGGCGATCCGCCTGCCGACGTCGCGCCTGGGCGGCGAGACGCAGGCCTTGCGCGACCGGATCGCGGCGTCCGGCGTCACCGAGACGCGCACCTACGGCGTCGCCTACGAGCACAACGGCGGCGGCCGGGTGAGCGCCGGCGGGGGCCTGAGGTTCGGCGCCGGCATCTCCGACGAGACCGAGGAGACCCGGCTGCTCGACGCGCGCGTGCTGGGGCCCGACGGCCGGTGGCGGGCGCGCCGCGACTGCCTGGAGCCGAAGGTCGCATGAGCGGCGGTAGCGTGTCGAGGCGATGGACGATCTCGTCGGCTTCCTGGCCGGGCGCTGGACCGTGGAGCGGACGCTGCGCTGGGGCGACGAGGAGGGCGCCTTCGCCGGCGTCGCCGAGTTCCGCCCCGACGGCGAGGGGCTCGTGTGGGACGAGGAGGGGCGCCTGCGCTGGCAGCGCTACGACGGCCAGGCGCGGCGGCGGCTGCTCGTCGTGCCGGCCGGCGAGGGCTGGGAGGTGCGCTTCGACGACGGGCGCCTGTTCCACCCGCTGGACCTGCGCTCGGGCGAGGACGACGCGGTGCATCCGTGCGGGGAGGACCGCTACGAAGGCGAGTACCGCGTGCTCGGCGACGACGAGCTGCTCGTCCGCTGGCGGGTGGTCGGGCCGGCCAAGGACCAGGAGATCCTCAGCCGCTACCGGCGCGCGTGACACCGTCCGTGGGGCATGCGAACATACGTTCGCCTTGTCCTACGTCGAGCTCCACCTGCACTCCGCGTACTCCTTCCTCGACGGCGCCTCCATGCCCGACGAGCTGGTGCCCACCGCCCTGGAGCGCGGACACCACGCGCTCGCGCTCACCGACCACAACAGCCTGTCGGGCGCGATGGAGTTCGCCCAGGCCGCCAAGGCGCACGGGCTGCGGGCCCTGCACGGGGCCGAGATCGACGTCGTCGACGCCGCCGGCGAGGCGGCCGGGGCGCCGTCGCGCCACCTCACGCTGCTCGTGCGCGACGCCACCGGATGGCGCAACCTCTGCCGGCTGCTGACGCGCGCGCACGCGGACACGCGACAGCCGGGGCGGCCCGGCTGGATCGGCGAGCCCTCGGTCACCCTCGACGAGGTCGTCGACCACGCCGAGGGGCTCGTCTGCCTCAGCGGCTGCGCCGACCGGGGGGTGCGCGACGAGCCGACGATGCGGCGGCTGCTGGACGCCTTCGGGCCCGACGCCTTCCGCGTGGAGCTGCAGCGGCCGTACGGGCGCCACGACCGCGCCCGCAATCGCGGGTTGGCGTCGCTGGCGCGGCGGCTGGGCGTGCCGTGCGTGGCGACCGGCAACGTCCATGCCCACAGCCGCGAGCGCGCCCGGCTGCAGGACGCGTTCGTGGCGATCCGCGAGCACACGACGCTCGACGCCTCCGAGCCGCTGCGGCGCGGCAACCACGCCCACGTGCTGACGACGCCGCACGCGATGGCGGCCCGCTTCGAGGACCACCCCGAGGCGGTGCTGGAGACCGCGCGCCTGGCCGAGACGCTGACCTTCGACCTCACTCAGGACCTCGGCTACCGCTACCCGGGCTCCGAGGACCCCGACGCCGACCGCAAGCTCGCGGAGCTGTGCGCGGCGCGGCTGGAGGACCGCTACCCGCCGGGTCACCGCCTGCGCACCGAGGCCATCGCGCGCGTGGAGGAGGAGCTGCGCGTCATCAGGCTGTTGCGCCTGTCGGGCTTCTTCCTGCTGCACCACGAGCTGCTGGAGCTCGCGCGCGAGGTGGCCGCCGAGGTGCGCGACGGCGCCACGGCCCGCGCGCTGCTGCCGCCCGGCCGGGGGCGCGGGTCGAGCGTGTCGTCGATCGTCTGCTACCTCACCGGGCTCTCGCACATCGACCCGCTCGAGAACGCGCTGGCGCTCGGCCGCTTCCTCAACGAGGAGCTGACCTCGCTGCCGGACATCGACCTCGACTTCCCGCGCGACGTGCGCGAGGTGCTGATCCCGCGCGTGCACGAGCGCTACGGGCGCGACCGCTCCGCGCTCGTGGCCGCGTTCCCGACGTTCAAGGCGCGTGGCGCGATCCGCGAGCTGGGCAAGGCGCTGGGGCTGCCGCCGGGCGAGATCGAGCGCGTCGCGCGCGGCTCGGAGGGGTGGGGCTCCGAGGGGGTGGGCCGGGACATCGAGGTCGCGCTGGGCGAGGAGCGCCTGAGGGGCGAGCCGCCCAGCCGCTGGCGCTGGCTGGCGGAGCTCGCGGCCGAGGCGTCCGGGCTGCCGCGCCACCTGTCCCAGCACTCGGGCGGGATGATCGTCGCCACCCGGCCGCTGATCGACTGCTGCCCGGTGCTGCCGGCCGCGATGGAGGGCCGCCAGATGGTGCAGTGGGACAAGGACTCCTGCGCCGACGCCGGCTTCCTGAAGATCGACCTGCTGGGGCTGGGGATGCTGTCGGCGGTCGAGCGCTGCGTGGAGCTGATCGCCGCGCGGCGCGGCGAGACCATCGACCTGTCGCGGATCCCGTTCGACGACCCGGCCACGTACGAGGCGATCCAGAACGCCGAGACCACGGGCGTCTTCCAGATCGAGAGCCGGGCGCAGATGGGGTCGCTGCGGCGCACGCGGCCCGAGAACCTCGACGACATCACGATCCAGGTCGCGATCGTGCGGCCGGGGCCGATCGTGGGCGGCGCCGTCAACCCGTACATCGAGCGCCGTCAGCGGCTGCGCGTGGACCCCGACTACGAGGTCCCCTACGACCATCCGTCGCTGGAGCCGGTGCTGCGCGACACGCTCGGCACGATCATCTTCCAGGACCAGGTGCTCGAGGTCGCCCAGGCGTTCGCCGGGTTCAGCGTGGGGCAGGCCGAGGGGCTGCGGCGGGCGATGAGCCGCAAGCGCTCGGCGGCCGCGATCGAGGCCCACCACGAGAGCTTCGTGCAGGGGGCGATGGCGCGTCATCCGGACGTCGACGAGGAGCTGGCCGAGCGCGTGTGGTCGATGGTCGTCGGCTTCTCGGGCTTCGGGTTCCCCAAGGCGCACGGCGCGGCCTTCGGGCTGCTGGCCTACCAGTCGACGTGGCTGCGCGTCCACTACGGGCCGGAGTTCCTGTGCGCGCTGCTCGACGAGCAGCCGATGGGCTTCTACCCGCCCGACGCGCTGGTCCACGAGGCGCAGCGGCGCGGGATCGAGGTGCTGGCGCCCGACGTCAACGCCAGCGCGGTGCACTGCACGGTGACGCCGGCGGGCGCGGTGCGCGTGGGGCTGGGCTACGTGCTGGGCGTGCGCCGCGACGAGGTCGAGGCGCTGGTGGCCGAGCGTGAGCGCGGCGGGCCGTACCGGTCGATCGCCGACCTCGCGGCGCGGGCGGGGGCGGGGCGGCCGGCGCTCGAGCAGCTCGCGTGGGCGGGGGCGTGCGACGGGCTGGTCGCCGACGCCGACGGGGGCGCGCGGCCGGCGGTGGCGCGGCGCACCGCGCTGTGGCAGCTCGGGGTGGCGGCGCCGGCGACGCCGGTGGGCGAGCACGGCGTGCAGCTGGGGCTGGCGCTGGACCTGCCGGCGAGCCCGGCGCTGAACGCGCTCGGCGACTGGGAGGCGATGGTGGCCGACTACGCCACGACGGGGATGACGGTGGACCACCATCCGTTCGCGCTGCTGCGCGACCACCTGGCGCGCGACGGACTGGTCTCCAGCCGCGATCTGGAGCGCCTGTCCCATGGGGCGCAGGTGCAGATCGGCGGCCTGGTGATGGCCCGTCAGCGGCCGGCGACGGCCTCCGGCGTCTGCTTCCTGCTGCTGGAGGACGAGTTCGGGACGGTCAACCTGATCGTGCCGCCGCCGGTGTACGAGCGCGACCGCATGGCGGTGCGCTCCGAGCCGCTCGTCGTGGCCGACGCGACGCTCGAGCGCTACGCGTCGGCGGGCGGGGCGATCAACCTCGTGGTGCGGCGACTGCGGCCGCTGGAGGTGCCCGTCGGGCGGGTCGCGACAGTGCATCCGCTGCCCGCGGCGGACGGCGCGGGGGCCGGCGACGAGGCGGCCGAGGCTGGGCGCGGGATGGTCGAGGAGCCCGCGGTGGCGGGCGCGGCCGGCGGGTCGGCGACCGGCGCGTTCCGGGCGGTGGCGCCGCCGGTGCAGAGCTTCGCGCGCGGGCGGAGCAGATGAGAACGCGAACCCGGGGCCTGTCCCGATAGATTCCCGGCCATGGCCATTGCCGTTCTTGTCATCTTCTGGATCGTGCTGGGACTCGGCGTCGTGCTCGTCGCCATGGCGGCGACGCGCAAGCCGCGTGCGGCCGACGATCGAGGCTCCAAGGCGGGCCGTGCCGCGTTCGCCGTGAGCATGGCGCTGCTGTTCATCGTCGGCGGCGTCGCGATCCCCGCCGTGGTGATGGTCGACAACAGCGACGCCGACGCGAAGGCGCGCGGAGGCGTCGACCTGACCGAGGCCCAGGTGCGCGGGCGCGAGCTGTTCGCGCTGAACTGCGCGGTGTGTCACAAGCTGGCCGCCTCGAACGCGGTGGGCGTCGTCGGGCCGAACCTCGACCAGCTGCGTCCGCCCGAGGAGCTGACGCTCGACGCGATCCAGAACGGCCGGGCGCGCGGTCAGGGCCAGATGCCAGCCGACCTGCTGTCGGGCGACGACGCTAAGGACGTGGCCTCCTACGTCGCGGCGGTCGCCGGGCGCTGACGCGCCACGGCGCTCAGCCACAACGGACTGGCACGCAGGCGGCCGACGGGAGAGGATGTCGCCATGGACGAAGCCAGGGCACGAGAGCTGCTCCGCCGCGAGCGTGAGCGGATCGAGCGAGCGATCGCCGAGATCGAGGGGTCCGAACCGCAGGCTCCCGATGCCATCGAGGTGACCCACCTCGATCAGCACCTCGCCGACCAGGGCAGCGACCTGTACGAGAAGGAGCGCGACGAGGGCCGTCTCGAGGACCTGCGCGAGCAGCTCGCCGCCGTCGAGCGCGCCGAGCAGCGGCTCGCCGCCGGCACCTACGGCCTCTCGATCGAGAGCGGCAAGCCGATCCCCGACGCCCGCCTGGAGGCCATGCCGACGGCCGAGCGGACCGTCGAGGAGCAGGCCGCCTGGGAGCGCCGCGGCGGGCGGTAGCCCACGCCTCGGCGCCCACCGCGGGCGTCCACCGCGGGCGTCCACCGCGGACGCGCGACCGAACCTCGGCAAACGTCCGCAAATTGCGGGCCGAACGTCCTTCGAACGCTGGACCCCGCGCGACGGCCGGGGTTAGCGTCGAGCACCCTGCCGACCGGTGTCGCGACGTCGCCTGGGCGCCGCGACTCCGGACGGGGAGGAGGGTGCGGCACGTCGCTTCCGGCCGTGGGAGAATGCGTGCAGGTTTCCAGAAGAAGCGCGCACTTGCAGGGGTTTCTTGCATTGCTACGATGGCCCACGTCCGCTGAGTCGTCGCCGGCGCCGAGGCCGGTGACGAGCGGGGGAACCAAAGCCGTCCGGGGCGAGTCGCACCATCTGCGTAGCGCAACTCTCATGCGCGAGCCCGTCAGCTAACCCCGTAAGCCGTCAAGAGAGAAGCGAATGTCCCAAACCGCCAGCGCCCACGATCCTTGGGCCGACCCGCCGGACCCCATCCCCCGCCGCCGGCGCCGCGAGGCCGACTCGTGGGCCTCGGCCGAGGACCTCGAGGTGCTCGGCACCATCGGGGGGCGCGAGCCCGGCACGCGGCGTGCCGGGGGTCGCACGGCCGCTGACGGCGACACCGCCGACTGGATGGTGCTGACGCTCGAGCGCGACCCGGAGACCACCGGGATCGCCCTCGTCGACGACGAGCCGCACGACGAGATCGCCGACGAGCGCCCCGCGGTCGAGATCCCGGCGGGCGCGCCCCGCGCCCGCCGTCCGCTGCGCGCGGTCCAGGCGCCGCCCGTCCACGCCCAGGCGCCGGTCGACGAGCTCGCGCCCGTGGACGCCCCGCGGCCGGCCGCGGCCGGGACCGCTCGCGCCCGCGCCGCCGCCGCCGAGGGGGAGCGCCGCACCGTCGTCATCCGCGGCCAGGCCGGCGCCCCCGCCCAGCGGCCGACCGCCGGCGAGCGCGGCCGCCCGGCGCGCCGGCCCAGCGAGCGTGTCGCTCACCGCCCGGACCGCGTCGCGCTGTGGGCGTTCGGCCTCGGGCTGCTGCTGATCCTCGTCGCGATCCTCAGCGCGGCCGGCGCCTGATCCATCGCCGGGGCGCCCCCGGCTCGACCCGGCCCGCGCCACCCGGCCCACCGTGGCCGGTCGTCTCCGCATGCCCGCACCGCGGGCCCGTCGTCACCTGCCCCCGCAGCGTCCGCGTTCGCGCGCCTTGCGCGCGACCACCGCGCGCGCTTATCCTTACGAATCGTAAGGTGGTGTCGTTGGTGAAGTGACCGGCGCCCACCGCCCCTCGCACCCCGCTCCGAAGGGCCTGTTCGATGAAGACCGCGATGAGCCGATTCCCCGTCCACGACGACCTCACGGCGCCCGAGGCGTCGCTGCCGGTCCTGCGCGGCGCGCTGTCCACCGCCGGGCAGCTGCCGAACTTCCTGGCCGTGCTGGCCGGCTCGCCCGCGGCGCTGCGCGGCTACGCGCGCTTCCGCAGCGAGCTGCGCCGCGGCACGCTCCCGCTCACGACGCTCGAGCGGATCTCGCTCGCGGTCGCCGAGCACCACGGCTCCCAGCCGGGCATCGCGCTGCACACGCGCACCGCCCGCAACGCCGGCCTCGGGATGGACGAGATCGCGCGCGCCCGCCGGTTCGACTCCGAGGACCCGCGCGAGGCCGCGCTCTTGCGCCTGCTGCAGGCGCTCGTCACCCAGCCGGGCACGCCGCCGATGCACCTGCACGAGGAGGCGCTCGAGGCCGACTGGACGTCCGAGCAGCTGCTGGAGGCGATCGCCTACGTCGCCCTGGAGACCTTCACGGCGATGGTGAACGTGGCCGGCAACATCCCCGTCGACGGATCCGCCGAGGAGACCCGCCTGCTGCGCGCGGCGTAGGCTCTGGGGTGATGGAACCCCAGACCGACGACGCGCGGTCCCAGGGCGCCGGTTGCTGTCCGCATCTGCACGAGGCCGTGGAGCTGATCGGCCGGCGCTGGACCGGCGCGATCATCGAAGTCCTGCGCCACGACGGCCCGCTGCGCTTCTCCGAGATCGTGCAGGCGATCCCCGGCCTGTCGGACCGCCTGTGCTCGGAGCGCATGAAGGAGCTCGAGGCGCGCGGGGTCGTCGAGCGCACGGTGCATCCCGGCCCCCCGGTGCGCGTCGAGTACGACCTCACGCCGATGGGCCAGGAGCTCGGCCCGTCGCTCAGCGCCCTGCAGGACTGGGCGCACCGGTGGCTGGAACCGGCGCGCCCTGAGGCCCAGACCGCCGAGAAGGCCTAGAAGGCCAGCTGCAGCGGGTTCTCGAGCAGCTCGCGGATCCGCGCCAGGAACCGCGCCGCGTCGGCTCCGTACAGGATCCGGTGGTCGCAGGTCAGCGTCATGGTCATCGTGTGGCGCGCGACGAGCTCGCCGTCGCGCACGACCGCGCGCGGCTCGATCGCCCCGACCGCCAGGATCGCGGCCTGCGGCACGTTGATCACGGCGCTGAAGTGCGTCACGCCGAACATGCCGAGGTTCGACACCGTGAACGTGCCGCCCGACAGCTCCGGCGGGCGGATCGTGCCCTCGCGGACGCTGGCGGCCAGCGCGCGGGTGGTCCGCGCGATCTCGCCCAGCGACTTCGTGTCGGCGTCGAACACCGTCGGGACGATCAGCGCGTCGTCGCCGGCGACCGCGACGCCCACGTTCACGCGGGAGTGCAGCTCGAAGCGGCCGTCCTTGTAGGAGCCGTTGGCGCGCGGGTGCTCGCGCAACGCCAGCGCGGCGGCCTTCACGACCATGTCGTTGAACGACGGCACCGGCTGGCCCTCGGCGGCTGCGGCCTTCAGCTGAGCGCGCAGCTCGCGCGCGGCCTCCATGTCGACGTCGGTGGAGACCGTGAACTCCGGCACGGTCGCCTTCGACTCGGCCATGCGGCGGGCGATGACCTGCTGCGTGCGGTTGAGGTCCTCGTAGGTGATCTCGCCCTTGTTCGTCGCCGGCGCCTCGGCGGGCGCGGGCGCGGGCGCGGCCGGCGCAGCCTGAGCCGGCGCGGCCGGCGCCTCCGCCGGAGCCGCGGGCGCCGGGGTGGCGCCGCCACCCTCGAGCGCCGACAGGACGTCGGCCTTCACGATCCGCCCGGCCGGGCCGCTGCCCGTGAGCTGGCGCAGGTCGAGGTCGTTCTCGCGCGCCAGGCGGCGGGCGATGGGGGAGGCCTTGACGCGCTCGCCGCCGTCGCCGCCCGCGCCGTTGGCAGCCGCGCCGACGCCGGCGGGCACGCGGTCGGCCGCGGGGGCCTCGGTGGCGGTCGCGGGGGCGGCCGCCGCCACCGGCTCGGCCGCCGGGGACGCCGCACCGGCCGACGCGCCGTCGCCGTCGCCGCCACCGGCGGGCGCCGCGTCGCCGATCGTGGCGATCGTCGCGCCGATCGGCAGCGTCGCGCCTTCCTCGGCGACGATGTGCAGCGGACCGTCGAAGTCGGCCTCGTAGGCCATCGTCGCCTTGTCGGTCTCGATCTCGACGATCTCCTGACCCCGCGTCACCTCGTCGCCGTCGGACACCAGCCAGCGGAGGATCGTGCCCTCCTCCATCGAGTCCGACAGGCGGGGCATGACGACTTCAGGCACCACAGACCTCCAGGGCGGCGGCGAGGATCTTCTCCTCGTGGGGAAGGGCAGCGTCTTCGAGCGACTTCGCGTACGGCATCGGCACCTCGGCCATGCCGACGCGCCCGACGGGGGCGTCGAGGTCGTCGAAGCAGGCGAGCGAGATCCGGCTGGCGACCTCGGCGGTGACGCCGTAGGAGGCCCAGCCCTCCTCCACGCACAGCGCGCGGTTGGTCTTGGCCACCGAGGCGGCGACCGTCTCCATGTCCAGCGGGCGCAGCGAGCGCAGGTCCACGACCTCGGCGGAGATGCCGTGGTCGGCCTGGAGCCGCTCGGCCACGTGCAGGCACCGGGTCACCGCGAACGTGTGCGCCACCATCGTCAGGTCGCTGCCCTCGCGGGCGATCGCGGCGCGCCCGATCTTCACGGCGCCGTCGACGGACGTGTCGACCTCGCCCTTGGCCTTGTACAGCTGCAGGTTCTCGATCACCAGCACGGGGTCATCATCCCGGATCGCGCTCTTGAGCAGCCCGCGGGCGTCGGCGGGCGTCGCGGGGGCCACGACCTTCAGGCCGGGGACGTGGGCGAACCAGCCCTCGAACGACTGCGAGTGCTGGGCGGTGAGCTGGTTGCCGGCGCCGTTGGGCGTGCGGATCACCAGCGGGCAGCCGACCTTGCCGCCGAACATGTAGCGGACCTTCGCGGCGTGGTTCACGACCTGGTCCATCGCGACCAGGATGAAGTTGATCGTCATGATCTCCACGACCGGGCGCTGGCCGGACATGGCCGCGCCGACCGCCGCCCCGACGAAGCCCTCCTCGGAGATCGGGGTCTCCATGATCCGCTCGGGCCCGAAGTCGTCGTACAGGCCCGCGGTCACCTTGTAGGAGCCCTGGAAGACGCCGATCTCCTCGCCCATCAGGAAGACGGCCGGGTCGCGCTCCAGCTCCTCGCGCAGCGCGAGGCGCAGGGCCTCGCGGTAGGTCATGGTCTCGATGCCGGACGCCGTCGTCGCCATCGTCACGCCGCCTGCTCGAGCTGGGCCAGGACGGCGGCCTCGCCGGCGGGGGAGCCGGGGGCCATGCGGCTGAACTGGCGGCCCGTGTCCGGGTCGCCGTAGACGAAGTCCGCGAGCGTGGACGGGTCGGGCATCGGGCTGGCCTCGGCGAAGGCGACGGCCTCGTCGACCTCGCGCTGGGCGTCGCGCTCGATCTCGTCGAGCTCCTCGTCGGTGACGCCGGCGGCCATCAGCCGCTCGGTGACGATCGCGATCGGGTCGCGCTTCTCGGCCCACTCGGCGACCTCCTCCTTGGTGCGGTAGGCGGTGCCGGCGTCGGCGACCGAGTGCCCGCGCAGGCGGTAGGTCATGACCTCCAGGACGGCGGGCTGGCGCTCGCGGCGGGCGCGCTCCAGCAGCGCGTAGGCGGCCTGGTAGGTGGCCTCGACGTCCTGGCCGTCGACGCGCTCGCCGGGCATGCGGAACGCGGCGGCGCGCTTGTAGATCTCGGGCTCGGCGTTGGACTTCTCGACGGGCGTGCCCATCCCGTAGCCGTTGTTGAAGACGGCGAAGACGACCGGCAGCTTCCACACGGCCGCGAGGTTCAGCGACTCGTGCCAGGCGCCCATGTTCACGGCGCCGTCGCCGAGCTCGCACAGGACCGCGAGCTCCTTGCCCTCCTTGATGCCCGCCAGCGCCATGCCGGCGGCGATCGGGAGCTGGCCGGCGACGATGCCCCAGCCGCCGAAGTAGTTGTGCTCGGGGTCGAGCAGGTGCATGGAGCCGCCGCGGCCGGCGGCGCAGCCGTCCTGGCGGCCGAACAGCTCGGCCATCACGGTCGTGGCGGGGACGCCCTTGGCGAGCGCGAGCCCGTGGGAGCGGTAGGAGGACAGCAGCAGGTCGTCGGGCCCCATCGCGGAGACGGCGCCGACGGTGGCGCCCTCCTGCCCGATCGCCAGGTGGCAGTAGCCGCCGATGCGGGCGCGCTTGTACTGGCGCTCGGACTCCTGCTCGAAGAGCCGGATCAAGGTCATCTGGCGAAGCGCCGCTCGCAGGTCGAGCGGCTCGGCTACGTGACCGCCCGTAGGGGGCACCGCTTCAGGACGGCGTCCGGCGCGGGCGGCTTGCGAGCGACGACGGGTTGTGGCCATGTACGGCAACCTCTCTCCGGGGAGTGGGCTGAAGGGCTATTGTATCCACGGACTGGCGTGGATACAACCAAATGATGGAGAATCCGGAGCCATGGAGAAATCCACAGCGGAGCGGCAGAACGTCGACCTGGTCCACGACCGACTGAGGTCGGCGATCCTGCGCGGCGAGTTCGCCCCGGGCGAGGAGCTCCAGCAGGTTCCGCTCGCCGAGCGGCTCGGCGTCAGCCGCACGCCGCTGCGCGAGGCCTTCCGCCTCCTCCAGCGCGAAGGGCTGCTGGAGGCGAGTCCGAACCGCTCGTACCGGGTCACCGCGTTCTCGGCTGAGGATCTCGAAGAGCTCTATGTCACCTTCTTGCCCCTCCAGGCGCTCGCCATTCGCCTGACGATCCCGAAGCTGACCCCCGAGGACATCGGCGCGATGCACGGCGACCTGGCGCAGATGGACCACTTCGCCGCCAGCCACGACGTCGAGGCGTGGGAGCGCCCGCACCGGGCGTTCCACGGGCGCCTGATCCAGCACGCGGGCCGTCGCGTCGTCGAGCTCCTCGACCAGCTCTCCGACCACGCCGGCCGCTACCGCCGCGTCTACCTGGAGGGCACGTCCTACGGCTTCGACGCCGCCGCCGTCGAGCACCGCGAGATCCTCGAGGCGGTCGCCGCCGCCGACGCCGACGTCGCCGCCGCGCGGCTGGCCCAGCACCTCGCCCACACCGCGTTCGACGTGCTCGGCATGGCCGACGAGGAGCACGGGCCCGAGGCGCTGCGCATCGCGCTGGCGGTCGCCGAGCGGCCGCTCAGCTGATCGCGGCCGGGAGGACCGCCGGTCCAGCCCGGCTTCGCCATGCCGTCCAGCGACCGGTGGACTAGGCTCCGCCGGGCCATGCCCGACCAGCCCAAGACCGCCGACGACGTCAAGGCCCTCGTCCATGAGCACCGCATCCGGTTCATCCGGCTGTGGTTCACGGACATCCTCGGTCAGCTGAAGTCGTTCTCGATCGGCAGCGACGAGCTCGACGACGCCTTCGAGAACGGCATGGGCTTCGACGGCTCGTCGATCACCGGCTTCAACGCGATCGAGGAGTCCGACATGGTCGCGGTGCCCGACGCGTCCACGTTCGCGATCCTGCCGTGGCGCCCCCAGGAGCAGGGGGTGGCGCGCATCTTCTGCGACATCCACACGCCCGAGGGCACCCCGTACGAGGGCGACCCCCGCCAGGTGCTGCGCCGCGCGCTCCAGCGCGCCGAGCGCATGGGCTTCGACGTGTTCAACGTCGGGCCCGAGCTCGAGTACTTCCTGTTCAAGGACAGCAAGGGCACGGAGGTCCTCGACAACGGCGGGTACTTCGACCTGACGACGCTCGACGCCGGCTCCGACGTGCGCCGCGAGACCGTCCTCGCGCTCGAGCAGCTCGGCATCCACGTCGAGTACTCCCACCACGAGTCCGGCCCGTCGCAGCACGAGGTCGACATGCGCTACGCCCCGGCGCTGAAGATGGCCGACGACTGCATGACGTACCGCATCACGGTCAAGGAGATCGCGATGAAGTACGGCTGGCACGCGACGTTCATGCCCAAGCCGCTGTTCAACGAGAACGGCTCGGGCATGCACACCCACCAGTCGCTGTTCTCCGGCGGGCGCAACGCCTTCTACGACCCCGACGACCAGTACTTCCTGTCCGACGCGGGCAAGGCGTTCATCGCCGGCCAGCTCAGGCACGCGCGCGAGATCTGCTCGATCTTCGCTCAGTGGGTCAACTCCTACAAGCGGCTGGTCCCCGGCTACGAGGCGCCCGTCTACGTGGCGTGGTCGCGGCGCAACCGCAGCGCGCTCGTGCGCGTGCCGCTGCACCAGCCGGGCCACGAGAGCTCGACGCGCATGGAGCTGCGCTGCCCCGACCCGGCGTGCAACCCGTACTTGACGTTCGCGGCGCTCCTGCAGGCCGGCCTGGAGGGGATCGAGAAGGGCTACGAGCTGCCCGAGCCGATGGAGAAGAACCTCTACCACCTGGCCCCCGACGACCGGAAGCGCCTCGGGATCGAGCAGCTGCCCGAGACGCTGGGCGAGGCGATCGAGATCACCGCCGAGTCCGAGCTCGTCCTGCGCACGCTCGGCGAGCACATGTTCAACCGCTACGTCGAGATCAAGCGCCAGGAGTGGGAGGACTACCGCGTGCAGGTCACGCCGTGGGAGCTCGACCGCTACCTGCCGGTGCTCTGAGGCCGCGGGCGGCGGCTCTCGTCACGGCCGCTTGAGCGCGTCCCGGCGCGACGGCCACCAGATCCGGGGGCCGATGTCGAACACGAGCGCCGGCACGAGGATCGAGCGCACGACGAACGTGTCGAGCAGGACGCCGAAGGCGATGATGAAGCCGAGCTCGGTCAGCAGCGTCAGTGGCAGCACGCCGAGGACGGCGAACGTGCCGGCGAGGACGATCCCGGCCGAGGTGATGACGCCCCCGGTGACGGCCAGTCCGCGCAGCATCCCGTCGCGGGTGCCGTGGCGCAGCGCCTCCTCGCGCACGCGCGCCATGAGGAAGATGTTGTAGTCGACGCCGAGCGCGATGAGGAAGATGAACGAGTAGAGCGGGATCGACGGGTCGCTGCCCGGGAACCCGAAGATCACGTCGAACACGACCGCGCCGACGCCGAGCGCGGCCAGGAACGACATGACGACGGTCGCGACGAGCAGGACCGGCGCCACGAGCGACCGCAGCAGCACGCCGAGGATGACGAGCACGATCGCCAGCGCGATCGGGATGAGGAGGATCGTGTCGTCGACGGCGGCCTCGCGCAGGTCGTGCTCGATCGCGCTCGGCCCGCCGACGAGCGCGTCGGGCGCCGCGGCGCGGACCGCCTCGCGCAGGTCGGGGATGAGCGTGAACGCGTCCTCCGAGTAGGGGTCCTTGTCGAGGTAGACGGCGAGCTGCACGTTCTCGGCGTCACCGGCGACCGGCTCCTCGGAGACCTCCGCGACGCCCGGCACGTCGCGCGCTGCGGCGACGACCGCATCGACGTCGGCGTCGGCGGGGAGGACGACATCCGTCGGCGCCGCCTGCCCCGGCGGGAACGACTGCGCGATCAGCTCCTGGCCCTCGACCGACTCGACCGAGCCCCGGAACTGGTTGCTCTGCGTCAGCCCCGAGGAGAAGTTCAGCAGGCCGAGCGCCATGACCACGAGCAGGGCCAGGCCGCCGGCGCCGATCAGCCGCGGCCGCCGCGCGACCGTCTCGCCGACCTTCCGCCACCAGCCGTGGGTCTCGTCGACGGCGTGCTCGCGCGCGTGCATCCGCGCCTCGAAGCGCTCCATCGGCCCGGCCCGCAGCCGCCGGTACGGGCCGACGAGCAGCCCGACGATCGCGGCGACGACCGCGAGCGTGACGAGCCCGGCGACCGGCGACGCCGCGAAGGCGCCGAGCACGGCGAGCACGCCGACGACTGTGAACGTCGTCACGCCCGGGCCGAGCCGGTCGACGAGCGGCGCCAGGCCGGGGACGCGCATCGGCGCGTGGTCGGGCGCGCCGCGCCCCTCCGGTCCGTACGGGACGAACGGCCAGAACGGGCGGCGGCCCACGATCGTCAGCAGCGCCGGCAGGAACGTCAGCATGACGAGCAGCGCGACGCCGATGCCGGTCGCGCCCACCGGTCCCAGGCCCGACGTCCCGTTCACCTTCGCCAGGCTGAGCGACAGGAGCGTCGCCATCACGGTCACGCCGGAGGCGACGATCGCCGGCCCGGCGCGGCGCAACGCGATCGCCATCGCCTCGTGCTTGTCCTGGTGGTGGCGCAGCTCCTCGCGGTAGCGGGCGACGAGCAGCAGCGCATAGTCGGTGCCCGCGCCGATGACGAGGATCGACTGGATCGCCGAGGTCTGCCCGTTGACGGTCACGCCCACCTCGGTCAGCACCCAGCCGGCGCCGCGAGCGCTCAGCTCGGCGACGACGACGGCCAGGATCGGGAAGAACCAGAAGACCGGGCTGCGGTAGATGAGGATGAGCAGGACGATGACGAGCAGCAGCGCGGCGCCGACGAGCGTCGTGTTGATGCCCTCGAAGACCTTGATCGCGTCGGCCGAGAAGCCGGCCGGCCCGGTGACCTTCACCTCCAGCCCGCCGCCCGGGTCGGAGACGAGCTCGCGGTAGCGGTCGATCGGGTCCAGGATCTGGCCGGAGTCGCCGGTGTCCTCGGCCCGGATCACGTTGCCGATGAGCGCGGTCGCGCCGTCGGGGGCCAGGAGGTACGGCGTCGAGGCCTCCGGGTCGACCGGGTTGCCGAACTCGGTCGTGTTCGGGAACGCCTGCGTGGCCTCGTCGAGGCGCCGCACGTCCTCGACGATGCGCTGACGGTCCTCGTCGGTGAGCCCGCCGTCGCGGTGGTAGACGATGACGGTCGGCGCGGTCTCGGCTCCGGCGAGGCGCTCCGTGACGTCGAGCACCGCGGTCGACTCGGCGCTGCCGGGCAGGAACGAGCGCGACTCGTTCTCCTCGGCGTCGGCGAAGCGGCCCGGCAGGTTCGCGGCGAGCATCGCCACGAGCACGACGATCCAGGCGAAGAAGACGACCCACTTGGCGCGGGGTGCGGTGATGGAGGAGAGCCGACGCATCCAGCCGGTCGGAAACCTACGCAACTCAGGCGTCGAGGAGCGCCGCGAGCTCGGCCGGCTCGCTCACCGGCCGCTGGCAGGCGAACCGCTCGCACACGTACGCGGCGGCGTGCCCGTTCAGCGGCTCGCGCCCGGCCAGCAGCGGCACCTCGTCGGTCGCCTGCGCGCCGCCGGCCAGGACGATCCGCGGCCGGTACCTCGCGCGCACGACGTCGAGCAGCGGCTGCGGGTCGGGACCGACGATCGCCACCTCGCGCGCGGGCCCGACCACCCAGGCGATCGCCTGCAGCAGGTGCCCGAACGCGATCGGGTAGCGGGGCGCCAGCTCCTGCGCCAGCGCGATCGTGGAGGCGGCGTGCGCCTCGTACTCGCCCTCGCCGGTGAGCGCGTGCAGGCGCAGCAGGCCGAGCGCCGCGCTGGAGGAGCCCGACGGGATCGGGCTGTCCTCGAGGTCGCGGCGGCGCGCGACGAGCGTGGGGTGGTCGTCGGCGGTGGTGAAGAAGCCGCCGTGCTCGCGGTCGGCGAAGCGGGCGATCATCGCGTCGGCCAGCTCGCGCGCCGCGGCCAGCCAGCGCGGCTCCCAGGTCGCCTCGTAGAGCCCGATCAGCGCCTCGACGAGGAACGCGTGGTCCTCGAGGTAGGCGTTGAGGCGCGCGTCGCCGTCCTTGGAGGTGCGCAGCAGCCGCCCGCCGGCGTCGCGGTGGACGGTGAGCAGGAACTCGGCGGCGGCGCGCGCGGCGTCGAGGTAGCGCGCCTCGCCGAGCACCGCGCCGGCGTCGGCCAGCGCGGCGATCGCGAGCGCGTTCCACGAGGTCAGGACCTTGTCGTCCAGGGCGGGGCGCACGCGGCCGGCGCGGACCTCGGCCAGCCGGGCGCGGATCCGCTCGCGCGTGCCCGCCTCGGGCTCGGGGCCGCGCGCCTCCAGCACGTTGGCGCCCTCGAAGTTGCCGCGCTCGGTCGCGCCGGTCCAGGCGATCGCGGCGTCGGCGTCGGGGCCGAGCGCGTCGCGCAGCTCCCGCACGGTCCACACGTAGAAGCGGCCCTCGACGCCCTCGGAGTCGGCGTCCAGCGACGACCAGAAGCCGCCGCCCGGCGCCCGCATCTCGGCGAGCATCCAGTCCAGCGTGTCGCGGCACGTGCGCTCCAGCAGCTCCTCGCCGGTCGCCTGCCAGCCGTGCAGGTAGGCGCGCGCCAGGAGCGCGTTGTCGTAGAGCATCTTCTCGAAGTGGGGGACCGTCCAGGTCGCGTCGACCGCGTAGCGCGCGAACCCGCCGCCGACGAGGTCGTGGATGCCGCCGGTGGCCATCGACCGCAGCGTCGTCACCGACATGTCGGTCTCGCCCTGGCCGAGCAGGAAGTCGATCGTCGACGCGGCCGGGAACTTCGGAGCGCCGCCCCAGCCGCCGAAGCGGCGGTCGAACGCCGCCTGCAGGTTCTCGATCGCGTGGCGCAGCGTGCCGGCGTCCGGGGCGCCGGCGGCGGGCCGCAGCGCGGCGGTCTGGCCCAGGCGCTCGCGCAGGCGCGCGGCCTGCTCACGGACCGCGTCGCGCTTCTCCTCCCACGCCTCGGCGACCGCGGTGAGGATCTGCGTCCAGCTCGGCATGTTCATCGCCGGGCGCGGCGGGAAGTAGGTTCCGCCGAAGAACGGCACCTGCTCGGGCGTGAGGAAGACGTTCAGCGGCCAGCCGCCGTGCCCGGTCATCGCCTGCACCGCTTCCATGCAGACGGCGTCGACGTCGGGGCGCTCCTCGCGGTCCACCTTCACGCACACGAAGCGCGCGTTCATGAGCTCGGCGACCTGCGGGTCCTCGAACGACTCGCGCTCCATCACGTGGCACCAGTGGCAGGCCGCGTAGCCGATCGACACCAGCAGCGGGCGGTCCAGCTCGCGGGCGCGGCGCAGGGCCTCGTCGCCCCACGGCAGCCAGTCCACCGGGTTGTGGGCGTGCTGGAGCAGGTACGGCGAGGTTTCCCGGGCGAGCGCGTTGGCCATGAACGTGACGCTAGCTTTCCCGTCACCCATGACCGCACACCGCAAGATCGTCACCGCACTGGACGCCCCCGCCGCGATCGGCCCGTACTCGCACGCCGTCGCGTCGAACGGGGTCCTGTACTGCTCGGGCCAGATCCCGCTCGATCCGGCGACGGGCGAGCTGGTCGGCGAGACGCCCGCCGAGCAGGCGCGCCAATGCCTCACCAACCTGTCCGCGGTCTGCGCGGCGGCGGGCGCGCAGCTCTCCGACGCGCTGCAGGTGACCGTCTACCTGACCGACATGGGCGCGTTCGCCGAGGTCAACGAGGTGTACGCGACGTTCTTCGAGAACGAGCCGCCCGCGCGGATCGCGATCGCCGTGGCGGCGCTCCCGCGCGGCGCGCAGGTCGAGATCGCCGCGCTCGTCGCGCTGACGGGATGAGCAGATGACGGCCGTCACCGTCGCCGACGTCCGCCGGGCGCGCGAGGCGGTGGCGGACGTCGCCTGGCACACGCCGCTGCTGCCGGCGCTGACGCTCGGGGAGCCCGACGCCGGCCCGGTGCTGCTGAAGGCGGAGTCGCTGCAGCGCACCGGGTCGTTCAAGATCCGCGGCGCGCTGGCCAAGCTCCACGCGCTGGGCGACGCCTGCCGCAACGGCGTCGTGTGCGGCAGCGCGGGCAACCACGCGCAGGCGCTGGCCGCCGCCGCGCGCGCCCGGGGCGTCCCGTGCGAGGTCGTCATGCCGGCCGGGGCGCCGATCGCGAAGGCCGAGGGCGCGGAGGCGCTGGGCGCGCGGGTGCTGCTGGCGGGGGAGAGCGTCGAGGAGTGCGTGGCGCTGGCGCGCGAGCGCGCGGCCGAGCGCGGCGAGGTGTTCGTGCACCCGTTCGAGGACCCGGACGTCATCGCCGGCCAGGGCACGGTCGGTCTGGAGCTGCTCGAGGACGTGCCCGACCTGGCGCGCGTGATCGTGCCGGTCGGCGGCGGCGGGCTGGCCTCCGGGGTCGGGATCGCGATCAAGGCGGCGCGGCCCGGCGCGCAGGTGATCGGCGTGCAGGTCGAGACGTTCCCGGGCGCGCGCGAATCGCTGCGCGCCGGCCATCCGGTCGACCTGGAGCCGCCCGAGACGACGATCGCCGACGGCATCGCGGTCAAGCGCCCCGGCGAGCTGACGCTGTCGATCCTGTCGGAGGTGCTCGACGGGATCGAGCTGGTCTCCGAGGACGAGGTCGCCGAGGCGATGGTGGCGCTCATGGAGCGCGCCAAGCTCGTCGTCGAGGGCGCGGGGGCGGTCGGCGTGGCGGCGCTGCGCTCGGGCCGGCTCGGTCCGGCGCCGCCGGGCTCGACGGTCGTGCTGCTCAGCGGCGGCAACGTCGACGCCGGCCTGCTGGCGACCGTGACGCGCCGCCAGGAGACGCAGGCGGGGCGGCGCGTGGCGCTGATCACGAAGGTGCCCGACCGGCCCGGCGCGCTGGCGCGCCTGCTGAGCTGCATCGCCGCCGAGGGCGCCAACCTCGTCGAGGTCGAGCACGTGCGCGAGGGCATCGACCTGCACGTGCGCCAGACGGCGGTCCAGCTCGTGCTCGAGACCCGCGGGCGCGCGCACGCCGAGGCGGTGCTCGCCGCGATCCGCGGCGAGGGCTACGAGGCGCAGGTCCTGCGCTAGGGGGCGGGGACGGCCGGGGCCGTCTCGGCCGCGGCCGCGGGCTCGGCCGTGGCGGGCGCCGCCGGCTCTGGCGTCGTGGTCGCGGGCGCGTCGGCGGCGGGCCGCGGGGCGGGCTCGGCGTCCGCCCGCGGGGCGCGCTCGGGTCGCGGCTCGGTCCGCGCGCGCGGACGCGACGCCGCGGGCTCGGCGGCGGCCGGGGCGGACCGGCTCGTGGCGGTGCCCGAGGGGACGGGGACGACCACCTCGTCGTGGACGACCCGGCGCTTGACCACGACCTCGCGCACGACCTTCACCGGCTGGCTCGTGCGCTCGATCTTCACGGTGGCGGGCGGCTCGGGCGCCGGCCCGGCGCCGGCGAGCAGCGCCACGGGCACGGCGATCGCGGCCATCGCGGCGGCGCCCATCCCGGCGCCGCGCGCGGGTGCGGGCAGCCGCTGCGCGCGGCGGCGCAGCCGGCCGAACGGCAGGCGGTGGGCGAGTCGCCGGGTGAGGCGGTCCTCGACCGGCGCGTAGGCGAGCAGCATCAGCTCGAAGCCCAGCGTGGCGACCACGCCGCGGGCGACGAGCCACTGCACGCCGTCGGTCGGGTAGTGGCGCGGCCACCAGATGAGGACGATGCCGGCGGTGAGGCCTCCGGCCAGCAGCTTGGAGGCGAGATGCTTGAGGCTCACTTCCGGGACGTCGGCGGGCGCGGGCGCGACTTGACGCCGCGCCCGCGCCGTGTGTCGAAGGTCACTCAGGCGTGACGTACGCGCCGCTGATGCCGCCGTCGACCAGGAACGTCGAGGCGGTGACGAAGCTCGACTCGTCGCTGGCCAGGAACAGCGCCGCGTTGGCGATCTCCTCGGCGCGCGCGAACCGGCCCATCGGGATGTGGACGAGCCGCCGGGCGGCCCGCTCGGGGTCCTTGGCGAACAGCTCCCGCAGCAGCGGGGTGTCGACCGGGCCGGGGCAGAGCGCGTTGACGCGCACGCCGCGGCGGGCGAGCTCGACGCCCAGCTCCCGCGACAGCGCGAGCACGCCGCCCTTGGAGGCGGTGTAGGAGATCTGCGACGTCGCCGCGCCCATCACGGCCACGAACGAGGCGGTGTTGATCACCGACCCGCCGTGCTCGAGGAGATGCGGGATGCCGTGCTTGCAGCACAGGAACACCGAGCGCAGGTTCACGTTCTGCACGCGGTCCCACGCCTCGAGCGTCGTCTCCAGCGCCGACGCGTCGTCGTCGGGGGAGATGCCGGCGTTGTTGAAGATCACGTCGATGCGGCCGAACGTCTCGACGGTCCGCGCGAACATGTCGACGACCTGGCCCTCGTGGGTCACGTCGACCTGCAGCGACAGGTCGCCCGGCGCGTCCTCGCCCAGGTCCACCCCGACCACCCGCGCGCCCTCGCGCTGGAAGGCCTCCACCGTCGCGGCGCCGATCCCGCCGGAGGCCCCGGTCACGACGCACACCTTGTCCTTCAGTCTCATGCCGTTCCTGTCGCGTAGTAGATGGACTTCACCTCGGAGTAGGCCTCGAGCGCGTGCGGGCCGAGCTCGCGCCCGTACCCCGACTGCTTGAAGCCGCCGAAGGGCGTGTTGACCCGGACCGACGTGTTGGAGTTGATCGACAGGACCCCGCTGTCGATCGCCCGCGCGACGCGCAGCGCCCGGGCGCCGTCGCGCGTCCAGACGGAGCCCGACAGCCCGTAGGGCGTGTCGTTGGCCAGCGCGATCGCCTCGGCCTCGCCGTCGAACGGGACGACGGCGGCGACGGGGCCGAAGATCTCCTCGCGCACGGCGCGGTCGGCGGGGTCGACGGGACACAGGACGGTGGGCGCGAACCAGTAGCCGGGGCCGTCGGGCGCCTGCCCGCGGAACGCGACCGGCGCGCCGTCGCCCACGTACGAGGCGACGCGCTCGCGGTGGCCGGCCGAGATCAGCGGGCCCATCTCGGTGGCCTCGTCGAGCGGGTCGCCGACGCGCACCTGCGCGACCGCGGCCTCCAGCGCGGCGAGGAACTCGTCGAGCATCGGGCGCTCGACGAGGATGCGCGACCGCGCGCAGCAGTCCTGGCCGGCGTTGCCGAGCACCGCGCCCGGCGCGGCCGCCGCGGCCGCCTCGACGTCGGCGTCGGCGAAGACGACGTTGGCCGACTTGCCGCCCAGCTCGAGCGTGACGCGCTTGAGCGTTCCCGCCGCGCTCGCCGCGATCCCGCGGCCGACCTCGGTCGAGCCGGTGAACGCGATCTTCGCCACGTCGGGGTGCTCGACCAGGCGCGCGCCCGCGGTCGAGCCGGGGCCGGCGACGACGTTGACGACGCCGGGCGGGATCCCGGCGTCGAGCACGAGCTGCTCGAAGCGCAGCGCGGTCAGCGGGGTCAGCTCGGCCGGCTTGAGCACCAGGGTGTTGCCGGCCGCCAGCGCCGGGCCCATCTTCCACGCCGCGATCGTCAGCGGGAAGTTCCAGGGCGTGATCAGGCCGACGACGCCGAGCGGCTCGCGCACGGTGAACGCCTGGCCGCCGGCGACGGGGATCGTGTCGCCGCCGGGGCGCTCGGGCGCGCCGGCGTAGTAGCGGAACACGTCGGCGACCATCCCCATCTCGCCGCGCGCGTCGGCGATCGGCTTGCCGGCGTTGCGGGCCTCCAGCAGCGCCAGCTCCTCGCGCCGGTCGTCCACGAGGTCGGCGACCCGCCACAGCAGGCGGGCGCGGTCCCCGGGGGCGACGGCCCGCCACGCCGGGAAGGCCTGTCGGGCCGCCGCCACCGCGGCGTCGATCTCGTCGACCCCGCCGCGTGGGATCTCCTCCAGGAGCTCTTCGGTCGCGGGCTCGATCACCCGCAGCGTGTCGGTCATCGCATCCGCCCGCGGTCGCAAAAAGGTATGAATGCCGGTCCTTCTCGCCAATCTATGCCACCCGGCGGGCGACGCGCAAGCTCACCCGGGGAGGAGGCCGGCGAGGATGTGCTCGGTCCCGCGCAGGTGCTCGACGATGAGCCGCGCCGCCGCGTCGGCGTCGCGGGCGCGCAGCGCGCCGACGATCCGCCGGTGCTGGGCGTTGGCCCAGTCGAGGACCTCGGGCGGATGGGCGATGTGGGCGATGAGGTCGGTCATCGCGCCCTGCGCCTCGGTCATCGCGCCGATCAGTCGGCCGCTGCCGGTGGCCTCGGCGAGGCCGACGTGGAAGCGCACGTCCGCCTGGCGGTAAGCGGGGAAGTCCTCGAGCAGCTCGTCGATCTCGTCGACGATCGCGTCGAGCGCGTCGAGCTCCGCGGGGGTCGCGCGCTCGGCGGCCAGCACCGCCACGCCGAGCTCGACCGACAGGCGCCAGTCGCACACGTCGCGCCACTCGGCCAGTAGCTCGGGCGAGGGCGGCTGGGCCGGCGGGGGAGGGTCGGCGACGAAGGTGCCGCCGCCGCGCCCGCGCGTGGCGTGCAGATGGCCGCTCTGGGCGAGCGCGGTCAGCGCCTGGCGCAGGGTCGAGCGGGCGATGCCGAGCATCGCGCACAGCTCGCGCTCCGGCGGGAGCTGCGTTCCGGGCTTCAGCAGGCCGAGCTTGATCGCCGTCCCGAGCCGGTCGACGGTCTCCTCGAAGGCCGTCTGCGAGCGCACGGGAGCGAAGATCGTCTCCTCCACGTCGCCGTGGGTGCTCACAGGCGCTCGAACCCCCGGACGCGCTCCCAGTCGGTCACGACGGCGTCGTAGGCGTCGATCTCGACCTGGGCGTTGTTGAGGTAGTGCTCGACGACCTCGTCGCCGAACGCCTCGCGGGCCACCGCGCTCTGCGCGAACAGGTCGCGCGCCTCGCGCAGCGTCGTCGGCACGCGCGGATTGCCGGAGAGGTAGGCGTTGCCCTCGAACGGGGGCTCGAGCGCGAGGCCCTGGTCGACGCCGTGGAGGTCGGCGGCGATGAGCGCGCTCAGCGCCAGGTACGGGTTGAGGTCGGCGCCGCCGACGCGGTTCTCGAAGCGCAGCGACGGACCGTGGCCGACGATGCGCAGCGCGCACGTGCGGTTGTCGTGGCCCCAGGCGACGGCGGTGGGGGCGAAGGAGCCGTTCGCGAAGCGCTTGTAGGAGTTGATGTTCCGCGCCATCAGGAGCGTCAGCTCGCGCAGGCGCCGGAGCTGGCCGGCGACGAACGCGTCGAAGAGCGCGCGGTTGCGCGGGAACAGCGGGCCGTCGGCGTCGGAGAGCGAGAAGTGGATGTGGCAGGAGTTGCCCTCGCGCTCGTCCCACTTGGCCATGAACGTGATCGACATGCCCTCCTGGGCGGCGATCTCCTTCGCGCCGTTCTTGTAGATCGCGTGCTCGTCGGCGGCGGTCAGCGCGTCGGCATACCGGAAGTTGATCTCGTGCTGGCCGAGGTTGCACTCGCCCTTGGAGTCCTCGACGCGCAGGCCGGCGCCGGTCATCGCGTTGCGGATGCGGCGGATGAGCGGCTCGATCCGCGCGGTGCCCAGGAGCGAGTAGTCGACGTTGTAGAGGTTGGCCGGCTCGAGGTCGCAGTAGCCCTTGCGCCAGGCGTCCTCGTAGCTGTCGCGGAACACGATGAACTCCAGCTCGGTGCCGGCGTTCGCCGTCCACCCGCGCTCGGCGAGGCGGTCGAGCTGGCGGCGCAGGACCTGGCGCGGTGAGGCGACGACCGGGCTGCCGTCGTGCCAGGCGACGTCGGCCAGGCACATGACGGTGCCCTCGTGCCACGGGACCGGGCGCAGCGTCGACAGGTCCGGGCGCATGACGAAGTCGCCGTAGCCGCGCTCCCACGACGCCATCGCGTACCCCTCGACGGTGTTCATGTCGACGTCGACGGCGAGGAGGTAGTTGCACCCCTCCGCGCCGTGCTCGGCCACCTCGTCGAGGAAGTGGCGGGCGTGCAGGCGCTTGCCCTGGAGGCGTCCCTGCATGTCGGTGATGGCCAGCAGCACGGTGTCGACGGCGCCCGCCTCGACCGCGGCTCGCAGCTCCTGCAGCTCCATGCGCCGGGAAGGTAGTGAGATCGGACCTTTACGTCCAGCGCGGCGTTCGCGGCGGGCGCGGCGCGGGTACGCCACGGTCCATGAACGGAGATCGAGACGACGTCGGCGCCGAGGGCGGCGACAACGAGAACGCCGACACGCTGCCGCCCGCGCCGTCCAAGGACGACGACACCCCGCTGGGCGACACCGACCAGATCAGCGACGCCCAGCCGACCGAGCACGACAAGCCGCGCGACGTGCCGTAGGCCCCCGCAGGGTCGACGTGAGCGTCAGCCGTACCGCGCGCCGACCGCGGGCGGGAGGGCGTCGAGCGCCTGCGGGTCGTCCTCGCCGAGCGCGAGGCCGGCCGCCGCCACGTTCTCCTCGAGGTAGGAGATGCGGCGCGTGCCCGGGATCGGGATGACCTGCTCGCCGCGCGAGAGCACCCACGCGAGCGCGACCTGCGCCGGCGTGGCGCCGTGGCTGGCCGCGATCGCCGCCACGCGGTCGACGATCGCCTGGTTGGCGGCGCGCGCCTCCTCGCTGAACCGCGGGTTGTGCGCGCGGAAGTCGTCGGGCGAGTACGTCGCGTCGGTCTGGGCGCCGGTGAGGAACCCGCGGCCGAGCGGGGCGAACGGGATGAACGCGACGTCGTTGGCCTCGCACCACGGCAGGACGTCGTCGAGCGGCTCGCGCGTCCACAGCGACAGCTCGCTCTGCACGGCGGCGACCGGGTGGATCGCGTGGGCGCGGGCCAGCTCGTCGACCGTCGCCTCCGACATCCCGATCGCCCGCGCCCGGCCGGCGGCGACGTGCCCGGCCATCGCGCCCCACGTCTCCTCGACCGGGACGTCCGGGTCGACCCGGTGCAGGTAGTAGAGGTCGACGTGGTCGGTCCCCAGCCGCCGCAGCGACGACTCCAGCGCCGCGCGCACGTGCTCGGGCCGCCCGGCGCGGCGCATCGCGAACGGCTGCCCGGGCGCGGGCCGCTCGGCGATCAGCCCGCACTTCGTCGCGAGCACGACCTCGTCGCGGCGGCCGGCCAGCGCGTCCCACCAGCTCCTCGTTGGCGAACGGCCCGCACACGTCGGCGGTGTCGATGAGCGTCACGCCGAGGTCGATCGCCCGGTGGATGACCGCGACCGAGCGGTCGTCGTCCCGGTCCTCCGGCGCGTAGGCCCAGCTCATGCCCATGCAGCCGAGGCCGATGGCCCCGACGCGGATGTCGCTGTTGCCGAGGCGGCGGAGGGGAAGCGCGCTGGTCATGCTCCGACAGCCTGACGGGTCGGCTGGATGAGCAGGTCCCCGAGGTGCACGTGGGCAGGCCGCCCGGCGACGTGGGCGATCGCCTCCGCGACGTCCTCGGCCACCAGCGAGCCGACCGTCGCGCGCCACTGCGCCAGCGCCTCGCGCTGGCCGTCGTGGTCGATGTGGTCGGCGAGCTCGGTGTCGATCAGGCCCGGCTCGACGTTCGTCACGCGCACGCCGCGCCCGCCGAGCTCGGCCCGCAGCCCGGCGGCCAGGTGCGTCACCGCCGCCTTCGTCGCGCAGTACACGGCGTAGCCGGGGAACGTCGCGCGCGCCGCCAGCGACGACACCACGACGAGGTCGGCCGGGCGGTCCGCGTCAGCGGCGGCCAGCACGCCCGGCAGGAACGCGCGCAGCGTGTCGAGGACGCCCATGAGGTTGAGGTCGACCATCCGCCGCCACTCGTCGCGGCGGCCCTCCTCGAACGGCGCGGGCAGCATCACGCCCGCGTTGGCGACGACGAGGTCCGGCGCGCCGAGGCGCTCCGCCACGGTCGCGGCGGCGGCGTCGAGCGCGTCCGGGTCGGTCGCGTCCGCGGCGACCGGCAGCGTGCGGTCGCCGAGCTCGGCGGCGAGCGCCTCGAGGCGGTCCGCGCGCCGCGCGAGCAGCGCGACGGCGGCCCCGCCGGCGGCGAGCCGGCGGGCGGTGGCGGCGCCGATCCCCGAGGAGGCGCCGGTGACGACGGCCACGCGGCCGTCGAGCGGGTTGGGCGTGTCCATGCCGACAGACTCCCGCCGCCGGGGCGCGCCAGCCAGAGCCCCGCCGTTCCTGGTTCTCGCAGGGCCAGGATCGCGCGCCGGCGGTTCGCCACACTGTCGTCATGGGGACGCCGCTGTCGGACCTCGGCCACTTCCTGCGGACCCGCCGCGACCGGCTGCGGCCCGAGGACGTCGGCCTTCCCGCCCACGGGCGCCGGCGCGTGCCCGGTCTGCGCCGCGAGGAGCTCGCCCAGCTCGCCGGGGTCAGCGTCGACTACTACGTGCGCCTGGAGCAGGGCCGCGACGTGCGCCCGTCCGAGGCGGTGCTGGACGCGCTCGCCCGCGCGCTCGGGCTCGACGAGGCCGAGCGCGCGCACCTGCACGCGCTCGGGCGCGCCGCGGGGAGCCGCAGGCCGCGCCGGCGGCCCGCCCCGCAGCGGGTGCGGCCCGGCGTGCTGCGCCTGCTGGAGACGCTCGGCGACGTGCCGGCGTTCGTCCTCGGGCGCCACATGGACGTGCTCGCCCACAACGCCCTCGCCGGGGCGCTGCTCGGCCACCGCGCGGGCGCGAACCAGCTGCGGCTCATCTTCCTCGACGAGAGCGCCCGCGACCTGTTCCCCGAGTGGGAGGCGGTGGCCGCCGAGGCGGTCGGCTGGCTGCGCCTGACCTCCGGCGAGCTGGGCGACGACGCCGACCTGTGCGAGCTCGTCGGCGAGCTGTCGCTGCGCAGCGAGGAGTTCCGCCGCCTGTGGGCCGCCCATCCCGTGCGCCGCAAGACGTTCGGCCGCAAGCGGATGGTGCACCCGCTGGTGGGCGAGCTGACGCTCGAGTACGAGACGCTGGTGCTGCCCGATCCCGAGCAGCACCTCGTCGTCTACTCGGCGGCCGACCGCCCGACGCGGACGGCGCTCCACCTGCTGAGCACCGTGGCCGCGCCGGGCGAGCCGGCTCCCGTCGCCTACCGCTGAGGCCGCCGGCCGCGCTTGCCCACGGCCGCCGCGGCGTTCACGACCCCCTCGCCGTAGAAGCCGTTGAACGAGGGGCCGCCCTCGCACAGGGCCGTGTACGCGTCCGGGAGGTCCGGATAGTCGAACGGGTTCTGCTCCGGGCACGGCGTGTCCGTCGCCGTGCGCTTCAGCACCTGCTCCACCAGGTCCGGATCCGCGCGCACCCCGCCGCGGTGCGGGTCGCGGCGGCCGTAGCGCTGCACGATCAGCGCGGCCACCCCGACGGCGTGGGGCGAGGCCATCGACGTGCCCTGCAGGTACTGGTAGTACGAGCACGGCCCGGCCGAGCAGTCCTTGACGACGAAGTCCGTCGTCGGCTTGCCGTTCTCGTCGATGTCGCCGTTCGCGCGGCCCACCGACTCCGGGTACGGCGCCAGGATCAGGTTGCCCGGCGTCCCGTAGCGGTCGGTGCCCGGGAAGTCGCGCAGGTCCCCGCCGGGCGCCGCCACATCGGCCTGCTCCACCCCGTAGTCGGAGTAGTAGGCCTTGCGGCCGCTCGGCCCGACCGAGGTGACGCCGATGACGCCGTCGGCCTCGGTCGGCATCGACACGCACGAGTTGTCGATGGTGCGGTCACGCGGCGACGTCTCGACGTCCGGGTAGTCCGGGCTCGTGTCGTCGAACGTCGGCTTGCCGAGGTCGGTGTTGCCGTTGCCCTCCGCGGCGATCGTCGTGACGCCGTGGTCGCGGGCGTAGTCGATCGCCCGCTGCGTCGCCGACACCACGAGCCGCTGCTCGCGCTGCTCGGCCGGCGAGTCCGCCGGGTTGGCCGCGCAGTTGAACAGCCACGGGTCGACGTAGAACGACATGTTCACCACGTCGATCCCGTGGTCGCCCGCGTACGTCAGCGCGTCGAGGACCGGGCCCAGGAAGAAGTACCCGGAGTCCTGGCCCGCGCGCAGGTTCACGAGGCTGACGCCGGGCGCGACGCCGCCGATGCCCTGCCCGTTGAGCGGGGCGCCGATCGTGCCGGCCACGTGCGTGCCGTGACCGTCCTCGTCGACGTCCGGCGGGTCCTCGCAGGACCCGTCGGGGTCGGTCTCGCAGGCCCCGTCCACGATCGGGTCGTCGACCGTGAAGTTGCGGCTCAGCTCGCGGTCGAAGTTGGGCGCGATGTCGGGGTGCGACCCGTCGATGCCCGTGTCGATGATCCCGACGCGGACGTCGTGGCTGCCCTGCGTGACGGCGTAGGAGCCGTCGGGCGTCGCCCCGATCATGTCCATGTCCCACTGGAGCGCCGAGAGCGGATCCGGCGTCACCGGCGGATGCCCCGGCCGGCCCGGGCGTCCCGGCCAGCCGCGGTGGGCGCCCGGCCGCCCGCGGCTCGCGTCGCGCGCGCCCTGGGCGCGCTCGAGCTCGCGCTCTCCCTTGCGCCGGTCGCGGGCGGGCGCCTCGCCGATCGGCTCGTTGGCGGCCGCGCCCTCGAGCGACGGCTCGGCGGTCGCGGCGTCCGCGAACGACCCGCCGGCCGCCTCGACGGTGGCCACGCCGATCGCGGTGTTCTCGCGGACGATGCGTCCGCCCGCGCGTTCGATCGCGGCCCGGGCCTCGGCGGGCGAGGCGCCCTCCTCGTAGACCACGACGTACGTGCGCTTGCCGGTCTGCTCGGTGGCGGCCCATGCCGCCCCGGATACCGACAGCGCGCCGAGGGCGACGACGAGCGCCGCCACAGCGTGCGTCCTCATACAACCTCCCTGCAGGTTGTTGAAGCGATTCCCGGGCGGCCTCCCAACCGGCCCGGCGTGGCGGGCACCCTAGACGTCCGCGCCCCGCGGGTCGCCTCCCGGCCGCCCGACGGTCAGCGGACGGACGTGGGCACCGGCGAGGCCGGCTGCGCGGGCGTCCGGCGCGACGTCGTGCGATAGAGGACGATCGCGGGGAGGATCGCGACCGCCGTGAGCGCCACCGTCCACCAGAACGTGTGGGCGAACGCGGCGCTCAGCGGCTCGGCGAGCTGGGCGCGCGCCTCCGGGGGGACGTTGCGCGCGCTCTCGATGGCGGCGTCCCCCGCGGCGGGGATCTCCTTGTGGATCTGGCTCGACAGGACGACGGCGAGCACCGCGGTGCCGATCGAGCCGCCGACGCGCTGGATGACGTTCAGCGCGCTCGTCGCGCGCGGCACCGCGGCCGGCTCGAGCGCCGCGTACGCGGCCGCCATCGTCGGCATCATCGCCGAGCCGAGCGCCATGCCCCGGACGAACAGGATCACCGCGATGAGCCAGAACGGCGTGTCGGGCGTGAGCAGCGCCAGCGGGATGGTCGCGGCCACCATCAGCGTCAGCCCGGCGAGCGTGACCCGGCCGCCGCCGATCCGGTCGGTCAGGCTCCCGACCGCCGGCATGACCAGGGCCGCGCCGAGCCCCTGCGGCGCCATCAGCAGGCCGGCGTCGAGGGCGGTCTGCCCGCGCGCGACCTGGAAGAGCAGCGGCAGCAGGAGCATCGAGCCGAAGAAGGCGACGCCGAACAGCAGCACGGTCGCCGCCGCCGACGCGAACGCCGCGTTGCGGAAGAGGCGGACGTCGATGAGCGGGCGCGGCGAGCGCAGGGAGTGCACGACGAACGCGGCGATGAGCGCCAGCCCGGCGGCGAGCGGCAGCCACGCGGAGGACGAGCCGAGCCCGGCGTGGCGCGAGGTCTCCGCGAGGCCGAAGACGGTCAGCCCGAGGCCGGGGGACAGGAGCGCGAAGCCGCGCCAGTCCAGGCGCCCCGGGTGGTCGGACGGGTTCGTGTGCGGCAGCCAGCGCAGGCCCATGACGATCCCGGCGGCGCCGATCGGCGCGTTGACGAAGAAGATCCAGCGCCACGACATGTGGTCGACGATCAGCCCGCCGAGGACGGGGCCGAGCACGGGGCCGAGGAGCATCGGCACGCCGATGATGCTCATGACCCGGCCGACGCGCTGCGGCCCGGCCGCCTGGGTGATGAGGATCATCCCGATCGGCATGACCATGCCGCCGCCGAGCCCCTGCAGCACGCGGAACGCGATCAGCGACTCGAGGTCCCACGCCGCGCCGCACAGGATCGACCCGGAGACGAACAGCACGACCGACGTCAGCCACACGCGCCGGGCCCCGAAGCGCTCGGCCGTCCAGCCGGTGAGCGGGATGACGACCGCGAGCGCGAGGAGGTAGCCGGTGGCCACCCACTGCACGTCGTTGAGCGGCGCGTCCAGGTCCTGGCTGAGGGCGTCGAGCGCGACGTTGACGATCGTCGTGTCGAGGATCGACATGAACGCGCCGACCACGACGACCGCCGCGACGACGAGCAGGTCGCGGTCCAGACCCGGGGTGCGCTCGCCGTTCGACACGGCGAGAGGTTAGCTCGCTAAGGATTCGCGCCGGGGGGCGTCGGCTCGCCCTCCTCGCGCAGGAGCGCCCGGCGGACCTTGCCGCTCGCCGTCTTGGGCAGCTCGCCGGCGAAGTCGACGACGCGCGGGTACTTGTAGGGCGCGGTCGTCGCCTTCACGTGCTCCTGCAGCTCGCGCGCGAGCGCGTCGCTGGGCGCGACGCCGTCGCGCAGGACGACGACGGCGCGCACGATCGACCCGCGCTCCTCGTCGGGCGCGGCCACCACCGCGGCCTCGGCGACCGCCGGATGGGCGACGAGCGCCGACTCGACCTCGAACGGGCCGATCCGGTAGCCGGCGGAGATGATCACGTCGTCGGTGCGGCCCTCGAAGTAGAGGAAGCCGTCCTCGTCGGCGTGCACGCGGTCGCCGGTGCGCCACGGGCGGTCGCGGGGCGCCGCCCCGTCGCCGAGGTAGCCGCCGAAGAACGTCGGGACGGTGCTCGGGTCGGCGACGAGCTCGCCGTCCTCGACCCACAGCTTCACGCCCGGCAGTGGACGGCCCATCGAGCCGGGGCGCACCGGCTCGTCGAGCGGGGCGCCGGTCATCTGGCCGGTCTCGGTCTGCCCGTAGCCGTCGCGGATCCACAGGCCGGTGACCTCGTGCCAGGCCCCGAGCACCTCCGGGTTGAGCGCCTCGCCGGCGGCGACCGCGCCGCGCAGCGACGGCAGCGGCCGCAACGTCGTGCGCTTGGCGATGACGCGGTACTCGGTCGGCGCCATGCAGAGCACGTCGACGCGCTCGCGCTCGAGGATGTCCAGGCGGTCGGCGGGGTCGAACCGCGCGTCGTGCAGGAGCGCGGCCGCACCGCGGATCCACGGCGCGACGAACACGTTGCGGGCCGACTTCGACCAGCCGCTGGCGGCGGTGCACCACACGAGGTCGCCGGGCCGCGCGGCGAGCCAGTGCTCGGCCTGCAGCGTCTGGCCGGCGAGGTAGCGCTGGGCGTGGACGACCGCCTTCGGCTCGCCGGACGTGCCGCTCGTGAAGATGATCACCGCCGGGTCCTCGGGCCCGAGGTCGGCGGCGGGGGCGGGCTCGCCCTCGCGCCACAGCGCGTCGTCGGGCACGAGGACGACGGGCACGTCGGCGCCGGCGCCCTCCAGCTCGCCGCGGTTGCGCTCGTCGGCGACGACGAGCCGCGGCCGCGTGACGGCGATGCGCAGCGCCAGGTCCTTCGCGCGCAGCTGCTCGTTGCAGGGCAGCGCGACGGCGCCCAGCCGCCAGCAGGCGACCATCGTCATGACCCACTCGGGGCGGTTGCCGATCAGCGTCATGACGACGTCGCCCCGACCGACGCCGCGGCGCGCGAGCGCGCCGGCCAGCCGTGCGGCGCCGTCGGCGACCTCGCCGAAGCGCCATTCGCGGCGGCGCCCGTCGCGGGACAGCTCGACGAGGGCGAGGCGGTCCGCCGGGGCGCGGTCGACGACGTCGCGGGCGAAGTTCATGGGCGGGGAGCCTAGACGGGGCGCGAAGTGCTTCGCTAGCATAATATCCGCCAGCAAACGAAAGCCCTCCGTGTCCAACGCCTCCACCGACTCCCGTACTCCCATCGAGCGCCACGTCTGGCTCGTCGCCGCCGTCGTCGGCATGGGCTCCGTCATGTCGATCCTCGCCGTGACCATCGTCAACGTCGCGCTCGAGTCCCTCAGCACCGAGCTCCACAGCCCGCTCGACGACATCCAGTGGGTGGCCACCGGCTACCTGCTCGGCATGGGCGCCGTGATCCCCGTCAGCGCGTGGATCAGCGCCCGGTTCGGCGTCCGCCGCGCCTACCTCGCGTCGCTCGCGCTCTTCGTCCTCACGTCCCTGCTCTGCGCGGTCGCCTGGTCGGCCCCGTCGCTGATCGCCTTCCGCGTCCTCCAGGGCGCCGCCGGCGGGCTCACGCTCCCGCTCGGCCAGATGATGCTCGCCCACGCCGCCGGGCCGCAGCGCCTGGGGCGCGTCATGAGCGTCATCGGCGTGCCGATGGTCATCGGGCCGATGATCGGGCCGGTCGTCGGCGGGCTGCTGATCGACCAGCTCAGCTGGCACTGGATCTTCGTCATCAACATCCCGTTCGGGATCGCGTCGCTGGTCATGGGCCTGAAGCTCCTCCCGCGCGACGCCGCCACGCACGCCGCCGGGCGCCTCGACGTCACCGGCCTGGTGCTCCTGTGCGCCGGCGTTCCCGCGGTCATCTACGGCCTCTCGCGCACCTCGGCCGCCGGCGGCTTCCTGTCGGCGACCGTGCTGGTGCCGACGGTCATCGGCCTCGCGCTCATCGCCCTGTTCGCGCGTCACGCGCTGCGCCGCGAGGAGCCGCTGCTCGACATCCGCCTCCTGGGCCAGCGCGGCTTCGCCGCCGCCAGCGTCGCGACGTTCGCCTCCGGCGCCGCGCTCTACGGCGCGATGCTGCTGCTCCCGCTCTACTTCCAGGGCGTCCGCGGGCAGGACGCGCTGCACGCCGGCCTGCTGCTCATCCCGCAGGGCCTCGGGTCCGCGCTGTCGATGGGGATCGCCGGGCGGCTCGCCGACCGCGTCGGCGGTGCGCGCGTCGCCGTCGTGGGGCTCACCACGATGGCGCTGGCCACCGTGCCGCTCGCCTTCCTCACCGCCGACACCTCGTACTGGCTCATCTCCGCCGTGCTGTTCGTGCGCGGCGTGGGCCTCGGCGGCGGCGTCATGCCGCTGATGGCGGCCTCGTTCGCCACGCTGCGCCGTCCGTCCGACATCGCGCACGCCACCCCGCAGCTCAACGTGCTCCAGCGCGTCGGCGGCTCGGTGGGCACCGCGATCCTCACGGTCGTCCTCAGCAGCCGCCTGGGCGTCGCCCCCGACCTCGACGCGGCCGCCGCCGCCTTCGACCACGCCTACTGGTGGGCGGTCGGGGCCAGCGCGCTGGCCGTGCTGCCGGCGCTGCACCTCGCCCGCCTGGAGCGCCGCGCGCGCGGCACCCGGCGGCCGGTCACCGCGGTGGCCGACGAGCCGAGCACCGGTGAGCACCCGGCCGTCGCCGCCTAGCATGGGACGCCTCATGCCCCAGCGGACCGACGTCGAGGTCATCGAGGACCTGCGCGCGGCGCTGCGCGAGTTCCTCGCGGCCCAGCGCCGGCTGCGCGGCCGCGACGCCCAGCGCCCGGGGCTGACGTTCTCCCAGCACGCCGTGCTGCGCGTGCTCGCCGACGGCCAGGAGCACTCGGCCGGGGAGCTGGCGGCCGCCGCCGACCTGACCCCGGCGTCGATCACGAAGATGCTCGACGGACTGTCCCGCGCGGGCCTGCTGGAGCGCGTGCCCGACCCGGACGACCGCCGCCGCGTGGGCGTGCGCATCACCCCGGAGGGCCGCACGGCGTTCGACGCCAAGAACCGCCAGATCACCGCGGCCTGGGCGGAGGTGCTCGAGGACGCCGACCCCGACGAGATCGAGGGGATGGCCAGCGCGATGCGGCGCCTGGCCGCGCTCTTCGACGCCCTCTAGCGGAGCCGCGAGCGGGGCGCGACGCGTCGTGCGCCGCGCCCCTCGGGCCTCACCGGCTCTCGGCCAGCGAGAAGCTGCCGACGAGCCGCTCGAGCTCCTCGGCGGTGCGGGCCAGCTCCTGGGCCGACGCGGCGATCTGCTGCGTCGAGGCGCTGGTCTGCTGGGTGGAGGCCGACACCTGCTGCGTCGACGCCGAGGACTGCTCGGCGACGGCGGCGACCTCGTTGGTGGCCTCGGCGATCGCGGCGATGCGCGACCCGACGTCCGAGACCGCGGCGCTGATGCGCTCGAACGCCTCGCGCGCCTGCTCGACCGTGAGCGAGCCCTGGGTGGAGCGCTTGGAGCCCTCCTCCACCAGCTCGACGGTGCGCGAGGTCTCGCCCTGGATCTGGTCGATCAGCGACGAGATCGTGCCCGCGGCCTGCTGGGACTCCTCGGCCAGCTTGCGGACCTCCTCGGCGACCACGGCGAAGCCGCGGCCCTGCTCGCCGGCGCGGGCGGCCTCGATCGCGGCGTTCAGCGCCAGCAGGTTCGTCTGCTCGGCGATGCCGGAGATGGTCGACACGATGCCGCCGATCTCGTCGGACTTGCCCGCGAGCGAGCGCATCGCCTCGGTGATCTGGCCGGTCGACTCGGTCACGGCCTGCATCGCCTCGGTCGCCTCGACCGAGGTGCGCGCGCCCTGGTCGGCGAGCTCGCGCGCCTCCTGGGCGGCGATCGCCGTCTGCTCGGCGGTGACGCGCGCGTCGTCGACGGTCTTGACCTGACGCTCGGCGCCCGCGGCGACCTCGCCGACCGCGTGGGCGATCTCGCCCACGGCCCGGCCCGCCTCGTCGGAGGTGTTGGCCATCTGCTGGCTGGCCTCCGCCAGGTTGGCGGCGGTCTGCGACATGCGGCCGACGACCTCGCGGACGTTGGCGATCATCGTCGCGAACGCGCGGCCGAGCGTGTCGCGCTCCGACTTGGGCTCGACCTCGACGGTGAGGTCGCCCTCGGCGACGCGGCGGGCCGCGCCGGCCAGGCCGCGCTGGTAGTCGATGACGCCGCGGAACGCGTCGGCCATCTGGCCGAGCTCGTCGCGCGAGCGCAGCGTGATCTCCTGCTCGACGTCACCCTCGGCGAGGCCGTTGGCGGCCGCGACCATCTGCTTGGTGGGCTTGCGGATGCTGCGCGCCAGCAGGAAGCCGACGAGCCCGGCGACGATCAGCGCGACGATGCCGAGGACCAGCATCAGGCGCTTGGCGGCCGCGGTGTCGTCCTGGACCTGCTGGGCCTTGTCGGCCGAGCGCTTGCTGATCGAGGCCGCGAGCTGGCCCGTGATCGCGCTCGTCTGCTCAGCGAACTTCGGGTTCTCCAGCGCGATCTCGTTGCCGCGGTCCAGGTCGCCGGCCTGGTAGGCCTGGAACATCTCGGCCTCGTTGGCCATGAACTGCTCGATCGGCTTGGCGATGTCGTCGAACAGCTTGCGCTCGGGCGGCGTCAGCTGCCGGCGGATCGCGGCGAGCTCCGCGTCGCTCGTGCCCTCCAGCGACTTGGTGAACTGCTCGTGGGCCTCGAGGCCCGGACCCGACTTCAAGGTGTCGCCCGCCTGCGCGTACGCGGCGATCGTGGTCGCCAGGTTCTGCATGCCGGCGATCTGCGTCTGGAAGCCGCGGAAGCCGTCGTTCAGGGTCGCCAGCTGCGACACCTGCTTGGAGCCGTCACGGGCCTGACCCAACGAGACCCAGCCGACGACCACGACGGCGGCCAGCAGCGCGCAGACGACGCCGAAGCTGGCGATGAGACGGGCCGCGATGGACCAGTCGGAGATGCGTCGAAGGTGGAACAAGGGATCCTTCCCTAGGAACGAGGGGATGTGTGTCGCCTCTGTTATCGGCACGTCCATGTGCCGGTGGAGCAGCCGAGCGGGCGCCTGGACGGACGCCCGCTCAGGTTTGTCAGGAGGCGGCGCGACCGCGCGCGCGTGACGCGCCTGCGCGGGTGCGCGTGCGCGTGGCCCGCGTGGAGCTCATCGACTTCGTCGACATCGCAGACCTCGACCTCGACCTGACGGTTCGGGTTTGGGTCGCGGGCTTGCGCTCGCGCGGTGGGATCTCCTCGGTCACGACGGCCTTCGTCAGGACCGGGATCTGACGCTGCAGGAACGCGGCCATGCGCTCCTCCTGGTGGCGGTGCTCGCGCGCCAGCTTGGCCGTGTCCTGGTCGGCGAGCGCCTCGGCGAGCGTCTCGATCGCCAGGTACGTGGCGATCTCCTCGTGCTCGTTGAAGTACTCGGTCTTCGCGTTCTTGAGCATCTTCTCGGCCTCGCCGGTGCCGCGCAGCGCGTGCATCGGGCCCTTGGCCAGCGACAGCGCCTTGCTGGCGACCGTCTGCGCGGTCTCGGCGACCTCGGCGACGACGCCCGCGTCGGCCTTGCCGCCGAGCTGCTTGATGCGGCGCTCGAGGGCGCGCGACTGCGCCTTCGTCTCCTTGAGGTGCTCCTGGAGGCGCTTCTTGTACGGCGCGCGCGTCGTCATCTTGATGTGCGCCTGAAGGGCGGTCTCCAGCTCCTTCTCCTTGCCGTAGGCCTCGTTGAGGTACTGGATCAGCTTCTGCTCGCGTGCGGTCGTCTCGGGCATGAACGGGGAACTACCCGCACAGGGCGCGCCCGAACGCTCGTATCCTCGTTGGACCAGAACTCGAGGTGGAGGACTCCGAACCCATGGCCGTTGCCGTCCCGTTCGAGGAGAAGACCGACGAACAGAAGGCGATCACCGAGATGGTGCGCCAGTTCGTCGACGAGCAGATCCTGCCCAACGCCGAGCACTACGACCACGAGGACGAGTTCCCCGAGCCGATCGTGGAGCAGATGAAGGAGCTGGGGCTCTTCGGGGTGACGATCCCCGAGGAGTACGGCGGGATGGGCCTCGACCTCACGACCTACGCGATGATCGTCGAGGAGCTGTCGCGCGGGTGGATCTCGATCTCGGGCGTGATCAACACGCACTTCATCGGCTCGTACCTGCTGATGAAGTACGGGACCGACGAGCAGAAGCAGAAGTACCTGCCGAGGATGGCGACCGGCGAGATCCGCGCGGCGTTCTCGCTCAGCGAGCCGGAGCTGGGGTCCGACGTGCAGGCGATCAAGACGAGCGCGAAGAAGCTCGACGACGGCGCCTACGAGATCAACGGCCAGAAGATGTGGGTCACCAACGGCCTGCGCTCGGGGCTCGTGTTCGTGCTCGTCAAGACCGATCCCGACGCCGAACCGCGCCACCGGGGCTTCACCTGCTTCATCGCCGAGAAGGAGCCCGGCGAGCCCAACAACCCGGGCCTGACGGTCCCGCCCAAGATCAAGAAGATGGGCTACAAGGGCGTCGAGTCGACCGAGCTGGTCTTCGACGGCTACCGCTGCCCGGCCGAGAACATCCTCGGCGGCGAGGAGGCCGGCCTCAACAAGGGCTTCGGGCAGATGATGGACGCGCTCGAGGTCGGGCGCGTGAACGTCGCCGCCCGCGGCGTCGGCGTGGCGCAGCGCGCGCTGGAGCTCGCGCTGCGCTACTCGCAGGAGCGCAAGACGTTCGGCAAGCCGATCGCCCAGCACCAGGCGATCCAGTTCAAGCTCGCCGACATGGGGACGCAGACCGAGGCGGCGCGGCTGCTGACGCTGCGCGCGGCCCGCCTCAAGGACGCCGGCCTGCGCTCGGACATGGAGGCCGGCATGGCGAAGCTGTTCGCCTCCGAGGCGGCGCGCTTCTGCGCCGAGGAGTGCCTGCGCATCCACGGCGGCTACGGCTACTCGAAGGAGTACGAGATCGAGCGGCTGTACCGCGACGCGCCGTTGCTGCTGATCGGCGAGGGCACGTCCGAGATCCAGAAGATGGTCATCGGGCGCAAGCTCCTCGAGCGCTACAAGATCTGATCCGGCGCGGGGCGGCCCGCTGCGCCCTGGCCGGCTGACCCGTACACTCCGCGGCCGATGTCCTCGGCCTCCGACACCGCCGCCCAGATCACGACGGCCGTCCAGCGGCTGCTCGACGAGGTCCCGGCGCTCAAGCCGCTGAAGCTCGTCATCGGGCTGGACCTGCGCGCCCGCGGCGACGTGCAGCAGTACCGGGTCGAGATGCCGGGCCCGAAGGTCACCAAGGACATCGCCGCCGACGCGAAGGTGCGCGTCGAGGTGCCGCGCGCGTTCTTCAACGAGATGGTGAAGGACGGGCGGGTCGCCGACTGGCGCGAGGCGTTCACGTACGGCCAGGCGAAGGCCACCGGGCCGACGCAGATCCTCCAGCTCATCGAGCGGGTGGTCGAGAAGCAGGAGGAGCGTCAGCGCACTCGTCGCGCGCGGTCGTGACCGGTCGCGTCCCTCCCGAGTGGGACCCGCACGAGCTCACCATCATGGGGTGGCCGTGCCGCGAGGAGCTGTGGGGGGACCGCATCGACCAGGCGCGCGAGGAGTACGCCGGCGTCGCGAACGCGATCGGCGCGTTCGAGCCGGTGCTGATGATCGCGCCGCCGGAGCTGGTCTCCCAGGCGCGGTCGATGCTGAGCGGCGACGTCGAGGTGTGGGGCGCGCCGATCGACGACTCGTGGCTGCGCGACAGCGGCCCGATCTTCCTCGGCGAGGAGGCGGTCTGCTTCGGCTTCAACGCGTGGGGCGGCAAGTTCTCGCCGTGGGACCAGGACGCGACGATCGCTCCGAGGGTGTGCGATCACCTCGGCCGGCCGTGGACGCGGTCGGAGATGGTGCTCGAGGGCGGCTCGATCGCGATCGCCGCCGACGGCTCGATCATCACCACCGAGCAGTGCCTGCTGAACCCCAACCGCAACCCGGGATGGACGCGGGAGCGGATCGAGCGCGAGCTGCTCGACCGCCTCGGCGCGACGCGCGTCGTGTGGCTGGGGGAGGGGCTCGTCGAGGACCGCGACACCGACGGCCACGTCGACATGATCTGCGTGCCGGCGCCCGGCGGCGAGGTGCTGCTGCAGTGGTGCGAGGAGGACGACCCGAACTTCCCGCGGATGGACGAGAACCGCCGCCGGCTGGAGGACGCCGGGTTCCCGGTGCTGCTCGTCGACGTGCTCGCCCGCGACGGCGGCGACACGTTGAGCTACCTCAACGCGTACGTGTGCAACGACGCGGTGATCGTGCCGCAGGCCGGCCAGCCGGAGCTGGACGAGCGGGCGGCCGAGTTCTACCGGCTCGCGTTCCCCAACCGCGTGCCGGTCGGCGTGCCGGCGATGACGATCGCGTTCGGGGGCGGCGGGCCGCACTGCATCACCCAGCAGGTCCCGGTCCCGTGATGGACGAGCCCGTGGTTCGCCTGGAGCGGTGGGCGGGCTCGTGGGCGGACGACGACCCGGACGCGGCGTTCAAGGCCGAGGTGGCGGCGCTGTCGCAGCTCGACCCGCTCGTGACCCTGGAGGGGATGTCGCGCGCGCTGGGCATCCCGGTCGGCGCGATCGCGCGCTACGTGCTCGCGCGCTGGGCGTCGGAGGGCAGCGGCGGCCTGCTCGAGCTCGGCCCCTCGATGGTCGAGCGCCTCGCCGCCGAGTTCGACGCCGCCGAGGCCGCGGGCACCGACGCCGCCCGCCTCGAGGCCTACGCGCGCGTGCGCGGGATCGTCTCGTGGCTGAAGGCCGGCCTCGACGACCCCGACGCCTACCCCTGACCCGGCCGCCGCGTTGCTTGTCGGATTTTGCGTCGCAGAGACGCAAAATCCGACAACCAACACGGGGAGCGGCCGGGTGGGGCGGGGCGCCGCGTCAGTCGTCGATCGAGCGGCCCGCGCCGGCCTGCGCGTTCGGCGGGTACGGGGCGAGGTCGTCGACGAAGCGGGGGAGGGCGCGGAGGCGGTCCGCCCAGGCGACTGGCTCGTCGGCACGCGCCCGTCGATCGCGGACGTCGCCAACGACGCCTACGCGAGCCGCAGCGACGAGGCCCGCGTCCGCCTCGCCGACCTTCAGGCAGTTGCCGGAGGCGGCGTAGTCGTAGAGGCGCATGATGCGAGAACGTCTCACGCGCCCGTGACGTGACGTCCTATCGTGGTCGGACCATGCGGCTGCTCACCGCCTACGACGTCCCGCCGTCGCCCGCCCGCGTGCGCGAGCCGACCCGCCCGCCGTTCCGGATCGCCGCGGTCCAGCACCGCTGGGACCCGGACCCCGACCGCCACCAGGCCAACCTCGCGGAGGGCATCGCGATCGCCGCCCGCGAGGGCGCCAAGCTCGTCTGCCTGCAGGAGCTGACGCTGTCGCCGTACTTCGCGATCGTCGAGGACGGTCCGAAGGACGCGGCCGAGGACATCCCCGACGGCCCGACCACCCGGTTCGCGCGGCGCATGGCCGCCGAGCACGGCCTCCACGTCCACGCGTCGCTCTACGAGCGCGATCCCGACGCCACCGACGGCCTCGGCTACAACACCGCGATCGTCGTCGCGCCCGACGGCGAGCTGCTCGCGCGCACCCGCAAGCTGCACATCCCCGTCACCGCCGGCTACCACGAGGACCGCTACTTCCGCCCGGGCCCGGCCGGCGACGACGCGTTCCCGGTCGTCGCGCTCGGCGACGCGCGCTTCGGCTTCCCGACCTGCTGGGACCAGTGGTTCCCGGAGCTCGCGCGAGCCTACTCGCTGGCCGGCGCCGAGGTGCTCGTGTACCCGACCGCGATCGGCTCCGAGCCCGACCACCCCGACTTCGACACCGAGCCGCTGTGGGAGCGCGTGATCGTCGCCAACGGGATCGCCAACGGCACGTTCATGGTCGCCGTCAACCGCATCGGGCACGAGCCGCCGCTGACGTTCTACGGCTCGAGCTTCGTGTCCGACCCGTACGGCCGCATCCTCGTGCAGGCGCCGCGCGACGAGCCGGCCGTCCTCGTCGCCGACCTCGACCTCGACCAGCGCCGCGACTGGCTCGAGCTGTTCCCGTTCCTGACCACCCGCCGGCCCGACGCCTACGCGCCGCTGACCTGACCGTGTTCGCGGACGTCCCGCCGCCGCCGATCCACCAGGACCCGGTGCCGTACCCGGCCCAGCGCAAGCGCGACATGCGCCGCTACGCCAAGCGCCACTACGGGATCCCGTCGTTCCGGCTGGAGGGGCCGAAGGTCATCGTCGAGCACTACACGGCCAACGACTCCTACCGGGCGACGTGGAACACGTTCGCCGCCAACGTGCCCGACCCGGAGCTGCGCGAGCTGCCCGGCACGTGCGCGCACTTCGTGATCGACGCGAAGGGCACGATCCACCAGCTCGTCCCGCTCGGGCTCATGTGCCGCCACACGGTCGGCCTCAACCACACGGCGATCGGCATCGAGCACGTCGGCCGCAGCGACGCGCAGGTGATGGGCAACCGCCGTCAGCTGCGCGCGTCGCTGCGCCTCACGCGGTGGCTGCAGGAGCGCTTCGGCATCGAGACGAAGGACGTCATCGGCCACGCCGAGTCGCTCTCGAGCCCGTACCACCGCGAGCGGGTCGACCGGCTCAAGCGCCAGACGCACGGCGACATGAGCCGGTCGACGATGACGCGCTACCGCCGGATGCTGCAGCGCGTCACCTTCCGCCGCTGACGTCCTACTGACGGTCCTCGATCGGGTCCAGGAACGCGATCATCTCGTCGGCCCGGTCCTGGAAGACCGGCGGGATCTGCACGGTCGTGGCGAGCTTGTCCTCGGGCTCGTCGACCAGGAACCCGCGGTCCTCGGGCGTCCACGCGTACTCGAAGAGCGCGCCGCCGGGGGTGCGGTTGTAGATCGACTTGAAGTAGCCGCGGTCCTTCTGCTCGGTCACGTCGGTGAAGCCGAGGCCCTCGAGCCACGTCTTGACCGAGTACTGGGTCGGCTCGTCCGGGACGTTCCAGGCCCAGTGGTGCGGCGTGCCCTCGGCGAAGTGCCAGGTGCCGGGGCGCACGTCGGGCTCGTGGACGAGCTCGACGCGGCGGGCGAGGCCGTCGCCGGGGAGCTCCCACGCCTGGCGCCCGTTCTCCTCCTCGACCTTCGTCATGCCCATGCCGGACTCGAGGTACAGCGTCATCTCGAACGGGTCGATGACGCTGACGATCGGCGCGTACGCGCCCTTGATGCCGTGCTCGGCCGGCACGCCGCGCTCGCCGTAGCCGCCGCGCGGGTCGCCGGTCGTGCCGACGAGCGTGTAGGGGAGGCCGCACGGGTGGGCGAACTTCAGGCGCTTGGTGCCGAACTCCTCGACGTGCTCGCAGGCGATGCCGAGCTCGTCGAAGCGGTTGGCCCAGTAGTCGATCGAGCTCTCGTCGATGGAGAGGCCGATCTCCTTGATCTGGTTCGAGCCGCGGCGGCCCATCTTGCCGTGCTGGCGCATCGGGAACGTCGTGATGATGCTGCCGGCGTCGAGCGATCCGTTCGAGTAGTACAGGTGCCAGACGGGCGCCTCGCCGTCGTAGAGCATCGTCTTCTTGATCGGGCGCAGACCGAGCGTCTGGGTGTGGAAGTCCCAGTCCTCCTGGCCGTCGCCCACGGACAGGGTGATGTGATGGTTGCCCGTGATCGTGCGACTCATGGTTCCTCTCCTCCGGCTGGTTCCGACGCGGCGAAGCGCCGCACTGCGTAGGTTCGCAGGCTGCCTGAGACCGTACAAGCCCGGCGCACGCGCGGGAAGTGGCGCTGAACGTCAGGCGACCTTGCGGGCGCGCACGGCGGTGCCGTAGGCGCAGATCTCCGTCCAGGTCGTGCCCAGCTCCGAGGTGTCGAAGCGGAACGCGAGGATCGCGTTGGCGCCCTTGCTTTCGGCCTCCTCGATGAGCCGCTGGGTGGCGTGCTCGCGGCCCTCGGCGAGCATCTTCGTCATGCCCTTCAGCTCGCCCCCGACGAGCGACTTGAAGGAGGCCCCGATCTGGGAGCCGACGTTGCGGGAGCGCACGGTGAGACCGAAGACCTCGCCGAGCACCTCCTCGACCTCGTAGCCGGGGAGGTCGTTCATGGTTGAGATCAGCATCGGGCGACGCTATCGCGCCGCCGGGGTGGCCGGCACGGCCAGTTCGAGCTCGTAGCGCTCGAAGACGATCGTGCGACCCCATTGGCGGCGCCGCTCGCCGCTCACGCGCCGGAACCCGGCGCGCCGGTAGGCGGCCGCCGCGGCCGCCAGCGCGCTGAGCGTGCCGAGCTCGACGCGCGCGTACCCGCTCGCGCGCGCGTGGTCGAGCAGCTCGCCCAGCATCCGCCCGCCCAGGCCCTGCCCGCGGGCGGCCGGCTCGAGCACGAACCAGCGCAGCCGCGCGACGCCGTCGCCCTCGTCGGTCAGCGCCAGCGACCCGGCGACGCGGCCGTCGTCCTCGACGACCCACAGGCCCTCGTGCGGCCGCGGGAACCCGCGCCGGACGTGGTCGGCCATCCAGCCGGCGACGTCGGCCTCGAACGTCGCGTCCAGGCCGTGCTCGGCGGCGTAGACGCGCCCGTGGAGCGCGGCGATCGCCCCGAGGTCGCCGGGACGCAGGTCGCGGCGGACGGCGTAGGGCATGGGTCCGATCGTGCCGGGAGCGATCGATCGTTGCAACACATCATTGGATTGGCTGGCATCGCGAACTACGATCGATGCCGCCGTGGAGCTGCGCCAGCTGCGCTACTTCGCCGCGGTCGCCGAGCACCGCCACTTCACGCGCGCGGCGGCCGAGCTGCACGTCGCCCAGTCGGCGCTGTCGCAGCAGGTGCGCCGGCTGGAGGCCGAGCTGGGGTTCGAGCTGCTGGCGCGCACGAGCCGCCACGTGGAGCTGACCGACGCCGGCCGCGCCGTGCTGGCCCGCGCGCATCGCGTGCTGGCCGAGGTCGACGCGCTGCGCGGCGACCTCGACGAGCTCGCCGGCCTCGTGCGCGGGACCGTGCGCGTGGGCGGGATGCCGCCGCTGGGCCCGGTGAGCCTGCCCGACCTGCTCGCCGACTTCCACGCGCTGCACCCCAACGTCGAGGTCGTGCTGCGCGAGGGCGCGGCCGACGAGATCCTCGCGCTGCTGCGCCGCGACGAGGTCGACGTCGCGCTGGCGTTCGTGGCCCCCGACGCGGTCGGGCCCGAGCTGGCCGCGCGCGAGATCGGCCGCGACGAGCTGGTCGTCGCCGCCGCGCCCGACGACCCGATCGCCGCCGCCGGCGCCGTCGCGCTGGCCGACCTCGACGGGCGCCCGTTCATCGGCTTCTACCCGGGCTCGGCGATGAGCCGGGCGGTCGAGGCGGCGCTGAGCGAGGCCGGCAGCCGGCCGCGGATCGCCTACCAGACCTACCTGCTCGAGATGGTGCGCGCGCTGGCCGCCCGCGGCCTCGGCGTGTCGCTCGTGCCGCGCCGCTTCCTGGAGCTCGGCGGGCCGCCGCTCGCGATCCGCCCGATCGCGCCCGAGCCCATGTTCCTGCCGATCTCCCTGGTGTGGCGGGCGCAGCGGCGCCGGTCGCCGGCCGCCGAGGCGTTCCTGGCGTTCACGCTCGAGCTGGCGGCGGCCCGCTCCGCCTCATAGGCCGCCCCAGCCGACGCCCCGCAGCGCCTCGCGCACCCAGTGCTCGGCGCCCGCGGCCACCAGGGTCACGATCGCGGTCAGCACCAGCCCGGGCGCGAGCGAGCGCGGGCGCCCGACGAGCAGGCCGACGGCGAGCGCCAGCCCGAGCACGAGCTCGCCCGCGACGACCACGCGGGCGGCGCGCCCGTCCCAGATCGTGGCCAGCAGGATCGCCTCGCCGATGAAGCTGCCGGCCAGCACGGCGGCGCCGAGCGCGTGGGCGAGCGTCGACGGCGCCGAGCGCCACACCGCGCCCGCGCCGCCGAAGACGACGCCGGCGGCGACGGCGGCCAGGCCCCAGCCCAGCGCGACCGGGACCGTGTAGTCGAGCGCGGCGCGCCCGACCTGCCACAGCGTGAACGCGTACCAGGCGCCGGTGCCGCCGGCCAGCGCGAGCGCCCCGGCGACCGCGCCCAGCACGGGGCGCCGCGCGAACGCGCCGAGCAGCCAGGCCACCGCCAGCCACGGCGCGCCGAGCGCGATGACCCAGGGCCCGAGGCGCCCGACCGGCTCGGCGATCGGCCCGGCGTGCGCGAGCAGTCCGGCGCCCGCGGCGGCGCGGGCGGCGGTCCCCAGCCCGCCGGCCGCCAGCAGGGCGGCGGCGAGGACGGCGAGGACGCGGCCGGGGCCCGGCGCCTCACCACGCATGGCCGACGAACACCGGCTCCGGGACCAGCGTCACGCCGAAGGCGCGCTGCACGCCCTCCGCGATCTCGCGGGCCAGCGCGACGAGCTCGGCGGTCGTCGCGCCGCCGCGGTTGACGAGCGCGAGCGTGTGCTTGCGCGAGATCCCCACGCGCCCGCGCGTGAACCCGCGCTCGAACCCGGCGCGCGCGATCAGCCAGGCCGCCGACGTCTTCACGCGCCCGTCGGGCTCCGGCCAGGAGGGCGGCGTGTCCGGCGCGGTGCGCTCGGCCAGCGCCGCGAACGCGTCGGCGTCGAGGATCGGGTTGGTGAAGAACGAGCCCGCGCTCACCGACTCGGGGTCGGCGGGGTCGACGACCATGCCCTTGGCGCGGCGCAGCTCGAGCACGGCGTCGCGCACCGCCCGCAGCTCGGCGCGCTCGCCGACGGCGACGCCGAGCTTGGCGGCCAGCTCGGCGTAGGCGATCGGCTCGCCGACCGACCCGCGGCGCAGCCGGAAGCGGACGGCGAGCACGACGCGGTCGTCGCGGCCCTTGAACGCGCTGGAGCGGTAGCGGAACGCGCACTCGTCGGGTTCCAGCTCGGTCACGTGGCCGGTGCGGCGGTTGAGCACGCGCACCGCCTGGATCGTCTGCGCGACCTCCTGCCCGTAGGCGCCGACGTTCTGGATCGGCGTCGCGCCGGTGCTGCCCGGGATCCCCGACAGGCACTCGATCCCGGCCAGCCCCTCGGCGACCGTGCGCGCGACGAGCACGTCCCACGGCTCGCCCGCCTGCACGGTGAGCGTGGCGCCGTCGGCGGCGACCCCGCGCGTCTGCACGTGCACGACGGTGCCGTCGAAGCCCTCGTCGGCGACGACGACGTTCGACCCGCCGCCGAGGATCAGCAGCGGTTCGCCGGCGTCGTCGAGCGCCCGCACCGTGCGCACGAGCTCGTCCTCGGCGCGCACGGTCACCAGCCGGCGGGCGGGGCCGCCCAGGCGCAGCGTCGTGAGGTCCGCCAGCCGCGGCCCGCTCACACCTGCTCCTTCGGGCACCAGTAGGTCGTGCGCCCGCCGACCTGCGCGCGGGCCAGCTCGGCGCCGCAGCGCGGGCAGCGGCCGCCGCGCACGCGGTGGGGGATGAGCTCGCCGGTGTGGACGCCGCCGCGGCGGATGGCCGAGCGGATCGCGGCGCGCAGCTCGCGGCGCAGGCGGTCGAGCTCGGCCTCGTCGAGGTCGCCGGCGGGCCGGCGGGGCGACAGGCGCGCGCGCCACAGCGCCTCGTCGGCGAGCAGGTTGCCGACGCCGGCGATCACGGTCTGGTCCATGAGGCGGGCCTTCAGCGGCGCGGCGCCCCGGCCGACCCGCTCGCGGAACGCGTCGCGCGAGACCTCCGCGGCGTCGGGGCCGAGCCGGTCGATGCGCGGGTCGAGCACGGCGCGGCCGAGGCGCCGGCGGTCGCGCAGCACGAGCCGGCCGCCGTCCTCGAAGGCCAGCGCGAAGCGGTCCCACACCGGCCGGCCGTTGTCGCCCGACGGCCAGTAGTCGCCTTCGGCCGCGTCGTCGACGACGATGCGGCCGGCCATGCCCAGGTGCAGGCCCAGGACGGGTCCCTCGCCGTCGTCGGTCTCGAGCCACATCGCCTTGCCGCGGCGGTGGGCGGCGGTGAGCTCGCGGCCGGTGAGCGCCGCGGCGATCTCGCCCGGGCCGTGCGGGCGGCAGACGTAGGCGTCGGTGTCGTCGACGGCCGCGATGCGCCGGCCGAGCGCCCGCTCGGCGATGAGCGCTCGGGCGCGCTCGACCTCGGGCAGCTCCGGCATCGCCCCAGAGGGTAATCGGGGCGGGATGAGCCGACTGATACCGTTGAGCGTGCAACTATGACCGCCGACACCACGTTCAGCCTCGGCCGCGAGGCGGCCCCCGACGGCCGCTTCCGCCGCCAGGAGTCCCGCTTCCGCGACTGGGCCGACGAGACGGCGCCGGGGCGCCATCACCTCTATGTCTCCTACGCCTGTCCGTGGGCGCACCGCACGTTGATCGTGCGCCGCATCAAGGGCCTGGAGAGCACGGTCGGGGTGTCGTTCGTCCATCCCTACCGCGACGAGCGCGGCTGGGCGTTCTCCGACGACGAGCATCGCGACGACCTCCACGGCTGGGAGCTCCTGTCGGAGGCCTACCGGGCGACCGACCCGTCGTTCGACGGCCGCGTCAGCGTCCCGGTCCTGTGGGATCGCGAGGAGGGGCGCATCGTCAACAACGAGTCCGCCGACATCATCGTGATGCTCAACCAGTGGGGGACCGAGGGGCCGGACCTCTACCCCGAGGACCTGCGCGAGGAGATCGACGCGATCAACGACGTCGTCTACGAGCGGGTGAACAACGGCGTGTACCGCACCGGGTTCGCCACGTCGCAGGAGGCCTACGAGGAGGGCTTCACGGAGCTGTTCGAGACGCTCGCGTGGCTGGAGGAGCGGCTCGGCTCGCAGCGCTACCTGGTGGGCGACCGCATCACGCTCGCCGACTGGCGGCTGTTCACGACGCTGGTGCGCTTCGACGCGGTCTACTACGTGCACTTCCGCTGCAACGGCCGGCGCCTGGTCGACCACCCGAACCTGTGGGCGTACGCGCGCGAGCTGTACCAGTGGCCGGGCGTCGCCGACACGGTGCGCTTCGACGAGATCAAGCGCCACTACTACACGACGCACGACATGCTGAACCCCAAGCGGATCATCCCGCTGGGGCCGCTCGACATGGACTGGACCGCGCCGCACGGGCGCGGGTAGGGCGCGATACGCTCGCGGCGCCGTGACCAGCGCGCCGCAGACGACGATCTTCGCGACGATGACCGCGCTGGCGCACGAGACCGGCGCGATCAACCTCGGGCAGGGCTTCCCCGACGAGGACGGCCCGCCCGAGGTCGTCGAGGCCGCGGTCGCCGCGCTGCGCTCCGGCACCGCCAACCAGTACGCGCCGCTGCCCGGCGTGCCGGCGCTGATCGAGGCCGTGCGCGCGCACCAGCGCCGCAACTACGGCCTGGAGCCCGAGGACGTGCAGGTCACGTTCGGGGCGACCGAGGCGCTGGCCGCGTCGATGCTCGGACTGCTGAAGCCCGGCGACGAGGTCGTCGCGCTCGACCCCGTCTACGACAGCTACGCGGCGATCGCGGAGATGGCCGGCGCGACGCTGCGCCGCGTGCCGCTGCACCCGCCGCGCTGGCGCCTGGACCCCGACGAGCTGCGGGCCGCGGTGTGGGAGCGCACCCGCGTCCTGCTGCTCAACAGCCCCCACAACCCCACCGGGCGGGTGCTGGACCGCGAGGAGCTCGAGGCGGTCGCCGCCGTGTGTCGCGAGCACGACGTGGTCGCCGTCACCGACGAGGTCTACGAGCACCTGGTCTTCGAGGGCGAGCACATCCCGCTCGCCACGCTCGAGGGCATGGCGGAGCGGACGCTGACGATCTCGTCGGTGGGCAAGACGTACTCGTTCACCGGCTGGAAGATCGGCTGGTGCAGCGGGCCGGCCCGGCTCGTCGCCGCGGTGCGCGGCGCCAAGCAGTTCCTCACGTTCTCGGGCGGCACGCCGCTGCAGCACGCCGCGGCCGCCGCCCTGAACCTCGGCGAGTCGGTGCCCGCGCGGCTGCGGGCCGAGCTGCGCGCCAAGCGCGACCACCTCGCGGCCGGGCTGCGCGAGGCCGGCTTCGGCGTGCTGCCGTGCGAGGGCACGTACTTCGTCACCGCCGACGCGGCGCCGCTGGGCCACCCGGACGCGGAGGAGCTGTGCCTGCGCCTCCCGCACGACGCCGGCGTCGTGGCGATCCCGATCGCCGTGTTCGCCGGCGACCCGACCCACGAGATGCGGTCGCTGGTGCGCTTCGCCTTCTGCAAGCGCGAGGCCGTGCTGACCGAGGCCGTCGAGCGCCTCGTCGCCTGGGCGCGCTGAGCGCTCAAGCCCCGCCGCGCGCTGCCGATACGGAGGATCATGCCCGATCGCCGCCTCCTCGCGGTTCTCGCCGCGCTCATCGTCCTCGCCCCGCCCGCCGTCGCCCACGGCGCCCCCTCGCCCGCCGGCGCCAAGGCGACCGCCGCCATGCAGGCGCTCTGCCTCGACCAGGGCTGGCGCTGCTACAGCCCGCTGCAGGTCCAGCGCGCCTACGGCCTCGACCGCCTCCACCGCGCCGGCATCGACGGCCGCGGCACGACGATCGCGATCATCATGAACCCGGCCGTCGACATCGTCCGCAGCGTCGAGGACCAGTCCCGGCTGTTCGGCCTGCCCAAGCCGCAGGTGACCGTCGCCTACCCGGCCGGCGAGGCGCCGCTGGGCGAGGCGGGCGAGCCGAACATCGACCTGCAGGCGGCCCATCTCGTCGCGCCGCGCGCCCGGCTGCTGTTCCTGGCCGTCCCCGGCGCGGCGGTCAACCACCTCTACCTGCAGGACGAGCCGCTGGCCAAGGCCGTCGACGCGGCCGTCGCCGCCGGCGCCGACGTGATCTCGATGAGCTTCGGCGGCGTGGAGCAGCCCTACCCGAAGTTCCGCGCCGCGCTGGCGCGCGCGGCCGCGGCCGGCGTCCCGGCCGTGACCGGCAGCGGCGATCACGGCGTCACCCTGCCCGGCCTGTCCGGGCGCCAGGTCTTCTACCCCGCGTCGGACCCGAACGTGACGACGCTCGGCGGCACGCTCCTGACGCTCGACGCGCGGGGGCGGCGTTTCGCGCCGGACCTGGCCTGGGGGCCGGACGCGCAGGGCGGCGCCTCGGGCGGGGGCGTGTCGGGGATCTTCGCCCGCCCCGCGTGGCAGCGGGGCGTGCCGGGGACGATCGGCACCGGCCGCAACTACCCGGACCTCAGCATGCTCGGCGCCGCCAGCAGCGGGCTGCTCATCGCCTTCGCGCGCGAGGGCGACCTGGTGCCGGCGGCCGGGACGAGCGTCGCGACCCCGCTGATGGCCGGCGTGTTCGCGCTCGCCCGCCAGCACGCCGGCCGGCGCCTGCGCCACGTCAACCGCGCGATCTACCGGCTCGCGCGCGAGCCGCGGCGCCACGGCATCGTCGACGTCGTGGTCGGCAACAACTCCGCCAGCGACGCGCACGACGGGCGGACGACCGGCGGCCACATGGTGCAGGGGTACATGGCCCACCGCGGGTACGACCTCGTCACCGGGCTGGGGACGGTCCACGCGCCGCGGTTCGTGCGCGCGCTGGCGCGCGCCGCCCGCTGACGGTCAGCCGCGCGCCAGGCGCACGCGGGCGGTGGAGGCGATCCGCCGCCCGCGCGCGATGCGCTCCGCCCGGACGGTCGCGGTCAGCGTCCCGGCGCTGCGCGCGATCCGCCGCCCCGCCGCGGTGAGCGGGACGCGCACCGCGCCGCCGGGGCCGGCGCGGACCGTGCCCCTCGCGATCGTCGTCCCGCGGGCGCGCACGCGGATCGCGCCCGTGCACGTCGCCGGCGGCACCAGCGGGTCGCAGGCCACGCGCAGCGCGACCGACCGGCGCGCCAGCCCGCCGCGAGCGGTGATCGTCATCGCGCACGGCCGCACGCGCTGGTCCAGCGGCGGCTCGCCGATCGTCGCGACCGCGATGCGCGTCCCGCCGCAGCGCGCCGACGCCCACGCCACCCGGGTCCCGTCGGTGGCGACGATCGCCCCCGGGGATCCGGCCGGCCAGCCGCGGGCCACGACGGTCCGCGTCCCGCCGCGCAGCGCGACGATCTCCTGCTCGCCGCCCGGGCGCGGGACGGCGTAGGCGATCGCGCCGCCGGCCGCCGTCAGGCCGAGCACGCCGCGCGCCTCGGTGGCCACGACCGTCGTCGCCCCGTCGCGCGGCGTCACCGCGATCGAGACGCTGCCGACCGCGGCCGCGACGCCGACGACCGCGCCGGTCTCGTCGACCGTCCACGCCGGACCGGCGGCGACGGGAGCGGCGGTCGCGCCGGTCGAGCGGTCGAGGACCGTCACGGCGCCGCCCGGCTCCCGCCAGGCCGCGAACCGGCCGGCGGCGGCGATCCCGCCGCCCGCGGCCGGCGGCAGGGTCGTCCCGACCCGCACCCCGTCGAGCGTGACCGGCGCCTGGGCCGCGGCGAGCCCGGCGCCCGTGCGGGCGGCGCAGCCGCGCAGCAGCGCGAAGCCGTCGCCGAGCGCGACCCCGCCGGGCACGGCGCCGGCGCCGCACGCCGCCAGCGTCGCGGGCGCGCCGCCGTCGAGCGGGACCGCCAGCTGCTGCGAGCCGCCGTCGGCGGCGAGCGTCCAGCCCACGCGCCCGCCGCCCGCGCTCAGCCCCGCGACGGTCGCTGAGCGCCCGCCGTGGGTGGCCAGCGCCCGGCGCGCCCCGCCGGCCGGCTGCGCGACCACGCGCGCCCCGCCGCCGGCGACGCGCTCGCCCCACACGACGGCGTCGCCGGCCAGCAGCGGCCCGGACGTGAGCGCGCGCGGCGCGTCGACCTGCCGCGCGGCCAGGGCCGGGACGGCGGCGGCGAGCGCGGCGATCAGCGCAAGGGGCCCGGCGAGTCGGCGCATGTCCCGCGGGACGCTAGATGATTGATGCCACGGTGCTCGCTGTGGCGAAAGGGGACATAACGCAGCAGGTCGAAGTCGGCGGTGCCTAAACGCACCATCGACCCAAGGGGGCCACGATGCTCGCCGACCTCGACCTGCTGCTCACTGCGGTGTTCTGTGCCGCAGACGATTTCCTGCCCAAGCGGCCAGGAAACGCACGCCGAAGGATCACCGATGCGGAGGTCATCACGCTGTGCGTGGCGCAGGCGGTCATGGGCATCGCCTCTGATCGCCAGTTCTTGCGGGCCGCGCGGCGCCAGCTTGGTGGTCTGTTTCCGGTGCTGCCCA
>Ga0310821_100160_pt1 | contig 61322 bp, 57 predicted proteins | sample P4_ome_FD_201300 | JGI IMG/M metagenome (GOLD analysis project Ga0310821, IMG submission 201300) | Sorghum-adapted microbial communities from Joint BioEnergy Institute, Emeryville, California, United States - P4_Day56_Rep1 | ecosystem: Engineered > Bioreactor > SSF (Solid state fermentation) >...
TGCGGGACCTGGTGTGCCACCTCGTCATCGACGCCCAGGACGTCCTGATCACCCTCGCCACCCCCACCGACGCCGAGCCCACCCGCGACGCGGTGACCTACTGGGAGGTCGTCGACACCCCGGCGGGCGACGACCCGCTCTCCGCGCTGACCGTGCGCCTCGCCGCCGCGTACGGGGAGCCGGAGCTGCTCGTGTTCCACCTGGACGACGTGGGGTCCGCGGCCGGGCGCGCCGCACGGCTCGCCGACCCCGCCTGCCGGGTCGCCACGAAGGACCAGGTGCTCACCGTCGGCGACTACCTGTCCGCGTACGTGCTGGAGTGGACGCTGCACCACCTCGACCTGGTCACGCACTTGCCGGGGGTGGCGGGCCCCGCCCCGACGCGCTCGCCCACTCCCGGTCGACGCCGGATGCGCTCGCCGGAGCCCCGTTCCCCGCGACCTTCTCCGACGCCGACGCGCTGCGGGTCGGCACGGGGCGACGGGCCGCGACCGAGGCCGAGCGGAACGCGCTCGGCGCGCGGGCGGCGGCGCTCCCGCTCGTCCTGACCTGAGCCGGAGGAAATTCTCCCGGCCCGTGTCGATCCCGGCCGCTCCCGTTCGACCTCGAAGGTGAGAGGGTCCGCACGGGGCCCGCCGACGGCGAGGGGAACGACCGTGAAGTACATGCTGATCATGCGCGCGACCGACGAGAGCTACGCCGCGTTCGCCGAGATCGACTTCGAGACGGCCATCGAGAAGATGGGCCGGTTCAACCACGAGCTGATCCAGGCCGGCGTCCTCGTCGCCGCCGAGGGGCTCGACGACGCCAAGGACGGCGTGGTGGTCGACTACTCGGCGGACCCGCCCGTGGTGACCGACGGGCCGTACGGCGAGACCAAGGAGCTGTTCGGCGGGTTCTGGATCCTCGACGTCGCCTCCAAGGAGGAGGCTGTCGAGTGGGCCAAGCGGGTGCCGATGAGCGGTCCCGGGATGAAGACCGAGATCCGCCGGGTGGCCAGCATCGACGAGTTCCCGCAGGACAACGAGTGGATCCAGAAGGAGCGGGCGTGGCGGGAGGCCACCGGCCAGCTGTGAGCGGCAGCGGGCGGGGCGCCGTCGAGGCGGTGTGGCGGATCGAGTCCGCCCGGATCGTCGGCGCCCTCGCCCGCTACACCGGCGAATTCGCGCTCGCCGAGGACCTCGCCCAGGAGGCGCTGGCGGAGGCGCTCGTCACGTGGCCGCGCGACGGCGTCCCGCAGAACCCGGCGGGCTGGCTGCTCACCGTGGGCCGCCGCCGCGCCATCGACGGGTTCCGCCGCCGCGCCGCGCTCGACGACCGGTACGCCGCGCTCGCCCGCGAGCTCGCCGAGGCGGGACCGGCGTCCGACGCCGACCTGCTCCGCGATCCCGACCAGATCGACGACGACGTGCTGGCGCTGGCGTTCACCGCCTGCCACCCGGTGCTCTCCCGCGAGGCGCAGGTGGCGCTGACGCTGCGGGTGATCGGCGGCCTCACCAGCGACGAGATCGCACGGGCCTTCCTCGTGCCGACGGCCACGGTGCAGGCGCGGATCACCCGCGCGAAGAAGACCATCGCCGCGGCGCGGGTGCGCTTCGAGGTGCCGCCGTCGCACGAGCGGCGCGAGCGGCTGGGCTCGGTGCTCAGCGTCGTCTACGTGATCTTCACGGAGGGTTCGACCGCGACGTCCGGGCCGGAGCTGATCCGCACCGACCTCGCCCACGAGGCGATCCGGCTGGCGCGGATCCTCGCCCGCCTCATGCCGGACGAGCCGGAGGTCCTCGGCCTGCTCGCGCTCGTGGAGCTCACCGCGGCGCGGTTCCCGGCCCGCACCGGCCCGAACGGCGAGGTGGTGCTGCTCGAGCAGCAGGACCGCCGCCGGTGGGACCGGGCCGCCATCCGCCGCGGGCGGGCGGCGCTCGCCCGCGCCGAGCGGGTCGGGCGCGGGCTCGGCGCCTACGGGCTGCAGGCCGCCATCGCCGAGTGCCACGCCACGGCGCCGACGGTCGCCGAGACGGACTGGGAGCGCATCGTCCTGCTCTACGACGCGCTCGCCCGCATCGCGCCGTCCCCCGTCGTCGAGCTCAACCGCGCCGTCGCGGTCTCGATGGTCGAGGGCCCGGCCGCGGGGCTGCGCATCGTCGACGACCTGGCTGCCGGGGGCGCGCTCGCCCGCTCCCACCTCCTGCCGGGCGTGCGCGGGGAGCTGCTCGCCCGCCTCGGCCGCGTCGACCAGGCGCGGGCGGAGCTGGCGCGCGCCGCGGAGCTGTGCGGGAACGCGAAGGAGCGGGAGCTGCTGGAGCGCAAGCGGGAGGCGCTGCTCGAAGGTCGGACCGCCTCCTCCTGAGGTCGCAAGCGCGACTGGGTACCCGCGCCGGATGTGCGCGGGGCCCGTGCGGGACAGGCTCGGGGCATGACTTCGAAGGCCTCGCGCGTGCTCGCGGCGTTCGCCGCGGCGTGCGCCGTCGGGGTGCTCACCACCGGGTGCGGCGCCGCGGCCACCACCGCTCCCGCACCGGACGTCCCCGCCCCGCGCACCGCGGAGCTCACCGCGGCGGACGTCGACACCTGGTTGGACGGGCTGGTACCCGCCGCGCTCGAACGGTCCGGGATCCCCGGCGCCGCGGTCGCGGTCGTGCACGACGGGCAGGTCCTCACCGCCCGCGGCTACGGCTGGGCCGACACGGGCTCCGACGGGGGCGAGCCGCGGCCCGTCGACCCGGACCGGACGCTGTTCCGCGTCGGGTCGATCTCCAAGGTGTTCGTGGCGACCGCCGTCATGCAGCTGGTGGAGCAGGGCCGGATCGACCTGGACGCCGACGTCGAGCGTTACCTCGACTTCCCGCTGCCCCGCGCGTTCGCGCAACCCGTCACGATGCGCCACCTGCTCACGCACACGGCCGGGTTCGAGGAGCGGATCAAAGGCCTGATCGCGCTCGACGGGCCGGGCCCCGACCTGCGCGAGACCGTGGCCGTCGACCCGCCGGAGCAGGTGTTCGCGCCGGGCACCGTGCCCGCGTACTCGAACTACGGCTACGCGCTCGCCGGCTACGTCGTCGAGCGCGTGAGCGGCGTGCCGTTCGACGCCTACGTCGAACAGAACGTGATCCGGCGGGCCGGCATGACGTCGTCGACGTTCGCGCAGCCGCTTCCGGCGGAGCTCGCCGACCGGCTGGCCCGCGGGTACGCGTCCAGCTCGAGCCCGCCCGAGCCCTTCGAGGTGGTCGGGACCGCCCCCGCGGGCGCGCTGTCGGCCACGGCGACGGACATGGCGCGGTTCATGCTGGCGCAGCTGGGCGAGCTCGGTCCCGAGCACGACCTGCTCTCGCCCGACACGCGCGCGACGATGTGGCGGCCCGGGCTCGACGCGGCCGCGCTCGGCACGCTGGCCGCCGGCCCTCGCATGGCGCTCGGCCTGTTCGACGAGAGCCGGGGCGGGCTGCGCATCCTCGGCCACGGCGGGGACACCAACTACTTCCACTCGCACCTGCAGCTCTTCCCGGACGAGCGGACCGGCGTGTTCGTCACGCTCAACGGCACCGGCACCACCGCGGTGGAGACCCTCACGCTGCGGCGCTCGCTGCTGGAGGGCTTCGCCGACCGGTACTTCCCGTCGACCGCGCCCGAGCCGCCGACGGCACCCACGGCCGCGGGCCACGCCGCGATGGCCGAGGGCAGCTACGAGAGCGCGCGGGCCCCGTTCAGCACGTTCCTGCGCACGCTGGGGCTGCTCGGCCAGACCACGGTCGCCGCGCGCCCGGACGGGACGGTGCTGATCTCGCCCGCCCCCGGCGACCTGGACCCGGCCGTGTACCGGGAGGTCGAGCCGTGGGTCTGGCAGGAGGTCGGGGGTGAGCGGAGGATCGCGATGCGCCCCGACGGCGACCGGGTCGGGGCCATCGGGTTCGAGTCGGCGTTCACGCTCCTGCGCGCCCAGCCCGACCGCGACGCGCGCATCGTGCTGCCGGTGCTCATCGGCTCGGCGGCCGTGCTGCTCCTCGCGCTGCTGGCCTGGCCGATCGGCGCGATCGTCCGCCGCCGCTACCGGGTCCCGCCGCCCCCGCCGGTGAACCGGCTCGCGCGCACGCCGACCCGGGTCGCGGTGGCCGCGGCGGTGTTCGCGCTCGCGGGCTGGGCGGCGGTCGTCGTCACCATCGCGGGCCTGCAGGACGTGCCGGTCGCGCTGCTGCGCGCCCTGCAGGCGGCCCAGTGGGTGGCGCTGCTCGGCCTGGTCCCGGCGGCGGCCCTGCTCGTCGGCACGATCCGGCACCGCGCGGGCGCGCTGCGGGTGATCGGTAGCGTGTGCGTGCTGCTGGCGCTGGCGGGAACCGCCTGGTTCGCGCAGGCCTACGGCCTCCTCGCGCCCGACGTGTCCTACTGACTGGTGACCCGGATGACCCCGCTGGCGCCCGACCCGCCGCCCGGTTGGCCCGACCGGTTCGCGGCCCGGGCCGACGCCCGGCTCACGGCCGTGGGCCTGACCACCCCGCTGCGGCGGGACTGCGCGCTGGCCGTGGCGCTGTGCCTCGTCGAGACCGGGCTGGTGCTGCTGCTGTTGTTCGCCGACCAGGGGCAGGCCGCCGGGCTCTCCCTCGAACCGCCCCAGCTGACGGCGGCGCTCGTCGGGACGGGCGCCCAGACGCTCGTGCTGTGCATCCGGCGCCGCCGGCCGGTGCTGTGCATCGGGCTCGTCGCGGCGCTGCAGATCGCGCTGTTCGCCGCGCTGCCACCCGTCGCGGCGGTGCGCGGCGTCGCCCCGGTGATCGCCGCGTACGGCTGCGGCGCGCTGCTGCCCGCCCGCCGGGCGACCCGGGTCGTCGCCTGCGCCGTGGCCGCCGAGAGCGTCGGGCTCCTGGTCGCGACCGCCGTCCGGCTCGGCGTGGGGAGCGAGCAGGTGGGGTCGGTCGTCACGCCGGTCGCCGGGCAGCTGCTGTCCGGGGCGCTGACCTACGCCGGCGGCGCGCTGCTCGGCGCCTACATCGCCACCCGCAGGCAGTACGTCGAGCTGGTGCGGGTGCGCGCCGCGGAGGCGGTCGAGGCGCAGCGGGCCAGGGCCGACGCCGCCATCGGGCAGGAGCGCTCCCGGATGGCCCGCGAACTGCACGACATCGCCGCGCACCACCTGTCGGGGATGGTCGTGCAGTCGGCGGTGGTCGAGCGGCTCATCGACCGCGACCCGCAGGCGGCGAAGGAGGCGGCGGCCTGGATCAGGGCGCAGGGCAAGGAGACGCTGCACAACCTGCGCCTCGTCGTCGGTGCCCTGCGCGGGCCCGCGCACGGCGACGACGGCGAGCTGGGCGAGGGCGGGGCGCCCGTCCCCGGCCTCGCCGTCCTCGACCGCCTCGTGCAGGCGGCGCGCGACCTCGGAACCCCCGTCGAGCTGGTGCGCGACGACGGGCTGCCCGCCCTCCCGCCGATCGCCGACGTGAGCTTCTACCGGGTCGCCCAGGAGGCGCTCGCCAACGTCCGCGAGCACGCCCCCGGCGCGTCGGCGCGGGTCGTGCTGCGCCGCGACGGGTCCGCGGTCGTCCTCGAGGTCGAGAACTCCGCGGTCGGCTCCCGCCCGGACGGGGACGGCCGACGCCCCGGGCGCGGGTTCGGCCTGGCCGGGATGCGGGAGCGGGCCCAGCTGATCGGGGCGGCCTTCGAAGCGGGGCCGGCGCCGTCGGGCGGGTGGCGCGTGTCGCTGTCGCTGGAACAGCAGACCGCGTCCCCGCGCGCGGGGGCCGACGGGCGTGGTCCGACACTGGCGCCGTGATCAGAGTCGTGCTGGCCGACGACCAGTCCGTGGTCCGGGCCGGGTTCCGCGTCATCCTCGAGCTCGCGGGCGGCATCGAGGTCGTCGGCGAGTGCGGCGACGGCCCGTCGGCCGTGCGGCTCGCCCGCGACCTGTCCCCCGACGTCGTGTGCATGGACGTGCGGATGCCCGGTGGGGACGGGCTCGCCGCCACCCGCGAGATCACCGCGGGCGACCCGAACGGGTCCGGGCCCGCCGTGCTCGTGGTGACCACGTTCGACCTCGACGAGTACGTCTTCGGCGCCCTGGAGGCCGGGGCCAGCGGCTTCGTGCTGAAGGACTCCGAGCCCGACGACCTCGTCGACGCCGTCCGGCGGCTCGCCCGCGGGCAGGGCCTCGTCGACCAGGCCGTCACGCGGCGGGTGATCGCCGAGTTCGCCCGGCGCAAGCCCGCCCGGGCGCCCGTCGCCGAGGCGGAGCAGCTCACCGCGCGCGAGACCGACATCGTCCGGCTCCTCGCGCAGGGCATGTCCAACGCCGAGATCGCCCGCGAGCTCGTGATCGAGACGACCACGGTGAAGTCCCACCTCACGCGGGCGATGGCCAAGCTCGGCGTGCGGGACCGGCTGCAGCTCGTGGTCTGGGCCTACCGCAACGGGATGGCGGCGTAGGGACCCGGCGTGCCCGGCCACGAGCGCCGCCAGGAGTTGGGCGGGCTTCCTAGACTGGGGGCGTCGGTCTGCGAGACGCCCCGAGGTCGACGACGATGAAGATCCAGCTCCACAACCCGAGGCGCGAGGTCGAGATCCCAGGTCCGCTGCGGGCGAGTGACCTGTGCAAGCAGCTCGGGCTCAACCGCGAGTCCGTGCTCCTCATCCGTGGCGACGAGCTCGTCACGGGCGACGCCCTCCTCGAGGAGGGCGACACCGTCGAGGCGCGGCCGGTGATCTCGGGAGGCTGAGCGACGCGGTGAAGTGCCATCGTTGCGAGCAACAGGCCGCCGTCGAGGTGCGGCACGCCCGTGCCGCCTACTGCCCCGGCTGCTTCGTGCAGCGCTGCCGGGAGCAGGTGAGCCGGGCGATCAGCGAGCACCGCATGATCCGCCCCGGTGAGCGGGTGCTGGTCGCGGTCTCCGGGGGCAAGGACTCCCTGGCCGTGTGGGATCTGCTGCTGGACCTGGGGTACCAGGCGGACGGCGTGTACCTGGGCCTGGGCATCGGTGGCTACAGCGACCGCTCCGGCGCGTGCGCGCGGGCGTTCGCCGAACGGCGCGGGGCCCGGCTCCTCGAGGTCGATCTGGCCGACGAGGCCGGCTTCACGATCCCGCAGGCGGCCGCGACGCGACGCATCCCGTGCTCGGCGTGCGGCCTGTCCAAACGGCACCTGCTCAACGAGGTCGCGCTCGAACACGGCTTCGACGTGCTCGTCACCGGGCACAACCTCGACGACGAGGCCGCGGTGCTGTTCGGGAACACCGTGACCTGGAACCTGCCGTACCTGGCCCGGCAGCGCCCGGCCCTGCCCGAGTCGCCGGGGTTCGCCCGCCGGGTCAAGCCCCTGATCAGGCTGACCGAACGCGAGACGGCGGCCTACTGCGTCATCCGGCGCATCGACTACATCGTCGAGGAGTGCCCGCTCGCCGCCGGCAACCGCCACCTCGTCTACAAGGAGCTGCTCAACTCGCTGGAGGAGCGGTCCCCAGGGGCGAAGGCGGCCTTCCTCAACGGGTTCTCCGAGCGGCTGATGCCGCTGCTGGACGACCTGGCCGCGCGGGAACGCGAGGCCGTCGGCACCTGCTCCCGCTGCGGTTCGCCGACGACCGCGCACGTGTGCGCGTTCTGCCGGCTGCGCGACCAGGCCACGCGACCACCGCGTCGGCGGCGCACGACCCGGCGCGGCACCCGGCCGGCGCGGACCGGGGGCGGCGAGGTCGACCCACGGGTGAGCCTGCGCCCCTGAGCCGAGCGGCCCCCTACTCGGCCGAGCGGGCCGCGCCGCGTCAGCGGACCTCTTCGGGGCGCAGGCGTTCCAGGAGCTCGACCGCGGGCGCCGACGGCCGGGGCGGGTGCACGACGTGGACCTCGCGGACCGGGGAGCGCCCGCGCAGGTCCCGCAGGACCACCCCCGGGTGCCCCACCACCAGGCTCGCCGGCACGAAGGACACGCCCAACCCCGCCGCGACGAGCGCGAGGGTGACCTCGTAGTCCCGCGTCTCGTAGGCGACGTGCAACGGGCCGAGGCTCTCCAGGCAGATCCGGTTCGGCATCCCGGGCGCCCCGGACACCCAGTCCTCGTCGGCGAGGTCGGCGAGCACGATCTCCGGGGCGGATGCGAGCCGGTGGTCGCGCGGCAGCACCAGGCGCAGCGGGTCCCGCAGGAGGAGCCTGCGCCGCAGGCCGCGCGCGGGCGGCAGGGACACGCCCGGGTACCGGTGCGTGAGGAGCAGGTCCAGCTCCCGGGCGGCGACCAGCCCGTACCCGTCGGGTGGCTCGATGTCGACCAGGGAGATCCGGATCCCGGGCCGCTCCCGTTTCAGGGCGGCGAGCGCCCGCGGCAGCAGCGTGCGGGCCGCGGTCGAGAACGCCCCGACGGCGATCCGCTGGGGCCCTGCGCCCGCGGCCGCGCGCACGGCCTGCTCGGCGGCGCGCAGCTCGCCGAGCACCCGCTCGCCGTGCTCCAGCAGCACCCGTCCCGGCCCGGTCAGCCGGGTGCCCGCCCGGCCCCGCTCGACGAGCGGTGCGCCGACTTCCCGCTCCAGTTTCGCGAGCTGCTGCGACACCGCCGACGGCGTGAACCCCAACCGCGCCGCGGCCGCCGCGATCGACCCGGCGTGGGCGACCTCGACGAGCACGCGGAGCCGGTCGGCGTCGAGTGCCATCAGCGTTCCTAATGGTCGTTCAGCAGATGGAACTACAGCTTAAGATCGCGAAGGAGCATCCTCGGCTCATGACGCCACTCCCGACGGCAGCCGACGTCGCCGCGGCCGCGGCCCGCGTGGCCCCGCACGTACGGCGCACCCCGACCCTGCGCACCGAGGTCGACGGCAGGCCGCTGGTGCTCAAGCTCGAGCACCTGCAGCGCAGCGGCTCGTTCAAGCTCCGCGGCGCGGTGAACGCGCTGCTGTCGGCGCGGGCTCCGGAACGGGTCGTCACGGCGTCGGGCGGCAACCACGGGCTCGCCGTCGCCACCGCGGCGGCCGTGCTCGGCCTCCCCGCCGTGGTCTACGTGCCGCGCACCGTGCCGGAGAGCAAGGCGACGCGGATCGAGGCGACCGGGGCGAAGCTGATCCGCCACGGCGAGACCTACGCCGAGGCGGCGGCCGCCGCCCGCGCCGAGGCCGGCACCTACGTGCACGCCTACGACGACCCCGTCGTCGTCGCCGGGCAGGGCACGGTCACCGCCGAGGCCGTCGCGGAGCACCCGGACGTCGACGCCGTCGTGCTCGCGGCGGGCGGCGGTGGGCTGGCCGCGGGTGCCGCGCTGGCCGCAGGGGGCCGCACGGTGGTGACCGTCGAGCCGACCGGCTGCCGGGCGGTGCACGCGGCGCTCGACGCCGGCGCGCCGGTGGACGTGGAGGTCGACTCGGTGGCCGCCTCCGCCCTCGGCGCCACCCGGATCGGCGAGGTGCCGTTCGCGGTGCTGCGCGCCGCGGGCGCGGTGCCGGTGCTCGTGACCGACGCCGAGATCCTCGCGGCGCAGGAGCGGCTGTGGGAGGAGTTCCGGCTGCGGGTCGAGCCCGCCGCCGCCGCGCCGTTCGCGGCCTGGCTCGCCGGGCGGGTCCCCGGTGAGCTCGCGTGCCTCGTGCTGTGCGGGGCGAACTCCTGACGGAGGCCTCGACGATCATGGCGGGGTGACCCCACGCGCCATCTCCGGCCCCCCGGTCGAGCCGGTCCCCGTCCCCGCCGCCGTCGCCCGCCTGGCGGGCGGCGACGAGATCGTCCCGGTGTGGCGCAACGAGCTGGGCGGGGTCACCTTCCGCCTCGACGGCGCGGACGGCCGCGTCCGCTACGCGAAGTGGATCGCCGCCGGCAGGCCGGGGATCGACCTCGAGGGCGAGGCGGCGCGGCTGGCGTGGGCCCACGGGCGGGTGCCGGTGCCGCGGGTGCTCGAGCAGGGCCGGGACGCGGACGGGTCCTGGCTGGTCACCGAGGCCGTGCCCGGCCGCTCGGCGGTGGACCCGCGGTGGGTCGCCGAGCCGGCGACCGCGGCTGCCGCGATCGGGCGCGGCCTGCGCCTGCTCCACGACGCGCTCCCCGTCGACGAGTGCCCGTTCGACTGGGGCGTCGAGCACCGGCTCGCCCGCAAGGGCTGCTGCGACCCGGATCTCCTCGCTCCGCCGCCGATCGACCGGCTCGTGGTCTGCCACGGCGACGCGTGCGCCCCGAACACGCTCCTGCACGACGACGGCACGTTCGCCGCGCACGTCGACCTCGGCTCGCTCGGCGTCGCCGACCGCTGGGCCGACCTCGCCGTGGCGGCGTGGAGCACGGAGTGGAACTTCGGGCCGGGCCACGAGGACGCGGTCCACGCCGGCTACGGGATCGCGCCCGACCCGGTGCGGATCGCCTACTACCGGCGGCTCTGGGACGCGACGTGACGCACCGTCACCCGGCCGCGGCCGGGTAGGTCGACGTCCGGACGAACCGGACCTCCGCCAGCGGCACCTCGCGGGGCGGAGTCGTCGACGGACTCGACGTGCACCGGGCGGCCGTCGGCCGTGCGGCGCACGACCGTGGGCCCCGGCTCGTACGGGCGGTGCTCGTCACCCCCTGCTGCGGCGCCCGGGGCACGACCCGCAGCTCGCGCCCCGCGGGCATGAGGTGGTAGCTGCCGCGCGCCGGGCACCCGGTAGGGGTTGGAGAGGGTGTCGGGCGCCACGCCGAGCCGGGCGCGGAGGTCGGCGAAGCGGGAGGTGTCCCACGGCGCCTCGCGCAGGATCAGGAACGTCCGGCGTTCGCCGAGCCTCCGGCGAGCGCGCGATCGAGCACGACTGCCGCGACAGCGCCATGCACCGGACTCGGCGGCCGCGGCCGCCACGGCGGCGGGCGAGGCGACCGTGCTCGTCAACGACGGCGGGTTCTCCACCCACGCCGGCACGCTGGGCACGGTCCGGGCGTTCGCGCGGTCATCGAGGCGAACGGCGGCGGGGCGGTGCTCAACGTGCTGTCGGTCCTGTCCTGGCTCCACCCGACCTCTGCCGGCTCCTCCAGCCCGGCGTAGGCGGCCGGGTGGGCGATGACCGACGCGGTGCGCCTCGAGCCGGCGCCGCAGGGCATCACGACGACGGCGCGGCACGTCGGCTACCTGGACACCGACGTGGTCGCCCGGGTGGACGTGGTCGAGAGCCACCCGGCGGTGATCGGGGCTCGCGCTCGACGGCGTCGGCGACGGCGCGCCGGAGGTCGTCGCCGACGAGCTCAGCCGCACCGTCCGCGGCGCGCCGTCGCGCGAGCTGCCCGCCCTCCACCCCGAGCTCACGCCCGCTGGAAGTGCCAGATGAGCTCCACCGGGCTGCCGGCCTCCGCGGCCGCCGTCGCCTCCGGCACCATCGCCGCGAGCGACCACGGCCACGCCTCCCACGGCCCCGGTTCGGTCGCGGGCGGCGCGGGAGCCGGCGGCTCGGCGACGGGCTCCTCGCAGCGGCGCGGCTGCAAGCCCACGGCGAGCGCGGCGCGCAGGTAGTCGCCCACGAGGTGGCGGTGGCCCGGCAGCCGGCCGGGCCGCCCGTCCTGGTCGCGCACGGTCGGGACGGCACCGCGGGCGACGCGCTCGGGGTGGATGTCGGAGGTGACCAGGTGGCCACCGGGCCGCAGCACGCGCGCGAACTCCGCGAAGGCGGGGCGGAGATCCGGGACGTGGGTGAGCGCGAGCCCGCAGGTCACGAGGTCGACCGACGCGTCGGCCACCGGCAGCGCACCGAGGTGGCCCTCCCGGAACTCGCCGTCCGGGACGTTCCCGCGGGCCTTCGCGAGCATCTCCGGCGAGCTGTCCACGCCGATCACCCGGTGCCCGCGCGCGGCCAGCAGCGCCGCGAACCGGCCCGTGCCGCACGCCGCGTCCACCGCGTCGCCCGCGGGCAACGCGGCCACGATCTCCTCGGCGACCGGCCGGTCGAAGTCGAAGGCGGGGTTGTGGCCCGCGTCGTAGGTGGCCGACCAGATCCGGTAGCCGTCGACGGCATCGAGCCGCTCGACGGTCACCGCCGCGTCGGCGAGGGACTCGTCGGCGAGCAGCCGCCGGACCTCGGCGATGCGGGCGTCGACGAACTCGCGGTCGTGCTCGCCGACGAACGCGCGCAGCAGGGCGGTCCCCTCGATCCCGATCAGGTAGGCCAACGGGTGCTCGTAGATCACGACGCGCGACCGTAGGCGCCGACGCCCCGGTTCGGCCACCGGCTTCCGGGCCGGTGTCGGGCCCGGTTGTGCGCCGTTCGCCCGGGTTCAGCGCTGCCGACCGGGTTCACGCATTCCCCCGACCGGCCGTGACGGGTAGGTTGCGGGCTGTTCCGAGGGGGGATCACGGCCGTGAGAGCGGAGCCGGGAATCGATCCGCACCGGGTGGCCGAGGTCATCGTCACGAGCCGCGACGGCGCGGGTAGGCGGGGCTCCGGCTACCGGGTGCGCAGCCGCGTCGTCCTCACCGCCGCCCACGTCGTGGCCGGCGCCGGGGAAGTCGACGTGCGGTTCGCCGCCGACACCCCGCAGGAACGGACCCTCCGGGCGGCCGAGGTCCTGGCCGACCCCGAGGCGGACCTCGCGGCCGTGCTCGTCGACGCCCCGGACACCGTGCCCGACACCGCTTACGGCTTCGTCGGCGACGGCCCCGACGAGGTCGCCGTGCAGGCGGTGGGGTTCCCGCGGTTCAAGCTGAAGGACTACGCCGACCCGTCCCTCGGCGCCTACCGCGACTCGCACCAGGCGGTGGGCACGGTCGCGCCACTGTCGAACCGGCGCTCGGGGCGCCTGGAGGTGACGGTCCGCCCGCCCGAGCACGACCCGGACCCGGTGGTCTCGCCGTGGGAGGGCATGTCCGGGGCGGCCGTGTGGGCGGGCCTGCGCGTCATCGGAGTGATCACCGACCACCACCGCTCCGACGGCCTGGGCCGGCTCGCGGCGGCCCGGATCACCGCCCTGTCCGACGGACCCGCGGGGCAGCGGCTGCGACACCTGCTCGGGCTGCCCGCATCCGGGCTGCCCGACGTCACAGCGCCGGACCGTGCGGCGCCGCCGCCCGCCCTGCTGCAGGTGCTCGACATCGCCCCGGAGCGCCTGCTCGACCGGGACGAGGAGCTCGCGGAGCTCGCGGCCTACGCCGAGCCGTACGGGTGGTGGGAGGGGCCGCCGTGGGCGGGCAAGACGGCCCTCATGGCGTGGTTCGCCGCCCACCCGCCCCCGGACGTCGACGTGGTCTCGTTCTTCGTCGGCGCGGGCCGCACCGGGAGCACCGACCGCGACGCCTTCCTCGACGCGGTCGGCGAGCAGCTCGCGCCGGCTTCGCCGCGCCACGACCGCGGGCGCTCCGCGCCGGGCGGCCCCCGCGACCTGCTCGCCCTGCTCGACGCCGCGGCGCGCCGGTGCCGGGCAGGCGGGCGCAGGCTGGTCCTCGTCGTCGACGGGATCGACGAGGACACCGGCCCGGCGGCCGGGAAGCCGAGCATCGCCGCCCTCCTCCCCCGGCACCCGCCGGCCGGGACCACGGTGCTGGTCACCAGCAGGCCGAACCGGCCGCTCCCGCTCGACGTGCCGGGCGACCACCCGCTGCACCGCTGCCCCCGCCGCGCGCTGTCGGTCTCCCCCCACGCGCGCGAGGTCGAGGGGTTCGCCCGGCAGGAGCTCGCCGACCGGCTGCGCGCCGGTTCCCTGCCCGAGGAGCTGATCGGGCTGCTCGCCGCCTCCGGCGGCGGGCTGACCCGCGACGACCTGGCCGAGCTCACCGGCGCGTCCCTGTCCGAGGTGGCCGACCTGCTGTCCGGCGCGTTCGGGCGCAGCATCGCCGTCCGGACGCGGCGGTCCGCGACCGCCGTCCCCGGCTACGCCCTCGCGCACCGCGAGCTGCGCGAGGCGGCCGAGCGCGAGCTGGGGCCGCGGCTCGACCGGTACCGCACCCGGCTGCACGCGTGGGCCGAGGACCACAAGCGGCGCGGCTGGCCGCCCGGCACGCCCGCCTACCTGCTCCACGACTACCCGCGGGTCCTGGCCGCCGCCGACGACGCGGTCCGCCTCGCCGACCTCGCCACCGACCCGGCGCGCCACGAACGGCTGCTGGAGGTGACCGGTGGCGACGGCGCCGCGCTCGGCGAGATCGCGCTCACCCAGCTGGTCGGGGCGCGGCAACCGACACCCGACCTGGTGACCGCCGTGCTGCTGGCGCTGCGCCGCGAGGAGCTGGCCGGCCGCAACCGACACGTGCCCGTGCGGCTGCCCGCGGTCTGGGCGGCGCTCGGCCGGGGCGAGCGGGCCGCCGCGCTCGCGCGGGGCCTGCCGAAACGCAAGCGGCGGGCCGCGCTCGCGGCGGCGGCCCTCGCCGCGGCCGAGGCGGGCCACCTCGACGACGCCGAGGCGCTCGCGCTCGGCGTGCCGGACCGGGACCGGCGCGACGCCGTCGTCGCCGGCATGGCCGCGGCGGCGGCCGCCCGCGACCCGGCGCGGGCCGAGCGGTGGGCACGCCGGTGGTGCACGCCGAACCGCCGGGTGGGGGCGCTCGCCCGCGTGGCCGCCGCGATCGCCGACAAGCACCCGCAGCGGGCCCGCGCGATCGTGCAGGAGCTCGTGTCGTCGCCGCAGGACACCCGCAACCGGCCCGCCGTCGTCGCGGCCGCGGTGGCGGTGGGCGAGGTCGAGCCGGCCGAGGCGGTCGTCGCCGGGACCGCGCGCGGCGGCGCCCGCACCCGGGTGCGTGCCGAGCTGGCGAAGGCGCTCTCCGCGGCGGGCGAGATCGGGCGTGCCGAGGAGGTCGCCGCGGGCATCCGCAGGCCGGGGGCGCGGCTGCCGGTGCTCGCCGCCATGCTCCGCGACGACGTCCTCCGCGGCGACGAGCAGGCCGTCCAACGGCACCTCGGCGCGCTGCGGGAGACCGCGCGCGCAGCCGCCGACTCCGGTAAGGCGCTGGGCGAGCTGGTCGCGCTCGTCGGCAGGGTCGCGGAGCGCGACCCCGAGGTGACGGCGGCACTGCTCGATGAGGCCGAACGGATCGTCGCGACCGGGATCCACGCGGACGGCCGCGACTGGGCGCTCGCCCGGCTCGCCGTCGCGCACGCCGCCGCGGGCGGCACCGCGCGGTCGGAGGCGTTGCTGGACCAGGTGGCCGACGCCGACCGCGCGGCGGGCGCGCTCGCCGCGATCGCCGAACGGGCCGCGCGGCGGGGCGACGCGCGGCGCGCCGACGCGGTCGTGCACCGGGCGGCGGGGGCGCGCCGGCGGATGCAGGCGCTCACCGACGTCGCCGCGGCGTTCGCGGCCGCGGGCGACCACCGACGAGCCGCGGCCCGCGCCGCGGAAGCGGAGGGCGTGGCCCGGCGCACGGCCGACCCGGAGCGCCTCACGGCGATGTGCTCGCGCGTGATCGACGGCCTGGTGGCGATCGACGCCCTCCCGGCGGCCGTCGAGGTGGCCGAGCAGATGAGCGACCCCGCGGCCAGGGCCGACGCCCTCACCCGCGTGGCCTGCGCGCTCGCCACGTACGGCGCGATCGACGACGCCGTCCGGCTGGCGGAGGCGCTCGACGAGCCGGAGCACCGGTCGTGGGCACTCGTCGACATCTGCGAGGCGCAGGCCGCGGCCGGCCGCCGGGACGAGGCCGCCACCACGGCGGCCGCGGTGCTCGAGCGCCCGCCCGGCGACGGCTACACGCGGGTGGTCGCGTTCCTGCGGCTGTCGACGGCCCTGCACACCGCGGGTGCGACCGAGGACGCGCGGCGGCTGCGGAGCGCGGCGACGTCGCAGGTGGTCGAGGACGTCGCGGACCCGGGTCAGCGCGCCCGCGCGTTCGCGCACCTGTCGGTCACGCTCTCCGCGTCCGACGACGACGTGGGCGCCGCCGTGCTCGCCCGGCGCGCGGAGGCGGAGCTCCGCCGCGTCGCCGACCCCGTGCGGCAGGACCGGGCCCGCACCCGCGTGGTGGAGGTGTACGCCGCGGCGAGGCAGGTCGGGCGGGCCGAGGCTGTCGCGCGCCCGATCGTCGCCCCGGCGGCGCGGGTGCGGGCGCTCGCCGCGCTCGCCACGGCCGATGGGGACCCGGACCGCGCCTGGTCGCGGCTCGGGCGCGCCGAGGAGCTGCTCGGGGACATCCCGGGCCCGGAGGGCGGCTGGGCGGCGGCCGGGCGGTACGCGGTGGCCGCCGCGACGGTCCTCGCGGGCGCGGGCGACCCGGCCGACCCCCGCCGGCTCCGGGTCACCCGCCTCGTCGTGGAGCTGCTCGCGACCGACGGCTGGATCGAGGCCGTCCCCGCCGTCGCCCGGCTCGACTGGGAGGCGTTCGACGCCCTCGTCGACTGGATCGTGAGCCGCCGGACTTGATGTGGAATTCGGAATCCTTTAAGAGACACCGGAAGCGGCCCTCGCTACCCTGATCGCAAACCGCACGGCGACCGGATGGAGAGGGGGTGCACCGTGCACGAGCTTCGCAACTGGCCATGCGCCGCGATCGCGGGACGCGTCGGCGATCCCATGGGCCGGTCGAGCTCCACCGAGGTGACCCGCTCTCCCGGCCGGCCACCCCGATCCCGCGTGGGGATGGGTTATCCGCTGTGACAGGTGGACCGCCATCCCGACACCGGGTCGGGCGACCCGGCCGGGCGGGTGGGATCCTGCGCCTCGGCACGTCCTGATCACAGCGAGGAGCCGAAATGCCGTTGGCGCTCTCGGAAGTCATCGCGCAACTCCGCACCGAGCTCGCGGACGCGATGCGGGCCGGGGAGAACGAACAGTTGCGTTTCGAACTCGGCCCGGTCGAGGTCGAGCTCACCGTGGGCGTCGACAAAGAGGCCAAACCGGGCGCGAAAGCGAAGTTCTGGGTGCTCGAGATGGGTACCGAGACGCGTTTCGAGTCCACGTCCACGCAGCGGATCAAGCTGACACTCGAGCCCCGGCACGCATCCCGGCCCGGGCGGTCACCGCTGATCGCGGGCGCCGAGGCGCCGAACGAGCGGTAGCCGCGGCTCAGCCCGGGACGCGGGCCCGCATCGAGAGCACCATCGGGGCCGGCCCGCCGCTCTCGGCGAACCGCTCCGGCACCAGGCCCGCGTCGAGCACGGCGTTGAGCAGCTCGGCGAGCGGGAAGTGGGTGGCGCCGATCTTGTCCCGGAGGCCCCGGTCGGTCCAGGACTCGCGCGTCCAGTGGCGCTCGAGGTACCCGGGGCGGATCACCACGGCCTCCGGGTCGGTGCGGTCGGCGAACCCGCCGCAGAAGCACGGGTGCACGCCCACGTGCACGAACACCCCACCCGGCCGCAGCACCCGCGCGACCTCGCGGAGCACGGCCGGGTAGCCGGGCATGTCGGTGTGGACCATCATCGCGATCACCGCGTCCACGGCCCCGTCCGGCACCGGCAGGCGCTCCGCGTCGGCGCGGGCGCACGCGAGCCTGCCGCGCGCGTACCGCAGCATGCCCGCCGAGACGTCGACGCCGACCGGCGTCCAGCCGAGCACCCGCACGCTCGCCGCGTGCACCCCGGTGCCGCAGCCGATCTCGAGGCAGATCCCGTCCCCGGTCCCGAGCAGGTCGCGCAGGGAGCGGTCGACGCCCAGCGGATCGTCCGCCGAGTTGCGGGGCACGAACTCGGTCTCGTACCAGTCCGCGATCCGGTCGTACGCCGCCGGCGTCATCGTCGCCACCTCCCTCGCCTCGGCGCCGAGGCTAGCGGGGTACCCGCTCCGCCCGCCCACCTCGCGCCCCCGCCTCCCGCGGCCGGCGGCAGGCCCCAGGCGGCACCTGCGCTTCAGGAAAGCCACATTCACGAAGCTGCGCTTCAGGAAAGCCACATTCCTGAAGCCCACATTCCTGAAGCACAGAGGCCCCGGCCCCTGCCCCCGACACGCACACCGCCCGGGTGGACCACGTGGTGCCCGGGTGGTCGCCACGGATGCCCCCGACGCCCCGGTGCGCGCAGGCTGGTCGGCACCCGACGGGAGGAGCAGCCATGGGCAGGGTCGTCGTGCAGGCCACGATGTCGTTGGACGGGTTCATCGCCGACCCGTCCGGCGGGGTGGGGCCGCTGTTCGACTGGTACTTCAACGGCGAGGTCGAGTTCCGCGACAACGAGCGGACCTACCGCGTCTCGGCGGCCAGCGCGGAGTACCTGCGCTCGGCGTGGCGCGACGTCGGCCCCGGCGTCGTCGGCAGGCGCCTGTTCGACATCACCGACGGGTGGGGAGGGGTCCCGCCGGTCGGGGACGCGGCGTTCGTCGTGACCCACCGGGTGCCCACCGCGTGGGTCGACACGCACCCGGACGCCCCGTTCACGTTCGTCACCGACGGGGTGGAGAGCGCCATCGCGAGGGCGCAGGCGGTGGCGGGCGAGCGCGTCGTGTCGCTCACCGCGGGCGACCTCACCGGGCAGGCCCTCGCCGCCGGGCTGGTGGACGAGTTGCGCATCGACCTGGTGCCGGTGCTGCTCGGTGCCGGCGTGCGCTACTTCGGCGATTTCACCGGCGCCGCGCAGCTGCTGGAGAACCCCGAGGCCGTCCAGGGCGACCGCGTGACCCACCTGCACTACCGCATCCGGAGGGAAACGCCGTGAAGATGCTGCTGGAGCTCGTCCCGGTGCCGGTCGCCGACGTCGACCGCGCCAAGGAGTTCTACGTGAACGCCGGGTTCACCGTCGACGTCGATGTGCGGCCCGCCGACGGGGTCCGGATCTGCCAGCTGACCCCGCCCGGCTCGGCCTGCTCGATCGTGCTGTCAACCGGCCTGCCGGCGCTCGCCGACCAGGTGCCCGGTTCGCTGCGCGGCCTGCACCTGGTCGTCGCCGACGCGGCCGCAGCGCGCGATGAGCTCGCCCGCCGCGGCGTGCCCGTCGGCGGGATCGACGAGCACGACCGCGGCGTCAGGTACGTCCCGTTCGACGACCCGGACGGCAACACGTGGGTGCTGCAGGAGATGCCGTGGCGGGCGGGCGACTTCGCCACCGGCTGAACCGCCACCCGCGGACGGTGGGCGCGATCCGGAAGTCGCGCAGGTGGCCGAGGTTGTGCCGGTCTGCGGCCACGATCGCGCGCAGCGTTGGCAGCCGGGCGCGGGCGTCGTCCTCGGCGCTGAACGGGTGCGGGAGCTCGAGCTGCGGTTCGAGGCGCTTCACCTGCCCGACGACTCCGGCCGGCGCCTGCTCACGCGCACCGCGGCGCCCGGCAGGCCGTCGGAGGCGGCGCTGCGGCTGCCGGTGGACCACCGCGGCTGACCGACCCCGGTGGGTCAGCGCGCCTCGAGGTGCGGCAGGTCGTGGCCGAGCCGGTCGCGCTTCGCGGTGAGGTAGCGGATGTTGTGCTCGTCCACCGGCTCCAGCAGCGGGACGCGCCCGGTGACCTTGATGCCGTTGCCGGTGAGCGCCAGCACCTTGTCCTCGTTGTTGGACAGCAGCCGCACCGACTCGACGCCGAGGTGGTGCAGCACGCGCGCCGCCGGACCGAAGTCGCGGACGTCCACCGGCAGGCCCAGCGCGGTGGCCGAGTCGACGGTGTCGAGCCCCTGCTCGTCCTGCAGCACGTGGGTGCGGACCTTCGCGACGAGCCCGATCCCGCGGCCCTCGTGGCCGCGCAGGTAGACGAGCACCCCGCAGCCCGCGTCCGCGATGGCGTCGACCGCCGACTGCAGCTGCGCCCCGCACTCGCAGCGCAGCGCGCCGAACACGTCGCCGGTGAGGCACTCCGAGTGCACCCGGACCAGCACGTCCTTCTTGCCGCGCGGTTCACCGCGGACGAGGGCGAGGTGCTCGTTCCCGTCGTACGGGTCGCGGAAGGCGACGGCGCGGAACGGGCCCCGCCGCGTCACCAGGTCCGACTCCGCGACCTCGGTGAGTTCGCCGTCGCGCCTGTCCTCCATGAGCTGCCCCTCTCGTCCCCTGTCACGAACCGTGAGAAGGTCCACCGCGATGGACCTCCTCCCGGCCGACACCACGCTCGACGCCCGCGACGGCGGCGCCACCGTCGCGCTGCTGCCCGTCGGCAGCTTCGAACAGCACGGCCCCTACCTGCCGCTCACGACGGACACCCTCGTCGCGAGTGCGATAGCGGCCGAGCTCGCGTCCCGTTACCCGGTTCTCAGGCTGCCACCGATCACGATCTCCTGTTCCCACGAGCACGCGGCCTGGGCGGGCACGGTCAGCATCTCGGCGACCACGCTCGCCGCGATCGTGCGCGACGTCGCGGATTCCGTCCAGCGCGCGGGCGCCCGCACGCTGGTGCTGGTCAACGGCCATGGCGGCAACTACGTCCTCGGCAACGTCGTGCAGGAGGCGAGCCTCGACCCCGGACGCATGGCCCTGTTCCCCACCGAGCTCGACTGGGAGGACGCCCGCGCCGAGGCGGGCCTGACCACGAACGGCCTGACCGACATGCACGCCGGAGAGCTGGAGACATCGATCCTCCTGCATGCGTTCCCGGATGTGGTCAGGCCGGGGTACGAGCGAGCCGACCACGTGGCCGACGACCGGCGGTACCTGCTGTCGCGGGGGATGCAGGCGTACACGGAGTCGGGAGTGGTGGGCCGTCCATCACTGGCGTCCGCGGAGAAGGGACGCGCGGTGCTCGCGAGCCTCGCGCGCTCGTTCGCCGGTCACCTGTGACCCGCCTGTTCGCCAGGCGCAGCAGGAGCACGGCCCCGCCGGGCAGGCAGGCCACCATGCAGAGCACCCCGTAGGCGACGGCGGCGGCGAAGCCCTGGGCCGCGCCGAGGCCGACCGCGCCGAACCCGACCGCGGCCACGGCCTCGCGCGGCCCCCACCCGCCGACGTTGAGCGGCAGTGCCATCACCAGCAGCGCGAGCACCAGGAGCGGCAGCAGCTCGGAGACGGGCGCCGTGGCGCCGACGGCGCGGGCGGCCACCACGAACGTGGCGAGGTAGCCCCCGAGCGCCAGCACGGAGAGCCCGACGATCGCGGGCGCGGCTCCGGATCCGAGCACCGCCCGGACCTCGGCGGCCACCGGGCGCAGCCGTCCGCGCAGACACCAGCCGAGCACCGGCAGCGCGGCCAGCAGGCCGATGCCGAGCCACCCCGCCCCGGGCACGAGGTCGGCGAGCACGCCGAGCAGCGTCGGCTGCAGGGCGAGCACCACGGCGGCCACCGCCACCAGCACGACGAGACCGACCAGGCGTTCCAGGACGACCGCGCGCACGCCGCGCCCGACGTCGCCGTTGCGCCTGCCGTGCCCGATCGCCCGGTGCACGTCACCCAGCATCCCGGCGGGCAGCACCGCGTTGAGGAACAGGGCCTGGTAGCAGTCGGCGACCGCGGTGGGCAGCGACAGGCGCAGGCCGAGCCCGCGCGCCACGAGGCACCAGCGCCACGCGTTGGCCACCGTGGTGACCACGCCGAGCGCGAGCGCGGCGAGCACCGGGCCCGCCTGCAGGGCCGACAGCGCGTCGAGCAGCGCCTGCGGGCCCGACCACCACACGAGTGCACCGACGAGCACGGCGACGGCCAGCGGCCGCGCCACCCGGGCGGCCGTCACGGCCGGGGCTCCGGGTCCGCGGCACCGGGCAGGGCGAGCAGGTCGGCGTGCCCGACGACCACCCGCAGCTCGCCGCGTTCGGCCGCGGCGAGCCTGCGCCCGAGGTAGGCCTCCGCCTCCGCGACGAGCGCGGGCCGCTGCTCGCACGCGGCGGCGACCCACCCGCGCAGCCACTGCTCGATCAGCGGGGCCTCGTCCGGGCCCAGCCGCCACGGGCTCGGCGCGCGCACCACGGCCATGCCGTGCCGGTCGAACGCCGCCGCCGTCGCGGGCGCGGAGTCGGGGCCGAGCAGCCTGCGCCCGTCGACGGTGCGCCGCTGGTGGGCGTCGAAGGCCGAGGCGAAGGCGGCGTCGAACGGGTCGGCCGGGGTGATCAGCACGCTGCCGGTGACCGAGAGGGCGATCAGCGCGGCGCAGCCCGCGGCCGCGCACGCGGCGGCGAGGCGTTCCACCTCGCCGGCGGTGAGGAGATCCATCAGCGCCGACGCCGTGACCAGCGTGGTACCGGTGAGCTGGGCGGCGTCGAGGTCGGTGAGGTCGCCGATCCGCGGCTCGGCGGTGGCCGCCTCCGGCAGCTGCGCCATCGCCCGCTCGACGAGCACGGGGTCGCGGTCGTGCAGCAGCCAGTGCTGGCGGCGCGGCAGCCGGCCGGCGAGCCAGCGGGCCATCGACCCGGTGCCGCAGCCCAGGTCGCGCACCACGATCGGCTCGTCGGGCCGTTCCTGCAGCCACCCGCACAGCCGGTCGACCAGCTCCACCGCCCTCGCGGCGGCGTCGGCGGGCTCGCGCAGCGCCAGCCAGTCGGGCGTGACCGGGGAGCCCGGCGCGCTCACGTCAACGCGTCGGCCAAGCACCGCGCGGTCACCTCCCACCCGGTGAGATCCCCGCGCCGCTGCCGGGCGGCGGTGCGGGCGGCCTCCCGCAGCCGTGGCTCGTCGAGCCACCGGCGCAGCCCGTCGGCCAGCGCGTCGGCGTCGCCCGGGGCGACCAGCAGGCCGGGCACCGTGCCGTCGGGCGCGCGGCCGAGGGTTCCCGGGACCCCGTCGACGGCGGCGGCGAGCACCGGGATGCCCCTGGCCAGCGCCTCGGTCACGACCATCCCGTAGGACTCGGAGCGCGACGGCAGCACCAGCAGGTCGGTGGCGGCGTAGGCCGCGTCGAGCTCTCGCCCCGTCCGCGGGCCGGTGATCTCCACCCGGCCGTTGAGGCCGTGCCGCTCGACGAGCCCGCGCACGGTCTCGACGTGCGCGGGGTCGCGGACGACCGGGCCGACGAGCCGGCAGGTCCAGCCGCGGTCCGCGACCGCGGCGAGCGCCTCGACCAGCAGGTCCTGGCCCTTCGTCGGCGTGATCGAGCCGACGCACAGCAGCCGCGTGCCCGCGTCCTCGGTGGCCGCGAGCGGGGCCGGTTCGACCCCCGGCGGCACGACGTGGACCCCGTCGGCCGGGACGCCGTGCACCGCGGCGAGCCGGCGCGCCGTCCAGGCGCTGGTGGCCACGACGGCGGTGGCGAGCCGGAGGGTGGCGCGCTCGCGGGCGGTGCGGTCGGCGGCGACGGCCGGCGGCAGCCCCGCCTCGTCACCCAGCGGCAGGTGGACCAGCACGACCAGCCGCAGCCGCCGCGCGTGCGGGGCGAGCGCGTCGGGCGCCGCGCAGCCGACCAGCCCGTCGAGCAGCACGTCGGCGCCGTCCGGGACCTCGGCCAGGCGCCGGTCCAGCTCGGCGCGGTCCGCGGCGTCGGGCTCGGGCCACGCCCCGGCGACCGCGATCTCGTGCACCGCGCGGCCCGCCGCGGGGAGGGCGTGGCAGACCCGCCGGTCGTAGGCGTTGCCGCCGCTGGGGCGGGCTGGGTCGTCGATGTCCGCGGGGACGACCACGTGCAGCGGTCGCACGATCACGGGCGCCGTCACAGGGAACGCTCGTAGCTCGCCCACGCGACGTGCGACTCGTGCAGCGTCACCGCGATCGCGGCGATCCCCCGCGCGCTTTCGCCGAGCCTGCCGTCGCCGATCCGTTCGGCGAGCCGGTCGGCGACCCACTTGGCGAGGAACTCGGTGGAGGTGTTGACGCCGGCGAAGGCGGGCTCGTCGTCGAGATTGCGGTAGTTCAGCTCGCCGAGCACCTCGCCGAGCTGCTGGGTGGCGAGCCCGATGTCGACCACGATGCCGTCGTCGTCGAGCTCGGGGCGGCGGAACGTCGCGTCCACCACGAAGGTCGCGCCGTGCAGTCGCTGTGCGGGACCGAAGACGTCGCCCCGGAAGCTGTGGGCGACCATCATGTGGTCCCGGACGGTGATGCTGAACACTCTCGCTCCCTCGCCGCGCCTGGATGCGTTCCTACCCCCACACGTGCCGCGGCCCCGGGAAGTTCACCGTGGTCGGTGTCGGGAGGACCCGTGCGGGGGAACGGGGTCCGCACGATCCCAGCACGGGGCCGGGCGGCCCCATCACCGGGGTAGCGGTCGCTGCGCCGGTCAGCGGGCTGCCGGGTAGCGCAGGCGCACGCACAGGGCGGGCAGCGCACCGCTCGCGAGGCGGGGCATCAGGGCGGGAAGCTCCTCGAACGGGTGCTCGGCGGTGATCAGCGCGTCGAAGCGCGGGTCGGCCAGCAGCCGCATCGCCACCGCCATGCGGCCCGCGTAGCCGCGGCGGGCCCGCCGCGGCGCGACCGTGCCGACCTGGCTGGACCGGATCGTCAGCCGCCTGGAGTGGAAGGCCTCGCCGAGCGGGACCGACACGGGCCGGTCCCCGTACCAGGACACCTCCACGACCTCGCCCTCCGCCGCCAGCAGCTCGAGCGACCGTGCGAGACCCGCCTCGGTGGCGCTGGCGTGCACGACGAGGTCGCGGTCACCGGTGGCGTCCTCCGGCGTGGCGAACGCCACGCCGAGCGCCTCGGCGACCGCAGCCCGGGCCGGGTCGGCGTCGACCAGCTCGACCTCGGCCCCGGGGATGCCTGCGAGCAGGGCGGCGACGCTGCAACCCACCATGCCGCCGCCGACCACGGCGATCCGATCGCCGACCAGCGGCGCGGCGTCCCACAGCGCGTTCACCGCCGTCTCCACCGTGCCGGCCAGCACGGCGCGGGCGGCGGGCACGTCGTCGGGGACCGGCGTCACGGCCGTCGCGGGCACCACGAAGCGGGTCTGGTGCGGGTGGAGGCAGAACACCGTCCTGCCGACGAGATCGGGTGGTCCGTGTTCGACCACGCCGACGGCGAGGTACCCGTACTTCACCGGGGCGGGGAACTCGCCCTCCTGGAAGGGAGCGCGCATCATCGTGTGCTGGCTTCGCGGCACGCCGCCGCGGAAGACGAGGGTCTCGGTGCCGCGGCTCACCCCGCTGTACACGGTGCGGACGACCACGTCGGCGGGGCCGGGATCGGGCAGCTCGACGGTCCTGATCTCGCCCTCGCCGGGGGCGCGGAGCCAGAACGCGCGGGCCGTGTGTCCCATCTCTCATTCCTTCCCGGAGTGAACCGATCGGCCCGCGCGGACGTGATGCGGAGGTGGAACGCGGAGTGGTCACCAGCACCTGCACAGTAGTGAAGGGGGGTCCGGAACAGGTGGCAGCGGCCGGTGTGCAGCTGCTGATCCTGGCCGGGCTCTCCGCCGCGTTCGGGCTCGGACCGCTCGGTGTGCTGGTCGGAGTGGTGTACGCGGCGGGCCTACTGGGGCTTCTGTCCACCGCGATGCACCGAGCCGGGCGGTCCGCGCTCGGGCCCGCCGACGTCGTCACGCTCGCGCGGGCGCTGCTCGTCGGCGGGGTCACCGCGATCGTGGTCGAAGGGCTGCTCACCGGGTGGACGTCGACCGTCGCGCTGGTGGTGCTCGCCTCCGTGGCCCTGGTGCTCGACGGCGTCGACGGGAAGGTGGCGCGCCGGACCGGGACCGCGTCGCCGGTGGGCGCCCGCTTCGACATGGAGGTCGACGCCTTCCTCATCCTCGTGCTGAGCGTGCACGTGGCGGGGATCGTCGGGCCGTGGGCGCTCGCGATCGGCGGGATGCGCTACGCGTTCGTCGTCGCCGGGTGGCTGCTGCCGTGGCTGCGCGGGCCGGTGCCGCCGAGCTACGCCGCCAAGACCGTCGCGGCCCTGCAGGGCGTGGTGCTCGTGGTCGCGTCGGCCGGGCTGCTCCCGCACGCGGTCACCGTCGCGCTGGTGGCCGGCGCGCTCGCGGCGCTGGCGTGGTCGTTCGGGCGGTCGGTGCGGCTGTTGTGGCGGGCCGAGCGGCTCGCGCTCGCCCACGGCTAACTCCGTGGCCGCCGTCGGAGTGGATCTGTAGCGTCGAGGAGCCCGTGACCCACAGGAGCTCTCGATGACCGCCCCCGCTACCGGCGACCCCGGTACCGAACCGCAGACCACCCCGACCGCGGGTGCGTCGCTGGTGATCTGGCTGCTGGTCGGCTCGGCGTTCGTGATGATCCTCAACGAGACGATCATGAGCGTCGCGCTGCCCGCGCTGATCGAGGACCTTCGCATCTCGGTGACCACCGCGCAGTGGTTGACCAGCGGTTTCCTGCTGACGATGGCCGTGGTCATCCCGATCACGGGGTTCCTGCTGCAGCGGTTCCCGCCGCGGCGGGTCTACCTCACCTCGATGCTGCTGTTCAGCACGGGCACACTGGTGAGCGCGCTCGCGCCCGGGTTCCCGGTGCTGCTCGCGGGCCGCATCGTGCAGGCCGCGGGCACCGCCGTGATGGTGCCGCTGCTCATGACCACCGTGCTGCGGCTGGTCCCCGCCGAGCGCAGGGGCGCCACGATGGGCACGATCACGATCGTCATCGCGGTCGCCCCCGCGGTGGGTCCCACGCTGTCGGGCGTGATCCTCAGCACCCTCGGCTGGCGGTTCATGTTCTGGGTCGTGCTACCGATCGCGCTCGTCGCGCTCGCGGCCGGGGCGCGGTGGCTGCACGTCGCGGCCGAGGTGCGCCCGGTCCCGCTCGACCTCGGCTCGGTCGCGCTCTCGGCGCTCGGGTTCGGCGGCCTCGTGTTCGGGCTCACGCTCGTCGGCGAGTCCGCCCGCGGGCACGCGCTCGTCACGCCGTGGGTGCCGGTCCTGGTCGGGGCGGCGGCGCTCGCGGTGTTCGTGGCGCGCCAGCTGCGGCTGCAGGACGACGGCAACGCCCTGCTCGACCTGCGGCCGTTCGGCCACCGCCCGTTCGTGCTGGCCATGGCGCTGGTCGTGCTCAGCATGATGTCGCTGTTCGGCGTGCTGATCCTGCTGCCGCTCTACCTGCAGGACGTGCTGGGCATCAGCCCGTTCGTCACGGGGCTCGCGGTGCTGCCGGGCGGGCTCGCGATGGGGCTCCTGGGCCCGGTGGTCGGCCGCCTCTACGACCGGCTGGGGCCGCGCAGGCTCGTCGTCCCGGGCGCGGCGGTGCTCACGTGCGCGCTCTGGGCGTTCACCACGCTCGGTACGACCTCGCCGCTGTGGATGGTCGTCGTCTTCCACGTGGTGCTCGTGCTCGGGATCTCGCTGATGCTCACCCCGCTCATGACCGACGCCCTCGGCCGGCTGCCCGGCCACCTCGACTCGCACGGCAGCGCGATCATGGCCACGCTCCAGCAGGTGGCCGGGGCGGCGGGCACGGCGCTGTTCGTCACCGTGATGGCCGTGGCGTCCGCGGGGGCCACGGCGGGCACCGACGTCGTCGGGGCGCGGGTTGCGTTCACGGTGGCGGCGATCATCGCGACGGCCGCCCTCCCCCTCACGCTCCTGGTCGGGCGCGGCAAGCACGAGGTCGCCGCGGAGCCGGCGGCGGGCTGAGGCGCGAGGAGCCTGCCGGCGGCGCGCGCGGCGCCACCAGCAGGCGGCCGCACACGCGCCGGCCCACGTCAGGGCGATTTCACCAACCGTGGGTGTGCTGCACGCACCGCCGGCGCTGTGCGCGGTGCACCCGAGGTGTGTGGGGTCGGCACCCCGGCCCGGCTAGGCGCGGCGGTAGTGCAGCGACACGGCGCCGTGCGCCAGCGCGGCCGAGCTGGCGAGGGTCCACCGCGAGGACGGCAGGCCCTCGGGGAACAGCCGCAGGCCACCGCCGAGGATCACCGGCACGACCGAGAAGCGCACGTCGTCGACGAGGTCGGCCGCGAGCAGCGCCTGGATGACGCTGGCGCTGTTGAGCACGAGGATGTCGCGCCCCGGCTCGTCGATGAGCCGCTTGACCTCGCCCTCGAGGTCGCGGGTGATCCGCGAGTTCTCCCAGGGCGCCTCCTGCAGCGTGCCGGAGGCCACCACCTTCTCGACCGAGTCCAACCAGCGGCCCAGCTCGCGGGTGCGCGGGTCGGTGGCCGGGTCGCGGGTGATCCCCGGCCACACGGCGTGGAAGCCCTCGTAGTTCGTGCGGCCCAGCACCGCGGTGTCGGCGCCGCGCCACACGCCCTCGAAGTACTCGGCCGACTCCTTCTTCGTCGCGTGTTCGTACAGCCACGTGTCCTGCTCGGGCCCACCCGGCCCGCTGGTGTAGCCGTCGATGCTGATGCTGGCCCAGGTGACCACTCGCCTGCTCATCTGCGACCTCCGTTCATCGTCGCCGGCGACGGTATTGATCGGCGCGGCCCCCGGAATCCGCATCGGTATCAGAACTTGCGGTGCCCGCGCCGAACGTGCCGTCCGGCGGCGGGGGTGAGGCGACCGCGGTGGCGTCGTGGACGGGGCGGGCGCCGGCGCGGAACCGGTCGAGCTCGGGCCCGTGCAGAAGCCGGCCCGAGGACCGGTCGCCGGCGGCCCGGGCGGCGAGGCGGTCGAGCGGCAGCGGGCCGCGGCTCGCGACGACGAGCAGGTTGCCGAACCGCCGCCCCCGCAGCACCGCCGGGTCGGCGACCACGCAGGCGTGCGGGAACACCGAGCGCACCGTCGCCACCTGACCGCGGGCGAAGGCGAGCGCCCCGCCGTCGGTGAGGTTCGCCGCGTACGTCCCGGTCGTGGCCATCACCTCGGCCACGGCCTGCACGAACTCCGTCGACGCGAGGTGGGCGGGGGTGCGGGCGTCGGCGAACACGTCGAGGACGACCAGGTCGAACGCGCCGCGCGGGAGCCTGCCGACCACGTCGCGGGCGTCGCCGGTGCGCACCCGAACCCGCCAGGTCCGGTCGAGCGGCAGCTCCCGGCGCACCAGCTCGGCCAGCGCCCCGTCCCGCTCCACGACCTGCTGGGTCGAGCGGGGCCGGGTCGCCGCCACGTACCGGGCGAGGGTGAACGCGCCGCCGCCGAGGTGCAGCACGCGCAGCGGCCGGCGCGGCTCGGCGGCGAGGTCGACGACGTGGCCGAGCCTGCGGATGTAGTCGAACTCGAGGTGGGTCGGATCGTCCAGGTCGACGTGCGACTGGGGCGTGCCGTCGAGCAGGAGGGTCCAGCCGGCCCTCCGGTCCGGGTCGGGGCGCAGCTGGGCGGTGCCGGAGGCGACCTGCGCCCTGATCCCGTCGCGCCCCCGCCGCCCAGCCACGGTCCCCAGTATCGACGGCGCGGTATCGACGCACCCAGAGCGCGACTCGCCCGCACTCACAGCGCGACTCGCCGGGGTGGGGAGCGCGACTCGCCCGCACCGAGACCGCGACTCGCCGAAGGCCACGCGAGTCGCGCTGTGGGTGTGTGCAAGTCGTGGGCTGGGCGCGGGTCAGCGCGGGGTCAGCACCACGACCACGGGGTGGGCGCCGAACAGGCTCACCGGGAGCACGCGCTGGACCTCCAGCCCTGCGGGCGGGCGCGGGTCGGGCAGCAGGGCGACGATCCGCCCGCCGGGCGCCAGCACGCGGCGGGCCTCCCGCCACAGCGCGTCGGGCGCGGCCACGAGCCGCCCGCGCGGCGCGACCTGGCGCGCCCACGGCGGGTTCACCGCGATCCGGTCCACGCTCCCGTCGGGGAGCGGCAACGCACCGGCGTCGGCCACCGCCCAGGCGACGCCCGTCCCGCGCCCGTTCCCGACGGCGGCGGCCACCGCGGCCGGGTCGGCGTCGCACCCGATCGCGTCGGCGCCGCGGCCCGCCGCCTCGATCGGCAGGGTGCCCGCGCCGCAGCACGGGTCGAGCAGCAGCTGTCCGGCGCCGACGCCCGCGAGCCGCAGCATCGCCGCGGCGAGCGGCGGGTGCAGGGTGCCCGGCACGGACGCTTCCTTGTACGGCCTGCGGTGCAGGGGCCGGGCCGGGACGCGCAGCGCGAGCGTCGCGCGGTCGTCGACCACGGTGACCCGCCAGCTCAGGCCCCCCACCGGCGGTCGGCCGCCCGCCCGCCGCGAGCGGTAGGGCAGCCCGAGCCGCCGGGCGAGCACCTCGCCCGCGGCGTCCTCCAGGTCGTAGCGGTTGAAGGCGCGCCTGCCGAGCACCGACGCCGACACGTCGAGCGTCCGCGCGCCGGGCGGGCCGCCGCAGCGGTCCCGCACCCGCAGCACGCGGTCGAGGTCGGCGGCGGCCACCGCACGCCTCAGCCGCTGCAGGTCGGCCCGCGCGCGGCCGATCCCGCCCACCTCGGAAGCGATCACGAACACGTCGTCGGCCGTGGCGAGGCTCAGCACGGCCGGCCCGGGACGGGCGGTGAAGCGCACCTCGCGGTGCCCCACCGCCCCCACGGTGCCGAGCCGGCCGACCTCGTCGGCCAGGAGTTCCTCGATGCCCCGCACGCACCGCGCCACCAGGCGCGCCGCCGTCACCGGACGACGGCACGACCGGGACGCGAAGCGGCGGGGCCGACGCGCGAAGCTGCGCGTGGCACGTGTCCACCATCCCCACGTCGCGACCCGGGACGGCGCTGCGCCGTCCCGCATCGCCGGCGGCGGGGAAGCCCTGGGGCCGCCGGCGGGTCAGCGGCGTCGGAAGTTCATGAACACGGCGGCAACGCTAGATCACCCGCGGGGCCGGTGCACCCGATTTCCGTTCACACCCAGAGGCCGACGGCCAACAGCGCCGTCGCCGCGGTGCACGCGAGGGCGCGCACGTGGTTCCAGGCCGTCCAGCGCCGCAGGTAGTGGGCCCAGATCGCGGCGCCGTCGTCGGTGAGGGGGTTGATCGTGTCGAGGCGGTTGTTCATCGGGACGTTGACGATCGCCGTCACCGCGATGTTGCCCAGCAGGTACAGCACGCCGCCGAGCGCGATCCACCACGCGCCCGGGCCGCCGCTCAGCGCGGCGCCGACCACGAGCAGCAGGCTGACCAGCCCCGTGCCCAGGAACACGAGCAGGAACAGCGGGTTCAGGATCACGCGGTTGACCTGTTGCATCGCCTCGGTGCCCCAGGCGGGCCGCATCCGGCCCAGCGCGGGCATCACCGCCGTGGAGAAGGCGAAGTACAGCCCGGCCATGAGGCCCGAGCCGACGACGCCGACCAACGCGACGACGGGCAGGACGGTGGCGATCACGATGCCTCCTCGAGAAGCTCGGACACGACGTCCTCGAAGCGGGTGGGGGTCGTGTTGCGATGGGTGCGTCCCCCCTGCGGGGTGATCGTGCCCGACGAGATCGCCTCGCCCATCTCCACCTGCAGGGCGGCGGTGTCGGGCGAGAAGCCGGCCTGCACGAGCGCGGCGGCCATCTCGGCGCCGGGCAGCTGGACGTACTCGAGGTCCGGGCGCCCCATCGCGGCCCCGAGGATCCGCGCGGCCTCCGGGTAGGTGAGGTCGCGCGGGCCGAGCAGCTCGCGGACCTCGCCGTGGGTCCAGTCCCGCGCGCGCAGGGCCTCGACCGCGGCCGCGGCGACGTCGCGGGTGGAGATCATCGGCACCGGGACGTCCGGGGCGATCACGTCGGCGTAGACGCCCGTCGCCTCGACGCCGGCCGCCCCGGCGACGACGCTCTCGAAGAACAGCGTCGGCCGCAGGAGCAGCACGTCGACGCCGTCGAGCGCGCGCAGGCGCCGCTCGTGGGGGTGCAGGCTCGCGGCGATGAAGCCGGTGCCCTCCGCCAGCTCCGCCCCGAGGCTGCTCTGCGCCACCACCTTGCGCACTCCCGACTCCCGGACCGCGGTGGCGATCGCGGTCCCCAGCGCCGCCTGCTCCGCGCGGAAGTCCGGCGCGGTCGCGCTGTAGGGCAGCATCGTGTGCACCGCGTCGGCGCCGCGGAAGGCTGCGGTGAGGAACGCGGCGTCGCCCGCGTCGCCCGCGACGGGCTCCGCCCCGGCGGCGGCGAGCTCCGCAAGGACCCGCTCGTTGCGCCCGACGGCGCGGACGGGCTCACCCGCGGCCAGCAGCCCCTGCACGATCTTGCGTCCGACGTTCCCGGTCGCACCCATCACCGTGATCATCTCGTTCTCCCTTCCTCGCCATCCAGGCTGCCGGTGCGATCCGGGACGGACCATCGCAGTTGATCCAGAGTTCTTGCTCGTTCGTCCAGCAACTGTGGACGCGCGGTCATCGACGGCGGAGACTGGCGACCATGACCGCCGCCCCCGTGCAGACCGACGACCCGCTCGGCGAAGCGCTGCACCACCTGCGGGTGACCGGCGCCTTCTACTGCCGCTCGGAGCTCACGGCACCGTGGGGCCTGTCGATGCCGAACTGGCCGGACTCCATGTGGTTCCACATCGTCACCAGCGGCCGGCTCGAGCTGGTGGTGGACGGCACGGAGCGGGTGATGCAGGCCGGGGACCTGGCCCTCGTCCCGCACGGCAACGGGCACGTGCTGCGCAGCGAGCCCGGGGTGCTCACGCCGGACGTGGTGACGCTCGAGCACGAGTTCCACAACCGCTACGCGATCCTGCGCCACGGTGGCGGCGGCGCGGTCACCACCCTCATCTGCGGCGCGGTGCGGCTCGACCACCCCGTCGCGCACCAGATCGTCCCGCTGCTCCCCGGGATCATCTGCGTCGAGCCGGGCGGCGGACCGCAGGCGGAGTGGATGCAGAGCACCCTGCGGTTGATCGCCGCGGAGGCGGCCGCGGTGCGCCCCGGCGGGGAGGCCGTGCTCACGCGGCTGTCGGACATCCTCGTGATCCAGACCCTCCGCGGCTGGATCGAGCACGACCCGGCCGCCCAGCGCGGCTGGCTCGGCGCGCTGCGCGACCCCCAGATCGGCCGCGCGATCTCGCTGATCCACCGCGAACCGGCCCGGGACTGGACGGTCGCCGCACTGGCGAACGAGCTCGCGATGTCCCGGTCGGCATTCGCGGCGCGGTTCACCGAGCTCGTGCGCGAACCCGCCATGCACTACGTCACGCGCTGGCGCATGCAGGTGGCGCGCCACTGGCTCGCCGAGGGCGACGCCACCGTGAGCGAGGTGGCCGGGCGGTTCGGCTACCAGTCCGAGGCCGCGTTCAGCCGCGCGTTCAAGCGGGTGACCGGGGTGTCACCGGGAACCCTCACGCGGCGCTGATCACCGCTCGCGCCGTCGCGCGCGATCCGGCTCGCGGCCTCGGCGACGAGCCACAGCGAACACGGCGACGGGACGTGCGGCGTGCCCGTGCCCGGGAAGCCGCAGCCGCGGCAGCGCCCTCGGGCGTCCGGCACGTGCTCGGCGAGCAGCCGCGCCACGACGTCCGGCATCCACGCCAGCTGCCCCGCGATACCGTCCAGCACTGGTCCGCACCTGCTTTCTCCAGGTCGGATCGAGGCCCTCGGCCGGTGTGCCCGCACCGGCCGAGGGCCGCCTCTTCTCCGAGGCAGCCGCAACCTAACAACAACCGAGCAAAGTGAGCAAGATGAGATTAGTCGGCAAATCGGGCGAGAGTAGCGGGTTCGCGCAGAGCGGGCTCATACCGTGGTCAGATGCCCGACCACGCCGAGCGACTGCTCTCGACCGGCGAGGCCGCACGCGCCCTGGGCATCTCCCGCCGCACGCTGGCGCACTACGCCAAGACCGGGCAGCTCGAACCGACGCTGGTGCTGCCGTCCGGCTACTACAAGTGGGACCTCGAGGACATCCGCCGCCAGCTCCGCGAGCTGCGCGAGCGCGGCGAGGACACGTAGCGCCACCCACCCGGCAGCCGAGGGCCGGCCAGGACGAGCGTGCCGCGGCGATGCCGAACAACGCGACGAAGCCCGGCACCCCCGCCACCACGACGCGACCGACCGGAGGGCGGAGCGGGCCGGCACGGTCGCGCAGCTCGCCGAGATCTTCGGCGAGGCGGGCGCCCACGGATGCCCTCGCCCGCCGTGCTGCGGGTGCCGCCGGCGGCCGGCCCGTAGGGGCTGTCCCCCGAGCGAGCTACCCGGGGTGTCCACGCGGCGGTGACGCCCCGGGGCCTCCCGACCCCTAGGTTTGGATCATGAGGTTGATCGGACAGCTCGTCGCGGTGGCGCTGGTCGCGTTCGCCGGGGCCCAGCTGATCGGCGCGGTGGGCGACGGCGGGCTGCTCACGCTCGTCATCGGGGTGGCGACGGCCGTGCTCGCGGTGGCGGCGTACACGTGGGTCGTGCGGTGGACCGAGCGCCGCCGACCGGTCGAGGTGGGCGCGGCCGGCGCCGCCGGCGCGCTCGGCCGGGGCGTGCTGGTGGGCGTCGGGATGTTCGCGTTCGTGATCGCCAACATCGCGCTCCTCGGCGGCTACGGGGTGGACGGCGTCGGCTCGGTCGCGAGCGCGGCCGGGCTGGTCGGGTTCATGGCCGCCGCAGCGGTCACCGAGGAGCTGATGTTCCGCGGCATCCTGTTCCGGCTGCTCGAGAAGTGGGCGGGCACGTGGATCGCGCTGGCGCTGACCGCGGTGCTGTTCGGCGCGTCGCACCTGCTCAACCCGCACGCGAGCCTGTGGGGCGCGATCGCGATCGCGGTGGAGGCCGGCGGCATGCTCGCCGCCGCGTACGCCGCCACCCGCACCCTGTGGCTGCCGATCGGCCTGCACTTCGGGTGGAACTTCGCCGCCGCCGGGATCTTCGGCACCGAGGTGTCCGGGAACGGCACGCCGGACGGCCTGCTGCGCGGGGAGACGTCGGGCCCGCTGCTGGTCAGCGGTGGGGAGTTCGGGCCGGAGGGGAGCCTGTTCGCCGTGCTGGCCGGTGTGGTGCTGACGGTGGTGTTCCTGTGGCTGGCCCGCAGGCGCGGTCACCTGGTACCCCGCGGCGGGCGGGCGCCGGGGGCGGTGACCACCACGCTCGCGCGGTGATCGCGGACCGGTGGCGGCGAGCGGACGTCGTGGTCCGGGACCTCCCGCTCGCGCTGCTGCTCGTCGTCACGTCCTTCCTGCCGCCGTTCGAGGGCCACGAGACCCAGGTCGGTGACCTCCCGGCACGCCCGTTCGACACGGTGGCCGCCGTGGTGCTCGTGCTCGAGACCCTCCCGCTCGCGCTGCGCAGGCGGGCACCCGCGTGGTGCCTCGGCCTCGTGTCGCTCGGCTTCCTGGTGGGCGAGCTGGGCAGCTACCACCTGGTGGCGGCCACGGGCCCGGCTTTCGCGCTGATGAGCGCGGGGGCCCACCTGGAGCACCACCGGCGGGTCGCGGCCGTCGCGCTCTCCGCGGCGTACGGGGCGCTCGCCGTGGCACTCCACCTGCTCGGGGCCCCGAGCCGGTGGGCGGGTTCGTGGTGTTCTACCTGCTCGCCGTGGCCGCATGGGGCGCCGGGGCCTGGTTGCGCTCCACCCGGGCGGCCGAGACCGAGCGCCGCCGCCGCGTGGCCGAGGCCACCCGCGCCGCCGAACGCACCCGCATCGCCCGGGAGCTGCACGACGTGGTGACCCACCACGTCACCGCGATGGTGGTGCAGGCCGAGGCGGCCCGGTACCTGACGGGCGCGCCCGAGCGGCTCGACGAGACCCTGTCCGCGGTGGCCGACACCGGACGGCGGGCCGTGGGCGACCTGCGGCACCTGCTGGACGTGCTCGACCCCGGCTCGGGGGCGGCGCCCCCGGCGGGTCCGCGTGCCATCGTGGAGCAGGTCCGCCGGGCCGGACAGCCCGTTGAGCTCACCGAGGAGGGTCGGCCGGCCGATGCGGCGGGCGCCGCCGCGCTCACCGCCCACCGCGTGGTGCAGGAGTCGCTGACCAACGCCCTCAAGCACGCCCGCGGCAGCCGCACCGTGGTCTGCGTCCGGCACGGGGAGCGTGGGATCGCGGTCGAGGTCGGCACCGACGGGCCGGGACGGCCGGCCGCGGTGGCGAGCGTGAGCGGCCGCGGCCTGGCGGGGCTGCGGGAACGGGTCGGGGCGCTGGGCGGCGAGTTCAGCGCCGACCGGCAGGCGGGCGGCGGGTTCCTCGTGCGGGCGCACATCCCCACCGGGGAACCGTCGTGAGCGCTCCGATCCGGGTGCTGGTGTGCGACGACCAGGAGCTGGTCCGCACCGGGTTCACCACGATCATCGCCGCCCAGCCCGACCTCGAGCCGGTGGGCGGGTGCGGCGACGGGCGCACCGCGGTCGACCTCGCCCGGCGGCTGCGCCCGGACGTCGTGGTGATGGACGTGCGGATGCCGGTGCTCGACGGCATCGAGGCCACCCGGATGCTGGCGGGCTCAGGCGTCGCCGACCCGGTGAAGGTGCTCGTGGTGACCACGTTCAACCTGGACGAGTACGTGTACGAGGCGTTGCGCGCCGGTGCGAGCGGGTTCCTGCTCAAGGACGCGCCGCCCGCCCAGCTGCTGCACGGCATCCGCACCGTGGCGAGCGGGGCGGCGTTGCTCGCCCCCGAGGTCACCCGGCAGCTCGTGGGGCGGTTCGCGGCGCGGATCCGCCCCGCCGAGCAGGTGCAGGCCGACGACGCGCTCACCCCGCGCGAGCTGGAGGTGCTGCGGCTGGTCGCCGACGGCCTGTCCAACAGCGAGATCGCCGCGAGGTTGGTGATCAGCCAGGAGACCGTCAAGACGTACGTTCCGCGCATCCTCGCCGAGCTCGACCTGCGCGACCGCGTGCAGGCCGCCGTCTACGCCTACCGCCGGGGCATCGTGGAGTGGTGACCGGCCCGGCCACCGGCACGCGGCGGTCGGGTGCCCGGCGCCCCACCTCGTTCAGCTGGTCGGGCAGGTCGATGCGCACATCGCCGTCGTCGCCGTCACCGGAGGTGAGCGGTGGCGGGAGCGCTTCCTCGCCGCGCTCGCACCCGGACGCGGGCGCGTGGCGGGTGCCGCGGCGGCGCGCCGCCGGCGCATCTGCGCACAGCTCACCGGTCGGGGCGACACGACGGGCCCGCCGGCAGCCGAGCCGGCGCAGGCCGTCATCGACGTCTGCAGCGAACGGTTCGACGTCCCCCGCCCCGGGATCTGCGCCCACCCGTCGTTCACCGTCGGTGTGCGGCACCCGCGCCGTCGGCGACGACCGCCGCTGAGGGGCCGCGACCGGTGACCGGCAGCCGCTCCCCCGAACGGGGCAAGACGGGCACCGCTCGCCGCTCGCCGCCGCGCTCTCATCCGCCCCAACAGGTCACTGACGTGCGGCGATCGCTTACGTTGCCTCTCGGATCCATGACGGCACGGTCACGAAAAGGACACGGGCTCCCCACCCACCGGCGCCCCGACGCCGGGTTCCTTACCGGTCCGTCGATCCGAAAGGCAGGTCGTGGCTCGGCATCGCTCCCCCCGGGGCCGAGGCGCGCACCAGCACCCGACGTTCACGGTGGCCGCCCCCCGCCACCGCCGACGAGCGGGTGCCCGCGCGCTGCGGTCCGTCCCGACCCCGCTGCGGCGGGGTGCCGCCGCCTTCGCCGTGACGGGCAGCGCGTTCTCGCTGGTCGGCGGCGGCTCAGCACCAGAACCGGAGACCCGCCCCGGCGAGGCGGTCGTCCCCGTCGCGCAGGCGAGCCCGGACGACGACCCGGTCACCGAGGTCTTCGAGACGGCCGTGGAGCCGATCGACCCGGAGCCGGTCATCGCCGACGCGGCGGCGCTCGTGAAGGCCGCTCAGCTCGCGGAGCAGGAGGCCGCCCGCGCCGCCGAGCGGGCGGCCGCGGAGGCCAAGGCCGCCCAGGAGCGCGCGGCGGCCGAGGCGAAGGCAGCGGAGGAGGCCGCGCGCGGGCCGGTGGACTGCGACCTCCCCACCCGCGGGCTCGGCCCGGTCAAGTCCAACGTGCGCAGCGCCGCGGTGCAGCTCGGCTGCACGTTCGGCGAGCCGACGATGCACGGAGTGGCCGGGCGCGCCGGCACCTCCGACCACCCGGGCGGCCTCGCCGTCGACTTCATGGTCGACCGCGCCACCGGCGACCGCCTCGCCGCGTGCGCGTTGGAGAACATGGACGCCCTCGGCATCAAGTACGTGATCTGGCGCCAACGGATCAACCACGGCAACGGCTGGAAGCGGATGGAGGACCGCGGCGGCGCCACCGCGAACCACTTCGACCACGTCCACATCTCGTTCAAGCGGGGCGCGGGCGGCGGCACCTTGCGCGGCTGTTGAGACACGCAGGGTGACGGGTCGCCTTCGGTCCGTGACCGATCCGCTATCGTGTGCCGCGGACCGAGGCGCGTCCCGGCTCCCCTGCGGGCCGATACCCCGGAAAGCCCGCACGGGTCGCGCGGTCCGGAAGGCAGGTCGTGGCTCGGCACCGCTCCCCCGGCGGCCGGAACGCGCACCAGGGCCCCGTTCTCAACGTGGCCGGTGCGCAGGCCCCTCGTCCAGCGCGCCACCGCGCGCCACGCGAGTCCGCCCTGCGCAACGGGATGGCTGCGGCCGCCGCAACGGGCGGCGCCCTCGCCGTGACCGTCCCGGCGGCGAACGCGCCCGCGCCCCCGGCGGTCGCCGAGGACACCTACGTGCAGGCCGCGGCGGCGTCGGCCACCGACGACGTGCGGCTGATCGCGAGCGTCGTGCCCGTGGCGGCCTCCCACCAGCCCGAGCCGCCGGAGGTCAAGGTCTCCGACCTCGTGAAGGCCGCCGGCCTGTTCGAGGAGGCCCGGGCGCTCGCCGAACGGCAGGCGAGGGCGAACTGCGACGCCGACCTCGGCGGCATCGGCCCCGTCAAGCCGTGGGTGCGCAGCGCGGCCCGCTTCCTGTCCTGCCTCTACGACCAGCCCGACCTGATCGGGGTGGCCCGCCGCGCCCGCGCCTCCGAGCACCCGCGCGGGCTCGCGCTCGACCTCATGGCCCGCGGCGCGAAGGGCGACCGGATCGCCCAGTGCGCGCTCGCCAACCAGGAGGAGCTCGGCGTCGAGTACGTGATCTGGAAGCAGCGGATCAACTACGGCGACGGTTGGGAGCGCATGGCCGACCGCGGCGGGATCACCGAGAACCACTACGACCACGTGCACATCTCGTTCAAGCGCAGCGCGGGCGCCGGTACCCCGCTGGTCGAACGCTGCAGCTGATCAGGCGCCGATGCGGCCGGGTTGCCCGGCCCGGCCGGTCCGCCAGATGTTCACCACCGAGGGGCGCGGCTGTGTGCCCGGGCCGCCCGGCCACGTGCTCGCGGGCGTGTCCGGGCTCGCGTCGTCGAGGTCGCCGGGGTGCTGCGCCGAGATCAGCACGAAGTTCTCCGTGACCACCGGTCCGCAGCACTCGGCCCCCACCGGCACGCTCGCGAACAGCGTGGTCTTCCCGCGCGTCTCCCCTTCCAGCGACACCGCGTACAGGCCGTCGTTGATGCCCAGCTCCATCCCGGAGTCGGTGGAGATCCAGAGGTTGCCGTACGGGTCGAAGGCGAGGTTGTCCGGCGAGGTGATCGGGCTGACCTGGGACTTGTCGAACCCGCCGAAGTAGGTGCCCGGGTCGTTCGGGTCGCCGCACACCAGCAGGATCGACCAGCGGAACGACGTCGCGGTCGGGTCGCCGCCCTCCTCGACCAGCTCGATGACGTGGCCGTGCTTGTTGTCCACGCGCGGGTTGGCCTCGTCCGGGCCCGCGGTGCGGGTGGCGTCGGCCTTGCCGCGGTCGGTGTTGTTGGTGAGCGCGATGTAGACGTGGCCCGTGCGCGGGTTGGCCTCGACGTCCTCGGGGCGGTCCATCTTCGTGGCGCCGACCTTGTCGGCTGCCTCCCGGGTGAAGACGTAGACCTCGGCGGCGGTCATGCCGTCCACGAAGGACCGGTCGCCCGAGGCCAGCGGGATCCACTCACCGGTCCCGTCGAACCGGCCGTCCGCGGGCAGCCGGCCGGTGCCGTCGATCTCGCCGTCGGGGCTCGACCCGGTGAAGCGGGCGACGTAGAGCGTGCCCCGACTGAGCAGCGTGCGGTTGTGCTCGCGGGCGGCGCGGGTCTGGCCATCGGCCATCGGCTCGTCGGAGACGTACTTGTAGACGTAGTCGAACCGCTCGTCGTCGCCCATGTACGCGACCGCGCGCCGGTCGGGCGCGAGCCGGATGGTGGCGCCCTCGTGCTTGAAGCGGCCGAGTGCGGTGTGCTTGACGGGCGGGGCCTCCGGGTCGAACGGGTCGACCTCGACGATCCAGCCGAACCGGTTCACCTCGTTCGGCTCCTCGGTCACGTCGAAGCGGCGGTCGAACCGCTCCCAGCGCCGCTCGGTGGCCTCCTCCTCGACGCCGTAGCGGGCGAGGCGGGCCGCGACGACCGGGTCGGTCACCTCCCCGGCGTTGGCGAAGTAGCCGTGGAAGTTCTCCTCGCCGGACAGGAACGTTCCCCACGGGGTGACCCCGCCGGAGCAGTTGTTGAGCGTGCCGAGCACGCGGGTGCCGGTCGGGTCGGCGGACGTGCGCAGCCACTCCGAGCCCGCCGCGGGGCCATCGAGCACGAACTCCGACGTGCCGGTGTAGCGGCGGTTGTACCGCTCGTCGAGCACCGGCGTGATCCGCCCCGTGCCGGGGTCGCGCTCCACCACGACGACGGTGAGGCCGTGCGCCGCGAGCCCGATGCGGTACTGCTCCTCGGTGGGGTCGTCCGGGTCGTAGCCGCGGAACATCAGCGGCTCGGTCGTGTACTCGTGGTTGCAGAACATCACGTACCGCTCGCCCGGTCCGGGTAGCGGCAGCAGGCCGCAGAAGTCGTTGTTGTAGCCGAACTGGACGGCCTGTGCCTCCGCGGTCTGGTTGTCGAAGTCGAAGTCGGGCGCGCCGGGCACGACCGGGTCGCCCCAGGAGATCACGACGTCGCTCTCGTAGCCCGGCGGCACCGTGATCGCGTCGGTGGTGTTGGGGGCGACCGGCTCGAAGTCGAGCCCGTGGGGCTCGGCCGGCGCGCCTCCCGTGCCCCCGGCCCCGGGGGTGCACGCCGCGAGGGCGGTGCCCGCGCCGGCCGCGAGGGTCAGGACGGCGCCCGCGCGCAGCACACCGCGGCGGGTGACGGCGCGCGCGAGGACGTCTCCGAAGTACTCGTTGTCCGAGGTGTTCGGCTCGTCGTGGGCGCACGCGTTGGCGCAGCGGTAGCGGCACGCGAGGCCCTGTCGCCCGCGGTGGATCGGGGTCAGCAGCGGGAGCGTGATGCGGCCGGACGGGCGCGGCTGGGCCACGTCATCCTCCAGGGTGGGGTTCGGGGAACGCGCCGACCCTAGGCAGCCACGGCGAGGCTGCGATGGCGTCCAGGTGGAGCAGAGGTGAACGGGCCGGCCGGGTGGAGAGGCGTTGCTCACCCTCGGCGAACACAGCGGCCCACGGCGAACGCGGCACCCCGGACGCCCGGGACCGGCCTAGCGTCGGGCACCGCCGAGGAGAGGAGTCCCGATGACCGTCCGACACACCGTCCACCATGCCGTTCACCAGCCGCAGCCACCGCTGCCGCCGTACCCGCCGCTGCCGCCGCAGCGCCCCGCCCCGCCGCCCGCGCAGCCGCGGCCGCCGGTGGCGGGGCCGGTGCTGCACGCCGAGATCCCGATCCCCGCGGGCGCCGACCCGCTGCTTCCCGAGCTGCTCGGGGAGCGCATCGTCTACATCGGGCGCGAGATCGACGACGAGGTCGCCACGCTGGTCAACGAGCAGCTCCTCCTGCTCGCGGCGCAGGACCCGGACCGCGACGTCGCGCTCTACCTCAACGCGCCGGGCGGCTCGGTCACCGCGGCGTTGGCCGTCTACGACACGATGCGGTCGATCCGCCCGGACGTGGCCACCTGGGCGGTGGGGATCACCGCCTCCGCGGGCCAGTTCCTGCTCTCGGCGGGCACCCCCGGCAAGCGGTACGCCATGCCGCACGCCCGCATCCTCATGAGCAGGCCGACGGCGGGCGGCGGGGGCCGGGCCGTCGACGTCGCGATGCGGGCGGGCGTGCACGCGGAGCTGAAGCGGGAGATCGCCGAGCTCACGGCGCGCCACACCGGCCAGACCGTCGAGGCGGTCGTCGCCGACTGCGACCGGGAGCGCTGGTTCACCGCGGAGCAGGCGCGGGAATACGGGCTGGTCGATCACGTCGTCGAGGGGTGACAGCGCCGATCACCGGGTCGTGAGCGGGAAGGTGGCGAGCAGCGAGGTGCCCTCCCCCGGCCGGCTGGTGATCCGCAGCTCCCCGCCCGCCGCCTCCACCCGGTCGACGAGCCCGATCAGCCCCGACCCGCGCCGGATGTCCGCCCCGCCGACCCCGTCGTCGCGCACGGCGATGCGCGCCACCCCGTCGGTGGCCTCGACGTCGATGTCCACGACGGACGCCTGGGCGTGCTTCGCGGCGTTCGTGAGCGCCTCGGAGACGAGGTAGTAGGCGGGCACCTCGATCCGCTCGGGCAGGCGGTCGGGGACGCGCACGTGCAGCGTGGTGGGCACCGCGGAGCGGCGGGCGAGCGAGCGGAGCGCGTACGCGAGGCCGCCCTCGGACAGCAGCGCCGGGTGCAGCCCGCGCGAGATCTCCCGGAGCTCGTCGAGCACCGCGGTCAGCCCGTCCACGACCCGCCCGATCGTCGTCCGGAGCTCGGGCGGGTCGGCCGGCGCCAGCGACTCCGCCTCCCGCAGCGCGAGCGCCAGCGACACCAGCCCCTGCTGGACGCCGTCGTGCAGGTTCCGCTCGAGCCGCCGCCGCGCCTCGTCCGACGCGGCCACCACCCGCGCCCGGGACGCGGTGAGCTGCGCGCGGGCGTCGGCGTTGGAGATCGCGATCGCCACCAGGTCGGCGAGCTCGCGGATGCGCGCCTCGGACTCGGCCGACATCCCGGACTCGGCGTCGGCCGCCGGCGCGGGCCGCATCCGCGTCATCGCGCTGACGGCGCCCCACAGCCGGTCCCTGAGGACGACCGGGGCGGCGACGGTCGAGAACACGGTATCGGGTGCAGCGTTCGTGAGCGGCGCGGACACGGCGCGGTAGTCGTCGATGCGGGCCGGCCTGCCGGTGCGGTACACCGCGGTGACCACGTTGTCGTCGGTGGCCAGCGGCCACTTGGTGCCCACGAGGGCCGGCAGCTCGATGCGGCCGGTGGCCGCGAGGACGGTCGCCGCATCGTCGGGTTCGTACCGCAGGACGACCCCGATGTCGACGTCCGGGATCCGGGCGATCTCCTCGGCGACCCGGGTGAAGATGATCTCGGGCCGTTCCCCCTGCGCGACGAGCGTCGCCACCCGGCGCAGCGCGGCCTGGGTGTCGGCGAGCCGCTCCACCTCGGCGCGCGCGTGGGCGTTCGAGATCGCCGTGGCGGCCAGCCGGGCGAACTCGACGATGCGCGACTCCGCGTCCGCCGGTGGCTCGTGCGAGGACCAGGCGGCGACCATCACGCCCCACAGCCGACCCTCGACCTCGATCGGGCTGGCCGTCGCCGAGCGGAGCCCGCTGCGGCCGACGTGCGCGGCGATCGGGCCGCCGTCCGCCAGCGACGCGTTCCCCATCCGGGTGGCGCGGCGCTCGCGCACGACGACGCCGACGAGGGCGTCGCCGTCGACCTCGAACCGGGTGCCGAGCGCGATCTCCCGGCCGGACGCGTCCGCTTCGGCCCACCCGGCCGCCACCGTGACCGTGCCCGGGCCGTCGCAGCGCAACATCTGCGTCGACCCCGCGCGCAGCAACCGCCCGACCTCCTCGGTGACGTGCGCGAGGACCTGCGCCGGCGCGGGCTGGGAGGCGACGAGCGTGGCCACCCGGCGCAGGGCCGCCTGCTCCTTGGCCAGCCGCTCGAGCAGCACCTGGTGGGCCGTGAGGCTCGCCAGCAGCTGGGCGTTCTCCGCGCTCTGCCGCTGGCTCTCCTCGCGCAGGGCGCGTTCGTCGTCGATGAAGCGGCGCATGCGCAGCGTCATCGAGGTCACGCGGGCCATGGCGTGCAGCAGGCTCAGCTCGTCCGCGCTCAGCGGATCCGGGCCCGCCCGGGCCACCACGAGGCTCGCCCCCCGCGGGTGCTCGAGCGGTACGACGGTGGCCGGGTACCGGCCGTGACCGGGAACGGTGACGTCCCCGCCCCGCGCCGCGGCGACGGCGGCGAGCTCCCCCGCCATCCCCTCGGAGCAACCGACGGCGGCCACGACGGCGTCACCGGCCACGATCGCGACGACGTCGGCGTCGAGCGACTCCGCCACCCGCTCGACCGCACCGTCGGCGGTCTCGGCCTCGGTGGCGTACGACGACACCTCGGCCAGGAACTCGGCGAGCTTCTGGGCGGACCACCCGGACGGGACCGACATCTCAGGCCGTCGGCACGCGCGCGAGGCGGGCCGGCACCCCGTCGCAGGTTCCCCCGGCTCGTTCGACGGCGAGCCACCGCTGCGTACCCATAGCCACCCCGGTTCGCGGAATCCCACCACGCTACTCGCCGCCACGGCGCGCCGCCGGTTCACACCGCCGGGGGCTCCGACGACAGCAGGGTGGTGGCGCCGTCGCGGCGAACCGGCGCTGCCGATAGCGTGACGCACTCGCCACCTTCTGCATCGATGGAGAGGTACCGAGCCATGCGCGTCGGCGTGCTCACCGGGGGCGGGGACTGCCCCGGACTCAACGCTGTCATCCGGGCCATCGTCCGCAAGGGCGTGCCGGAGTACGGGTACTCGTTCCTCGGCTTCCGCGACGGCTGGCGGGGGCCCCTCGAGGCCCTGACGCGGCCGCTCGACATCCCCAGCGTGCGCGGCATCCTGCCCCGCGGCGGCACCATCCTCGGGTCGTCGCGCACGAACCCGTTCGCGGTGGAGGACGGGGTCGAGAAGATCCGCCGCAACCTGCAGAACCTCGGCGTCGACGCGCTCATCGCGATCGGCGGCGAGGACACCCTCGGGGTCGCCACCAAGCTGCACGAGATGGGCGTCAACGTCGTCGGCGTGCCGAAGACGATCGACAACGACCTGAACGGCACCGACTACACGTTCGGCTTCGACACCGCCGTCAACATCGCCACGGAGGCCATCGACCGGCTGCACACCACGGCCGAGTCGCACCACCGAGCGCTGATCGTCGAGGTGATGGGTCGGCACGCGGGCTGGATCGCGCTGCACTCCGGGATGGCGGGCGGCGCCAACGCGATCCTCATCCCCGAGGTGCGGTTCGACCTCGACCAGGTCTGCAAGTGGGTCGAGTCGCGGTTCCAGCTCGACTACGCGCCGATCATCGTCGTCGCCGAGGGCGCCAAGCCCAAGGAGGGCGAGGAGGTGCTGCAGAGCACCGAGAAGGACGCCTTCGGCCACGTCCGGCTCGGCGGCATCGGCGACTGGCTCGCCCACCGCATCGAGGAGCGCACCGGCAAGGAGGCGCGCACCACGGTGCTCGGGCACGTCCAGCGCGGCGGCACCCCGACCGCGCGCGACCGGTGGCTCGCCACCCGCTTCGGCCTGCACGCCATCGACGCCGTGCACGAGGGCAAGTGGGGGCAGATGACCGCGCTGCGCGGCACCGACATCGTCACCGTGCCGCTGTCGGAGGCGACCAAGGAGCTCAAGCTCGTCGACCCGGAGCTGTACGCCGAGGCCGCGGTCTTCTTCGGCTGAGGGCCGCACCGAGCCCGCGACTCGCCCGGGCCAAGGGCACGACTCGCGCACACCCAGAGCGCGACTCGCGGGCACTCACACCGCGACTCGCGGAACGGGGGGCTGCGCCCCTTCCGCGAGTCGCGGTCTCGGTGCGCGCGTGTCGCGCTGTGAGTAGCGGCGCACCACGCCGGCGGCCGAACCGATCGCCGTACCGATCGACAGGCTCACCGCAAGCGCGACGAGCGGGTCGTCGGCCAGCGCCGCGCCGCCGAGGAACCCCAGGAGCGCGACGTACGCAGCCGACATCGTGGCCCCGAGCGCGCTGAGCCCCACGTACCGGCGGACCGGGAAGCGGCTCGCGCCCGCCGCGAGCGCCGCCACCGTGCGCCCGGCGGGGATGTAGCGCGCGGTGAGCAGGATGAGCCCGCCCCGCGTGGCCAGCGTGCGCTCGACGCGGGCGAACAGCTCGGCCCGCGGGCCGCCCGGCGCGAGCCTGCCCCGCACCGACGCCCCGAACCCGCGGCCGAGGGCGAAGGCCGTGCACTCGCCGACGAACGAGCCGAGCGACGCCGCCCCGATCACGGCGACCAGGCTCTGGTCGCCCGCCGCCGCGCCCACCCCGGCCGCGATGATCAGGGCCTCGCTGGGCACCATCGGGACCAGCGCGTCGACCACGGCCAGGCCGAGGATCACCAACAGCAACCAGGGCGAGGCCAGCGCCCCCTCCAGCAACAGCCGCAGCCCGTCGAACACCCGACCAGGCTATGGAGGGCACGGCCCGGTCCACATCGGTCGAACAGACCCACGCTCCCCGGATTTCGGATCAGGGTCTACCCCTAGATGACCGACCGCCGTCTAGACGATGCCCTGCCGCGTGGCCGTGTAGACGATCTCGGTGCGGCGGCGCACGTCGAGCTTGTCGCGCAGGTTCCGCACGTGGAACTTCACGGTGGCCTCGCTGATCATCAGCCGCTTGCCGATCTCGCGGTTGGACATGCCGACCGCGAGCAGGCGCAGCACCTGGTTCTCGCGCTCGGTCAGCATCGCGCCGCCGAGCCCGCGCACGGGAGGGCGGTCCTCGTCGCGCAGCACGTCCGCGACGGCGGCGCCGGCGGGCCCGCCGGTGTCGAACACGCTCTCGCCGCGCAGCAGCCGGTGCACGGCACGGACGATGTCGGTGGTGTCGGCGCTCTTGCGCACGTAGCCGTGCACGCCGAGGCGCACGGTCCGCAGCATGACGTCGCGGTCGCGGCAGCCGGTCAGCACGAGCACCCGCACGCCGCGGTGGCGTTCCAGCAGCATCCGGGCGAGCTCGACGCCGGCCGCGTCGCCTCGGCCGAGCGCGACGTCGAGGATCACCAGATCCGGTGGACACCGGTCGGCGATCACGAGGGCGTCGCGCGGGGTGGCGGCCTCTCCGATCACGGAGACGAGGGGGTCGGGGGCGAACAGCTGGCGGAGCCCGAACCGGACGATCGCCTCGTCGTCGACGACGAGGATGCGGGCGGTGCGCCGTGCCGTGGTGGCGGGTGCGCCGCTTACCGTGTCGAGCACGGGGCGGCGGTCGAGCAGTGCGTCAGCGGTCATCATGCCTCCCTCCCTCGCGGTGGTCGGGTGCGAGGAGGCTAGGAAGGGTGACGTTGCCTGTACGTTGCACGCGCAACGTCTGGCGCGCTTGCCGCCCGCGCCCCGCTGGGTGATGATGGCCGGGTCCTGGGGCGATGACGCTCGGAGTACAGATGACCACCGATGGAGTGTTCGACCCCACGGCCCACGCCCGCCTGATGCAACAGGTGTTCGAGGCCGTGCTCGCCGGCGACCGGGCACCCGTCGCGCCGCGCACCCTCGTGTCCGAGTCGTGGCAGCGCAGCCTCGCCGCCCACGTCGACCCGGACCGGCGCACGCCGCCCGTCGTCCTCGGCGAGGAGGACGTCCCGCCCCTGCGGGAGGCGCACCCGCTCAACGCGGTGATGCCGCTGCTGCGCAGCACGCTCGTGAGCATCGCCGACGAGGCGATGCACGTCATGATCGTCACCGACGCCGACGGCCTGATCCTGTGGCGCGAGGGCGCCGCGTCGGTGCTCAGCTCGGCCGACGAGGTGGGCCTGATCCCGGGCACCCGTTGGACCGAGGACGCCATCGGCACCAACGCGATGGGCACCACGCTCGCCGTGGACGCGCCGGTCGCGATCCACTCGGCCGAGCACCTGGTGCGCACCTACCACACGTGGACCTGCGCCGCCGCGCCGGTGCACGACCCGGACACCGGCACGATCCTGGGCGCCATCGACATCTCGGGCCCCCTGCACACGGTGCACCCGGCGATGAAGCAGCTGGTCGCGGCCACCGCCCAGCTCGCCGAGCACCAGCTGCGGGTGCGTCTCGCCCTCGAGGACGAGCGGCTGCGCCTGCGCAACATGCCCCACCTCGCGAGCCTCCGTGGCCAGGCCGGCGCGCTGGTCACCTCCACCGGCCGGATCGTGGCGAGCGAGCCGTACGGGGTGTGGCCGGAGCGGGTGGCCGTGCAGCCCGGCGTCGACCGGGTGGTGCTCGACGACGGCCGCGAGGTGATCGTCGAGCAGCTCGCGGAGGGCTACCTGCTGCGCGCGCCGCACCGCGGCACGCCCGCCAAGCCGCGCTCGGCGCTGTCGCTGCGCTTCACCGGCGAGGGCTCGCCCACGGCCGTCCTCGACGGCCGGTCGATCCCGCTGACGCTCCGCCCCGCCGAGCTGCTCGCCGTGCTCGCGCTGCACCCGGACGGGCTCACCGCCGAGCAGCTCGCGCTCATGCTCTACGGCGAGGAGGGCAACCCGACGACGGTGCGCGGCGAGATCCTGCGGCTGCGCGGCCTCATCGGCTCCGATGTGCTGCGCACCCGCCCGTACCGGCTCGACGCGATCGTCGACACCGACTTCGAGGCGGTCCGCCGCGCGCTCCGCGCCCGCCGCCCCGCCGACGCGCTGCGCTCCTGCGCGGGCCCGCTGCTGCCCCGCTCGGACGCCCCCGCGATCCGGGAGCTGCGCGCGGAGCTGGAGGTCGGGCTGCGCAGCATCGTGCTGGAGAGCGACGACGTCGACCTGCTCGCCGAGTTCGCCACGCACCCCCTCGGCCGCGACGACCTCGAGGTCCACGACCGCCTCATGGCGCTGCTGCCGCCGTCGGATCCCCGGCGCGCGGGGATCGCGGCCCGGCGCGTGCACCTGCTCTTCTAGCCGCGGGCGCCGGCCGGGCGCGCGATCCCCGGCCGGCTACTCGACCGTGACGCTCTTGGCGAGGTTGCGCGGCTTGTCCACGTCCCGGTCCAGCGCGACCGCGGCGTGGTAGGCGAGGATCTGCAGCGGGATCGACAGCAGGATCGGGTCCAGCTCCGGCTCGTTGCGCGGAACGACGATCGTGCGGTCGGCGAGATCCGGGGGCAGCTCCCGGTGCGCCACCGCGATCACCGGACCCTTGCGCGCCTTGATCTCCGACAGCGTCGAGGTGTTCTTGTCCAGGAGGTCGTCGTCCGGGACGATCGCGACCGTCGGCATCTCCGGGCTGATCAGCGCCAGCGGGCCGTGCTTGAGCTCGGCCGAGGGGTAGGCCTCGGCGTGGACGTAGGAGATCTCCTTCAGCTTCTGCGCGCCCTCGCGGGCCACCGGCCAGCCCCGGCGGCGGCCGACGAACATCACGCTGTGGCTCTTCGCGACCTCAGCGGCGATCTCGGCGATCGGGTCGGCCGCGTCGAGGATCTGCGTGATCTGCTCGGGCAGCGCGTTGAGGCCCGCGATGATGCGCCTGCCCTGCTCGGGCGAGAGGTCGCGGATGCGGCCCATGTGCAGCGCGAGCAGCGCGAACGCCGCCACCGTCGAGGTGAACGACTTCGTGGCCGCCACCGACATCTCCGGGCCCGCGTGCAGGTAGATGCCGCCGTCGACCTGGCGGGCGATCGTCGAGCCGACGACGTTCACGATCCCGATCACCCGGCCGCCCTTGCGCTGCAGCTCCTGCACCGCCGCCAGGGTGTCGATCGTCTCGCCGGACTGGCTGACCGCGACGTAGAGGGTGTCGGGCTCCACCACCGGGTTGCGGTAGCGGAACTCCGAGGCGGGCTCCGCGCTCGCCGGGACGCGCGCGAGGTCCTCGATCAGCTGTGCTCCGAGCTCGCCCGCGTAGCAGGCCGAGCCGCAGCCGAGGATCTTCACCCGGCGGAACTCCCGCGCCTCGCGGACCGACATGTTGAGGCCCCCGAGGTGCGCGGTGGCGAAGCGCTCGTCGATGCGGCCCTTGAGCGCCCGCTCGATCGTCCGAGGCTGCTCCTGGATCTCCTTGGCCAGGAAGTGCGCGTGGTCGCCGATCTCGGCGCCGACGACGTCCCAGTCGATGGTGGACGGGCTCTTGGCCACCGCGCGGTCGTCGAGGGTGAACGTGCGGTAGCCACCGGCCGTGATCGTCGCCAGCTCGCCGTCGTCGAGGTAGACGACCTGGCGGGTGTAGCCGATCAGCGCGGCGACGTCGGAGGCGACGAACATCTCCTTCTCGCCGACCCCCAGCAGCACCGGGCTGCCGTTGCGGGCGACGACGATCCGGTCCGGGTGCTCGGCGTCGAGGATGGCGAGGCCGTAGGCGCCGACCACCTGCCGCAGCGCCTGGCGGACGGCCTGCTCCAGGTCCTCCGCGCCGGCGGCGAAGGCGGCCGCGACGAGGTGCGCCACCGTCTCGGTGTCGGTCTGGGAGGCGAACTCGACCCCGTCGGCGGCGAGCTTCGCGCGCAGCTCGTCGGCGTTTTCGATGATGCCGTTGTGGACCACCGCGATGCGGCCCGCCGTGTCGGTCTGCGGGTGGGCGTTGGTCTCGCTCGGCTCGCCGTGCGTCGCCCACCGGGTGTGCCCGATGCCGGGTGACCCTTTGAAGCGCGGCGGCAGGTCGGCGGCCAGCTCCGCGACCCGCCCGCTCACCTTGCGGACCTTGAGCCCGTTCCGGCCGCGCACAGCGATGCCGGCGCTGTCGTACCCGCGGTATTCGAGGCGCCCCAACCCCTCCAGCAGGATCGGGGCGGCGTCCTGGGGACCGACGTATCCGACGATGCCGCACATGGGAGTCCCTTCACGTTCAGCCGTAGACGATGCGTCGCAGCTGCCGGGCCGACAGCGGCGGGGGTGCCACCCGCCGCGTCGCCAGCTCCGCGCTCAGCGCCGCGAATATCTGCTCGTTCGTCAGCCCGCGGCGTTTCAGCTCCGCGTGCCTGCGCCGGACGAACTCCGGTAGCTGCTCGGAGAAGTAGCCGAGGACCTCGTCCACCACACGGGCCGCCTCGCCCGCGTCCAGCGGCGTGCTGCGGACCAGGTGCGCGATGAGGTCGTCGTACGGTCCGGTGGGCACGACCTGATAGTGCCCCGTCCACGCGCGAAGCGACAAATTCCTGCCCGATATCGGGCAGGATCGGGGTCGAAGTGCCCCCGATCGGGCGCCGAAGGGCGTCCGGCAGCCCGCTCGCGGGTTCTCGTCCGGGTGACACCAGTTGCGCGCGAGTCGCGGTCTGCGTTCGCGCGAGTCGCGGTCTGAGTGTCGGCGAGTCGCGGTCTGGGTGTCGGCGAGTCGCGGGCTCGGTGCCCGCGAGTCGCGAGCCCGGTGTGGCCGAGTCGCGGCCGCGGCGCGTGCTCGGTCGCGCGAGTCGCGGGCTCGGTCGCGCGAGTCGCGGGCTCGGTCGCGCGAGTCGCGGGTCCGGGGGCGACGGGGCGCGGGTGCCAGACCGCTCAGGCCGCGGGCTCCATCTCGCCGGCCTGCCAGAGCCGCGCGTAGTGGCCGCCCGCCGCGAGCAGCTCGGCGTGCGAGCCCACCTCGACGATCCGCCCCGCATCGAGCACGACGATCCGGTCGGCCCGGGCAGCGGTGCCGAGCCGGTGCGCCACGACGAACGCGGTGCGGCGGGCCGTGACCCGGTCGCCCGCGGCGTGCACGGCCGCCTCCGTGGCGGGGTCGAGGGCGGCGGTGGCCTCGTCGAGCAGCAGGATGTCGGGGTCGGCCAGCTCGGCGCGGGCGAGCGCGATGAGCTGGCGCTGCCCCGCCGACAGGCCCTGCCCACGCTCCCCGACCGGGTGGCGGAACCCGCCGGGCAGCGAGCGCACCACGTCGAGCGCGCCGACGGCGCGGGCGGCGGCCTCGATCTCGGCCGGGGTCGCGTCGGGGCGGGCGTAGGCGATGTTCGCGGCGACGTCGCCGGTGAACAGGTGGGGCTCCTGCGGCACGATGCCCAGCCGCTGCCGGTAGGCGGCGAGCGGGTACCGCCGGACGTCGACCCCGTCGACGAGCACGGCGCCGGTGTCGGCGTCGTAGAACCGGGCGAGCAGCTTGACCACCGTGGACTTGCCCGCGCCGGTGGCCCCGACCAGCGCGATCGTCTCGCCGGGCGCGACCCGCAGCGAGACGCCGTCGAGGGCGGGCGACGAGGCGCCGGGGTAGGTGAAGCCGACGTCGCGCAGCTCCACCTCGCCGCGCAACCGTCCGGGCACCGCCACGGGCTCCCCGATCGGCTCCGGCGGCACCGAGGTGGGCGTGCCCAGCAGGTCACCGATGCGGGACAGCCCGATGCGGGCCTGCTGGTAGCCGTCGAAGACCTGGGAGAGCTGCTGGACGGGCGTGAAGAACAACCCGAGGTAGAGCAGGAACGCGGTGAGCACGCCCGGCGTGAGGTCGCCCGCGGCCACCCGCGCCGAACCGACGCCGAGGACGGCGGCGGTGGCGATGTCGGACAGGAGCGCGACGCCGGGGAAGTACGTGGCGATGTAGCGCTGCGCACGCAGCCGGGTCTGTCGGTAGGCGGCGCTGCGCTCGGCGAACCGGCTCGCGCTGCGCTCCTCGCGCACGTAGGCCTGCGCCACCCGCACCCCGGTGACGTTCTCCTGGAAGTCGGCGTTGACCGCGCTCACCTTCTCGCGGGCCTCCGCGTACGCCGCCGACGACAGCCTGCGGAACACGACCGTGGCGACGGCGAGCACCGGCACCACCGCGAGCGCGACCAGCGCGAGCTCGACGTCGGTGACGAGCAGCGCGACCGCGACGCCGCCGATCGTGAGCACGCTGACCACGGCCTGCACGAGCCCGGTCTGCAGGAACGTCGACAGCGCGTCGACGTCGGTGGTCATCCGGGTCATGATCCGGCCGGACAGCTCGCGCTCGAAGTAGTCCAGCCCGAGCCGCTGCAGGTGGGCGTAGCTGCGCACGCGCAGCAGGTAGAGCAGGGTCTCGCCGGCGCGCGCGGTGACCACGGTCTGCGCGGCCACCACGAGCCAGCCCGCGGCGACCAGCCCGATGCCCAGCAGCGAGGCCGTGACGAGCACGTCGGGCGCGCCCGCGGTGATGCCGCCGTCGATCGCGAACCTGGTGACGGCGGGGAACGCGAGGCTCGCCAGCGCGTCGAGTGCGACCAGTGCGATCCCGACGACCAGCGCCCAGCGCACCGGGCGCAGCAGGCGCGCGAGTCGGAACCCCGGATCGGGGGCGCGCGGGTCCTCCCCGGCGACGCGGGGGACGTCGGTGGCGGGTGGCAATGCCTCGACCGCGGCCAGGAGCTCCGGCGTGGGCGCGAGGTCGCCGGCGGCGCCCATCCGTCCGCCACCGCGGGGCGCGGCCGCGTCGACCCGCGGGGCCGACCGGGGCTCGGGCACGGTGCCCGCGGACCCCGGATCGGGCCACAGCCGGCCCCGGTCGGCCTCCCCGACGCCGTCGGTGGCGCGTTCGCGCAGCTCGTCCGGCACGGCGAGCAGGTCGCGGAACAGCGGGCAGCGCGCCATGAGCTCGGCCTCGGTGCCGACGTCGACGACGCGGCCCTTGTCGAGCACGGCGATGCGGTCGGCCAGCGCAAGGCTGGAGCGGCGGTGCGCGACGAGCAGGGTGGTGCGCCCGGCGGTGAGGGAGCGCAGCGTGTCGTGGATGGCGGCCTCGGTGGCGGTGTCGACGGCCGACGTGGCGTCGTCGAGCACCAGCACCCGCGGGTCGGTGAGCACGGCCCTGGCCAGGGCGATGCGCTGGCGCTGCCCGCCCGAGAGCGTGAGGCCGCGCTCGCCGACGAGGGTGTCGTAGCCGTCGGGGAGGCTCTCGACGAACGCGTCGACCTGCGCCGCGCGCGCCGCGGCCCGCACCTCCTCGTCGCTCGCGTCGGGGCGGCCGTAGGCGATGTTGGCGCGGATGGTGTCGGAGAACAGGAACGCCTCCTCGAACACCACCCCGAGCTCGCGGCGCAGGTCGGCCAGCCGCAGCCGCGGCAGCGGCACCCCGCCGAGGCGCAGCTCGCCCCGCTGCGGGTCGTAGAAGCGCGGCAGGAGCAGCGCGATCGTCGACTTGCCCGATCCCGCCGTGCCGACGACGGCGAGCGTCTCGCCCGGCTCCACGCGCAGGCTGACGCCCTCGAGCACCGGGTCGTGCCGCGAGTAGCCGAACGTGACGTCGTCCAGCTCCACCGACAGCGGCCCCTCCGGCAGGGTCTCCGGGTCGTCCGGGTCGACGACGTCGGGCTGCGAGTCGATGAGGTCGTGCACCCGCTCCACGCCCGCGCGGGCCAGCTGTGCGCTCACCACCACCGACCCGAGCAGGCGGGCCGGCCCGACCAACTGGGACAGGTAGGTGGAGAACGCGAGGAACGTTCCGATGCTGATCGAGCCGTGCAGCGCGAGCCAGCCGCCCACCGCGATGACGCCGACCTGCCCGATCGTGGGCAGCGCGAGCAGCGTGGGGTTGAGCCGGGCGGTGAGCCGCGCGGCCCGCATCCGCTCGGCGAACAGCCGCGCCGCGCCCCGCTCGAGCGCCGCGACCTCGCGGGCCTCCTGGCCGAAGCCCTTGACCACCCGCACCCCGGTGACGGTCTCCTCGACGTGCTGGGCGATGTCGGCCGCCCGCTGCTGGGCCGACCACGTCGCCGGGAACAGCTTCGCCCGTGTGCGCAGCGCGATCCAGGCGACCGACGGCACGACGACGAGCGCGACGAGCGTGAGCAGCGGCGACAGCCACAGCATCGCCGCGACCGAGGCGACGACGAGCACCACCGCGCCGAGCGCGAGCGGCGCCATGGACAACAGCGACTGCACCAGCTGCAGGTCGGTGATCGCGCGCGAGACGACCTGGCCGGTGCGCAGCGCGTCCTGCCGTTCGCCGTCGAGGCGCTGCATCGCGGCGAACACCTGCCTGCGCAGGTCGTGCTGCACGTCGAGGGCGAGCCTGCCGGCGAGGTAGCGGCGCAGGAACGCGGCCGCGAACCGCACGACGGCGAGCGCGACCACGGCGGCGACGACCGGGGCGAGCACGGCCGTGGAACCGGCGACGGCGTCGTCGACCACCACGCGGGTGAGCAGCGGCCCGACCGCCTCCAGGCTGACCCCGAACACCGACGCCACGAGCGCGCCCACGGCCACGGCGCGGTGGCGCAGGCAGGCGCGGACGAGTCGGCGGATCCATCCTGGGGAGCGGGAGTCGGGCACCTCTCCACGTTAAGCCGCCGCACCGACGGGCGAGCGGTGATCACGAATCGGTGACCGTTGCGCCCGGATCGGAACACCGCCGCAGGCACGCGCGCTGCACCGGGTACTTCGTGCCAAGCTGACCGCCGGTCGAGGCGGCCCGACCGACAGGAGATCCCGGTGCGTTCCACGATCATCACAGCGGCCACCGCGCTGCTGGCCGTCCTCGCCGTCGCCGGGTGCGGGGGTGGCGGCTCGGACGAGAACACGCTGCGGGTCGGCACGGAGGGCACCTACAGCCCCTTCAGCTTCCAGGGCACCGACGGCGAGCTCACCGGCTACGACGTCGAGATCGCGCGGGCCGTCGGCGAGAAGCTCGGCAAGCAGGTCGAGTTCGTGCAGACGCCGTGGGACGCGATCTTCGCCGGGCTCGAGTCGGGGCGGTTCGACCTGGTCGCCAACCAGGTGGCGATCAACGACGAGCGCAAGGCCAAGTACGACCTCTCCGAGCCGTACACGGTGTCGGAGGGCGTGATCGTCACCCGCGCCGACAACACCGACATCACGAGCCTCGCCGACCTCGCCGGCAGGACCACCGCGCAGTCGGCCACCAGCAACTGGGCCGACGTGGCCCGCGGGGCGGGCGCCGACGTCGAGGCCGTCGAGGGCTTCGTGCAGGCCGTCCAGCTGCTCAAGGACGGCCGGGTGGACGCCACGGTCAACGACTCGCTCGCGGTGGCCGAGTACCAGAAGGTGCAGGGCGACGCGGGCGTGAAGGTCGCGGGCACCACCGGTGACACGAGCGAGCAGGCGTTCGCGGCGCGCAAGGACAGCGGTCTCATCGCCGACGTCAACCGCGCCCTCGACGAGCTGCGCGCCGACGGGACGCTGAAGCGCATCTCCGAGCAGTACTTCGGCGTCGACGTCAGCGGTTCGTAGTGGATGCGAGCACCTGGGGCCTGATCTGGCGGAACCTGTGGCCGATGCTGCAGGCCACCGTCACGACGACCCTGCCGCTCACGGCCATCAGCTTCGTGCTCGGCCTGGTGCTCGCGCTCTTCGTCGCGCTCGCCCGGATCTCGCCGATCCGGCCGCTGTCGCTCGCGGCGCGCGGGTACATCTCGGTCATCCGGGGCACGCCGCTGCTGGTCCAGCTGTTCATCGTGTTCTACGCGCTGCCGCAGCTGAACATCGTGATCGACCCCTTCCCGGCCGCGGTCATCGCGTTCAGCCTGAACGTCGGCGGCTACGCGGCCGAGGTGATCCGCGCGGCGATCCTCAGCATCCCGAAGGGCCAGTGGGAGGCGGCGCAGACCATCGGCATGGGCTACGCCACGACGCTGCGCCGCATCATCCTGCCGCAGGCGGCCCGCACCGCGGTGCCGCCGCTTTCGAACACGCTGATCTCGCTGGTGAAGGACACGTCGCTGGCCTCGACGATCCTCGTCACCGAGCTGCTGCGGGTCGCCCAGCTGGCCGCGGCGCCGACGTTCGACTTCTTCGCGCTGTACGGGGTGGCCGCGGTCTACTACTGGGTGATCTGCTTCGTGCTGTCCTTCGGCCAGATCCGGCTGGAGACGAGGCTGGAGAGGTACGTGGCGAAGTGACCGACCTGCTGACCGTTCGCGACGTCGAGAAGTCCTTCGGCGAGCTGCAGGTGCTGCGCGGCATCTCCTTCGACGTGCCCGCGGGCTCGGTGACCGCGGTGATCGGGCCCTCCGGGTCGGGGAAGACGACGATGCTGCGCACGCTGAACGCCCTGGACCGGGCCGACACGGGGGTGATCACCATCGGTGATCTCACGGTGGACTTCTCGGGCGAGGTCGACCGGGCCACCCTCACCCGGTTCCGGCTGCAGAGCGGGATGGTGTTCCAGAACCACAACCTGTTCCCACACATGACCGTGCTGCAGAACATCATCGAGGGCCCGGTGGTGGTGCAGAAACGGCCGCGGGAGGAAGCCGTGGCCGACGCGCGGCGGCTGCTGGATCAGGTGGGCCTGGCCGAGAAGGCCGACCAGTACCCGTTCCAGCTGTCCGGCGGCCAGCAGCAGCGGGTCGGCATCGCGCGGGCGCTCGCGCTGAAGCCGAAGCTGATGCTGTTCGACGAGCCCACCTCGGCACTGGACCCCGAGCTGGTCGGCGACGTGCTGCGGGTGATCAAGGACCTGGCATCGGACGGCTGGACCATGGTCGTCGTCACCCACGAGATCCGCTTCGCCCAACACGTGGCCGACCAGGTGCTGTTCCTCGACGGCGGCGTGGTGGTCGAGTCGGGGCCGCCGCAGCGCGTGCTCACCGAGCCCGCCGAGGCCCGCACCCGGCAGTTCCTCGACCGGATCCTGAACCCGATCTGACCGGGCGGGTCAGGTGATGTCGCGGTGGGAGGCGACCCACCCGCCGACGGCGCCCGCCGCCGCCGTCCACAGCGCGACGACCAGCAGCGCGACCCCCCAGCCGGGCGGGTCGGTGACGCCCGCGAGCAGCTCGACGAGCCGCGGCGCCGTCTGCGGGCCCGCGATCTCCCGCACCGGGATGCCGTAGATCGCGATCTCTCCGGCGTTGCCCGGCAGGTAGGACGACAGGGCGCGGACCGCCGCGGAATCGGCCGCCTCGAGCACCGCGCCGAGCAGCAGCTCGCCGACCATCAGGTACAGCAGCAGCGACACCAGCGCGCTGACCTGGTTGCTCACCGCCGTGCCGAACGCGGCGCCGAGCGCGCCCCACAGCGCCGAGACCACGGTCCCGATCAGGATCGTGGCGAGCAGCGGGCCGGCGTCGGGGAACCCGGCGCCCCCGTCGGCGGCGACGCCCGCGAGGATCCCCGTCACCACCGTCGCCACCGCGTAGCAGGCGCCCACGCCCGCGCTGACGAGCATCTTCGCCAGCAGCACCGGCGCGCGGCCGCGGGTGGTGAGGTACGTGGTGGTGATCGTGCGGTGGCGGAACTCGCCCGCCGCGGCGACGACCCCGTGCACGGCGGCGAACACGCCGGTGAATCCCAGCGCGTAGGCGAGCGACCCGAGCAGCAGCGGCAGCCGCTCCGACTCGGGGAACGCCGCGGTGAAGACCCCGCCGAACAGGTTGATCATGCTCGACAGCAGCGTGACCGGGACCAGCAGGCCCCACCACAGCTTGGTCGACGCCACCTTGCGCACCTCCGCGCGCACCGGCGCCGCGACCGCGCTCACCCCCACGGCTGCCACGGCTCCGAGGTGAGCTGGAAGAACAGCTGCTCGAGCTCCACCCGCTCGTGCACCATCCCGTAGATCGCCACGCCCGCGCCGAGCGCCACGTCCCCGACGTGGACGGGGTCGGTGCCCGCGATGCCCAGCCAGCCGTCGGGCAGGGTGTCGATCTCGAGCACGCCGGTGGCGGCGAGCGCGTCGGCGAGCCGCACCGGGTCGGCGCAGCGCACGAGCACGCGGGCGTCGCGGGAGCCCCGCAGCTCGGCGAGCGAGCCCTGGTAGACGCAGCGCCCGCGGTTGATCACGACGATGTGGTCGGCGGTCTGCTCGACCTCCGCGAGCAGGTGGCTGGAGATCAGCACGCTGCGGCCCTGCGCGGCGAACGCCCGCAGGAACGTGCGCAGCCAGGCGATGCCCTCGGGGTCGAGCCCGTTGCCCGGCTCGTCGAGCACCAGCGCGGGCGGGTCGCCGAGCAGCGCGGCGGCCAGGGCGAGCCGCTGCCGCATGCCGAGCGAGTAGTCGCCCACCGGGCGGCCACCCACCTCGCCCAGCCCGACGGTGCCCAGCGCGTGCTCCACCGCCTCGTCGGGCACGCCGATCGCGGCGGCGCACGCGAGGAGGTGGGCGCGGGCCGTGCGGGCGGGGTGGAAGCCCTGCGCCTCCAGCACGGCGCCGACGGCGCGGGCGGGCTGCGGCAGCTCGGCGAACGGCACGCCGTCGATGCGCGCCTCCCCCGCCGTCGGGGTGACCAGCCCGAGGATCATCCGCAGCGTCGTGGTCTTCCCGGACCCGTTCGGCCCGAGGAACCCCGTGACGGCGCCCGGTTCGACCGTGAACGTCAGCCCGTCGACGGCCTGCACGGCACCGAACCGCTTGCTCAGGTCGCGGACGGTGATCCGGCCGGTCCGGTCCTCCTGCACCAGGTCGTCCGGCCCCGCGTCAGTCGTCGGCCGACGCGCCGTCGGCGGCCTTCTCCGCGCCCGCGGGCTCCTTCGCCCCGTCGGCGCGCACCACCGGGAGCTCGGGGTCGGTGGAGGTGGCCACCTCGACGGGCGGGCCGTCGATCGCGGCGAGGACGGCGTCGGCCCACCCGGCGTGCTCGACGTCGCCGAGCGGGTTGCGCTCCCGGCCCCGCACGCCCGGCCCGAACCGGGGCGGCAGCTCGGCCACGCGCAGCTGGTGCCGCGCGGCCTCCTCGCGCGTGATCGCGTCCAGCCGGGCGGCGAGCCCGCTGCGCGACCCGCGGGCGAACGTGCCGACCACCGTGCCGACCGGCAGCGACGCGAGCAGCTGCCGCAGCGACACGTCCAGGCCGGGGACCCGGCGGGCGATGTCCTCGGCGCCGACGATGCAGCTGACCAGGTCGGCGGACTGGTCGCGGGTGAGCTCGACGAGCTCGGGGAGCTGGCGGGTGAGCACGTCGGCGATGCCCGCGCCCGCGCGGGAGAGGTTGATGACCCGCCAGTCGTCGCGGCGGCGCAACCGCTCGTGCACGACGCTGACGTAGCCGGTCTCGCGCCGGGTGGCGCCGATGCCCTGGCTGGCCGAGTCGCCCAGGACGATCCACAGCGGCCCGGTGCCGCGCCGAGCCTCCAGGTTGGCCGCCGCCCACTCGTCGGCGAACGCCTTGATCTGCAGCCTGCGGGCGGACGCTCCGGGCAGCACGCCCCCGAGGAAGCGCTCGCCACCCGCCTTCACGCGACGCGCTGCGGCGCGCATCCGAGGGACCTGCAATGGAGAGCTCATGGGGAACTCCGAGTGGTCGTGACTACCCGCCGGCACGGGGGTTGCACGCGGGTGGGGATCGTCACCGTATCCAGTTGCGGGAGCGGGCGAGAAGAGGGGGCGCCGCAGTCAGAAGCCGAAGGTCGTGATGGTCGGCAAGCGGTCGTCGCGCAGCGCCTCGAGGACGTACCGCTCGTGCGGGACCACCGGGTCGGGCAGCGCGGAGAGCGGGAACCACCCCAGCCCGGCCGCCTTCGCCTGCTCCACGAGGCGCGGCTCGCCCACCCAGCGGCGGCAGCCGAAGAAGAAGTCGACCCGCTCGTCGATCGGGTCGTCGTTGCGGTGGGTGCGGTGCATCGCGGTCAGCGGCTCGAGGTCGACCGGGTCGATCTTGACCCCGACCTCCTCCACGGCCTCCCGGCAGGCCGCCTCGAACACGGACTCGCCCGCCTCGACGTGGCCGGCGGCCGCGGCCGCCCAGTGCCCGTCCCGGTATCCGGTGCCGCTGCGCAGCTGCAGCAGCACCTCGGTGCCCGCGCCGGTGCCGCGGAGCAGGAACACGTAGGCGGCCGGGACGACGCGGAACCTCACACCGGCACCTTACGACCCCCCACGCGAGGTGACTCGCCGGTAACATCACCGCCCATGCTGCTGTCGACCCAGCTCCCCTACGGCGACGACCCCGTCCGCAACGCCGAGTCGGTGGTCGAGATGGAACGGGCGGGCCTCGACGTCGTGTGGGTCGCGGAGGCGTACAGCTTCGACGCGGTGTCGCTCATGGGCTACCTCGCCGCGCGCACCGAGCGCGTGCAGATCGGCGCCGGGATCCTGCCGATCTACAGCCGGACCCCCGCGCTCACCGCGATGACGGCCGCGGGGCTCGACGCCCTGTCGGGCGGGCGCGCGATACTCGGGCTCGGCGCGTCCGGGCCGCAGGTGATCGAGGGCTGGCACGGCGTGCCCTACGACAAGCCGGTCGCGCGCACGCGCGAGGTCATCGAGATCTGCCGCAAGGTGTGGCGGCGCGAGCGGCTCACCAACGACGGCCTCTACCCCATCCCGCTGCCGGAGGGCCGGGGCACCGGGCTGGGCAAGCCGCTGAAGCTGATCAACCACCCGCGGCGGGCGGACATCCCGATCTGGGTGGCCGCGCTCGGCGACAAGAACCTCGAGATGACCGCCGAGCTGGCCAACGGCTGGCTTCCGCACGTCCTCGTGCCCGAGAAGCTCCGCGAGGTCTTCGGGCCCGCCCTCGACGCGGGCACGGCGAAGCGGGCGCCCGAGCTCGGCCCGCTGCAGATCACCGGCGGCGGGGTGCTCGCGATCGAGGAGGAGGTGTTCGAGCCGGCGCGCGCGCTGGCCCGGGGCATGTTCGCGCTGTACATCGGCGGCATGGGCGCGCGCGGGCGCAACTTCTACAACACCGTGTTCGCCCGCCAGGGCTACCCGGACGCGGCACGGGTGGTGCAGGACCTCTACCTCGAGGGGCGCAAGGAGGAGGCAGCCGCGGCGCTCCCCGACGACTTCATCGACCGGGCCACGCTCATCGGCCCGCCAGCGCGGGTGAAGGAGCGGATCGCCGTGCTGCGCGAGGCGGGGATCACGCACCTGCACGTGAACCCGGTCTCCTCCGACGTGCCGAAGGTGCTCGGCCAGGTCAAGGAGTGGATCTCCTGAGGATCCCCGCGCGGTGACCGTACGCACGCGCCGCGCGTCGCCCGCGTCACGATCGCGATCGTTGCGCAAGGGCGGATCGATCACGCACGGTTACTGGGTCACACTCTGAGGGACCGTCGCCGACCGCAGGGAGCGTGCGTTGACCGAGCTCGCCATCGCCGTGTCCGACCGTCCGGTGGCGCCGCACCAGTACCGCTTCGTCGAGACGCACGCGTGGTGGCTCGGCACGTTCGGGCCCCACCAGCACCTCACCGAGCACCGGCTGAGGCAGTGGATCCCGGCGGACCCGGAGAAGGAGTGGGTGCTCGAACGCGAGCTCACCG
>Ga0310821_100162_pt1 | contig 59602 bp, 53 predicted proteins | sample P4_ome_FD_201300 | JGI IMG/M metagenome (GOLD analysis project Ga0310821, IMG submission 201300) | Sorghum-adapted microbial communities from Joint BioEnergy Institute, Emeryville, California, United States - P4_Day56_Rep1 | ecosystem: Engineered > Bioreactor > SSF (Solid state fermentation) >...
CGAACGCGCCGGAACCTACCAGCACTGGCTGCATCACTACAATCACCACCGACCCCACACCGGCATCGGCGGAATGACACCTATCGACCGCCTACGCGTTCACAACCTACCCGTGAAGAACAGCTAGGTAACAGCTTGGATGCCTCGTGCGATCCGGTCTAGGAAGGTCAAGGCCTCGTCGACCGTGGAACGCGTCATCGGATAGAGCACGTCGCCGGGCGGGGTTGGGTCTAGGTCGGACTCGTGAACAATCGTGTTCCTGCGATCTGCAATAAGGGTCATGCGACGCTTGAGGACTTGGTCGCCCGTTACTCCGTCTTGCGGCCCTTGTCCAAGATGAATGGCCAGTTCTTTCCACAACTGAACGTCACTAATTAACCGAACTCCGTCGGCTATCTTGTCGGGTTTTTGGAAGCTAAGCAGGGAAAGCTGATCGCGTATTTCCGTATCGAGCCAGCTAAGGTCTGACGTGGCTGTGGCGATCCTTGTTGATGCGAGCGTCACTTTGAACCTCTGCAACGCGGCCGGCATTGGCGATCCTGACGCAAAAATATTCAGGATGCGTACCCTGATTTCCTCGTGGAGGAATGTGTCGAATGCGCTCACCCCTTGTACAAATGCTGCGCGATGTACATCGGATAAGTCCATCACCCCGGATGTGGTTGAGGATAGTGACGACGCGAGGCCCATCATATCCCGTGCCCGGTTAATGCTCTTTTCGAAAAGGTTGAGTTCTCTCTGGGGCATCGCTAGGAGTTGTCCGCATTGATCATCGCTGTGATTTTGCTTGTTAGTTCGGTGAACTGCTGATCGAATGAGTCGCGCGAATCAATCCAGTTTTCTTGAATAGCGCCGGTTCCTCCAAGCTGCTCTTCTGTTAGTGCGAAGACGGGAGTGGAATTCTCTTGCGATTTTGCTATAAGGCTATTGAACTCGGCGATTGTGGCTAGGCACAGATTATCTAACGATACGTTTCCGGCGGCGTATTGAGCGTCGGAAAGCAGGAGATCGCCGTCCCTCAGGGCGGGTACAAGGCGGTTCTTCACCGCGTCTTCGATTTCGTCGATCCACTTCTGAAAGGCGGCTGCGGGCTGTCCGCCTCGCGGGCGGTACTTTTGGACCACCGTACCAAGCACCTTCACCTTTGGTTTCGGAAAAGGGTATGCAGCGCTAGCAAGTACAGGTAATTCGGCAGCCAACTCGGCCCATCGCTTCCATCGTGGCAACACCTTGGAGATTGAGTCGATGGCCATAACGGAAAAGAAGTCGGGGGCGGTCGGAAGTATCACGTAGTCCGACGTGGATACAAAGTTCTGATTTATGGGACCGAGACCTGGGCTCAGATCAATGATCGCAAAGTCGGCGTCAATTGAGGCCGCGGTTCTCGCGGTTAGAAATGATAGGCTCCCAGGAAGATTCTTAATCGTCTGGATTGACCCGCTGAGCTCTTGTGCAATTCCCAGTGTGTTTTCATACTCTGCCAGGCGAATATCGCCGGGCAGAAGATGAAGCCCTGGACGGGTCTCGACGTCGACCAGTGGCACTGCGCCTACCTCGCGGGGCTGTGCTTCAAACGCGGGCATTAGACCTGTGTAGATGGTTCCGCGTTGCACGATGTTCTCAAGATCGTCGATTTCGGTGTAACCCGTAACCATGCCGGTCAAGTTGCACTGGGGATCGGCGTCGACGAGGACCACTGTGTGCCCTTGCTCGGCTAGCTTCCATCCGAGGTTGAAGCTAGTCGTGGTCTTGCTGACGCCGCCTTTGTGGTTGAACAGCGTGATGGTCGTGAGGGTCTTTTCGGATGGCATGGGGAAATACTCGCAGCTACCTGCGCTAGACGGGCGGAGGTCGAGCAGCGTGCCGTGTCGTGAGTTCGTGGATAGTCGGCAGGGTCGAAGCCCGTAGCGCCGTGCGACATACTACGCAGACGCTACGCACGGCAGCACTCTGCGCCCACTGGTGGCAGCTTGAGACGATTCAAGAAATCGCCTTCCACCTGCGCCTATGCTCCCGTGGTCACCATTTGCCGCCAACTGCACCAAGTCGCGGTGACCTGCTGAAACATGGAAGGTCAATTTCCGGCTTACAGGCCAACTCATCCGCCTCACTGTGTCTACCTGCGGTTGACTCGACTGACCGCTCTTCCGTCCGCAGCAGGATTGAGGCGGGACTGAGCGGCAACGGCCGTCTGCTAGTCCCAGGCGATCCGGGGCCGTCCAGGGTCGGTCCGCATCGCTTCCTGCCCGTATTCAGGGCATGTCCGGCGCTCTCAATCGGGGACTCATCGACCCGCACTGTCGACACGGGTATGGCGGGGACAGAGGACAGCGGGGACCACGATGCCGCTCATGTCCGAATCTATGTCGCTGGGGTGGGACGTCAAGATGTGACCGCACGAACAACACTTGTAACCGGCCCTGTACCCCACGTCTCACCCCCCAAATTGCCCTGTGCGTCCGCGTGTGCGGGTGGGCACAGCCCGCTTCCTTACAAGTCAGTTCCGGGCCTGCGCTTTACGAGATTCCTCTGTGGGAAACTCGCCGAGCCGGAGACGCGATGAACGGCTACTTCGGCTCCAGGGAAGCGAAGTACTCGGTATGGATTTTCACGTCCTCGACCACCCGTTCGGTGGTCGTGACACCGATTGAGTACTCCTTCAGCAGCTCGCAGACCTTGTCGCCGTCGATGAGATCGATAGGCGGTGCTCCGTCCCGGTTGGCTTCGGCTTGAGCCTCGCTGGTGAACGTGCCGGTCGTGATCAGCAGCCCCTTTTCTCCACGTCCGGCCATCGCTCCACGGAAGTCGCGTACCGCGCCGGCTCCGACGCTTCCGGTGTACCGCTTGCACTGGAAGAACACCGGAAAGCTCAGCAGCGAGATCTGGTAGACGCCCTGGCCGTCGATGCCGCCGTCTCCACTGCGGCCTGTGACTGTCGCACTCGAAAAGCCCGACTCCCTCAAGAGCCGCTGCGCCAGCCTCTCGAACGCTGTCGGAGACATCTTCAACAGCGTCTCCAGGAGTTCGTCTTTCCAGTCGGCCTCAGCCTCGGCTTCGACCTGTTCAAGGTCCTGAGCGACGTCGGTTCTCGGGCTCTTCTTCTTGCTCTTCTTCCGCAGCGAAGCGACGAACTTCGTGTGCAGGGGACCGATATCGTCCTCAGTCACCGTCTGGCCGGTTTCGGTGACGCTCCAGACTCCTCGCTTGCTGTTCGTCAGCAAACCCATCCCCTTGAGGTAAGTCCGTGCCCACGCCAGGCGGTACTGGATCTTCGTCCGCGGTCCGTCGCCGTGCAGCACCGCCTGCTGTTCGCTGGTGAACTGCAGGGCCTGAATGACCGCAGCATCCAACTCGGCAATCGACGCCGAGCCACCCAGTGCCCTCGCAGCCTTGAGCGTGGGTCAGAGCATGTCGGTGTACGGAGGCACGGTTGCGGTCATGGCTTAGAGGATGGCAGATGCATCCAGTCGGATGCGTGTTTTGCAGGGCCAGGCCTGAAGTGTCGAAGAAGTCGATGACAACCGACGCTTCGAGATCCTCAGCCAGCCAACATTTCGGTGACCGTTGGCTTTGACCCACTGCTGGATAACCCCACGCTGCACGGATTGGTCGTTTGCTGGATGGAAGATGACGTTCGTCAGCTCGGAGATCACTCGCAAACCGCAGCCAGCTTCTTCAGCGCCTTGTCCAACCGGGCCCGCGCCCGCTCGCCGCGTTCCTCCTCGCGGCGGTACAGCACCCCGTAGGTGAAGGTGTCCTCGCCGGCCGCGTGCGCGGCCTCGGCCTGCCGAAGCAGGTCGGCGCGGCTCAACACGCTGTCCTGGTACTCCCCGAGCAGGGTCTGCACCGCCTTCGCCCGCGCCGCCACCTCATCCGCCCCCGACGCTGCCGCGGTGTAGCGAAGACGCTTGGCGCTCTTACGGATCCGGTGCAGCGCCTCGTCGGTGTCGGATTCGGCCCGGGCGGCCTTGACCGCCTTGCGCACCCGCTTGTAGGCCGCGTCGACGGTCACCGACGGTGGTGCGCCGCCCGCAGCGGGCGGCGCGGCCACCAGCGCCTCCAACGCGTCGAGCAGCCGGAAGTAGCGAGGTGAGCGCATCATGGCCAGCGACCGCTCCAACCCGGCGGTGTACCGCTCCCGCGCCCCTTCCACCAGCCGTTGCCGCACCGGCCCGCGCACCTGCTCCGGCGGCAGCTCGGCGAGCTCCGCCGCATAGCGGTCGGCGAGCACCTCCGCGTCGCGGGCCGTGCCCAGCACCGCGGCCAGCTGCTTCAACTCCCCGAGCAGCCGGTCGTCCTCGGCGATCCCGAACGTGTGGCGCGCCGACTGCAGCAGGCTGCGGATCTTGCGTGTCGTCACCCGCATCTGGTGCACCGCGTCGTCGACGTCGGCGCGCACCGCGCGGTCCCAGGCGATCAGTTCCTCGAGGTGCTCGGCCACCGCCCGGTGCATCGGCTCCTCGGGCAGCGGCGCCGGCTCCACCGCCAGCACCCGCGCCAGCTTCGATCCGGTCGCCGCCGGCTGCGCGCCCGCGTCCAGCAGCCGGTTGGAGAGCCGGTCCAGCAGGTCCCGGTCCCCGGCGCCGACGAGTTCGAGCTCCCACTCCCGCCAGGTCTGCTCGGCACCGTCCGGCAGCCGCCGTGCGGTCACCTGGTCGTCGCAGAACTCCGCCACCGGCGACCCGTCCGTCCCGCAGATCACGTCCACGGTGCGCCGGATCCGGATCCGCGCGACGGGTGCCAGCGGTTTGTCGCGCACGATCGCCAGCACCACATCGCGCAGCGACTCGGGCACCCCGTCGCGGAGCGGTTCGGGCATCCCAGCGGACAGCGGCTCATGAACCTCGGTGCGGGCGTCCGGCCCGGCCGGCAGCTTCAGATGCCAGCCGTCGTCCGGGCCTCCGGTGCGGCGCCGCAGGGTAACCCGGCGCGCGGCCAGGTCGCGCCCCGGGGTGTCGTAGTAGACCGCCTCCAACAGCTGCACCGGCGACCGGTGCACCCCCGACACTGCGGCCAGCCCGTCGAAGGACGGCGCCACCGTCGAATCGACGACGTCGAACTTGCGCTCGACCTCCAGATGTCGCGATGTTCCGTCGTCCGCTCTCCCCATGGTCGAGACAGATTGCCACACGTACATGACGCCGGGCGAGGGCACGACACTAAGGTCGAATCCTGTGACTGATTACGAAACGCTGACCTTTGAGCAGTCCGGCCCGATCACCCGCATCGCGCTGAACCGTCCCGATGCGGCAAACGGCATGAACGGCACCATGACTCGGGAGCTCGCCGACGCCGCCAAACGCTGCGACAGCCCGGCCACCAAGGTCGTGGTGCTCACCGGTACCGGTCGGTTCTTCTGCGCGGGCGGTGACTTGAAGGATTTCGCCGCGGCCGCGGATCGCGGCGCCCACGTCAAGGCCGTCGCCGACGATCTGCACCGGGCGATCTCGACCTTCGCCCGGATGAACGCGGTGCTCATCACCGCGGTCAACGGTACCGCGGCCGGGGCCGGGTTCTCCATCGCGGTGACCGGCGACCTCGTGCTGGCGGCCGAGTCGGCGTCGTTCACGATGGCCTACACCCGCGTCGGCCTCAGCCCCGACGGCAGCGCGTCGTACTTCCTGCCACGGCTGATCGGCGTCACCAGGACCAAGGAGCTGATGCTGACCAACCGCACCCTGTCGGCCCGCGAGGCCGCGGACTGGGGCCTGGTCACCGAGGTGGTGCCGGACGATCAGCTGGCCGCCCGCGCCGATGCGCTCGCCGCCCAGATGGCAGCCACCTCAAGCGGATCCAACGGCACGGTCAAGGCGCTGATGCTCTCGACGTTCTCCGCCGGACTGGAGGAGCAGATGGAGTTCGAGGGCCGGTTCATCGCCGAGCGCGCCAACTCCGCCGACGGGCGCGAGGGCGTGGACGCTTTCCTGGGCAAGCGCAAGGCCGAGTTCGCCTGACCGGCGAACCCGGCGTCCGTCAGTAGCAGTGCTCGTCGGCGGGGAAGGCCCCGCTGGCCACCTCGTCGGCGAACTGCTCTGCCGCCCGGCGCAATTCGGCGCCGATCTCGGCGAACCGCTTGACGAACTTGGCGGTCTTGCCGCTGGTGAGGCCGGCCATGTCCTGCCACACCAGCACCTGGGCGTCGCAGTTGGGTCCGGCGCCGATGCCGACGGTCGGGATGGTGAGTTTGCCGGTGATCTGGGTGGCCAGCTCGGCGGGCACCATCTCCAGCACCACCGCGACCGCACCCGCCTCCTGCACGGCGATCGCGTCGTGGATGGTCTGCTCGGCGGCGTCGCCGCGGCCCTGAACCCGGTAGCCGCCGAGGGTGTTCACGCTCTGCGGGGTGAACCCGATGTGGCCCACCACCGGGATGCCGGCCTGGGTCAGCGCCGCGATCTGCTCGGCGACCCGCTCGCCGCCCTCCAGCTTGACTGCGTGCGCGCCCGCCTCCTTCATGAAGCGGGTCGCGCCGGCCAACGCCTGGGCCGGGCCGGCCTCGTAGCTGCCGAACGGCAGGTCGGCCACCACCAGGGCGTGCGGAGCACCGCGCACCACCCCGCGCACCAGCGGAATGAGTTCGTCGATGGTCACCGGAACCGTGGTGTCGTAGCCGTAGACCACGTTGGCGGCCGAATCTCCGACCAGCAGCACCGGGATCCCGGCCTCCTCGAAGACCCGGGCGGTGGAGTAGTCGTAGGCCGTGAGCATGGCCCACTTGTGGCCTTCGGCCTTCCACTTCTGCAGGTGGTGAGTGCGAACCTTGACCCGCGGCGCGGTAGCGGCAGCACCGTAGACGGTCTGCTCAGACATCGTTGTCCCCCAAGTGGGTGAGTCGGGCACGAATCCTCGAGGCCGTAGCGGTCCCCGGGTTCGTCGGACAATGGCCTAGTCTGCCACCTACGGGTCGGAAAGTTGACCCCCGGTGACGTGGATTTCCTCACATCGCACCCGCTCGCGCTTAACATCGGCGACATGCAACGGCTCAGCGGTCTTGACGCCAGTTTCCTGTACCTCGAGACGCCGCAGCAGCCGTTACACGTGTGCTCGATTCTGGAGCTGGACACCTCGACCATCCCGGGCGGCTACACCTACGACCGGTTCCGCGACGAGTTCGACCTCCGCCTCAAGGCGATGCCGCAGTTCCGGGAGAAGATCGCCGACAGCCGGTTCAACCTCGACCACCCGGTGTGGGTCGAGGACAAGGACTTCGACGTCGACCGGCACCTGCACCGCATCGGACTGCCCGCCCCGGGCGGTCGCGCGGAGCTGGCCGAGATCTGCGGGCACATCGCCTCGTTGCCGCTGGACCGCAGCCGGCCGCTGTGGGAGAAGTGGGTGATCGAGAACGTCGACAACAAAGATCCGCGCGGCAACGGGCGGCTGGTGGTGATGACCAAGGTGCACCACGCCGCCGTCGACGGGGTATCGGGCGCCAATCTGCTGTCCACGCTGTGCAGCACCGAACCGGACGCGCCGCCACCGGATCCGGTCGACGGTCCCGGCGAGGCCGGCAGCCTGGAGATCGCGCTGTCGGGGGCGCTGCGGTTCGCCACCCGGCCGCTGAAACTGGCGACCGCGCTGCCGACGACGCTGGCGTCGGTGGTCGACACGGTCAAACGGGCGCGCTCCGGGTTGACCATGGCCCCGCCGTTCGCCGCGCCCAAGACGCCGTTCAACGCCAACGTCACCGCGCACCGCAACGTGGCATTCACCCAGCTGGATCTCGACGAGATCAAAAAGATCAAGAACCACTTCGGCGTCAAGGTCAACGACGTGGTGATGGCGCTGGTGTCGACGGTGCTGCGCCGGTACCTGGACGACTGCGGTCAACTGCCCGACAGCTCGCTGGTGGCCATGGTGCCGGTGTCGGTGCACGACCGCTCCGACCGGCCCGGCCGCAACCAGGTGTCGGGCATGTTCTCCCGGCTGGAGACCCAGATCGCCGACCCGGCCGAGCGGCTCATGGCCATCGCAGCTGCGAATTCCGTTGCCAAAGAACACAGTTCGGCGATCGGGGCCACCCTGCTGCAGGACTGGACCCAGTTCGCCGCGCCGGCGGTGTTCGGCATCGCGATGCGGGTCTACGCCGCCAGCCGGCTGGGCAACGCCCGTCCGGTGCACAACCTGGTGATCTCGAACGTGCCCGGCCCGCAGGTGCCGCTGTACTACCTCGGCTGCGAGGTCAAGGCGATGTACCCGCTCGGGCCGATCTTCCACGGCTCGGGGCTCAACATCACCGTCATGTCGCTCAACGGCATCCTCAACGTCGGGCTCATCTCCTGCCCGGAGCTGATCCCCGACCTGTGGGACCTGGCCGACCAGTTCCCGGAGGCGCTCGCCGAGCTCGCCGACGCCACGCGTTAACCGCCTAGCCAGCGCCGACAACGGTTTCTGGCAGCATGTGGTGCCATGAACCTCAGGATCGGGGTCCTCGCGACCGCATCGTTGCTGCTGCTGGTCGCCGGCTGCGGCAAGATTCCCAGACTCATCGACGGCCATGGTGTGGTTGCGGTGCCGCCGCCCGGTTCGCCGGTCGAGTGGCAGGAGTGCCAACTCGACCTGGCCCACTCGGTGCAGCTGCCGCCCGAGGCGCAGTGCGGCATGCTCTCGGTCCCGGTCAACTACGACAACCCCGACGGGGACGTGGCGCAGATCGCGCTGATCCGTTTCCCGGCCACCGGCAACCAGAAGATCGGTTCGCTGGTCATCAACCCCGGCGGTCCCGGCGTATCCGGTGTCGAGCTGGCCGCCCAGGTGGTCAACCGGCTGCCGCAGCCGGTGCGTGAGCGCTTCGATCTGGTCGGCTTCGACCCCCGCGGCGTGGCCAACTCCACGCCCGCGCTGTGGTGCAACTCCGACGCCGACAACGACCGGTTGCGGGCCGACCCCCAGGTCGACTACACGCCCGAGGGCGTCGAGCACATCGAGAACGAGACCAAGGCGTTCGTCCAGCGCTGCGTGGACAAGATGGGCCTGGAGTTCCTCGCCAACGTCGGCACCAGCAACGTCGTCAAGGACCTCGACGCGATCCGCGCCGCGCTCGGCGACGACAAGCTGACCTACCTCGGCTACTCCTACGGCACCCGGATCGGCGCGCTGTACGCCGAGGAGTACCCCGACAAGGTGCGCGCGATGATCCTCGACGGCGCCGTGGATCCCAACGCCGATCCGATCGAGGCCAACATCCGTCAGGCGGCCGCCTTCCAGACCGCCTTCAACGACTACGCGGCCGACTGCGCGAAAAGCCCGGACTGCCCGCTGGGCACCGACCCGGCGAAGGCGGTCGACGTGTACCGCAGCATGGTCGAGCCGCTGGTGGAGCAGCCCGCCGAAACCAAAGACCCACGGGGACTGAGCTACTCCGACGCCGTCGTCGGCACGATCTTCGCGCTGTACTCGCCCGACCTGTGGCGCCATCTGACCCAGGGGCTGGCCGAACTGCGGGAGGGCCGCGGCAACATCATGCTGGCGCTGGCCGATCTGTACATGGGCCGCGACCAGAACGGTCACTACGACAACTCCACCGACGCGCGGGTCGCCATCAACTGCGTGGACAAGCCCGCGGTGAAGGACCGTGCGAAGGTCATCGAAGAGGACCGCCGGCTGCGCGAGGTGGCGCCGTTCATGAGCTACGGCGAGTTCACCGGTCACGCCCCGCTGGGCACCTGCGCGTTCTGGCCGGTGCCGACCACCACCGAGCCGCACGAGATCAATGTGCAGGGCTTGCCGCCGATCCTGGTGGTGTCCATCACCAACGACCCCGCCACGCCGTACGAGGCCGGTGTCGAGTTGGCCCGCCAGCTCAAGGGCTCGCTGCTGACCGTCGAGGCCACCCAGCACACCGTGGTCTTCCAGGGCGACCAGTGCGTCGACGAGATCGCCACCCGCTATCTGATCGATCTCGTCGTGCCTCCGCCGGACGCCCGGTGCAGCTAGCCCGCGCCAATGCGCCCGGACGCGGTTGGGGCGCGCCAGATCACGGGCGGGTCACCGTTCGGTTCCAGGGGGAGACGCGTGGTGCGGGGGCGTGACAGCATGTCTGCCATGTGGCGGCTGGGGCGGCTGGTGCTTGCGCTGCTGCTGTTGTCGTTGGTGGGGTCCCCGGTCGCCGCGGCCACACCCGAAGGACAGTCCACCCAGCGCTGGGGGCTGCCCCCGGTGTGGGGCGGCTGCGAACGGTTCCTGGCCGACGCCGGCAAGGTGCCGACCGCGCAGTGCGGGACCGTCGCGGTGCCGTTCGACTACAACGACCCGGACGGGGAACTCGCGCAGTTGGCGGTGATCAAGGTGCCCGCGTCCGGCGACCGGATCGGGGTGCTGATCGTCAACCCGGGCGGGCCCGGCGCCTCGGCGGTCGACACCGTCGCCGGGATGGGCGCCGCGCTGGCCGGCACCGAACTGTTGGAGCGGTTCGACCTGGTCGGCGTCGATCCGCGCGGGGTCGGCCACTCCACGCCGCAACTGCGCTGCCGCACCGACGAGGAGTTCGACGCCTACCGGCGTGAGCCGCTGGCCGACTACAGCCCGGCCGGGGTGGCCCACATCGAGTCGGTCTACGCCGACCTGGTCCGACGGTGCACCGAGCGGATGGGCGCCGCGTTCCTGTCCGGGGTGGGCACCGCGACCGCCGCGATCGACCTGGACGTGGTGCGCGCCGCGCTCGGCGAGCACCAGATCAACTATCTCGGCTTCTCCTACGGCACCCAGCTCGGGGCGGCCTACGCCGCGCGCTACCCCGACCGGGTGCGGGCCATGGTGCTCGACGGAGCGGTCGACCCCACGCTCGATCCCGTCGCCGCTCGCATCCGCCAATTGAACGGGTTCCAAAGGGCTTTCGACGCCTATGCGGCCGACTGCGCCAAGGCCGCGGACTGCCCGCTGGGCACCGACCCGAGCCAGTTCGTCGCCCGGTACCGCCAACTGGTGGACCCGCTGGTGACCCGGCCGGCCTACACCTCCGACCCGCGCGGCCTGAGCTACTCCGACGCCATCACCGGCACGGTCAACGCGCTGTACTCGCCGCGGTACTGGCCGTATCTGACCAGCGGGCTGCTCGGCCTGCGCGACGGCACCGACGCGGTCGACCTGCTGCTGCTGGCCGACGACTACTACCGCCGCGACCGGTCCGGCCACTACAAGAACCAGCACGACGCCCTCATGGCGATCCGCTGCGTGGATGCTCCGTACCCACCCGATCCGGCGGTGTGGGTCGAGGCCGACCGGCAGGTGCGCCAGGCGGCGCCGTTCCTGGCGCACGGGGCGTTCACCGGGTTCGCGCCCCGCGATCTGTGCTCGATGTGGCCGGTGCCGCCGACCTCGGCGCCACAGCCGGCGACCTCACCCGGCCCCGGCAAGGTCGTCGTGGTGTCGGTGACCCGGGACCCGGCCACCCCGTACGAGGCCGGGGTGGAACTGGCCCGCCAGATGGGCGCCTCGCTGATCACCTTCGACGGCGCCCAGCACACGGTGGTGTTCAACGGCGACGCGTGCGTGGACACCGCGGTGGTGAACTTCCTGATCGATTCGGTCGTGCCGCCGCACGGGTTGCGCTGCTGAGCCGCCGGCCGGCAGGCCGAGCGGGCAGATCCGACCCATCACCGACTCCGCCGTGTAACACAGATTTAACAGCTCGTGCCTATGCTCGCGACCATGGATCGCCAGAAGGAGTTCGTGCTCCGCACGCTGGAGGAACGCGATATCCGGTTCGTCCGGCTGTGGTTCACCGATGTGCTCGGATTCCTCAAGTCGGTGGCGATCGCACCCGCCGAGCTCGAAGGCGCCTTCGAGGAGGGGATCGGGTTCGACGGTTCGGCAATCGAGGGCTTCGCCCGGGTGTCGGAGGCCGACATGGTCGCTCGCCCGGATCCGTCGACGTTCCAGATCCTGCCGTGGACCAATGACCGTGGCACCCATTACTCGGCGCGCATGTTCTGCGACATCACCATGCCCGACGGGTCCCCGTCGTGGGCGGACTCCCGGCACGTGCTGCGCCGCCAGTTGGCCAAGGCCAGCGATCTGGGCTTCACCTGCTACGTGCATCCCGAGATCGAGTTCTTCCTGCTCAAGCCCGGCCCGAACGACGGCACCCCGCCGGAGCCGGCCGACAGCGGCGGCTACTTCGACCAGGCCGTGCACGACGCGGCGCCGAACTTCCGCCGCCACGCCATCGACGCGCTGGAGCAGATGGGCATCTCGGTGGAGTTCAGCCACCACGAGGGCGCGCCCGGCCAGCAGGAGATCGACCTGCGCTACGCCGACGCGCTGTCGATGGCCGACAACGTGATGACGTTCCGCTACGTCGTCAAGGAGGTGGCGATCGCCGAAGGGGTGCGGGCCTCGTTCATGCCCAAGCCGTTCGCCGAGCATCCGGGATCGGCGATGCACACCCACATGAGCCTGTTCGAGGGCGAGACCAACGCCTTCCACAGCCCCGACGATCCGCTGCAGCTGTCCGACATCGCCAAATCGTTCATCGCCGGCATCCTCGAGCACGCCAACGAGATCAGCGCGGTCACCAACCAATGGGTGAACTCCTACAAGCGGCTGGTGCACGGCGGCGAGGCGCCGACCGCGGCGTCGTGGGGCGCGGCGAACCGGTCGGCGCTGGTGCGGGTGCCGATGTACACGCCGCACAAGGCGTCGTCGCGGCGCATCGAGGTGCGCAGCCCCGACTCGGCGTGCAACCCGTACCTGACCTTCGCCGTGCTGCTGGCCGCGGGCCTGCGCGGCATCGAGAAGAACTACGTGCTCGGTCCGGAGGCCGAGGACAACGTGTGGAACCTGACTCCCGAGGAGCGCCGCGCGATGGGCTTCAAGGAGCTGCCCACCTCGCTCGGCGCCGCGCTGGCGGAGATGGAGAACTCCGAGCTGGTCGCGGAAGCGTTGGGGGAACACGTTTTCGACTACTTCCTGCGTAACAAGCGTCAGGAGTGGGAGAACTACCGCAGCCACGTCACGCCGTACGAGCTCAAGGCGTACCTGTCGCTGTAGGTCCCGGGCGGGTTGCCGCCGGAATCCGTCCCGGATAGCTCGCTAGCCGATCTAGCTGCTGCGCTACCTTGTAGGGCGTGGCTACACCTGCGACGCAGCGACCCAAGCTGCCGAGCGTGGGACGCCTCGGGTTGGTCGAACCCACCGCGCAGGCCGATCTGGACCGGTTGGGCTGGAACACCGAAGCCCATGTCGAGCTGCTCTGGTCGCTGTCGCGGGCGCCCGACGCCGATATCGCCCTGAAGGCAATGGTGCGGTTGGCCGAAGCCCTCGGCCCCGGCTGGCCCGAACTCGCCGAGGCGTTGATGGTCGACCGCAGCCTGCGCGGGCGGCTGTTCAGCCTGCTCGGCTCGTCGCTGGCGCTCGGAGATCATCTCATCGCCCATCCGGACCGCTGGCAGCTGCTGACCGGCAAGGTGCGGTTGCCGTCGGCCGACGAACTGCGCCGCGAGTTCGTCGATCTGGCCGCGCGCCAGCCCGATCCGGCCACCGCGCTGCTGCCGCTGCGGGCCGCCTACCGGGACCGGCTGCTGGTGCTGGCGGCACTGGACCTGGCACCCACGGTCGAGAACGAGCCGGTGCTGCCGTTCACCACCGTGGCGGAGCACCTGTCCGACCTCGCCGACGCCGCCCTGGCGGCCGCGCTGACCGTGGCGATCAACGCGGTGGCCCCGGACGACCCGCCCCCGCTGGCCGTCATCGCTATGGGCAAATGCGGTGCACGGGAGCTGAACTACGTCAGCGACGTCGACGTCATCTTCGTCACCGACAACGACGAGTCGGTCCTGCCCAAGGCCACCCGGGTGGCCGGGGAGATGATGCGGTTCTCCTCGGACACCTTCTTCGAACTCGACGCCGCCCTGCGCCCGGAGGGCAAGCGCGGTCAGCTGGTGCGCACCCTGGACTCGCACATCGCCTATTACCAGCGGTGGGCCAAGACGTGGGAGTTCCAGGCGTTGATGAAGGCCCGGCCGGCCGCCGGCGACCTGGAGCTGGGCCGGCGCTACGTCGAGGCGCTGATGCCGATGGTGTGGACCGCCTGCGAGCGGGAGGATTTCGTCGCCGAGGTGCAGGCGATGCGCCGCCGGGTGGAGAGCCTGGTGCCCGCCGACCGGCGGACCCGCGAAATCAAGCTGGGCACCGGCGGTTTGCGCGACGTCGAGTTCGCCGTGCAGTTGTTGCAGATGGTGCACGGCCGCCACGACGAGTCGCTGCGGGTGGCTTCGACCGTCGACGCGCTGGCCGCGCTGGGCGCCGGTGGCTACATCGGCCGCGACGACGCCGCCAACCTGACCGCCTCCTACGAATTCCTGCGGCTGCTGGAACACCGGCTGCAGCTGCAGCGGCTGCGGCGCACCCACCTGTTGCCCGACGAGGACGACGAGGAGTCGTTGCGCTGGCTGGCTCGGGCGGCGCATGTGCGCCCGGACGGCACCCACGACGCGCTCGGGGTGCTGCGCGAGGAGCTGAAACGGCAGAACATGCGGGTATCCCGCCTGCACGCCAAGCTGTTCTATCAGCCGCTGCTGGAATCCATTGCCAGCTTTGGGATTTCCGAAGGCATGTCGACGGAGGCCGCCGAGCGTCAGCTGGCGGCGCTGGGTTATGAGGGCCCGCAGAGCGCGTTGACGCATCTGTCGGCGCTGACCAGTCAGGGCACCCGCCGGGCCCGAGTGCAGCGGGTGCTGCTGCCCACCCTGCTGGACTGGTTGTCCGACACCCCCAACCCCGATGCCGGGCTGCTGGCCTACCGCCGGATCAGCGAGGCGCTGGCCGAACAGCGCTGGTACCTGTCGACGTTGCGGGACGAAGGGGCGGTCGCCAAACGGCTGATGCGGGTGCTGGGCACCTCGGCCTACATCCCGGACCTGCTGATGCGCGCGCCCGAGGTCATCCAGCTCTACGCCGACGGTCCCGCCGGGCCGAAGCTGTTGGAGGTCGAACCCGAGGGGGTGGCGCGGGCGCTGATCGCCTCGGCGGGCCGCTACGACGACCCGGAGCGCGCGATCGCGGCCGCCCGCACCCTGCGCCGGCGCGAACTCGCCCGGGTGGCGTCGGCGGATCTGCTCGGCATGCTCGAGGTGACCGAGGTGTGCCGGGCGCTGACCTCGGTGTGGGTGGCGGTGCTGCAGGCGGCGCTGGACGTGGTGATCCGCGCCAAGACCCCCGACGGCGGGGTGCCCGCCCGGCTCGCGGTGATCGGGATGGGCCGGCTCGGCGGCGGCGAACTCGGGTACGGCTCGGACGCGGACGTGATGTTCGTGTGCGAACCGGTCAACGGGGCCGAGGAATCGGTGGCCGTGCGCTGGGCCACCACGGTCGCCGAGCAGGTGCGGGCGCTGCTCGGGGCGCCGAGTTCGGACCCGCCGCTGGAGGTGGACGCCAACCTGCGGCCGGAAGGCCGCAACGGGCCGCTGGTGCGCACCCTGGCGTCGTATCAGGCCTACTACGACCAGTGGGCCCAGCCCTGGGAGGTGCAGGCGCTGCTGCGGGCGCACCGGGTCGCGGGGGACTGGGACCTGGGGGAGCGGTTCCTGCTGATGGTCGACCCGATCCGCTACCCGGCGGGTGGGCTGTCGCCGGAGGCGACGCGCGAGATCAAACGGATCAAGGCGCGGGTCGACGCCGAGCGGCTGCCCCGCGGGGCCGACCCGAAGACCCACACCAAACTGGGCCGCGGCGGTCTCGCCGACATCGAGTGGACCGTGCAGTTGCTGCAGTTGCGGCACGCGCACAAGGTGCCGGCGCTGCGCAACACCTCGACGCTGGAGACGCTCAACGCGATCGGGGCCGCCGAGCTGCTGCCCGAAAGCGATGTGGAACTGCTGCGGGAGGCCTGGCTCACGGCCACCCGGGCGCGCAATGCGCTGGTGCTGGTCCGCGGCAAGCCCACCGATCAGCTGCCCGGCCCGGGGCGGCAGCTGAACGCGGTAGCGGTGGCCGCCGGCTGGCGCAACGACGACGGCGGGGAGTTCCTGGACCACTACATGCGCGTCACCCGCCGGGCAAAAGCGGTGGTGAGAAAGGTTTTCGGTGAATAGCGGAGCACTGCGCGGCAGGCCCGGTAGTCGGCGCTTCGCGCATTCTGACCAGGTGCGGGGGAGTGTCCGGTGAGCACGGAGTTCCCCTATGAGGTGATCAGCGAGGCGCAGTTCGAGCAGCATCGCGCCCGGTACGAGCCGCTGACCGTGGCGATGCGCCGGCTGATCGACGCGGCGCTGGTCACCGACGCCGACGAGGCCACCGTCCGGGCGGCGCGCGACAAGATCGAGCAGGCCGCCCGGCTGCTCGAACGCCACCGGCGAAGCACCCCGATACCGGCGATCCACGAGGACTCCGGCCGTCCCGTGGTGTGGACCAACCCCGTGGTGGGGCTGCGCAACCCGATCTCGCCGCCGGTCGTCATCGAGTACGACGGCGATGGCCGGTGCTACGCCGACTTCACGCTCGGCGACGCCTACCAGGGCCCACCCGGCTGGGTGCACGGCGGCATCTGCGCGCTGGTGCTCGACCACATCCTCGGTGAGGCCGCGACCGCGGGGCTCACCCAGCCCAAGTTCACCGGCACCATCTCGCTGCGCTACCTGCGCGGCACCCCGCTCGGCCGGCTGCGCGCGGAGGCGTGGGTGGAACGTGTCGAGGGTGTGAAGACATTCGCGCGCGGGCAGATCAGCGACGCCGACGGCGTCACCGTCGAGGCCGAGGGCGTGTTCATCATGCCGGCGTGGGCGCGGGACGCCGGATGAGGTTCTACGTCAGCCTGGCCTTCCTCGACACCGCCGAGGTCAGCGAAATAGCCAGGGCCGCAGACGAACTCGGATATGACGGGCTGGGCATCCCCGATCACGTGGTCAACCTGGAGAAGCTGAAGACCCCGTATCCGTACACCAAGGACGGGCGGCGCCGCTGGGAGCCGTTCACCCACTGGCCCGATCCGTGGGTGTTGATCGGGGCGCTGGCCATGGTGACGTCGCGGGTGCGTTTCGTCACCACGGTCTACCTGCCCGCGATGCGTGACCCGTACTCGGGGGCCAAGGCGATCGGCACCGCGGCGTTCCTGGCCGGTGGGCGACTCGAACTCGGCATCGGGGTGGGCTGGTGCGCCGAGGAGTTCGAGTTGCTCGGCCAACCGTTCCGGCAGCGTGGCAAGCGCACCGACGAGATGCTCGCGTTGATGAAGGAACTGTGGAAGCCGGGTTGGACCGAGTTCTCCGGCGAGTTCTTTCGGACGCCGCGACTGGAGATGGAGCCCAGCCCGCCGCCGATTCCGGTGTATGTCGGCGGGCTGAGCGATGTCGCGTTGCGGCGCGCCGCTCGCCACGACGGCTGGATCGGGGATCTGATCAGCACCGACCGGGCGCTGGAGCGGGTGGCGCGGCTGCGTCAGTTGCGGGCTGAAATGGGTTTGTCCATGGACGATTTCACTGTTCTGACCCCGCTGACCGATGCGTTCACCCGCGAGCATTACGAGCGCGCCGAGGCCGGCGGGATCACCGGCGTCGTCACCATGCCGTGGATGTTCTACAGCGGCCCGAACGCCGGCCTCGCCGAGAAGATCGACGGGATGAAGCGGTTCCGCAAGGATCTCGCGCTGGACCGCTGAGCCCCGCGGGCTCAGTCGGCTCCGCGGCGCCGCCTGTCGATCGACAACGCCCCGGCGCCCAGGCCGGCGAGCGCGAGGAAGCCGAAGCAGTACAACAGCACGACCTCGCCGCCGTTCTGCATGGGCCAGAAACTATTGGCCGGACCTTCCAACGGCGGCCAGTGCTTCCAGAAGTAGGCCACCGCCATCTGGCCGGAGGCGACGAAAGCCGCTATCCGCGTGAATAATCCGAGTGCGATCAGCACGCCGGTGACCAGTTCGACCAGGCCGGCCCACCACAGCGGCCAGGAGAACGTCTCGATCGGTATCGGTGCGGCGACCGGAATCCCGAACAGCTTCTGGGAACCGTGCAGCGCGAACAGCACTCCGGCAATGATCCGGAAGAAGCCCAACAGCAGCGAGGAGAACCCGGACAGGCGCGTCTCGAACGTCGTCATACGGTCAAACCCTAGCCGGGAAAGCACTCTGGCCGGGCGATTTCCGATCGCCCGGCCAGAGGCCCTGAGGCACTTACCCGTTGCCCGACCTAGACGTCGAAGTACAGCGCCACCTCGTACGGATGCGGACGCAGCTGGATCGGCAGGATCTCGTTCTCCCGCTTGTCGGAGATCCAGGTCTCGATCAGGTCCTCGGTGAACACGCCACCCTCGGTCAGGTAGTCGTGGTCCTTCTCGAGGTTGTCGATCACCTCAGCCAGCGAGGTGGGCGCCTGCGGGATGCTGGCGGCCTCATCCGGCGGCAGCTCGTAGAGGTCCTTGTCGACCGGCGCCAGCGGTTCGATCTTCTTCTTGATCCCGTCGATGCCGGCCATCAGCATCGCGGCGAACGCCAGGTACGGGTTGCCGGAGCTGTCCGGGCAGCGGAACTCGAGGCGCTTGGCCTTCGGGTTGTTGCCGGTGATCGGGATGCGCACGCAGGCCGACCGGTTGCGCTGGCTGTACACCAGGTTGATCGGCGCCTCGTAGCCCGGCACCAGGCGCTTGTAGGAGTTCACCGTCGGGTTGGTGAACGCCAGCAGGCTCGGCGCGTGGTGCAGGATGCCGCCGATGTAGTGCCGCGCGGTGTCGGACAGGCCGGCGTAGCCCGACTCGTCGTGGAACAGCGGCTGGCCGTCCTTCCACAGCGACTGGTGGGTGTGCATACCCGAACCGTTGTCGCCGAACAGCGGCTTCGGCATGAAGGTGACGGTCTTGCCGTACTGCCACGCGGTGTTCTTGACGATGTACTTGAACAGCAGCACATCGTCGGCGGCGTGCAGCAGCGTGTTGAACTTGTAGTTGATCTCGGCCTGACCGGCGGTGCCCACCTCGTGGTGGCCACGCTCCAGCACGAAGCCGGCGTTGATCAGGTTCGTGCACATCTTGTCGCGCAGGTCGACGTAGTGGTCGTACGGCGCGACGGGGAAGTAGCCGCCCTTCGGGCGCACCTTGTAGCCGCGGTTGGGGCTGCCGTCGGCCTCCACCGGCTCACCGGTGTTCCACCAGCCGGACTCGGAGTCGATCTCGTAGAACGTGCCGTTCATCTTCGAGTCGAAGGTGACCGAGTCGAAGATGTAGAACTCGGCCTCGGCGCCGAAGTAGGCGGTGTCGGCGATCCCGGTGCTCTTGAGGTAGTTCTCCGCCTTGCGGGCGACGTTGCGCGGATCGCGCGAGTACGGTTCGCGCGTGAACGGATCGTGCACGAAGAAGTTCATGTTCAACGTCTTCGCGCTGCGGAACGGATCGATCCGCGCGGTCTCCGGGTCCGGCAGCAGCATCATGTCGGACTCGTGGATCGACTGGAACCCACGCACCGACGATCCGTCGAACGCCAGGCCGTCTTCGAAGACGTCCTCCGTGAACGCGGATGCCGGAACCGAGAAGTGCTGGACGACGCCGGGCAGATCGCAGAACCGGATGTCGACGTATTCGACATCCTCGTCCTTGATCAACTTGAGAATGTCGTCGGCGGTCTTTTCTGCCACTGATACTCCTTATGTCTGTTGACCCGCGCGTAGACGCTAAGGACACGATGTTGCGCGGTCATCAACCGCATGTTGCGCCGACGTTACGCATCTCGGTGCCAGCGGTCGGTGGCCTCTCGGTGTCGGCCTATCCTGACAGTATGGCCCGATCCGACGGTTCCCGATTGGGATCCTGGCTGTCCGGCCCCGAATCGGGCCGCACCGAGGAATCCAACTATTTCCCCGGAAAACAACTCGGCCTGCCGGAGAGCGGGCCGGGGTCGATCGCACGCTTCGGTCGCCGCATCGGCGCCCTGCTCATCGACTGGTTCATCGCGGTGGGACTGACCGGCTTCGCGGTCCCGCTCGGGCTGATGACCCACGAACAGTGGCAGTACTCGCTGGATGCCCGGCTGATCACGCTGGGGATCTGGGTGCTGCTCGGCACGCTGTCGGTCCGCCTGTTCGGCTTCACCCCGGGCCAGCTGGCCTTCGGCCTGCGGGTGGCCTCGGTCGATCAACGGGAACACGTCGGGCTCGGCCGGGCGCTGGTCCGCATGTTGCTCATCGTGCCGGTCATCCCAGCGCTGTTCACCGACCGCGACTTCCGTGGGTACCAGGACCGGTTCACCAACACCGCGGTCGTGCGCCGCTGACCGGGGCGCGACGGGCCACCCCGGCGACCGTCCGACACGCGCGAATACGGGTTACTCCCGCGGCCGAGCGCGGGAGTAACCCGGAAGGAATCAGCGCCGCCGCACGGTGCGCTGCACGCCACGCATCTTGGCCTGGGCGGGCAGCGGACCCTTGGGCATCGCGGCCGCCGGGCCCAGCTTGGCGCTCAGCGCCGCCAGCCGGGACTCCAGCGCGTCCATCTGCTTGACCGAGATGTTGGCCGGCAGCCGGTTGAGGTGACGCTCCAGCTTGGCCAGCGGCACCTCGCCCTCGCCGTTGCCGACGATGATGTCGTAGATCGGCACGTCGCCGACCAGGCGGGCGGTGCGCTTCTTCTCCTGGGCCAGCAGCGGACGCACCCGCGACGGAGCGCCCTCGCCGACCAGGATCACCCCGGGCCGGCCGATCACCCGGTGCACCGCGTCCAGATGGCCGGTGGCGGCCACCCCGGGGGTCAGGCGCCACTTGCCGCGCATGTTCTCCAGCGCCCAGGCGGCCGCACCGGTCTGGCCCTCGGCCTTCGCGAACACCGCCTTCTGCGCCCGCCGGCCGAAGACGATGAACGCCACCAGCGCGCCCAGCACCACGCCCAGCGGGATCATCAGGAACCGTGCCAGCCCGTCGGCCCACCAGCCGAGCGCCACCGAGCCGGCCACGACCAGCACGAACGCGGTGATCATGTACGGCAGTAGGCGCTTATCTTCCCGGCGCTGGATCTGGAACGCCTGCCAGAGTTGGCTGCGGCGCTGCTTGGCCGCAGCCTTGCGCGCCGCCTTCGCCTCAGCCTTGGCGGCCTTGAGAGCTTCGGGATTGCGAGACTTCGCCATCTGCTCAGGATACGGCCGGCCGCGAAGCGACCGTTTGGGCGTATAGCCGTCCGGCCCGGTACGACGACCGCACCAGCGGGCCCGACAGCACCCCGGAGAAGCCCAGTTCCCGCGCGAACTGCTCGTGGTCGGCGAACTCCTCGGGGGTCACCCACCGCTCGACCGGATGGTGGCGCAGCGACGGGCGCAGGTACTGGGTGATGGTCACGATGTCGCAGCCCGCGTCGTGCAGATCCGCCAGGGCGGCGCGCACCTCCTCGGGGGTCTCGCCCAGGCCCAGGATCAGGTTCGACTTGGTCACCAGGCCGAAGTCGCGGGCCGCGGTCAGCACCGCCAGGCTGCGCTCGTAGCGGAACGCCGGCCGGATCCGCTTGAAGATCCGCGGCACCGTTTCGACGTTGTGCGCCAAGACTTCCGGTCGCGCCTCGAACACCAGCTGCAGCAGCTGCCGATCGCCGTTGAAGTCCGGGATCAGCACTTCCACCCCGGTGTCCGGATTGAGCCGTTTGATCGCGCGCACGGTCTCGGCGTACAACCACGCCCCACCGTCGGGCAGATCGTCGCGGGCCACCCCGGTGACCGTCGCGTAGCGCAACCCCATCGCGGCCACGCTCTCGGCGACCCGGCGCGGCTCGTCACGGTCCAGCGCGGCGGGTTTGCCGGTGTCGATCTGGCAGAAGTCACACCGGCGGGTGCACTGGTCGCCGCCGATCAGGAAGGTGGCCTCGCGGTCCTCCCAGCATTCGAAGATGTTCGGGCAGCCGGCCTCCTCGCACACCGTGTGCAGTCCCTCGCGGCGCACCAACTCCTTGAGCTCGCGGTACTCCGGGCCCATCCGGGCGCGGGTCTTGATCCACGGCGGCTTGCGTTCGATGGGGGTCTGCGCGTTACGGACCTCCAACCGCAACAGCCGACGACCCTCGGGCTTGACGGTCACTGTGTCGAGCCTACTACCGGTACCGTCACCGGGCGCTGACCATCAACCGCCCGTCCAGCGCGTCGGACACCGCCGCGACGACCGGCTCGATCACCTCGTCGACGCCGACCCGGCGGCCGAGTTCGGCGGTCAGCGACGTCACCCCGGCATCGGAGATACCGCACGGCACGATCGCCGAGAACGCCGACAGGTCGCAGTCGCAGTTCAGCGCGAACCCGTGCATCGTCACGCCCCGCGACACCCGGATGCCGATCGCGGCGAGTTTGCGCGCCGGCCGTTCGTCGTCGGCGGGCAGCCACACCCCGGACCGGCCCTTTACCCGCCCGGCCCGCAGACCGAACCCGTCGGCCACTGCGATCAGCGATTCCTCAAGGCGCCGAACGAAATTCACGACATCAACGGGCTCGGCCAGGCCGATGATCGGATAGCCCACCAGCTGACCGGGCCCATGCCAGGTGATCTTGCCGCCGCGGTCGGTCTCGATGACCGGCGTGCCGTCGACCGGGCGCTCCTCGGGGGCGGTGCGCTTACCCGCGGTGTAGACCGGCGGGTGCTCGAGCAGCAGCAGCGTGTCCGGGCCGCCCGCGACGCGGGCGTCGAGCAGCTCGCGCTGCAACCGCCAGGCCCGCTCGTAGTCCACGGTGCCGAGCCGGCGCACGTCGATCGGGGTGGTCGCGGACCGGATCGATCTCGTCACGGTCCCGACGCTACTCCCGGACGCCGCTTCCGGGGTGGGCCGCCCACTGCAGGGCTTCGCCGATGGTGTTGTGACGGAACTCGAATCCGGCCCGCTCCAGGGCGGCGGGAATGGCACGCTGACCGGCGAGCAGGCCCTCGTCGGCGAACTCGCCGACCGCGGCGCGCAACACGAAACCGGGAACCGCGAACGGGGTGGGCCGGTGCAGCGCCCGACCCAGCGCGGCGGTGAACTCGGCGTTGGTCACCGGCGCCGGACCGGTCAGGTTGAGCGGGCCGGACAGCTCGTCGTGGGCGATCGCGAACAGGATCGTGCGGACCTCGTCCTCGAGGCTGATCCAGGGCATGTACTGGCGGCCGTTGCCCAGCCGGCCGCCCAGCCCCAGCGAGAACAGCGTCCGCAGCCGCCCCAGCACCCCGCCCGACTGCGACAGCACCAGGCCGGTGCGCAACAACACCACCCGGGCACCGGCCTGCTGCGCGGCCGCGGTGGCCGCCTCCCAGTCCTGGCACAACTGGGCCAAAAAACCGGTGCCCGCGGCCGCGGTCTCGTCGACGACCCGGTCGCCGGTGTCGCCGTAGTAGCCGACCGCGCTGGCGTTGAGCAGCGCCGGTACCCCGGCCTCGGCCACCGCCGCGGACAGCACCTCGGTCGGGCTGATGCGGCTGTCGCGCAGGCTCTGCTTGAACGAGCCGGACCAGCGTCTGCCCCCGACGTTCACCCCGCACAGGTTGACCACCGCGTGCACGCCCGCCAGCGCCGCGGGGTCGATGTCGCCGGTCTCGGGGTTCCAGGACACCTCGTCGGGGTTCACCGGGGCGCGCCGCACGATCCGCAGCACCCGGTGATCGGTGGCGCGCAGGGCGTACACCAGCGCGGACCCGATCAGGCCGGACGACCCGGCGATCGCGATGACGGTGTCGGACATGACCGGCGCCAGTCCTTCCTTGCGTGGTAACGGCGGGACGTCTGGCCGGGGCAGCCGGTCGGGGCCTCACGGGATGGCCGGAGCCCGGCCGTCGCGCAGCCGTCGGCGGTTGTCTACAGGCCCAGTTCGGCCTCGAACGCACCCTCCTCGAGCCGGTGGCGGATCGTGGTGAGGAACCGGCCGGCGTCGGCACCGTCGATGAGCCGGTGATCGTAGGTCAGCGGCAGGTAGCACACCGACCGGATACCGATCGACTCGTTGCCGAACTCGTCGACGATCACCCGCGGCCGCTTGACGATCGCGCCGGTGCCCAGCATCGCCGCCTGCGGCGGCACCAGGATCGGGGTGTCGAACAACGCGCCCTGGCTGCCGATGTTGGTGATGGTGAACGTGCCGCCGGCCAGTTCGTCGGGCTTGAGGTTGCCCGAGCGGGCGCGCGCGGCGATGTCGGCGATCGCCCGCGCCAGACCGGCCAGCGACAGATCACCGGCGTTCTTGATCACCGGCGAGAGCAGACCCTGCTCGGTGTCGACCGCGATGCCGAGATGCTCGGCGTCGTAGTAGGTGATCTCCTTGGTCTCCTCGTTGTAGCTGGCGTTGATGTTCGGGTGGATCTTCAACGCCTCGATCACCGCGCGGGCGATGAACGGCAGGAAGGTGAGGTTGACGCCCTCGCGTTCGCGGAACTCGGCCTTGGCGCGCTCGCGCAGCGCCACGATCCGGGTCATGTCGACCTCGTGAACCTGCGTCAACTGCGCTGTCGCCTGCAGGGACTCGCGGGTCCGCTTCGCGGTGAGCTGGCGGATGCGGCTGGCTTTCTGGGTGGTGCCGCGCAGATGCGCCAGCGGTGAGGCAGCCGCCGCCGCAGCCGGCGCCGGGGCGGGGGCGGCCGGCGCGGATGCCGCGGCCGGTGCCTGGGCGGCTTTCTTCTTGGCCTCGGCGGCGGCCAGCACGTCCTGCTTGCGGATCCGGCCCCCGACCCCGGTGCCCTTGACGGTCGAGAGGTCAACGCCGTGCTCGGCGGCCAACTTTCGCACCAGCGGCGTGACGTAGGGGGTGCCGTCGCCGGCCAGGGCGCTCGCGGGCTCGGGCGCGGGGGCGGCGGCCTGCGCCGGCGCGGGTTCGGGAGCGGGCTGGGGTGCCGGAGCAGGCTGGGGTGCCGGAACGGGTGCGGGCTTGGGCTCGGGCGCCGGGGCCGGAGCCGGCTGCGCCTGCTGGGGCGGCGCCGAGGGCGGGGGAGCGGGTTGCTCGGCCGGTGCCGCGCCGGGCGCCCCGATGCGGGCCAGCTCGCCACCGACCGCGACGGTGTCGTCCTCGGCGGCGGTGATCGACACCAGCACACCCGCCACCGGCGACGGGATCTCGGTGTCGACTTTGTCGGTGGAGACCTCCACCAACGGCTCGTCGACCTCGACGGTGTCGCCGACATTCTTCAGCCAGCGGGTCACGGTGCCCTCGGTGACCGACTCGCCGAGCTCGGGCATCAGCACCGGTGTCGCCGCACCCGATGCGGCGGGCTGGGGAGCGGGTTCGGGTGCTGCACCGGCATCGGCAGCGGGGGCCGGGGACTCGGCGGGCGCCGGTTGCGGGGCGGGCTCGGGTTCGGCCGGCTGGGCGGCGGGCTGGGCCGCGCCGGCGTCGTCGGCCTCGCCCGGCTCCGCGATGATCGCGAGCTCACCGCCGACTTCGACGGTGTCGTCCTCGTGCGCGATGATCTTCTTCAGCACTCCGGAGGCCGGCGAGGGAATCTCGGTGTCGACCTTGTCGGTGGACACCTCCAGCAGTGGCTCATCCTGTTCGACCGTGTCACCCTCCTGCTTCAGCCAGCGGGTGACAGTGCCTTCGGTGACACTCTCACCGAGGGCGGGCATCTGAACGGAGATGGCCATATGTTCGACTCCCTCGCTCCCTTGACAGTCAGTCGGTCGTGCCGGTCGAAGTTTTTCCTCCCCATCCTGTCACGACTGCCTCGGTACTTCGCTGTGGACTGGGGCGAGATCATGCATCTGGCACTATCGATAGCGGTGTAGGAGGGAGCGCGCCGAGGTGGGATGGTTCGACAGGTTGCGACGTGGCGCGAACCCGTCCACCCGGCGCGGTAACGACGCCGATCTGGAATACCTCCGCAACTGGGTCGCCACGCGTCATGGCGTCGAGGGCTTCGTCGAGCCCAAGACCACGGTCACCGATGTCACCGTGGTGCTGGTGGCCGCCGACGGGGAGTGGACCCGGCGGCCGACCGGGGGAGAGGCCGGCGCCCGGCGACTGGCCAAACAGCTGAACATCCCGATCTACGACGTGCAGAAGGTGGGCTACCCGCAGCGGATGCGCGACTACGACGCGCGGCGCCGGATCGAACGCAAGCGGGCCCTGCGCCGCGAGCTCGAGGAGAGCTGAGCCACCCTGATACGGTCCCGACTATTCGCGTGGAGGTCACATGGGCGACGTCGCCGAACCCCGCCGGTATGTCGACAGCGCCGACGGCGCCCGCATCGCGGTCTACGAGCAGGGTCCAGCCGACGCGCCCACCGTCGTGCTGGTGCACGGCTGGCCCGATTCACATGTGCTCTGGGACGCGGTGGTGCCGCTGCTGGCCGACCGGTTTCATGTGGTGCGTTATGACAACCGCGGTGTCGGCGCCTCGTCGGTTCCGAAACCCGTTGCCGCCTACCGATTGTCGCGTTACGCCGATGACTTCGCCGCGGTTGTCGACGCGGTGGCGCCCGGCCGGCCGGTGCACGTGCTGGCGCACGACTGGGGTTCGGCGGCGATCTGGGAGTACCTGGCCCGGCCGCAGGCCGCCGACCGGGTGGCCTCGTTCACCTCGGTGTCCGGGCCCAGCGCGGACCATCTGCACGCCTATGTGTGGGGCAACCTCGCCCGGCCGTACCGCCCGCGCCGGTTCGTCCGTGCGCTGGCCCAGCTGGCGGCGTTCTCCTACATGGCGCTGCTGAGCATCCCGGGGCTGTCGCCGGTCCTGGTTCGGGCCGCCGTCCGGCGCGGGCTGCTGCGCGGGTTGCTGCTGCGCGACGGTATCCCGCCGGCCCGGATCCGGCACTCGCCGAACCTGCTCACCGACGCGGTCAACAGCGCGAAGGTCTACCGCGCCAACTTCCTGCCGGCCCTGGTGTCGGGGCGGCGCGACCATTACATCGGCGTGCCGGTGCAGCTGATCGTCAACACCCGCGACCGGCATGTGCGCCCGCACGTCTACGAGGACACCCACCGCTGGGTGTCGCGGCTGTGGCGGCGCGATCTGCACGCCGGCCACTGGTCGCCGATGTCGCACCCGCAGTTGCTCGCCCGCGCGGTCACCCAACTGGTCGACCACCTCGGCGGCGCGCCGGAGCACCGCGAGTTGCGCCGCGCCCGGGTCGGCCGCCCGGGCGGGCCGTTCACCGACGCGCTGGTCTCGATCACCGGCGCCGGCAGCGGGATTGGCCGGGCCACCGCGCTCGAATTCGCTTCGCAGGGAGCCGAAGTCGTCGTCAGCGACATCGACGGGGCGGCCGCCAAACAGACCGCCGACGAGATCGTCGCGCGCGGCGGGGTGGCGCACGCCTACACCTTGGACGTGTCCGACGCCGACGCCGTCGAGGAGTTCGCCGAACGGGTCTGCGCCGAGCACGGGGTGCCCGACATCGTCGTCAACAACGCCGGCATCGGGCAGGCGGGCCGGTTCCTGGACACCCCGCGCGAGGACTGGGACCGGGTGCTCGAGGTGAACCTGGGCGGCGTGGTCAACGGGTGCCGGGCGTTCGCGCGGCGGCTGGTCGAACGCGGCACCGGCGGGCACATCGTCAACGTCGCCTCGATGGCGTCCTATGCGCCGCTGCAGTCGCTGAACGCCTACTGCACCTCGAAGGCGGCGGTGTACATGTTCTCCGACTGTCTGCGCGCCGAGCTCGACGCCGCCGGCATCGGGTTGACCACGATCTGCCCGAGCACGGTCAACACCAACATCCTGCGCGGCACCCGGTTCAGCGCGCCCGAGGGCCGTGCCGGACGGGTCGACGGCCGGCGGGCGCAGCTGGAGAAGCTGTTCGCGCTGCGGCGCTACGGACCGGACAAGGCCGCCAAGGCGATCGTGTCCGCGGTGCAGGCCAACAAACCGATCCGGCCGGTGATGCCGGAGGCCTACTTCGTCTACGGGGTCTCGCGGCTACTGCCGCAGGCGCTGCGCAGCACCGCGCGCGGCCGCGTGCTCTAGTTTTCTCCCCGCGAGCAGACGCAAACACCCCCGAATCCGCGCGGAAACGGGGGTGTACGCGTCTGCTCACCGAGAAAGAGTGGGGGGCTGGCTAGCCATTGGTGGCGATGTCCTCCAGCACCGCGAACATGGTGCGCGTCGGCACGCCGGTGCCGCCCTTGGGCGTGTACCCCCACGGCCCGCCGGAGTTGAACGCCGGCCCGGCGATGTCGATGTGCGCCCACTGCACCCCGTCGGCGACGAACTCGCGCAGATAGGTGCCGGCGACCAGCATCCCGCCCCACCGCGAACCGCTGACGTTCGCCAGGTCGGCGACCTGCGACTTGAGCTCGTCCTTGAGTTCCTCGGGCAGCGGCATCGGCCAGCCGTTCTCACCGACCGACTGCGAGATCGCCGCCACCCGGTCGCGGAACTCGTCGCTGCCCATCACCCCAGGGGTGCGGGTGCCCAGCGCTACCATCTGCGCGCCGGTCAGCGTCGAGGTCTCGATCAGGTAGTCCGGTTCGTCCTCGCAGGCCCGCACGATCGCGTCGGCCAGGATCAACCGGCCCTCGGCGTCGGTGTTGAGCACCTCCACGGTGGTGCCGCCGTACTGGGTGAGCACGTCACCGGGCCGCTGCGCGGTCGCCGACGGCATGTTCTCGGCCATCGGCACGGTGGCGATCACGTCGATCGGCAGCTTCTGTTTCGCCGCCAGCACCACGGTCGCGATCACCGCGGCCGCGCCGCCCATGTCCGAGGTCATGTGGTGCATGTTGGCGGCCGGCTTGATCGAGATGCCGCCGGTGTCGAACGTGATGCCCTTGCCGACCAGCGCGACCTTCCTGGGCTTGCGGCCCTTGCCGCCGCGGTGGATCAGCCGCACCAGCCGCGGCGGGCGCGACGAGCCCTGGCCGACCCCGATGATCCCGCCGTAACCGGCCTTCGTCAGCGCCTTCTCGTCGAGCACCTCGACCTCGAGGCCCGCCGACTTCGCCAAAGCCTCTGCACGCCTTGCGAATTCAGCCGGATACAGATGAGACGGGGGAGTGTTGACGAAATCGCGTGCAGTGGTCACCGCGGTGGCGATGTCGACCGAGCGCGCCACCGTCGCCTTGGCCTTCGCCCCGCCCTCGGCCAGCACCGTGATGCTGCGCAACCCGTCGTCCTTCGGGGCGCTCTTGGCGCTGCGGAAATCGGTGAACCGGTAGGCCCCCAGGATCAGGCCCTCGACCGCCGCACCTGCGTCGAGATGCGACAGCGTGGTGATCACCGACGTCGCCCCGTTGAGCGAGCGGGCGGCCGCGCCCGCCGCCCGGCGCACCGCATCGGCGGGCCAGTCGTCGCGCTGCTTACCGAGCCCGACCGCCAGCACACTGGCCACCGGCAGCGACGGCGCCACCAGCCGGGTGACCTGCTCGGCGCCCGCCTTGGCGCCGAGCGCGGCGAGTGCGGATTCGATCTCGCGGACCGCCGCGTCCTGCAGGTACGGGGTCGGCACCACCCGCACGCTCGACTCGCCGCCCGAGCCGTTGTCGTCGTCGTCCTGGCCGTTGGCGGCCCCGTTGGTGATGCCGACGATCAGCACCGCGTCATCGGACTTGCGCCGGGGGAACGAGGAGCTGACGGTGACGCTGGGAACTGCAAAACCGGAACTCGCTGGGCTCACGCCCGTCCACCCTAGTCGCTAGCCGGCGGCGGTGGGGTGCAGGTCGTAGGCCGCCACCGGCTCGTCGAAACCCTTGAGGGTCAACGGCGGCAGCGCCACCGCGGGCCGGTCGGGCACCAGGTCGCGCAGATCCGAGCAGGCCAGCACCTGACCCGGGGCGGCCGCCGCGACCAGCCGGGCCGCCAGGTTCACCGGGGTGCCGAAGTAGTCGCCGGCCAGCGCCAGCACCGGACCGTAACCCAGCCCGGCACGTACCCGCAGACCCTCCTCCGTCACCCGCGGATGCTCGATCAGATCGATGGCGACCTGCAGCAGCAGCTCCGGCGTCGAGGTCACCCACATCACCTCGTCGCCGATGAACTTGACCACCCGCCCGCCGTCGGTGTGCACCAGGTCGGCCACCAGCCCGCCGATGTCGCTGAGCAGGTCGAACAGCTCGCCCGGGGTGAGCCTCTGGACCAGCGCGGTGAAGCCGGTCATGTCGACGAACCCGATACCGCAGGTCACCTGCGCCGAGTTGTCGGTGATGACGTGTTCGAAGTGGGTGCGGGCACTGATCAGGTGGTGCCGCCACACCGAGTCGATCAGCACGCTCAGCCGCTCGGTGTGCTCGGACACCGCGCGGAACGCCCGGGCGGTGGCCAGTTCGTCGTTGGTGTAGGTGATCTGGATGTCGGGCCGCGCCATCCGGACCATCGTCGAGCCCGCCTCGGCCAGCCGCGCCATGGTGTTGCCCAGCACGCGCAGAAAACCCAGGGCGGCGGTCTCGCCGACCATCGGCTTCATCTCCGCCCACACCCGCATGCCGTCGACGTCGTTCTGGCTCAACGCCACGGCGTCCGGGTCGGTGATCGGCAGCCCCAGCGCGGCCCAGGCGTCGGACAACTCCTCGACCGACGTGCCGAGCGCCTCCGCCGCGGTGCGCAGGCTGTGGATCGGCAGGCCGGGCCACTGCAGCGCGTCACCGGCCAGCCCGAACAGCCGCCCGCGGCGTTCGGCCTCGACCATGTCCTCGGCGGTGAAACCGAGGCTGTCGAGGTATTCGATCAGGGCCGCCCGCTGGCGCGCGTTGGCGATCCCCGCGGCTTCCAGCGCGTCGAGATCGACCACAGCTAGGAGTGTGCCAGCCGACGACCCGGGCGGCCAGCGCCGAACAGACCGTAGGGTGGACAGCCGTGAGCGAAGTTCTGCAGGGTCCGCTCGAGGACCGCCATCGGGAGCTGGGCGCCACCTTCGCCGAGTTCGGCGGCTGGCTGATGCCGGTGTCGTACGCCGGCACCGTCGGTGAACACACCGCGACACGCACCGCCGTCGGGCTGTTCGACGTCAGTCACCTCGGCAAGGCGCTGGTCCGGGGCCCGGGCGCGGCCGAGTACATCAACTCCGCGTTCACCAACGACCTGCGCCGCATCGCACCCGGCAAGGCGCAATACACGTTGTGCTGCAACGACTCCGGCGGCGTGATCGACGATCTGATCGCGTACTGGGTCAGCGACGAGGAGATCTTCCTGGTCCCCAACGCCGCCAACACCGCGGCGGTGGTCGCCGCGCTGACCGAGCGCGCCCCCGCGGGCATCACGGTCACCAACGAGCACCGGTCCTACGCGGTGTTCGCGGTGCAGGGCCCCAAGTCGGCCGAGGTGCTGTCCCGGCTCGGGCTGCCCACCGAGATGGAGTACATGGCGTTCACCGACGCCGAGCTCGACGGGGTCGGGGTGCGGGTCTGCCGCACCGGCTACACCGGTGAACACGGCTACGAGCTGCTGCCGCCGTGGGACCGGGCGCGGCCGGTCTTCGACGCGCTGGTCGACGAGGTGCAGGCGGCCGGCGGGCAGCTGGCCGGCCTCGGCGCCCGCGACACCCTGCGCACCGAGATGGGCTACCCGCTGCACGGTCACGAGCTGTCGCCGGAGATCACCCCGCTGCAGGCGCGCTGCGGCTGGGCCGTCGGCTGGAAGAAGGACACCTTCTGGGGCCGCGAGGCGCTGCTGGCCGAGAAGCAGGCCGGTCCGCGACGGCTGCTGCGCGGGCTCAAGGCGCTCGACCGCGGGGTGCTGCGGGCACAGCTGGCCGTGCTCGACGGCGACCGCCGGATCGGGGTGACCACCTCGGGCACGTTCTCACCGACGCTCAAGATCGGGATCGCGTTAGCGCTGATCGACACCGACGCCGGCATCGAGGACGGGCAGCGCGTGACCGTCGACGTGCGCGGCCGAGCCCTGGCCTGTGAGGTGGTCAAACCGCCGTTCGTCGAGGCGAAAACCCGGTAGACCGCTGGATATACAATCCTTACATGACTGAAGGCCCGCTCACGTTCGCCGTTCACCCCAACTCCGAACCGGCGAGCGAGACGGTACGGGCCGAGATTCTGGCCAACCCGGGATTCGGGAAGTACCACACCGACCACATGGTCTCGATCGACTATTCGGTCGACAAGGGTTGGCACAACGCCCGCGTCATCCCGTACGGGCCGATCGAGCTCGATCCCTCGGCGATCGTCCTGCACTACGCGCAGGAGGTGTTCGAGGGCCTGAAGGCCTACCGCTGGGCCGACGGGTCGATCGTGTCGTTCCGCCCGGAGGCCAACGCCCGTCGGATGCGGTCCTCCTGCCGGCGGCTGGCGATTCCGGAACTGCCCGAAGAGGTGTTCATCGAATCGCTGCGTCAACTGATCGCCGTCGACGAGGCGTGGGTGCCGCCGGCCGGCGGGGAGGAGTCGCTGTACCTGCGGCCGTTCATCTTCGCCACCGAACCCGGGCTGGGGGTGCGCCCTGCCAACGAGTACCGGTATCTGGTCATCGCCTCACCGGCCGGCGCCTACTTCAAGGGCGGCATCAAACCGGTCAGCGTGTGGCTGTCGACGGAGTACGTGCGGGCCTGCCCGGGCGGCACCGGTGCGGCCAAGTTCGGCGGCAACTACGCCGCGTCGCTGCTGGCGCAGGCGCAGGCCACCGAGAACGGTTGCGATCAGGTCGTCTGGTTGGATGCCGCCGAACGCCGCTACGTCGAGGAGATGGGCGGCATGAACCTGTTCTTCGTGTTCGGCAGCGGCGGGTCAGCGCGGCTGGTCACCCCGGAGCTGTCCGGCTCGATCCTGCCCGGTGTGACGCGAGATTCGTTGCTGCAGTTGGCAACCGACGCCGGGTTCTCCGTCGAGGAACGCAAGATCGATATCGACGAATGGCAGAAGAAGGTGGCCGCCGGCGAGATCACCGAGGTGTTCGCCTGCGGCACCGCCGCGGTCATCACCCCGGTCGGCAAGGTCAAGTACGCCGACGGGGAGTTCACCATCGGAGACGGAACACCCGGTGAGATCACCATGGCGCTGCGCGACACCCTGACCGGCATTCAGCGCGGCACCTTCGCCGACACCCACGGTTGGATGGCCCGGCTCAACTGATCCGGCCCACCTGATCCGGCCCCCTGACCCGGCCCACCTGATCCGGCTCAGCCGGGCGAGCCGCCGCTGACCGCCAGCCCGACCGCGGTCAGCGTCGTGGTCAGCTCGATCACCGCGCCCAGGACGTCCCCGGTGACCCCGCCGAACCGGCGCACACAGTGCGCGGTGAACGCCGCACCGCAGGCCAGCGCGACGACCACCACCAGTGGGCCCTGCCAGGGCCGCGGCCCGGCCCACACCGCCAGCCCGGCCACCGCCGCCGTCCACAACAGCACCACGGCCACCGGTTGGGTGCCGGCCACCCGCGCCCCGAGCGAACTGCCCGCCGCGGCGGGCACCGATCGTCGGCACGCCAGCACCGCCGCCACCCGGCCGGTGACCACCGCGGTGATCACCCCGACCGCACCGAGTTCGGCGAAACCGAACACCTGGGCCAAGAGCACCACCGTCAGGGCGGCCACCCCGAACGGCCCGGCCGAGCCGTCGCGCATCACCTCCAGCGCCCGGGCGGGTGGTCCGTAACAACCCAACCCGTCGGCGGTGTCGGCCAGCCCGTCGGCGTGCAGGCCCCGGGTGGCCAGCAGCAGCACCGCCACCGCGAACACCCCGCCCAATGGATGCCCCGGCCCGAAGGCCCGGCTCGCGGCCCACAACGCCGCGCCGGCCAACGCTCCCAGCGCGACTCCGACCACGGGAAACGCGGTCAAGGCACCGCGTCCCACCGGTGTGCTCGACCGCACCGGCGCCACCGTGCCGAACGCGAACGCCGCGGCGATCGAACCGATCACGGCCCGTCCGGTACGCCGTCGGTGCCGGTCGAGATGCCGGCCTCGGCGAAGGTGGCCATCGACGTCAGCACCGCAACCGCGGCCCGCACCAGCGGCAGCGCGACCGCCGCGCCGGTGCCCTCGCCCAGCCGCAGCCCCAGATCGAACAGCGGCTGCAGCTCCAGCTGCTCCAGCGCCGCCTGATGGGCCGGTTCGGTGGAGCGGTGCGCGGCCTGCCACCACTGCCGCGCCCCCGGCGCGAGGCGCTCGGCCACCAGTGCCGCGGCGGTCGTCACCAACCCGTCGAGCAGCAGCGGGGTGCGCCGCACCGCCGCCTGCGCGCAGAAGCCGGCCATCGCGGCCAGATCCGCACCCCCGCAGATGCGCAGCAGCGCGACCGGATCCGAGCGGTCGTGGCGGGTGCGGTACAGCGCGTCGCGGACCGCGGCGGTCTTGCGGGCCCAGCCGGCGTCATCGACGCCGGTGCCCCGCCCGATCAGCGCGACCGGTTCGATGTTCGTCAGGGCGGCTACCAAAGTCGTTGCGGGCGTGGTGTTTCCGATGCCCATATCGCCGGCGATCAGCAGGTCGGCGCCGGTGTCCACCTCTTCGTCGGCGATCCGCCGTCCGGCCTCGAGTGCGGCGTGGACCTCCTCGTCGCTCAACGCGTCCTCGACGGCGATGTTGCCGCTGCCGCGGCGCACCTTGTAGGCGCCGATCGCCGGCGACAGCGGTGTATCGGTGTCGACCGCGATGTCGACCACCCGCACCCCGGCGCCGGCGAGATCGGCCAGCACGTTGATCGCCGCTCCGCCGGCGTCGAAGTTCGCGACCATCTGCGCGGTCACCTCGGCCGGATAGGCCGACACCCCCGCCCCGGCGACGCCGTGGTCACCGGCGAACACCACCACCCGCGCCCGGTCGAACTGCCGCGGCGGGCACCGGCCCTGGCAGGCGGCCACCCAGGCGGACAACTCCTCGAGCCGGCCCAGCGACCCGGGCGGTTTGGTCAGTTGTCGCTGCCGGGCGCGGGCGGCCGCCGCGGCCTCGTGGTCAGGCGGTTCGATCGGCGGGAACAGGCTCACCGCTGCGGTCCTTTGACCGTGATCGGCTGGCCGGCCACGACGAGGGTCACCTGCTCGCACACCGCGGCCAGCCGCTGGTTGAGCGCGCCGAGCTCGTCGGCGAACCGGCGCCCCGCCGCGGTGGCCGGCACCACGCTCAACCCGACCTCGGGGCTCACCAGCACCAGCGGGGCGCCGAACCCGCGGACCGCCTCGACGAGGTCGTCGACCTCGGCGGACACCGACCCGCTCTCGAACGCGCCGGTGCGCTCCATCGCCGCGGTCAGCCATCCGCCGACATCGTCGATCAGGGTGGGGGCGGCAACCGTGCGCAGCTGCGCGGCGATGTCGGTGGTTTCGACGGTCCGCCAGTGACTCGGCCGACGGGCGCGGTGCGCGGCGATGCGGGCCGACCACTCGGCGTCGCCGCGGCGCACGGCTCCGGTGGCCACGTAGTGCACCGGCTCGGTCGCGCCGGCGTGTTCGGCGATCGCCGACTCCGCCCACCGCGACTTGCCCGATCGGATACCGCCGAGCACCAGCGTGCGCACCGTGCTCAGGTGACCTTGTCGCCCGGCTTGACCTGCGGACGCGGCGCGCGCATCCGGCGCATCTGCGACGCCCGGCTGGCCGCGTAAAAGCCCAGCCGCCAACCGCTTTCGGTGTTGTCCGGGAACTTCTCGGCCACCATGCGGGTCACCTTGCGGCCCAGCAGGAACCCGTCGATGACCATGATGACCACGAGCAGCAGCATCGCGGTCGACACGGCCTGCTGCACCTGGAGGCTGGGCACCCCCAGCATCACGAAGATCATGAACAGCGCCGCCGGCATGAACAGCCCCAGCAGGCGGCGCCGCGAGTCGACCACATCGCGGACGTAGCGGCGCACCGGGCCCTTGTCGCGGGGCAGCAGGTAGGCCTCTTCGCCGGCCATCATGCGCTCGCGGCGCTCGGCCATCTCGGCGCGCCGGCGCGCCCGCTCGGCCTTGCGCTCCTCCTTGGTCATCGACTTGCGCAGTTCCTTGCGCCGGCGCCGCGCCTCGGCGGCGGTCATCGGCGCGGGGGCCACCGGGCCGCGTCGGCGCTCGGCCTCCTTGCGCTTGGGTGTGGGCCGGCCCTTGGGCGGGGTGGTGCGGGACCTGCCGCGCCGCCGCGCGTCGGCGCTGTCGGACCCGCCGTCGGGCCCGTCGCCGGACCCGTTGTGGATGGCGACGTCGGTGGTGCCGGCGTCGTCGGAATCCCGAGGATCCTGCCCGTTGTGTTTCTTGCGGCCCAGCAGCTTCACGACTGCCAGGTTACTTCCGTGAGGTGCACCACCCCTGCCCGGCATCGCCGACCCGGTTATTCGGACCGAGTCGGGAATAGTGCCGCGACGGGGTACCGTTGTGGTAGTACGCCGCACATCGGATGAGGCTCATCAGGAGACGTTAATGACAGTTCAGGACAATTCCGCCGCCGGGACCGCCACCCACGGTGTGATCCTGACCGAGGCCGCCGCCGCCAAGGCCAAGGCGCTGCTGGAGCAGGAGGGTCGTGACGATCTGACCCTGCGCATCGCGGTACAGCCGGGTGGCTGCGCCGGACTGCGCTACAACCTGTTCTTCGACGACCGGACCCTCGACGGGGACCTGGTCCGCGACTTCGGCGGCATCTCGCTGACCGTCGACCGGATGAGCGCCCCGTACCTGGAGGGCGCCACCATCGACTTCGTGGACACGATCGAGAAGCAGGGCTTCACGATCGACAACCCGAACGCGACCGGTTCCTGCGCCTGCGGCGACTCGTTCAACTGAGTCCGCCGGCATAATCGCCGACTGCACCGCCCGTCCCGTCGTCGTGACCGCTGCCACCTCCACGAGGGGCGTCACGGCGGGGCGGGCGGATCAGTATTGGCCGCCGGTACGCGGCAGGTACGAGCAGACCAGCACCTGGCCGTCCTCGTTGAGCACCTGCGCCACGGCCTGCTGTTCGCCCGGACCGCGTCCGCCCCGGGCCCCGCGCGCCGGGTCGACCCGCATGGTGAACAGCACCTGGGCCTGCTGCGGGGACAGGGTCACGATCTTGTCGATCGAGGTGACCTCGGCGCGACTGAACTGTTTGCGGAACGCGTCGCTGGCCAGCTGCGCCAGCGACATGTCCGAACGCCGCTCCTTGACCGCGTCGAACAGGCCGCAGAGGGTGTGCCGGGCCACGGTTTCGTCATCGCCGCTGAGCAACGCGTCCAGGTAGTTCTGGATCGCCGTCCGGGCCGACTCCTCGCTCACCGCCGCCCCCGACGCGGTGGTCCGCGTGTCGCCGAGGTTGCGGGTGATCAGCACCGCCGCGCCGGCCACCGCCGCGACCAGCACGACGGCCCCGACGGCCGCGGCGACCAACGGCCACCGGCGCCGTTTCGGGTACGGCACCGGCGGCGGCAGCATGCCGGGATACGGCCCCGGATACGGGCCGTCGGGCCCCACCGGCCGAGCCCCGGCGAATGGCGGCCCCACGTGCTGGGAACCGGGCGGCTGCGATCCCTCCGGACCCGATTGCGGCGATTGGGACCCCTCGGGCGTGGCGTTCGCATCGCGACCGGGTTCCGCGTTCTCCGGGTAGGGGTAGATGTGCGGGTCGGCCTGTCCAGCACCGTGGTCGGGCGGGTACGGACCGGCCATGTAGTTTCTCCCCGAAACGTGTGTCGGAATCGGCTTGTTTACAGTGACCCAGCGGACACTCTCCAGGCAGGTTATCGCAACCGTTGGCGCTGTTCCGCTCGGTAAGGTTTTATGCAGGCCAGATATCTGAAGGGTGACACTTCGTGACCATTGCGGTGACCGGATCGATCGCGACCGACCATTTGATGCGATTTCCGGGTCGGTTCTCCGAACAACTGCTCGCCGATCACCTGCAGAAGGTGTCGCTGAGTTTTCTGGTCGACGATCTGGTGATTCATCGCGGTGGGGTGGCCGGCAACATGGCTTACGCGATGGGGGTGCTCGGCGCGAAACCTGCGCTGGTGGGTGCGGTCGGACCCGATTTCGACGACTACCGGCGCTGGCTGGAGGCGGTCGGGGTCGACTGCGATAGCGTGCTGGTCACCGAAAACGCCTATACCGCACGGTTTGTCTGCACCACCGACGAGAACATGGCGCAGATCGCGTCGTTCTACCCGGGCGCGATGTCGGAGGCCCGCAACATCGTGCTGGCCGACGTGGTGGCCCGGATCGGCCGGCCGGAGTTGGTGATCATCGGCGCCAACGACCCGGAGGCGATGTTCCTGCACACCGAGGAGTGCCGCAAACTCGGTCTGCCGTTCGCCGCCGACCCGTCGCAGCAGTTGGCCCGGCTCAACGGTGAGGAGATCCGGCGGCTGATCCACGGCGCCGATTACCTGTTCACCAACGACTACGAGTGGGATCTGCTGCTGCAGAAGACCGGCTGGTCCGAGGCCGAGGTGATGCGCCAAATCGGTTTGCGTGTCACCACTTTGGGGCCCAAGGGGGTCGACCTGGTCGGCTCGGACGGCACCTTCGTGCACGTCGACGTGGTGCCGGAGAAACGCCGTGCCGACCCGACCGGCATCGGCGACGCGTTCCGGGCCGGTTTCCTGGTCGGCCGCAGCGCCGGCCTGAGCCTGGAACGGTCGGCGCAGCTCGCCTCGCTGGTGGCGGTGCTGGTGTTCGAGGCGCCCGGCCCGCAGGAGTGGACCTGGGACAAGCAGGAGGCGGTGCAGCGGCTCGCCGGCGCCTATGGTGCCGAGGCGGCCGAGGAGATCGCCGCCGCGCTGCCCTGAATCGGTTCGCCGCCATCGGTTTCGTACTGCCGGTCCGGCCCGGCGACGGGCACCGCGGTTACAGCCGCACGCCGCTACAGCTGCACCGGATAGCTGGGCTCGCGGATCTGCGGGGTGACGCTGCCCTCGATGAAGATGGCGTGCCAGAGCATGAAGATCAGCACCGTCCACAGCCGGCGGCTGTGATCGCCGGCGCCGGTGCGGTGCTCGTCGAGCATGCGGGTGACGGTGGCGGTGTCGATGAGCCGATCGGCCTGGGAGGCCGCCACCAGGTCGTAGGCCCAGTCCAGCAGGGGTCCGCTGGCGCGCAGCCAGTGCCGGAGCGGCACCGGGAAGCCGAGCTTGGGCCGGTTGAGGACATGCGGCGGCACGATCGACTCCAGCGCGCGACGCAGCGCGTACTTCGTCGTCGACCGGGTGATCTTCTGGTCCACCGGCAGCCGCGACGCCACCGCGAACACCTCGGGATCGAGGAAGGGCACCCGCAGCTCCAGTGAGTTGGCCATGGTCATCTTGTCGGCCTTGACCAGGATGTCGCCGCGCAGCCAGGTGAACAGGTCGAGGTGTTGCATCCGGGCCACCGGGTCCCAGCCGACCGACTCGGCGTAGATCGGCGCGGTGACGTCGGTGTGCGTCCACTCCGGCCGGAAGATCCGCAGCACCGCGCGCAGCTGTTCGTCGGAGAAGCTGCGCGCGTTGCCGTAGTAGCGCTCCTCGAGCGTCAACGATCCCCGGTGTAGCAGGCTCTTGCCGCGCATTCCCTCCGGCAACGGCCGCGACACCCGGCCCAACGAGCGTCGCACCCGCCGCGGCAGATAGTCGAACGGCTTGAGCGACAACGGTTCCCGGTAGATCGTGTACCCGCCGAACAGCTCGTCGGAACCCTCGCCGGACAGCACCACCTTGACGTGTTTGCGTGCCTCGCGGGCGATGAAGAACAGCGGGACCAGCGCCGGGTCGGCGACGGGCTCGTCGAGATACCAGACGATCTCGGGCAGGGCGGCGACGAACTCCTCCTGACCGACCACCTTGGCGACGTGCCGGGCGCCGATCGCCTCGGCCGAGGCGACCGCGACGTCGATCTCGGAGAACCCTTCACGCTCGAAACCGGTGGTGAAGGTGATCAGCTTCGGGTTGTGGCGCATCGCCAGCGCGGCGATCGCGGTCGAGTCGATGCCGCCGGACAGGAACGCCCCGACCGTCACGTCGGCGCGCATGTGCTTGGCGACCGAGTCCTCCAGCGCGGCGGTGATCTCGGCGTAGCGGGACTGCTCGTCGCCGGGGCGGAACGGCACGGGGGAGAAGCGGGGCTTGAAATAGCGCGTCACCTGCGGCGGCCGGCCCGGGCGCACCCGCGCGTAGCTGCCCGACTCCAGCCGGCGGATACCCCGATGCAGCGTCTCGGGCTCCGGGACGTACTGCAGCACCGTGTAGTGCTGGACGGCGCGCTCATCGAGGGTGTGGTCCAGGCCCAGCACATCGGCCAGCGCCAGCAGGCACTTCTTCTCGCTGCCGAACACGGTTCCGCGCGACCCGGTGGCCATGAACAGCGGTTTGATCCCGAACGGGTCGCGCGCGCAGAACAGCTCCTTCTCCACGGTGTCCCACAGCGCGAACGCGAACATGCCGCGCAGCCGGGTCAGCGCCTCGGTGCCCCAGTGGTGGTAGGCGGCGGCGATGGTCTCGCTGTCGCCGTCGGTGGCGAACACCGCGCCGAACTCGGCGGCCAGCTGCTCCCGCAGCTCCAGGTAGTTGTAGATCTCCCCGTTGAACACCAGCTCGTAGCGGTTCGGCGCCTCGGGCGGACCCCAGCGCAGCGGCTGGTGGCTATGGGCGATGTCGATGATCGACAGCCGGTTGAAGCCGAACACCACGTGGTCGTCCGACCAGGTGCCGGGTTCGTCGGGGCCGCGGTGACGCATCAGGCGCGACGCCTTGGAGACCTCCTCGACGAGGTCACCGGTCACCTCAGCGGACGGGTCGGTGATCAGGGCAAGCAGTCCGCACACCGCGCCAGTATGCCCAATCGGCGGGGCGACGCCGCGCCCGCGCCACGCCGACCCGAGATGACAGGGGACAACCTGGTCGCGATCGCCGTCGGCGGGTGGTCTACGCTGCGTAGTATTCGAGTCGAACTTCCAACTTCTAGGAGGCGCCGGCGTGACACCTCGCGGTGTGAAGGTGGTGGCGTTATCGGTGGTCCTGGGCGCCATGTCCCTGGTGCTCAGCGGATGCGACTGGTCCGAGGTTCTGGGCCTCGGCTGGCCTCGCGGTATCACTCCGGAGGCGCACGACAACCGTGGACTGTGGATCGGTTCGGTGATCGCTTCGCTGGTCGTCGGCGCGATCGTGTACCTGCTGATCTTCTGGTCGGCGGTGTTCTACCGGAAGAAGGCCTCCGACACCGATCTGCCGCGCCAGTTCGGCTACAACATGCCGCTGGAACTGGTGCTGACGGTGATCCCGTTCCTGATCATCTCGGGCCTGTTCTACTTCACCGTCCGGGTGCAGGAGACGATGCTGCACAAGGAACCCGATCCCGAGGTGGTCATCGACGTGACCGCCTTCCAGTGGAACTGGAAGTTCGGCTACAACAAGGTGGACTTCCACGACGGCACCTACACCTACGACGGCGCCGACCCGGAGGCGGCCGCGGCGCTGGCCTCGGGTCCGTCGGGCGCGCGGGGTGAGCACGGCGGTGAGTGGGGCACCATCGCCGGCAAGAACCCTGAGGACCGCAGCTACCTGCCGTTCGACGAGGTCGAGACGCTGGGCACCTCCACCGAGATCCCGGTGCTGGTGCTGCCGGCCGGCAAGCGCATCGAGTTCCGGCTGGCCTCCGCCGACGTCATCCACACCTTCTGGGTGCCGGAGTTCCTGTTCAAGCGCGACGTGTTCCCGGATCCGCGGCCGAACAACTCCGACCCGGTGTTCCAGGTCAGCGAGATCGATCAGACCGGTGCGTTCGTCGGCCGGTGCGCCGAGCTGTGCGGCACCTACCACTCGATGATGAACTTCGAGGTCCGCGTGGTCGAGCCGAACGAGTTCAAGGCCTACCTGGATCAGCGCCGGGCCGGTAAGACCAACGCGCAGGCGCTGCAGGCCATCGGCCAAGAGCCGTTCGCCATCACCACCCGTCCGTTCGACACCCGCCGCGGCGAGCTGGCTCCGCAGCTGACGGCGGCCAGCAAGTAGAGGCGAGCAAGTAGAGGATCTGCCATGCATATCGAAGCTCGGCTGTTCGAGTTCCTGACCGCGTTCTTCGTCCTGGCCGCCATCGTCTACGGGGTCCTGACCCACCTGTTCGGACCGGGCGGGGTCGAGTGGGCCGGCACCACCGCGCTGGTGATGACCGCGGGCCTGTCGCTGATCAGCGGCACCTTCTTCCGGTTCGTGGCGCGCCGGCTGGACACCCGGCCGGAGGACTACGAGGACGCCGAGATCAGCGACGGCGCCGGGGAGCTCGGCTTCTACGCCCCGCGCAGCTGGTGGCCGATCCTGGTGGCCGGCGCCGCGTCGGTCACCGCTGTCGGTGTCGCGCTGTGGCTGCCGTGGCTGATCGTGGCCGGGGTGTGCCTGGTGATCGCCGCGGTGAGCGGGCTGACCTTCGAGTTCTACACCGGACCCGAAAAGCATTGACCAGTCGCCGGTCAGGTCAGCGAACGGTCACAAAGGGCCATCGTTTCGCCCGCTGAGCGTGCTGCGAGATTCAACCGGATCACGACTTTGGGTAGTGTTGCCAAGGCACGGTTAGCCGTCCGTGGTCTCCGCGACCGCGGACGGCTGTTGCCGGTTGGGTTGTCGAGAAGGATAAAGCGCAGATGAGCGGGCCTAACTCCCCGGACAACGAAGGGTCCGACGTCCCGGAACAGGAGCCGGGCAGCGAATCCAGCGGACCGGAGACAGGCGAAACCGTCGCATACGCCCAGGCGTACTCGGCACCGGAGTCCGAGCACTACACCGCCGGACCGTACATTCCGCCGGACCCCGCCCTGTACGACTACGACGACTACGAACAGACCGAGCTCGTCGAGCAACTGGATCCGCCGCGCTGGCCGTGGGTGGTCGGCGTGCTGACCATCGTCGCCGCCATTGCCCTGGTCGTCTCGGTCTCCCTGCTGGTGACCCGCAGCGACACCAGCACCCTGGCCGAGCCCAAGACCTCGACGACGACCGCGCCGCCGCCACCGCCGGTGCAGGACGAGATCACCACCACCACCCCGCCGCCGGAGCCGCCGCCGCCCCCACCGCCGAGCAGCGAGCCGCCGCCGCCTCCGCCGCCGGAGACGGTGACCGTGACCCAGGAGCCGGTAGCCCCGCCCCCGCCGCCGGAGACCACCGAGGCGCCGCCTCCGCCCCCGGAGACGACGGAGTCCACGCCGCCGCCGCCGACCACCACCCGGTCGGGGCCGCGCCAGGTTACCTACTCGGTCACCGGCACGAAGGCGCCCGGCGACATCATCACGGTGACCTACATCGACGCCAACGGGCGCGCACGCACCATCCGCAATGTCCACATCCCGTGGTCGTTCACGGTGACTCCGATATCGCAGTCCGAGGTCGGGTCGGTGCAGGCGTCGAGCCTGTTCCTGGTGAGCCGGCTGAACTGCTCGATCACCACCAGCGACGGCGTCGTGCTGTCGTCGAACACCAGTAACTCCGCACAGACAAGTTGCTAATGACCTATGACATCGACGCCGCGGGTTCCTCCGGGCTGACCGCGGGCCTGTTCTCCGGCGATCTCAGCCGGTTCGATCGCACCGACCGAATTCTGCTGGGTTCCTGCGCGGGGGTCTGGCTGACCGCGCTGGGAACGGGTGTGGCCGCCGGGGTCGCGCTGACCAACCTCGCCGGCGGCGGCCAGGGGGCAGCGGGCGACGACGGCACTCCGTGGGGCCTGTACGGCGTCATCGCGGTGTCGGCGGCCGTGATCGCCGGTGCGGTGCCACTGCTGCTGCGGGCCCGCCGGGAGGCGCAGGAACAGGCTGACGACGACCGCTCGGCGCCGCCGGCCACCCGTGCCGCCCGGGCGGGGGAGGCGCCCACGGAGCGGCTGCGGGCGCCCTCGGTGGGGCGTTTCGACCGGTCCGGCTACGCGGCGACGATGATGCCCGGCCGGCCCCTGCCGGCCGCGGTGGTCGACGCGATCGATCGGGTGTGGCTGCGGCATGCGCTGGTGATCATCGGCGCAGTCGGCCTGGCGATGGCGCTGATCGGGCTGGCCACGTATTTCATGGCGGTCGACAGCAACACCGTCGCGACGGTGCTGCTGGTGCTGGCCGGCCTGATCACCGTGGCCATGCCCGCGGCCACCTGGTTCTATCTACGCGAGCTGCGCGAACTGGTGGACCCGGACGGGTATTCCACTTAGCCCGAGTCGGTTTCCGCGCGTTTCGACGACGCCCCGCAATCGGTGCGCGGGCGAGTCACAGTTCTGCATCCGGCACTGTTTTCACTCGCTGGCAGTCGGGCTGAACCGGCTGCCGTCCCGGCCCCGGACACGGGGTGCGGCTCGGCGGGGTGGGGGAGTCCGGGCCACACACGCGGTGACGTGCCACCGACCACCCGGCCGCCGGAAGACGACAGCGGCGGTGGCGAGGCAGCGCTGCGCACCGGCGGGCCGTGCGCCGGTGTCTCATGTGTCGGGGCGCGTGCGCGGCAACGAGAAAGGGGGCACCCGGCGGGTGCCCCCTTCGTCGTTGTGCCGATCGTCAGTGCCTGCTGTCGACCTCGCCGTTCGACGAGCTCTCGAGCCGCGACTGGTGCTCGCGCAGCGCGGCGAGCGCCTTGAGCTCGGCCGCGTGTGCGGCCTCGGCCAGCGCCTCGTGTTCCTCGATCGGGTCGGGGTAGAGCAGGCTGCCGGTGGCCGGAACACCGGCCGACCCCAGCTTGTTCATCCGCTTGGGCACCGGAGCGCCCTGGTATTCCAGCGGAATCGGATGACCGTGCTCGTCCACCGGGCCGAGCGGCTGATGCAGCTCGATGTAGGCGCCGTGCGGCAACCGCTTGATGATGCCGGTCTCGACACCGTGCTCGAGCACCTCGCGGTCGCTGCGCTGCAGGCCGACCGCCCAGCGGTAGGCGATGAAGTACACGATCGCCGGCAGCACCACCATGCCGATGCGGCCGATCCAGGTGGTCGCGTTCAGCGAGATGTGAAACTTCAGCGCGATGATGTCGTTCATCGCCGACAGGGTCAGCACCATGTACAGCGCGATCGCGGCGGAACCGATCGCCGTGCGCACCGGCACGTCGCGGGGCCGCTGCAACAGGTTGTGGTGCGCGTCATCGCCGGTGATCTTCTTCTCGATGAACGGGTAGACGATCAGCAGGACGAACACCAGCCCCATGATCAGCGCGACCCAGGTCGACGCCGGGATGGTGTGACCAGCCGGGTAGAACTCCCACGCCGGCCAGATACGCGCCAGACCCTCGGTCCACATCATGTAGAAGTCCGGCTGGCTACCCGCCGACACCTGGGACGGCTTGTAGGGACCCAGGTTCCAGATCGGGTTGATCTGCAGCAGGCCGCCCAGCAGGCCCAGCACACCGGTGGTGATCGCGAAGAACGCGCCCGACTTCACCGCGAACACCGGCATGACGCGCACACCGACGACGTTGGTCTCGGTGCGGCCCGGGCCGGGGAACTGGGTGTGCTTCTGGAACCACACCAGGGCCAGGTGGATACCGATGAGCGCCAGGATGATGCCCGGGACGATCAGGATGTGCAGCGAGTACATCCGCGGGATCCAGAAGCCGTCCTGGGTGCAGTCGTAACCCACGCCGCCGCAAGGGAAGTCGCCGCCGAACAGCGCCCAGTGCAGCCAGGTGCCGATCACCGGCATACCGAGGGTGATCGAGCTCAGCGCCGCCCGCAGGCCGATACCCGACAGCAGGTCGTCGGGCAGCGAGTAGCCGAAGTAGCCCTCGAACATCGCCAGGATCAGCAGCAGCGAACCGATCACCCAGTTCGCCTCGCGCGGCCGGCGGAACGCTCCGGTGAAGAAGATGCGCGCCAGGTGCACCATGATCGCCGCGGCGAACAACAGCGCTGCCCAGTGGTGGACCTGCCGCACGAACAGGCCGCCGCGCACCTCGAAGCTGATGTCGAGGGTCGACTCGTAGGCCTTCGACATGTGGATGCCGCGCAGCGGCTGGTAGACGCCGTTGTAGGTGACCTCGGCCATCGACGGGTCGAAGAACAGCGTCAGGTACACGCCGGTGATGAGCAGGACGATGAAGCTGTACAGGGCGATCTCACCCAGCAGGAAGGACCAGTGGGTGGGGAACACCTTGTTCAGCTGCCGCCGGACCGCCGCAGCCGGGTGGTAACGCGAATCGATCTCGTCGCCTTGTTTCGCTAGGCGCTCAGCAAGTTTCGAACTCATGTTGTCTTCCGTTCCCAGAACGCGGGCCCGACGGGCTCGATGAAGTCACCGTTGGCGACAAAGTACCCGTCCTTGTCAATGGTGATCGGCAGCTGCGCCAGTGCGCGGGCAGCGGGGCCGAAAACCGGTTTCGCGTACTCCAGCGCGTCGAACTGCGACTGGTGGCACGGGCACAGGATGCGGTTGGTCTGCTGCTCGAAGAGCGAGGCCGGGCAGCCCAGGTGCGAGCAGACCTTGGTGAAGGCGAAGAACTCGCCGAAGTTGAAGCTCTCCTGCCCCTTGCGCTTGACGACCTTCGGCATGTCGCTGGGACGCAGCCGGATCAACATGACCGGGTTGCGCACGCCCATCGCGATCTGGGCGAGCCGGTGCGCCGAATGGGGATCGGTGCCGTCACCATCGGATTCCCGCCACGGGAACACCGTCTCCATGCCGCCGGCGTCGATGTCCTCGGGACGGACCTTGACGAAGGTGCCGTTACCGGTGTCGCGGGCGAGGTAGATGGTCTCGCCCGGGTAGCGCGGCGTCCACCCGGAGGTCCACAGCACGGCCTTCTTGCCCTCGGCGGTATCGACCACCGGCTTCCACGGGTTCTTGACCAGGCCGCCGATGAACGCCACCAGGGTGCCCAGGCCGAACGCGCCCAGACCCAGGCCGAGCGAGGCGCCGATCAACTTGCGCCGCTTGATGGTCGAGCCCTCGAGCGCGTCGGTGAGGTTGGCCACCACCGTCTTGCGGTGGATCTCCGGGGAAGCGCCGTCATGGCGCTCCTGGATGGTGATCTCGTTCGGGATGAACTTCTTCTGATACAGGATCGCGCCGATGCCGATCGACAGGATCGACAGGCCGAACGTCAGGCCGTACAGCGGCGTGGTCAGCGAGTAGAGGAACTCACCCTCCGAGCCGTACGGCTTGTACTCCCACGGCCAGAACAGGAAGACCAGCAGCAGGGCCAGGCCCGAGAATCCGCCCAGCAGAAGCCAGTACGCGACCTGGCGCTCGGCCCGCTTCTCGGCCTTGGTGCCTTCGACCGGCCAGCGGTCCTCCTTGTAGACGATTTCGACGCCGTCGAGTTTGCCGCCGAGTTCCAGCAGCTCCTCGCGCGACATCGACGCGAGTTGCTCGTCGGTGGGCTGACCCGGCACCCCGGTCTGGCCGGGAGCGTCGGTGCCCTTGGGGGTTTGGTCACTCATGCTCGCGCTCCGATCCACAGGGCCGCAGCAATGACGGCCACCATGCCGATGATCCACACCGCCATGCCCTCCGAGGCCGGGCCGAACCCGCCGAGGCCGTAGCCGCCGTAGCTGGGCGTCTCCGCCATCTCCCGCACGTAGGCAACGATGTCGCGCTTCTCCTCGGGGGTGAGCTGGCGGTCGGAGAACTTGGGCATGTTCTGCGGGCCGGTCAGCATCGCGGTGTAAATCTGCGCCGGTTCGGCGTTTCCGAGGTCGGGTGCGTACTTGCCCGACGACAGCGCCCCGCCCTTGCCGGTGAAGTTGTGGCAGGACGCGCAGTTGAGCCGGAACAGGTCACCGCCGCGTGCCACGTCGTCGCCGACGTAGAGCTGCTGATCGATGTCGCCGTGCTCGTTGCGGATCAGCGTCGGGCCGCCGCCGTTGGCCTGGACGTACGCGCCGAGCGCCTCGATCTGCTCGGCGTCGAAATCCGCGGGCTTGGACGGCGCCTGGGCCTCACCGCGCTCGGCGGGCATGCGGCCGGTGGAAACCTGGAAATAGACCGCGGCCTCACCGACGCCGATCAGGCTCGGGCCCCGGTCCGGCACACCCTGCAGGTTGGTGCCGTGGCAGGACACGCAGGACGTGTCGTAAAGCTGTTTGCCGATGCGCAGCAGTGCCTGCTGTGACTCATCGGCGACCGCCACCTGTGGCGATGGTGTCAATGTCGCCGCCAGGCCCCCGGCGAGTGCTAGTCCGACCAGCAGGAGCAGTGCTGCTGATAGACGCCGGCGCAGCCGACGGCGCGACTTGTCGGTCATCGAACCCCTTCTCATCAGCGATGCGCTCCTTGAACCGAGCCGGTCCGCGGGAGCATCGGCGAGCCGATCACGTTAGGAAACGAAGTAGATGGTGCCGAACAGGAAGATCCACACGATGTCGACGAAGTGCCAGTAGTAGGACACGACGATCGCCGCGGTGGCCTGTGCCGGGGTGAACTTACTGAGCCTGGTGCGGATGATCAGGATGACGAAGGCCACCAGACCACCGATCACGTGCAGGCCGTGGAAGCCGGTCGCCAGATAGAACACCGACCCGTAGGCGCTGCTGGAGATCGTGGTGCCGTGCTGGACGAGGTGGATGTACTCGTAGCCCTGGCCCAGGACGAAGAACAGGCCCATCAGGAACGTGATCACGTACCAGCGGCGCAGCCCGAAGACGTCGCCCTTCTCGGCGGCGAACACGCCCATCTGGCAGGTGAACGATGAGGCGATGAGCACCAGCGTCACCGGAACCGCCTGGTAGAGGTTCAGCTCGGTCGGCGGCGGCGGCCACTCGCCACCGGACTGACTGCGGGCGGTGAAGTACATCGCGAAGAGCCCAGCAAAAAACATGAGCTCGCTGGACAGCCAAACGATGGTGCCCACACTGACCATGTTCGGGCGGTTCAGCGAATGTACTCGCGACGTGATTGCGGTTCCGGAGGTACCAACAGCGCTCGTCACAGGAGCAAGTATGACGCTTTGTAGTTGTCGAACTCCACCCGGGTCTGGGTATTGGCGATAATCGCCGGGTGACTTCCGCTGATTCCCTCACGTGGCCCCAGGTTCTCGGCCGACTCACCACTGGTCGGACGCTTGCTCCCGGGCAGGCGGCCTGGGCGATGGATCAGGTGATGACCGGTGCGGCGACACCGGCTCAGATCGCCGCGTTCGCGGTCGCCATGAAGATGAAGCGTCCCACGTCGGCGGAGGTCGCCGAACTGGCCGACACCATGCTCAAACATGCGCGGCGGGTGCCGACCGATCGGATCGGGACCGCCACGGTCGACGTGGTGGGCACCGGCGGCGACGGCGCGAACACGGTGAACCTGTCGACGATGGCGGCCATCGTGGTGGCGGCGGCGGGCGTGCCGGTGATCAAACACGGCAACCGGGCGGCGTCGTCGTTGTCGGGCGGTGCCGACACCCTCGAGGCGCTGGGGGTGCGCATCGACCTGAGCCCGGAGGACGTCGCGCGCAGCGTCGCCGAGGTGGGTATCGGGTTCGCGTTCGCGCCGCTGTTCCATCCGTCCTACCGGCACGCCGGCGCGGTGCGCCGTGAGATCGGCGTGCCCACGGTGTTCAACCTGCTCGGCCCGCTGACCAACCCGGCCACCCCGCGGGCCGGTCTCATCGGGTGTGCGTGGGGAGATCTGGCCGAGGTGATGGCCGGGGTGTTCGCCGCACGCGGGTCGAGTGTGCTGGTGGTGCACGGCGACGACGGGCTCGATGAGCTGACCACCACGACCACCAGCACCATCTGGCGGGTGCAGGCGGGCACGGTGGACCGGCTGACGTTCGATCCGGCCGCGTTCGGGTTCGCGCGCGCGGAGTTGTCGGAGCTGGTCGGCGGGGACGCCGAGGCCAATGCCCGGGAGGTGCGCGAGGTGCTGGGCGGGGCCAAGGGGGCGGTCCGCGACGCGGTGGTGCTCAACGCGGCCGGCGCGTTGGTCGCCCACGCCGGGCTAGCCAGCGACGCTCAGTGGGTTCCGGCCTGGGAGGCCGGTCTGGAGCGGGCGACCCGGGCCATCGACTCCGGTGCGGCCGAGCAGCTGCTCGCGCGTTGGGTGCGGTTCAGCCGGCAGATCTGACTCGGCCCACTGGGCCTCGAGTTGTTCGGCGGCGATGCGCGCCGACCGCGCCGCCGCCGCCCAGCCGGCAAGTCGCCCCGCCGCGCCCACCGGCGAGGCATAGCCCGGCTCGCAGCGCACGATCCGCACCCCGGGCGCGGCCAGCCAGCGTGCGATGAGCGCGGTCTCCTCGACCAGCGCCCCGCCCAGCGGCGCCGGATCGGGCAGCACCGTCTGCGCGCCCGCGCACAGCGTGTCGACGACCGGCATCGGGGGCACGCCGCGCGGGGCGTTGCCGGCGGCGGCCAGCCGCCCGTGCCGCACCACCGCCAGATGCCATCCGCCGTGTCCGTCGGGCCGGGCCGCGACCAGCTCCGCGACGTCGGCCAGCGCCCGCAGCCGCTGACCGCGCCAGAGCACGTCGATCGCGGTGGCGGCCAGGTCGCGCATGCGTGCCGCGGTTTCGTAGCGGCGCCGCGCGGCCAGGTCGCCGATGTGCGCCAGGATCTCGTCGAGCACCGCGGCGTCGGTGCCGTCGATGAGGTCGCGGGCGCGGCGCACCACCGAGGCGTACCGCTCGGTGTCGGCGTCCCGCGGGGCCGGGCAGGGCGACACCTCGCGTTCCGGGCAGCGCGGGCCGTGCCGCGCCGAGCGGCCCAACCGGGTGGTGCAGGTCCGCACACCGGTGAACCGGGCCAGCAGTGCGGCGGTGTCCGCGGCGTCGGAGCGCGACCGGAACGGCCCCACCGCGCGGTGCTGACGCGGTGAGCGGACCACCGAGAAGCGCGGGAACGGCTCGTCGGTCAGCACCACCCACCACCACCGGTGCGGAAACTTCGACCGGCGGTTGTACGGCGGCGCGTGGGCGGCCAGCAACCGCAGCTCGCGCACCCCGGCCTCCAGGTCGTGGGCGCACTCGACGTGGTCGACCGCAGTGGCCAGCGACGCCATCTCCTTGATGCGGGGGCGGCTGTCCGCGCCGGTGAAGTACTGGCGGACCCGCCGGCGCAGATCCACCGCGGTGCCCACGTAGAGCACTTCGTCGCCGGGGCCGCGGAACAGGTACACCCCGGGCCGGTTCGGCAACGCGTCGGCCAGGTGGCGGTTGCGCCGCTGCGCCGGCGTCACATCCGGCAGGTATGCGCGCAGGTCCGCGTAGGTGTGCACGCCCTGGTTGCCGACCCGCTCGATGAGCCCGTGCAGCACGTCGACGGTGGCGCGGGCGTCGTCGAGCGCGCGGTGGTTGGGGGTGGTCGACGCGCCGAACAACCGGGCCAGGTCGCGCAGCCGCAGGCTGGGGGCCTCGTCGCGGGTGAGGACGCGGCGGGCCAGCTGCACCGTGCACAGCACCGGCGGGCGTGGCCAGGGCAACCGGCAGCGCTCCGCGGCCGCCCGCAGGAACCCGATGTCGAATCCGGCGTTGTGGGCGACCAGCACCGCGCCGCGGGCGAACTCGAGAAAGGTCGGCAGCACCGCCTCGATGCGGGGCGCGTCGCACACCATCGCGGTGGTGATCCCGGTCAGCGCGACGATCTGCGGCGGAATGGCGCGGCCCGGGTCGACGAGCGTGGCCAGCTCGCCGAGCACCTCGCCGCCGCGCACCTTCACCGCGCCGATCTCGGTGATCGCGTCGTGGTCGTCGCCGGTGGCACGGCCGCCGGTGGTCTCCAGATCCACGACCACGAACGTGGTCTCCCGCAGCGACAGATCAGCCAGCGGATCGATGTCAGCGAAGCTGAGCTGGCTCATGCGCCGACCGTAGGGAACGCCACCGACATTCGCGCCGCGCACCCCGGCGCGCCGTGGTTGTCGGTGGGCGGGAATACCGTGCCGGTGCGCGCACACGGGAAGGCGTGATGCGACGAGCTTTGTGAGAAAAGGATGAGAAATTGGCGACGGTGAAGATCGACTGCGACGAGTGCGCGGTCCGCGGAGCGGGGTGCGGCGACTGTGTCGTCAGCGTGCTGCTCGGGGTGCCCGAGACGTTGCTGGATGACGAGCGTCAAGCACTAGAAGTGCTGGCCGAAGCGGGATTGGCGCCCCGGCTGCGGCTGGTGCCGATCCGTCGGCAGCGCGGTTCCGGGGCGGCCTGACGACACGCGAAACCGGGGGTGCGGCAGCGCCGTCGACACGGGTGCTAGGTTTGCGTCTCCCGTTGGACAAGGATGATGCCGTTTCGTAACCTGTTCGAGACCTCAGAGCAGTTCGAGGCGGCTCGTCAGACCGATTGAAGGACGCAGATCTTGAGGCTCGACCGCAAGCAGGGAATCACTTGTGTGTTGAAGCGACCCCTTGTCAGCGTGTTCATCGGCTTGACGGTCTTTGCTGCGATATTCGCCGGCGGACTCGTTGTCCCGGCCACGCAGGCCGACCCCGCCGATGACGCGCTGGCCAAACTGCAGGAGCTGTCTCGACAGGCCGAACAGACCACCGAGGCCATGCACTCGGCCCAGCTGGAGCTCGACGAGAAGTTGGCTATCCAGCGCGCGGCCGAGGCCAAACACGCTGCGGACGTCGCGGCGCTGGAGGCCGCCAAGACCCAGTTGGCGCAGCTGCAGGCCGCTGTCAACAAGGTGGCGGCGGCCCAGTACATGGGCGGCCGTTCGGACGGCTTCTACGCGCTGCTGACCGCCAGCTCGCCGCAGGCGCTGATCGACCAGATGTCGATCCAGCGGATCGTGGCCACCGAGATGGCCGAGGAGATCAAGCGTTTCCGTGAAGCCGGCGAGAAGGCCGCGCTCGCCGAGCAGGCGTCGGCCAAGTCGGCGGCCGAAGCCAAGACGGCGGCAGAACAGGCCGCCGCGGTGCGCGCCGAACTGCAGTCCAAGCAGAGCCAGCTGCAGACCCAGATCGCCATCGTCAAGGCGCAGTACGAATCGCTGACTCCCCAGCAGCGCCAGGCGCTGGCCGAGATGCCGCCCGCGCCCGAGCCGCCGCAGGGCCCGCCGAACGACGATCCGGCGGTGGTGGCCGCGCCGAGCCCCATCCCGCCGGGGGATGTGGCCGCGCCGCCGAACGCGCCGGGTGGTCACGCCGCCACGGTGATTCAGGCCGCGTTGAGCCGCATCGGGTCACCCTATGCCTGGGGTGGGGCGGGCCCGAACGCGTTCGACTGCTCCGGGCTGGTCATGTGGGCGTTCCAGCAGGCCGGCATCTCGCTGCCGCACTCCAGCCAGGCGCTGGCCCGCGGCGGTCAACCGGTTCCGATCGACCAGATGCAGCCGGGCGATGTGGTGACCTATTACTCCGATGCGTCGCACGCCGCCATCTACATCGGCGACGGTCTGATGGTGCACGCGTCGACCTACGGCTCGCCGGTGCGTGTGGCCCCGGTGAACAATGCCCCGATCTACAACGTCCGCCGGTACTGAGCCCGTCGGTCGCAGGTTCGCCGTTCGGTCGCCCCGGCGCAGCACGGTCGCGGCGCTGCTGATCACCGAACTGATCGGCGCTCTGCTGCTGGTGGGCCGGGGTGTCCCGCCCCCGGTGGCGCCGAGCGCGCAGTCGGCGCCCGCAGCGCCGGTGGCGACGTCGGCGGGGTCGGCCGAGGGCTGGCCCACCTCGTCGGTGACGCTGCGCGACGGGCGGGTAGCGCAACTGGTCGCCACGGGGGCCGGCTCCGCCGGGCTGTTGGCCCGGATCGCCGCCGAACTCGACGACGCCGCCGACGCGGTGAGCGCCTTCTGGGGTCCGCAGTGGCGCCGCGACATCGTCATCGTGGCCGCCGCCACCGACGAGCAGTTCGCGGCCGTCGGCGGTGACGGGCACACCGCGGCCACCACCACCGCCCGGCAGATCACCTTCGCCCCGCGGGCCGCCGCGATGAGTACGGCATCATTGCGGATCGTGTTGCGCCACGAACTGTTCCACTATGCGGCGCGAGCCGACACGGCCGCCGACGCCCCGCGCTGGCTGACCGAGGGGGTCGCCGACTACGTCGCGCGTCCGTCCGCGCCGGTGCCGGTCGGCGGGCCGGTCACGCCGTCGCGGTTGCCCACCGACGCCGATCTCGACGGCCCGGACCGGTCGGCTGCCTACGACCGGGCCTGGTCGTTCGCCCGCTTCGTCGCCGACAACTACGGTCCGTCGACGCTGCGGGCGCTGTATCGGCGGGCCTGCGGACCCGGCCACCCCGATCCGGCGACCGCGGTGCGTGACACGCTCGGCGCCGACCTCGACACCGTGCAGGCCGACTGGCGGCGATGGCTGGCAGGTGGCTTGCGATGAGTCGAGTTCTGTTGGTGACCAACGACTTTCCTCCTCGACGCGGCGGTATCCAGTCGTATCTGCACGAGTTGGTGTGCCAACTCGTCGCGACCGGCGATCATCAGGTGCTGGTCTACGCGCCGCGGTGGAAGGGCGCCGAGAAGTTCGACGCCGAGGCCCGTGCGTCCGGCTACGAGGTGGTCCGGCACCCGACCACGTTGATGCTGCCGGTGCCGACGGTGGCCCGGCGGATGAAGCGGCTGATCAAGCGGCATCGCGCCGAGACGGTGTGGTTCGGCGCGGCGGCGCCGCTGGCGCTGCTCGCGCCGCAGGCCCGCGCCGCCGGTGCCCGCCGGGTGATCGCCAGCACCCACGGGCACGAGGTGGGTTGGTCGATGCTGCCGGTCGCGCGGAATGTGTTGCGCCGCATTGGAAACACCACTGACGTAATCACCTATGTGAGCCGCTACACCCGTAACCGGTTCGCGTCGGCGTTCGGTCCGCGGGCCGCGCTCGAACACCTTCCGCCCGGCGTGGATGTGCAGCGGTTCGCTCCCGACGAGGTGGCGCGCGCCGAGCTGCGGGCCCGATACGGTCTGGACGACCGGCCGGTGGTGGTGTGCGTGTCGCGGCTGGTGCCGCGCAAGGGGCAGGACATGCTGATCCGGGCGCTGCCGGCGATCCGTCAGCGGGTGCCCGAGGCCGCGCTGGTGATCGTCGGCGGCGGGCCCTACCGCAACACCCTGCACCGGCTGGCACACAGTTTCCGGGTGCACGAGCATGTGGTGTTCACCGACGCGGTTCCGGCGACCGACCTGCCCGCGCACTACGCGATGGGCGACGTGTTCGCGATGCCGTGCCGCACCCGCGGCGCCGGCCTGGACGTCGAGGGGTTCGGCATCGTGTTCCTCGAGGCGTCGGCCTGCGGGGTGCCGGTGGTGGCCGGCCGCTCCGGCGGCGCACCGGAGACCGTCGTCGACGGCACCACCGGTGTGGTGGTCAACGGCTGGGACGTCGGCGAGATCGCCGCGGCCATCACCGATCTGCTGATCGACCGGCGCCGGGCGGCGCGCATGGGGGCGGCGGGCCGGCGCTGGGTGGTCGACAACTTCGGCTGGCACACCCAGGCGGAGCGGCTCGCGGCCTGGCTGTAGCCGGCCCCGAACCGCTCGGCACGACGGTCGTCAGTCGGCGGAGTAGAGCGCCTCGATGTCGGCGGCGAACTTCTCGGCGATCACCTTGCGCTTGAGCTTCAGGGTCGGCGTGAGCTCGCCGGTGGCCTCGGTGAAGTCGACCGGCAGGATGCGGAACTTGCGGATCGCCTCGGCCTTCGACACGGCCTGGTTGGCCTCCTTGATGGCCAGGTCGATCTCGGCGCGCAGGTCCGGATCGTTGACCAGGTCGGCCACCGTCGCCGACGGGTTCTTGCCGTTGCGCTCCTTCCAGCCCTCGATCGCCTCGGGGTCGATGGTAACCAGCGCCGCGATGAACGGCTTACCGTCGCCCACCGCCATCGCCTGGCTGATCAGCGGATGCGCGCGCAGCTGGTCCTCGAGGATCGCCGGGGCGACGTTCTTGCCGCCCGCGGTCACGATGATCTCCTTCTTGCGGCCGATGATCTTCAGGAAGCCGTCGTCGTCGATCGATCCGAGGTCACCGGTGTGGAACCAGCCGTCGGTGAACGCCGCCTGGGTCTCGGCCTCGTTGCGCCAGTAGCCGTTGAACACCACTCCGCCGCGGACCAGCAGCTCGTTGTCCTCCGACAGGCGCATGCTGTTGCCGGGCAGCAGTTTGCCCACCGTGCCGACCTTGAGGTCGTCGATCCGGTTGACGGTGATGGCCGCGCTGGTCTCGGTCAGCCCGTACCCCTCGTAGATGGTCAACCCGACACCGCGGTAGAAGTGCCCGAGCCGCTCGCCCAGCGGAGCGCCGCCGGAGATCGCCGCGTGGCATTCGCCGCCGAGCGCGTTGCGCAGTTTGCCGTACACCAGCTTGTCGAACAGCGCGTGACGCAGCCGCAGCAACAACCCGGGGCCGCCGCTGTCGAGCGCTCTGCTGTAGTCGATCGCGGTCCTGGCTGCGATCGCGAAAATGCGTCCCTTGCCGTCGTTTTCGGCGTTCTGCTCGGCGGTGTTGTACACCTTCTCGAACACCCGCGGCACCGACACCACCAGCGTGGGTTTGAACACCGCGAACAATGGCACCAGGTTCTTGATGTCGCTGGTGAACCCGAGGGTGACCTTGTTGACGAACGCGGCCATGGTGATGGCGCGGGCGAGCACATGCGCCAGCGGCAGGAACACCAGCATCTTTTCGCCCTTGCCCAGCAGGTCCGGGAAGCACGCCTTGGCGCCGCGGACCTCGTAGACCAGGTTGGAGTGGGTGAGCTGGCAGCCTTTGGGCCGACCGGTGGTGCCCGAGGTGTAGATCAGGGTGGCCGGATCGGAGGAGCGGATCGCTGCGAGCCGCTTGTCGAGTTCGCTCGGATCGACCGATCTGCCCGCTTCGGCCAGCGCCTCCAGCGCGGGTGTGCCCGACCCGGCGATGCGGAACACCTTGCGCAGTTTCGGCAGGGCACCCGCGATCTGCTCGACCCGGTCGGCGTGCTCGTCGGTCTCGGCGAAGATCAGCACGGCCTCGGAGTTCTCCAGCACGAACCGGATCTGCTCGACCGAGCTGGTCTCGTAGATCGGCACGGTGAGCGCACCGATGGCCAGGATCGCGAAGTCGATGATCGGCCATTCGTAGCGGGTCGCCGACAGCAGGGCGACCCGGTCACCCGGCTGTACGCCCTCGGCGATCAGCCCCAGGGCCGCGGCACGGATCTGTTCGGCGGCCTCTTTGCAGGTGACGTCGGTCCAGTTCCCGTCGACGAGTCGCTGGAAGATGACGTGGTCGGGATCGTCGCGCTCGTGGCTGAACACCGAGCTGACGACGTTGTCATGCTCGCCCACGGTGAACGGTGCAGGGACACTGAACTCACGCACGTTTGTCGACCTCTCGAGGTGGCTTGGCCGGCTAGCGGCCGGTACGCCCGTTGCTGCTGCTGCCCAGCCTAGTCGTACCCCTTGGGCGTCCCGAGGACATATGTGAAGCTTGGTGGCCATGCACAGCATCCAGATCGCCGACGAGACCTTCATCGTCGCCGACCCCGCCGAGGTGGGCCGGGCCGTCGCGGACCGGGCCAGTTGGCGGCGCTGGTGGCCGGATCTGAGGTTGACCGTGGTCGAGGACCGGGGCGAACTGGGGCACCGGTGGACCGTGACCGGGGCGCTGCACGGCACCATGGAGGTCTGGCTGGAGCCGGTGCTGGACGGGGTGATCCTGCACTATTTCCTGCACGCCGAGCCGGCCGGGGCGGCCGCCTGGCAGCTGGCCAGGATGGATTTGGCCAAGATGACCCACCGGCGCCGGGTGGCGGGCAAGAACATGGCCTTCGAACTCAAACAACGGCTGGAGGCGTCGCGCCCGATCGGGGTCTCGCGGCTGACCTGACCCGCAGGCTTTGTCGGCCGAGGCGGGGTAGATTTTCTGCCATCGGAAGACCGGACGGGAAAGTGGGCAGTGGCGGACAAGACGGCGCAGACCATATACATCGATGCCGATCCCTCGACGGTGATGAACGTCATCGCCGACATCGGCTCCTATCCCGAGTGGGTCGCCGAGTACAAGCAGACCGAGGTTCTCGAGGCCGACGAGGACGGCTACCCGCTCACCGCCCGGCTGGTGTTGGACGCCGCGGTGCTCAAGGACACCATGGTGTTGTCCTACCGGTGGCCACCCGACCGGCAGTCGGTGCGGTGGTCCCTGGTGTCGAGTTCCCTGCTGAAGTCGTTGGAGGGCGCATATATCTTGACGCCCAAGGGCTCTGGCACCGAGGTGACGTACGAGCTGGCGGTGGATCTGCTGATCCCGATGATCGGCCTGCTCAAACGCAAGGCCGAGCGCAGGCTCATCGAGACCGCGTTGAAGGATCTGAAGAAACGAGTCGAGGCTGAGTGATCTGGTCCCCGCCCGGATCAGTTTGTTCGTCGGCAAGGGCGGCGTAGGTAAGTCCACGTTGGCGACGGCGACCGCGGTGCGTGCCGCGCGGTCGGGCCGACGGGTGCTCATTGTCTCCACCGACCAGGCGCATTCGATCGGCGATGTGCTGGGGGTGTCGGTGACCCCGACCGGCCGGCGCGCCCCGACCCGGGTGCTCGCCGATCTGGCGCCCGACGGGACCGGCGGCGGGTTCCTCGATGCGCTGGCGCTGGACACGCTCGCGCTGCTGGAGTCGGCCTGGCGTGACATCGCCGGCCCGCTGGCTGAGCGTTTCCCCGAATCCGACTTGGGAAGTCTTGCGCCCGAAGAACTTTCGACACTGCCCGGAATTCAGGAGGTGCTCGGGCTGTACGAGGTCGGCGAGCTGGCCGGCTCGGGGGAGTGGGACCACGTCGTCGTCGACTGCGCCTCCACCGCCGACGCGCTGCGGATGCTCACGCTGCCCTCGACATTCAGCCTGTACCTGGAGCGGATCTGGCCGCGGCATCGGCGGCTGTCCAGCCCGCTCGACGATCCGCGCACCGCGCTGGTCGTCGACCTGATGGAGCGCATCGCCGCCGCCACCGAGCGGCTCGGGACGCTGCTGACCGACGGATCGGTGGTCTCGGCGCACCTGGTGATGACGCCCGAGCGGGTGGTGGCCGCCGAGACGACCCGCACGCTGGGGGCGCTGGCGCTGATGGGGGTGCGGGTCGACGAACTCATCGTGAACCAGGTTCTGGTGCAGGATGATTCGTACGAGTATCGCAACCTGCCGGATCATCCGGCGTTCGATTGGTACACCGAGCGGATCGCCGAGCAGCAGGCCGTGCTCGAACAGCTGGATTCGGCGGTCGGGGACGTGCAGCTGGTTCTGGTGCCGCACGTGGCGGGGGAGCCGATCGGCCCCAAGGCGCTGGCGGAGCTGCTCGAGGCCGCCCGGCGCCGCGACGGTGCCCCTCCGCCGCCGCCGCTGCACCCGGTGGTGGACCGCGAGTCCGGCTCCGGACTCGATGCCGTCTACCGGCTGCGGTTAGAGTTGCCCCAGGTCGATCCCGCCACCCTGACGCTGGGCCGGGTCGACGACGACCTGATCATCGGTGCCGGGGGGTTGCGGCGCCGCGTTCGGCTGGCTTCCGTGCTGCGCCGCTGCACCGTGGTGGACGCTCAGCTGCGAGGTGGCGAATTGACCGTGCGATTTCGACCGAATCCGGAGGTGTGGCCCAGATGAGCGGCGAGCACCCCGAGATTGGTCCGGAACTGCGCGAGCTCGCGCAGCTGATCCTGGATCGACTCGATCCGGCACTGCGGGCCGCCGCGGCCCGCGCCGCCGCCGGTGGCGCCGCGCGGTGCCAGCAGGTGTGGTGCCCGGTGTGCGCGCTGGCGGCGCTGGTGGCCGGTGAGCAGCACCCGTTGTTGAATGTCATCGCCGAGCACAGCGTGGCGCTGCTGGCGGTGATCCGGGCCCTCGTCGAGGGGCAGCAGCCACCCGGCACCGGCGAGCCGCCCGAGGAGTCGCCGCCGGACGGCTCGAACGGTGGCCCGGCCGACGGCGGTGAACCGCCGCCGACCGGCCCGGGACGCTATGAACCCATCCCGGTCCGGGTCGAGGACTAGCTGTTCTTCACGGGTAGGTTGTGAACGCGTAGGCGGTCGATAGGTGTCATTCCGCCGATGCCGGTGTGGGGTCGGTGGTGATTGTAGTGATGCAGCCAGTGCTGGTAGGTTCCGGCGCGTTC